>Ga0209810_1000714_pt1 | contig 64587 bp, 46 predicted proteins | sample Coa_R1_7_FD_187159 | JGI IMG/M metagenome (GOLD analysis project Ga0209810, IMG submission 187159) | Surface soil microbial communities from Centralia Pennsylvania, which are recovering from an underground coalmine fire - Coalmine... | ecosystem: Environmental > Terrestrial > Soil > Unclassified...
CAGGAAAGAAGCCTTCGATCCAGTGCCATTGGGCGTCCGAAAGATCGGTGGTATAGGCTTTGCGGGTCGGCATGAAAGCTTATTCCATGCCGACCACGCAAACTTTCCGAGTTTTCGGACAGGCTCTTAGAGCCTGTACGTAAACGTCGATATGCTCACGAATATCAAAAGCTTTTCCGTCCGCAGGACGGTCGTCCGAAGGACCCCTAGACGGATAATTCATTGCCCGGCTATACGGGTCGTTCATTGCCCGGCTAAGAAGCCAGCAGGTTTCCGTACAGGCTCTAAGACTCCAAAAAATTCCCCCTCTGCTTACGAAGGAGAGGCAGGCCCGCAAGGCCCGTGGTGGTAGAGGGGGTGAGGTTTATGGGGTCAGGTCAAAATAGGAATAAACCGAGATCACCACGAAATAAGAGACAATCATGGACGCCGTCATTCTGTTTTCGCACGGATCGCTGCTCTGCGGAGCAGGCCAGACGCTGGAAGCGCACGCCGCGCGGCTGTGGGCACGCGGGCTGGCGCCTGCCGTTACGGTCGCTTACCTGAACTACAATACCCCTACGCTCCTGGAGGCGACGGCGCAGTGCGTGGCCGCCGGGGCCGATCGGGTCGTCGTTGCGCCCTATTTCCTGATCTCCGGCTACTTCGTGAAAGTGGACGTCCCGAAGGTGGTCTCTGCGGCGCAGGCGACCTTACCGAACGTGCGCTTTGACATCGCCGAGCCTATCGGCTTCGACATGCGGCTGGCAGAGGCGTTGGTGGACAGCGCGCGGGAGGCGGCGGCGCCTTCGGCATGGAGAGAGGATTTGCGCCGCGCGGCGGCCTTCTGCCGGGTCGATCCTACCTGCCCGCTCTACGGCACGCCGGACTGTCCTGGCATAAAATCATCAGATCCGCCCCCCGAGCCGGACGCTCGCGCCGCTCCGGCGCCTTTGCCGCCCTCCGCCCGCGATGCCCTGCTCGTCCTGGTGCATGGCAGCCCGCATCCCATTGCGAACGAGGATATGTTTCGTGTCGTGAAGATCATCAAAGCGCAAAATACCTTTCCTATCGTGGAGGTCGGGTTCCTGGAGTGCAACGAGCCGTCCATCCCGCAGGCGATCGACGCCTGTGCGGAGCAGGGCGCGGAACGGATCCTTGCCGTTCCCTACTTCCTGCATACCGGCAAGCACGTCGCCGACGACCTGCCAACGCTGCTGGAGGCAGGGCAACAGCGCCATCCGGCCCTCACATTTCGGATGGGCGCTTACCTCGGACGTTCCGAGCATCTGACCGACATCCTCCAGGATCGTATAGAAAGTTGTCTCGTTTGAATAGATTTCGATCTCTCTTCTTTGCTATGCTGCTGGCGCTCGGCCTGATCGCCGGCGGGCGCATGGCGAGGGGCCAGGAGCATTCCGCCGAGCTGCTCACCAACGGCGCCTTCGAGGGCGGCAGCGGCAACGACGGCATGGGCGGCGGCGTGCCGGACTGGCTGCCGTACGAAACCGGCTACGACGTGGATAATCAAAACAGCCACGGCGGCAGCCAGTGCATCCGCTGCGATAGCCTCAACACCAACACGAAGCGCGGCGCGCAGCAGCAGATCCGCCTCGACCAGACACGCTCGATCCCGATCCTGCTCTCCGGCTGGAGCAAAGCCGACGAGGTCGGCGGCAGCAAAGACAGCGACTACGCGATCTACGTGGACGCCGAGTACACGGACGGCACGCCGCTCTGGGGTGAGACCACGCCCTTCAGCACCGGCACGCACGGCTGGGAGCGGAGGCAGCTCGTCATCCTTCCGGCCAAGCCGCTCAAATCGCTGACGGTCTTCGCGCTGTTTCGACATCACACCGGCACCGCCTGGTTCGACGACTTCTCCGCGCAGGCGCTTACGGGCGCCAGCCTGTTCGACAGCCAACCGGTCGAGTCGCTGCCCGTGCGCCCGACCAACATCGCGCCCAATCCGAACGAGAAACGGATACGCGTCACGGCAAGCGATGGCCTGGCGCTGGAGTTCAATTCTCTGGGTGAGCTGCTGACCGTCCATTCCGGCAGCCAGGACGTCAGCTCCGTCTCCGGAGGCGGCTTTTTCGTGCGGGATGTGGCCGCCAACGGCCCGATCGTGCCGATGCATGGCGACGCCCACCGGTATGGCGAGAGCGGCGTGGCCGTCGATTGCGCGTCGGCGCCGCTGCACATCACCTTTAGCGCCAGGATCGAGCCGAGAGGCGACGCGCTCGCCGTGGACGGCGAGCTGAATGATACGACCGGCACGGACCGCGCCGTCACGGTCTACCTCATCCTGCCCATCCATGCGGACGGCTGGCAGTGGGGCCAGGATATCCGCCATGCCGAGACGATCTCCGTCGGCCGGGAGTACAGCAACCAGACCCGCGTCAACGTCGGCGCTACGGGCACGCTTTCGCTCTATCCCTTCGCCTGCGTCTCGAACGCGCAGAACGGTATCGGCATCGCCGGCCAGCAGGATTGGCCCAGCGTCTACCGCCTCTTCTATAACGGCACGACGCGCCAGTTGGTCATCGCGTGGGACTTCGCGCTGACCGGCAAGACGGCGGCGTGGCAGGCACGCAACGCCCGCTTCCGCTGCCGGCTGTTCCGCCTGCCGCCGGAACAGGCCGCCTGGGGATTTCGGGCGGCGGCGCAGCGATTCTACCGGCTCTTCCCCTCCGGCTTCACACGCCGCGCCAGAGCCGACGGCATATGGATGCCCTTCACCGACCCTAGCACCGTCCATAACCCTTCGGATTTCGGCTTTGCCTACCATGAGGGCGACAACAGCCTCAAGTCGGACGACGCGCTCGGCATCCTCAGCTTCCGCTATACGGAGCCGCAGACCTACTGGATGCCCATGCCGCCGGAGATACCCCGCACCTACGACGACGCAATGACGCTCTTAAAGAAAAATGCCGCCGGAAGCGACCCGAAAGCCCGCGACTTCGCCCGCGCTACCCTCAACTGCGGCACGCAGGACGAGAACGGACGATTTAACCTTGAACTCCGCAACGAGCCCTGGAACAACGGCGCGGTCTTTGTCCTGGACCCGAACCCGGAGCTGCCCGCCACCTCCGATCAGCCGACCAAAGCCTCGCTCTCCTACACCATCCCAATGGCGATGCAGATGTACAGCAAGGCGACCTACCGGCAGCGCGGCGAGCAGGACGGCGAGTACCTGGACTCGCTGGAAGGCTGGGCCGACGTGCAGGACTTTCGCCCCTCCAATATCGCGGCCTGCCCCTACCCCATCCCCTTCGATACGGACAGCCGCCGTCCGGTCGTGCCGGAGTGGTATCACACGCACACCTTCACGCGCTTCCTCTCCGACGACCTGCACAACCGGGGCAAGCTCCTCATGGCTAACACGGTCCCGGTGCGCTTCTCGATCTTCGCCCCCCTGCTGGACGTGATGGGCATCGAGGTGGACTGGCTGGACTCTAACGGTGGCTGGCGTCCCGACAGCGACGCGATCTTCAACCTGCGGCGCACGCTGAGCGCGCAGAAGCCCTACCTGCTCCTGATGAACACGGACTTCGATAAGCTCACGTCGCCGCTGGTGGATAAATATTTCCAGCGCTGCCTCTTCTACGGCGTCTTTCCGAGCATGTTCAGCTACAATGCCGCCAACAACCCTTACTGGGAGACGCCTAAGTGGTACGATCGCGACCGCCCGCTGTTCAAGAAGGTTATTCCCATCATCAAGCGGCTGTCCGCTGCCGGCTGGGAGCCGATCACCGCTGCCCGCAGTACGCAGGCCGCTGTCTACGTCGAGCGATTCGGCACGCGGCTGTTCACCGCCCTGAATGATAGCGTCCAGCCTCAGACGACGACGCTCATGATCGATCTGCGCGCCCTCGGCCTCCAGGCGGCCACGCCTCATGTGTTCAGCCTCCTGAACGGCGCCGAGATTCCTGCTCACCGCGACGGCGCCGCGCTTTCTGTCTCGCTGCACCTCATCCCGGAAGAGGCGCAGGCGCTTGAATTGAGGTAAGCTGACCTCACCCCCACTCACCACGGGGCTAGTGTCACCACGGGCCTTACTCCGCGTAGGACGGCGCTTCGGCATTGCGTGTCCACGCAACGTATCGCCTACGCTCCATATCGGCCCTGCCTGCCTCTCCTTGGGAAGGAGAGGGGAGAATTCAACTAAAATCTCCCCCTCTCCCGCAGCGGAGCGAGCCGCGCTTGCGCGAGTCTCGCGGAGAGCGTGGGAGAGGGGATAGGCGCAGCCGCGGGGGGTGAGGGCTAAGCAATCTCCCGGGAAGGAGGAATCAGGCAATGATGTATCCGGAATTGAGTGGCAAGGTGGCCGTCATTAGCGGGGCGGGAGGCAACTTAGGCCGAGCCGTCGCCCGGCGCCTGCGCGCCGAGAACGCGCGGCTGGCCCTCATCGACATCAACGAGCAGGCGCTGCAGGCATTCGTGCAAGAGCAGGGATGGCCGCAGGAGACCGTCCTGATCGGCGCCGTGGATCTGACGCGGAAGGACGAGGTGGACCGCTTCATCGAGCGGGTGACTGCCACCTTCGAGGCTATCGATATCCTGGTGAATGTCGCCGGGGGCTTTAAGACGGGCCTGTCGTATGAGATGGAGGAGCGCGACTGGGACTTCCTGATGAACTTGAATGCCAGGAGCGCCTTCCTGCTCAGCGCGGCGGTGGTCCGAACGATGCTGGAAAAGAATCGACAGGGCCGCATCATCAACATCGCGGCCCGCGCCGCCCTGGCCGGGTCCGCCGGCCTCTCCGCTTACAGCGCCAGCAAGGCGGCCGTCCTGCGCCTGACGGAGAGCATGGCGGCGGAGCTGCTGGAGCACGGCATCACGGTCAACGCCGTCCTGCCCAGCATCATCGACACCCCACAGAACCGGCAGGCCATGCCCAACGCCGATTACATAAAGTGGGTCGCTCCTGAATCGCTGGCCGATGTGATCGCTTTCCTGGCTTCGGAGAGCGCTCGTGACATCAGCGGGGCCGGCATCCCGGTCTACGGCCGGGCGTGAATTTTGTCACCCTCTTTACAGCATGAGCTAAGATAGCGTATCCTATCCCTGGAGGTGGTTATCATGTCTAATCTGATCGTCGGGCATGAGGGTGAAATCCTGCTTCCGGAAGAAGTCCGTGAACGCTACGGCTTACAGCCGAATAAGCACGTGCGGGTGATTGAAACACGCGACGGAATTTTGCTTGTACCCCTTACCGACGAACCAATGAGCCAGGAGTTACAGCAGGAACTGGCGGCATGGCAATCGCTCAGCGCTGAAACCTGGGAGATGTTTCCCTATGGGGATGAGGAGGCATGAACGTCGGCGACGTTTATTGGGTCGAGTTTCCAACACAGGGAGGACACACCCAAGCCGGGCGAAGACCGGCAATTATCGTACAGGAACGAGAAGCTTCCTCGCGCGTTCCGACAATCCTTATTATTCCGCTCACATCACAGCTTGATGCGTTGCGATTCCCCGGTACCGTTCTTGTCGAAGCGGATGCAGATAACGGCTTACGACGCGCGTCCGTAGCTCTAGTTTTCCAGTTGACCGTCGTGGATAGACGGGTACTTGGTTCCCGACTTGGCAAGGTTTCAAATACGGTCATGGATGCCATCTGGCGTGCATTTGATGAAATCACCGACCGCGTTCAACCGGAAACTCAACCTCCATCAGCAGGGGAACCAGTAACGGAAGAATAGAAATGGCTTGGACCAATCACTTGAAAGGAGGGTATTCGTCCGGCTTGGTTCTGCTGCCGTGGTGATAGGTCATGCGCCGCCGTACGGTTTCGCCGTCCTCTTCGTAATCGTGCCAGACGCCTTCTTTTGTTCCGTCTGAGGAGAGGCCCTTGATCTCGTTATAGTAGCCCTGCCAGCGCCTTTTGCCGTTTTCGTGATAAGACGTGTAGAGGCCGGTATATTTGCCCTCCACGAACGTGGCCTCACTTTTCTTGTTGCCGTTCGGATAATACAGTATCCACAGGCCGTGCTTCTTGCCTTTGCGGTATTCCCCTTCGCTCATCTTGTTGCCGTTGGCATAGTAGGATACCCAGTACCCTTCCTTCTCGCCATCTACGTATTCGCCATCCCTCATGGCATTCTCTCCTTTAGCAGGATAGTTACTCAAGCTACTACTTCTTAGCGCCCCGATACGGAAAAAGGGCGCCAGCCTACTGTAGGCATAGGTTCCCTGGCTACCCACGTCTTTTCTCTCGCTTCGCTCGGCGGCGTCTACGCCGACTACGCGCAATCGCGTCCAGGGATTGATTGATACATAAATCCCTGATAATTATCCACCCAATCAACAGACAAAAGAATATAATTCCTTGCTGCCAACGTTTAGGTTTCTCACCTTCGCCACTATCCATTTTGTCCTCTCGTGAGGCATACGTTGCCGCGGGAGAGTACTCATATTTGCAAACCGGACATATTATCGGATCAGATGGATAGCCTTGCCAACGTGGAAAAGGCGCTTCCGCTTTACAGCGCGGACAGTGGGCAAATTTCGTCGAAATCCCGAAATCCGTATGGCCGGGTGCGGACAACCGAACATTCAAAGGGCCTTGCCCCTTGCTGGCCTGACGCAAAGCGGCCAGGAAGGGACGTAGTTCCCGTCGATACAAGATTGACTGCCGGGCTACATCCGACAACAGCATGTAGAGGACCGCACTTTGCCGCTGGCTCAGGGGAGAGTCGATCCACAGCCCGTACCAGAGCGGACGGGTGATTGGAAACTCAGCTTGCAACGCCGCTTGTAGATTCTGTTCCTCGATCGCATCCCAAAGCGCCTCTTCTAAATCCTGGTCAGGAAACAAGCAAAGAAACCTGGGCTGTTCCTCATGGTCAGCCGCTTCGGTTTGTAGAGACCACACTACGCAAATGCCGGTGTCTGCCATATCGAAATCTTCACGGAATCGCTATCCGCTACGTGATGCGTTGCAGTACTGTATAGTTTTTGCTGGCGTCACGCCAGACTTCTACCCAGGGCTCTGCCTCTTCGAATGTCCAGGCCACCAGTGTCTGTGCAAGCAGATCGTACCAGTCCCCATCCGGCCAGGGCATATGCCAGCCACCAAGTACGGCATGGGCGCTTCTAGTATAAAGTGGTAATTGCTTCTGCCACACATTTATGTACACATCAACAATCGCCTTGTCGGGAAAGTTGTCGTTGTAGGCATATTCGGATTCGTCCTCCCCTTCCGCAGGAAGCCAATCGTTTTCTGCCAGCCAATTTTGAACGGAGGAAGAACCGAACTTGAACACAGCATCAATAGGTGGCAGTGACAGAGCAGGCTGCGCGTACAAAACAAGGCCGTCTGTTTCCGCAGCATCCAGTGTGGCCGATGGATCTATCCTGACCACGCCTGTTTCGCCATCCTCTTCGTTTGTGTAAATGCTCAGCATACCAGGTATAGCTCCGATAGTAGAAGGAAGAAACGAACCGTTTACACTGAGCCAGTGCTTGTAAGGTCCGTCCGGCGGCGGAACGATGCCTTCGCCGCCCCAAATTGCGGCCACTGTCGTGTCCGGTGCAGCAAGTGCCACGAGATAAACACAGGGCCTGGCAAGCTGTTGCCCCTCTGCGATTAGCTCCTCACCCGTCATGACGTATCCTTTCAAAATGCACTGGCTTCGAATTCCGCGCCGAAGCGGAAAAGAAGCGTTACTACAGGAAAGCGTACAGTAGCCCGTCGCGCCGCACAAACGGACGGAGCGCCGCAAAGGAGAAAAAGTACTCCCCTCCGGGTTCCGCCGCTTTGAGGACGTGCGGGAACCCGAACGTATAGATAAAGGTCACGCCCTGGGCGCTCACGGTGAACTGGGTCATGTCCTTCGCTGTGAATACTGCGGTGGACAGCAACCGCCGAACATCCGGCCTCTCTTCCTTATCCACTTTTTGGATCGTCTTCTGTATCTCGGCCTGCATGGCTTGGTTGATCCTGGCAGCCAGCTCCGGCAACGAGGAGGCGAGGAAGAGGTCGCTCGCCCGCAACGGCTTCCCGGTCTTGATGTCCAGGGTGATATATTCGTCATAGGAATCGGGATAGGCAGCGGATCCGCTCATCCGATAGGAGACATCCAGAATGGAGTGCCGGTTGCAGTTGACGATATAGTCCACATACAGAAGCCACGGGTCTTTCTTCATCGCCGCCAGGGATCCCTTGAACTCTTGCTGGGGCAGCGCCGCCGTTTGCAGACGGCTCAGAAGGCGCTTGTCCGCCAGGCCCGAAAGCACAGGGTACTGAATATCGGTATCCCCCTGGGCCGTGCTGCCTTTCTGAGCGCGTGGGACGACGATCCGCTTCAGTCGAATGCCAACCCTCTCCTGCGACCCGGCCTTTGAAGGAGAAACCGGCTCGGCTTCCAGGCGAAAAGGCATCGGGTCACGCCCATCCGGCTTCGTCCACGTTCCTTCCAGCACATTCCCCCGCGTAAACCGCCCGGTGAAAATCCCGGTCTGCTTTCCATTGTCGTCGTTCTCGCGCAGCACCACGGTCTTCGTCCCATCCATGCTGCCGTCGATCGTAAGCCACTGCCCGACCTTCACATACATATACCGGCCCGAAAGCGAGTTGTCGATCTTTCCCAGCATCATTTGGATCGGATACTTTCCGCCGATGGAACCGGTAAACAAACAATGGAAGACCTCCTGTGCCGCGGCTCTATCGCCCACGAAGAGAACGACGCACACCAGCCCGATCCACCAGGCGGAAACATACCTTCTCATTTTGAGCCCACTGCGCCTTCTGGTCATATTCCCTGGCAAAGACCTCCTTCGCGCCGTCTAACGGCCAGACTCAGCGGATCGGCCGCCCTGACTTACCGGCAGCGGCCGCTTCGAGCACCCGGGTGACCACGAAGTAGGGCCGGTACTGGAACGGCTGCTGTATGTTCGGATGGAGCCACACAGGGCTGCCGGTGAACTCCCCGGCCTCGTAGCCTTCCAAACGATAGCGGACGCCCTCACGCAGTTTCACGTTGCCGCGGACCTCAATGATCGCGCCGTTCGGTAGGGTCTGACCATCGACCTGCGCCACGGCGAGAGGGTTGGGCAGCAGCGTCGGAGTCTGCACTCCCGTAATAACGGTGCGGGTACCCAGGGGCTTACCGAGGACGCCGATGACACGCTCCACCTGCAGAAGATCGGACACCGGAATGTCACCCTTCCGGGTCTGTGCCGGTCGTACCGCGCTCACGGCAGAGGACTGCGCCTGCGTTCGTGGCAGCGCGACACCGGCCAACCAGCCGGCTGCGCCGCCGAGCGTGAGAGCTATTATGAGCCGAAGGCGAAGACGAAAGTTCATGGTTATTGTCCTTTCGAAACTGTCTTCATGCCAAGCCGGTGCGGTCCTCCTGCGACGCATGAAGCTCATGCCCACGGCGACGCCGACCGCCGACCTTCCAAAAGGTCGGATCCCCCCACCGTTCGGTGATCTCTCCCGGTATATGATTGCTGCGGATCCGCTCGAACTGTTCCGCGCTGCTGAGGACCTGGTCGGGGCGTTTCGTACTGCGAATCAACACATCGGCTTCCGGGGGATAACAGGCCAGCGGCGCCGATTCCGGCATCGGAATCTCCTCCGGAAGCCGCGTGATAGGCGCATTCGTTGGGAGGCTGGCAGACTGGTAGCGCAGGTCCATCGACCAGCGGATCTCATCGCTCAGATTGGGGGTACTGCAATGCGGAGTGAGGTTGGTCAGCAGCAGCACGCCTCCACGACGGACCGGCACGGTCACGACATCACCGGGGGGAAGATCGCTCTCCGCGATCTCAAGATAGTGGTGCGGGCCAGGTCCGTGGCGGACGACCTCGTTGCGGCGATGTCCATACCGAAGCACCTGCAGACAGCCGTTCCGCGCGTCGGCGTCCACCAGAGGGACCCAGCATGTCAGAATCAGCGACTTATCGCAGTACGGCTCGAAATAGCCGGAATCCTGGTGCCAGGGTACCACGCCGGGACCATAGTCGGGCAGCTTGGGCCGCAATCGGTAGACGCTCGACGCGATCAGTTCCGGCCCGCACAGCGACTCGGCCACATCGAGAAGCGGTTCGTAACGGATCAGATCGAACATCGCCGGAATCGCCAGGGCGCCGTCCGTGATCTGCGTGATTACTTCCTTCGTTTCCGCAGTAATGCTGGCCAGGCGCGTTGTGAATGGCTCTTCGGCATACGTCGACGACAGCTTACCGCTTGCAGCCAGATCGGTCGCCAGTTGGTCGATGATCTCGGTAATACCCTCTTCCAGAGCCGCAAGCATCGGAGGCTCGATCAGATCCTCGACCACCAGAAAGCCCTCTTTGTGAAACTGCTCGATCTGATCGGGCGACAGCCCGCGTGGTTCGGTTCCCAGCATTGTCTTCCCCTCTAACGCAGCGCGATCAGGGCGCTCCGTCTCCTTCGCTCGCTCCCAGTTTCAGGATATATTCTTCGACCTCTTCGCCGCGCGCGTTGGAAAAACCTCTGTCCTCGCCGCAAATCGTGAACCCACATTTTTCCAACACCCGGAGCGAGGCGCTATTGTCTTTGGCCGCGCGGGCATACAGAGGACGCGTCTTGATCTGACCAAGAAACGCGGCGAGCGCCCGAGTAGCAATGCCCTGGCCCCAGTACTCTTTTCCAAGCCAGTAGCTGACTTCCGGCTCACCGAACCGCTCGAAGCTCGCGACATAGCCCGCCACATCTCCATCGAAAAGGATGGTCCTTATGGTGACGGTGTCGTCTCCCCGAATCTTCGTCCAATGCGTCGTAAAGGCATCCCTATCTGCCGGGTCCTTGGCCGTGAAGGCGGCCATGGCGTTGGCGACCGGATCCAATTGCTGTGTGAAGAAGATAGGGAGATCCTCTTCGGTCGCCTCGCGCAGGCGGACGTCGCTTGTCATAGGGTCTGCTCCACCTATCCACTGCTCATCGGCGCGCATCTGTTCCGCCTGCCGGAGTTCTTGCACGGTCAACTGCTTTCGCTTGCATCCCTTCAAGAACCGGCGCGGGTTACCACAGATGGGGCACGTGCAGAACTTGCGGTTGTTATACAGCTTTCGCGCCCGCGCGCGAAACCATTCGCCGAAGCTCTCCACGCGCCGGATCAACCGCGCCCGGTGGTGACGCCGTAGCGCTCGCGTGTATGTTTTCATTCCAGAAATGAATCCCAGGCTCGCAACCTAACGCAGAAACCCCGTCTCTTTGAGCCGCCGCCGCAGCTTTGCGTGATGAAATTTAGTGTCCTTCTGGTTGTTTCTGGATATATTGGAAAAGAAGTCGTGCATCAGCGCCATCACGCTGCGATACTGGATGACGCTGGCAACACAGTCGGCATGTAGCTTCATGATGCCGTCCGCATGTACCTCCTCGATGTTGTTGAGTAGTATCGGCACTAGCTCGTGATGTTGAACATCTTCTGTGATGCCATATTTTTCCTTCAGCGTGTGTTTATCGTCCTCCGTACGTGCCTCATACGCCGACAAAATCAGGAAGTTAATACACGATAGAACCTCACCATAATCATAAAACGTGTGCTGCTTGAAGAACGACGCTTCCTCTATCGTCAGCGCAAAACTTTTATCCAGCACTAAACCAAAATCCGTCAAATAGGCCCGCTCCCCATCGGTGACGACGTTGTAAAAATGGGCGTCGAAATGGATGACTCCCTGCTTCCGCAAAAAGTCGACTGTCGTGCGCAAGTCGTCAAGGATTCGATTTAGTTTGTTGAGATTTTCCAGCAGCCAGGGTTGCAGGGTATGCGGTATATACTCCAAGAACAGAACCAATTCATAATTGGCATTCGCTCTATCCAGCATATATTTCCCAATATTCTCATTACCGCCCCAATACTCCACATAACCTTTGTGACGCTCCATGTCTACATCTTTACGCTCCCCAGAGAACGGGATGATCCGATAATGGTACATCAAGGGGAACGTTTCAATCGCTCCCTCCAAAACCCAGTTGGTCGTCTTGATGTGGGCCACAAGCTCACGAAAGACCCCAAACCCCGCCGAACCGACGCCATAATTATAATACGTCGGCAGGTCATACAGGTTTTTGGTGGAGAACATGTTCTCATATTCGAGGTCCGTAACAGGAACCCGCTTTACAAAAACCTTTGATTTCCCAAGATCGACAGCATGGTTTCTGCCCCATCCCGAATTCGACTCACTGGCTTCAAACAGAGAATGCAATTGCGTATTATCCATTTGTGCGATTTCGGAACTGAGCTTGAAATACCTCTTCCTTCTCAGCTGTATATCATTCTTAGCCATTTCCCAATTTCGCCTTGTCCTGTTCCAGCAATTGGAGTAGCGTCGCAGCGGCTTCATGGGCATCATATGGAGACCAGACAGGATATTCCCCCTCAGCCAGACCTTCTTCCTGAGCGAGTTCCGCGATTAGTTCTTGCATCAGGCGAAACTTATCCCTACGGGGCAAAGCTTGGATGGAAGGCAACAGATCAGCCAGAGACATCGTAGACACCTCCTTATCCACTTCGATCTTGCTTTGAACCGAAGTGCTGATTCAGCCGTTTAGTAAAACGCTGTACGATCTGGTTGACGTGTGGCCCGATGGCTCTATGCACCAAATCGATGTCCTGTTCCGTTGTCGGCTTGCGTTGCTTGTCGGTCAGCACAATGCGGAATGGCTCAGTGCTTTTGTATTTCTGCACGTCAGAGGAGGATACTTTGCTGCCGCGCTTATACTGATAGCCGGAATGCTGCACGACTTTGGCGATGTTTGAATTGAGAATGGCATTCACCACTTCTTGCTTGAGGTTATTGAGGAATGGATCTTTTTCATACCTGGGAGACTCAACATGTAGCCGGATGCTGTTCGGGTCGCGTTCTTGAACTTCCCAATGTACGCTGAAAAAGTCGCGATGGTTGGTATACTCTCCATCATTCTTGGACCAGTCCCACTCGTCTGGCACACTCTTTTCTAATGGGCCACCTAATGACTCGCCGTATATATGACGCATTGAAAACTCTCCAGACGTACCCGGCTTATCAGCCTAATTACGACCGCTCCTATTGTACGCCTACTGGAACTGACTGTCAAGACTCCTGAGCCTACCTGGGGCCGAATGAAAAACGAGCTACAACGGCAGATACTGAACCTGGTTGGTAAAGTCTTTCGGGAGACCAGCAAGAGCCAGTAATTCCAGGTCTTCAATGCACTTACCGACCGAGACGACATTTTGGTGGGCGTAGACCACACCAGTAAACTCCTCCCCGCTTCGTTGGCGGCGGGTCGCCTCCGCAATTAGGTCGGTATCGCATGAGAATAGCACGCGGCCAAGTTCTATAGCGCGATTCAGCACATCAGGATCTGGACTACCTGCTCGGCCATCTTCCTGAACTGTCAGAACATCTATACCACGTTGACGCAAACCCCGAACAATGTCTCCCTGAACGTTTTCGTCCATATAGAGTCGTATCATCCCGCCTTTTTATCCATCCGATGGTGCTGTAAACGCTCTTCCAGTATTTTGCGAGTCAAGGGATTAGCCTGCTGGGCGCGCATCTCCTCGGCATACTGATCTGCCGCCGCGATTTCGGCCTCTATTTCCGCCTGATGGTCGTAGTAGTAAGCCAGGGCCGCATGGATTTGAGCCAGGGAAAGGTGCGGGTAGCCGTGCTGGATCTCCTCCGGTGTCTTGCCCCAGACGTTCTTTTCGATGGAGATATGGCTGACCTTGATACGCGTACCGCTGATGTAGGCGATGCCACGTTCATCCAGGACTATATGATTGATAGGCGCCGTGACCATAGCGTAACTCCCTTCCGGTAGTCGGATTGCTTTCATTGTACGGTCGCCGTAGGGCGTATGTCAAGATGGCGATAAAAAGAAGGGCAAGTGCCAACGCACTCGCCCCCTCTCTGTTTTAAGTCCCACGCCTAAGCCGTGACCGGTTCCTGCTGTGCGGCGGACTCCTTCTTGAAGACCAGATGCCCCTCCGGGTCGGCGTCTACGACGATGTGGTCGCCTTCCCGGAACTCACCGGCCAGGAGTTTTTGCGCCAGTGGGTCCGTGATCTGGTGCTCGATCGCCCGCTTGAGAGGATACGACCGTCTTCCTTCCGCTCAATATGGTATGATTATACTGGCATTCTCGGAGATGTCAGAAACAGGTGATCCGGATGAAAGTCTTTATCAGCCACGCTTCCACAGATGCACAACTAGCCAGGCAGGTCGCGGATGCCCTCAGAGCGTCCGGCTTCAATGTCTGGGATGATACTCAAGTCTATCCTGGCGAAAACTGGGCGGCGCAGGCAGCCCAGGCGCTTCAAGAATCCGACGCGATGGTTGTCTTACTGACACCCGACTCGCTTCGTTCGCCCAATGTCAACTCGGAAGTCGGATTTGCCTTAGGGCAGCGAAGTTATAAAGGCCGCTTGATACCTGTCCTTGTCGGTTCGCCGGAACAGCTTTCCCTACAGGACATCCCTTGGATTCTAAAGCAGTTCCAGGTGATTCATCTTTCGGCTCCCGAGGGAGATGACAATAGTTTGCAACAGATCGTTCGGGCGCTTAAAGAAGCAGCCTAGAAATTGACGCTTCTATGATGATACCGAGCGAGGTTTTCCTTTCACACTCAAGTTCAGATCATGATTTTGTGAACAACCTTGCAAACATGCTTCGGAGTCATGGCATACCGGTGTGGTATAGCCAGACCAATATCCTGGGAGCGCAACAATGGCACGATGAGATCGGACGAGCACTAATAAGATGTGATTGGTTTGTTGTTGTACTTTCACCCAATTCTGTAGCCTCTATGTGGGTGAAACGTGAACTGTTGTTTGCATTGCAGCAAACTCGTTTTGAGAAGAAGATCGTTCCTATTCTTTACCAGGATTGTGATATCGATAGCCTATCCTGGGTACTCTCCAGCTTACAAATGGTAGATTATCGAAATAGATTTGAGGAAGGCTGCCGCGACCTTTTACGTGTATGGGGGTTAGGCTACCAGAAAGAACAACAAGCCCCACCGGGAAAGAAAAAACGGACCAGGAATTGAAGTTCATTTCCTGGTCCGCTCTCATCCGCAGATAGCACCCTATGCTGTAACGGGTTCCTGCTGTGCGGCGGACTCCTTCTTGAAGACCAGATGGCCCTCCGGGTCGGCGTCTACGACGATGTGGTCGCCTTCCCGGAACTCGCCCGCCAGGAGCCTCTGCGCCAGCGGGTCGGCGATCTGGCGCTGGATCGCCCGCTTGAGCGGACGCGCGCCGTAGACCGGGTCGTAGCCGGCCATCGCCAGCAGTTCTTTGGCCTTCTCGGTCAGCGTCAGGGTCAGCTTGCGCTCCGCCAGACGCTTGCGCAGCAGCCCAAGCTGGATCTCGACGATCTGGCCGATCTGCTCCACCGTCAGACTGTTGAAGATGATGATCTCATCCACCCGGTTCAGGAACTCCGGACGGAAGCTGCGCTGGACCTCCGCCAGCACACGCTCCTTCATCGTGTTGCCCTGCGGATCGCTCAGCGCCATCTCCTGAATGATATGGCTTCCGATGTTGCTGGTCATGATGACCACCGTGTTGCGGAAGTCCACCGTGCGGCCCTGACCATCCGTCAGGCGGCCATCATCCAAGAGTTGCAGCAGCACGTTGAACACATCCGGCGCAGCCTTCTCGATCTCGTCGAACAGGATCACGCTGTACGGCCGGCGGCGGACCGCCTCCGTCAACTGCCCGCCCTCTTCGTAGCCCACGTAGCCGGGCGGCGCGCCGATCAGCCGCGCGACCGTGTGCTTCTCCATGTACTCGCTCATGTCGATGCGCACCATCGCGCGCTCGTCGTCGAACAGGAACTCCGCCAGCGCCCGCGCCAGCTCCGTCTTGCCCACGCCCGTCGGACCCAGGAAGATGAAGCTGCCGATGGGCCGGTTCGGATCGGACAGGCCGGACCGCGACCGGCGCACCGCGTTGGCGACCGCCGTGACCGCCTCGTCCTGGCCGATGACCCGCGCGTGCAGCCGCTCCTCCATACGAAGCAGCTTCTGCATCTCGCCTTCCAGCAGGCGCGTGACCGGAATGCCGGTCCACTTCGCCACGATCTCGGCGATGTCGTCGGCGGTGACCTCCTCCTTGAGCATCGCCTGGCCGCCGCCCTGCAGGTTGGTCAGCTCCTCCTGCTCCAGCCGCTTGGTCAGCTCGTGCATCACGCCGTAGCGCAGCTCGGCGGCCTTACCCAGATCCCCCTCGCGCTCGGCGGCTTCCGCCCGCAGGCGCGCCGTCTCGATCTCCTGCTTGGTCTTGCTGATCTTCTCGATGACCCGCTTCTCGTTCTCCCAGCGGGTCTTGAGCTGGCTGCTCTGCTCTTTCAGGTCGCCCAGCTCCTGCTCTAGCTTCGCCAACCGCTCCTTGCTGGCCGGGTCCGTCTCCTTCTTCAGAGCCACCCGCTCGATCTCCAACTGCCGGATCCGCCGCTCGACCGTGTCGATCTCGGCGGGCATCGAATCGATCTCCATGCGCAGCCGGGAGGCCGCCTCGTCGATCAGATCGATGGCCTTGTCCGGCAGGAAGCGATCGGTGATGTAGCGGTGCGAAAGCACCGCCGCCGCCACCAGCGCGCTATCGGTGATGCGGATGCCGTGATGCAGCTCGTACTTCTCCTTCAGCCCGCGCAGGATGCCGATAGTGTCCTCCACCGACGGCTCGCCCACAAAGATCGGCTGGAAGCGCCGCTCCAGGGCCGCATCCTTCTCGATATGCTTGCGGTACTCGTCGAGCGTCGTGGCGCCGATGCAGCGCAGCTCGCCGCGCGCCAGCATCGGTTTGAGCATGTTGGAGGCGTCCATCGCGCCCTCCGCCGCGCCCGCGCCGACGATGGTGTGCATCTCATCGATGAACAGGACGATCTGCCCCTCGCTCTCGGCGATCTCGCGCAATACGGCTTTCAAGCGGTCCTCGAACTCGCCGCGATACTTGGTGCCCGCGATCATGCTGCCCAGGTCCAGGGCGATGACCTGCTTGTCTTTGAGACCCTCCGGCACGTCGCCCTCGACGATCCGGAGCGCCAATCCTTCCACAATGGCCGTCTTGCCGACGCCCGGCTCGCCGATGAGGACCGGATTGTTCTTAGTGCGGCGGGAGAGCACCTGAATCACGCGCCGGATCTCCTCGTCGCGCCCGATGACCGGATCGAGCTTCTGCTTGCGCGCCAGTTCCGTCAGGTCGCGGCCATAGCGCTCCAGCGCCTGGTACTTCTCCTCCGGGTTCTGGTCCGTGATCCGCTGGCTGCCGCGCACTTCCCGCAGCGCCTGCAAAATACGGTCCGCCGTGATGCCCTGCGCCTTCAAGAGCCGGGCGGACGGGCCGCTCGTATCGGCAACAATGGCCAGCAGCAGGTGCTCCGTGCTGACGTACTCGTCCTTCATGCGCTCGGCCTCGTCGAAAGCCTTATTGAGCACCGTGCGCAGGCGTGGCGTCAGGCTGGCGCCGGTCTCCGCCGCGCCGGACACTTTGGGCAGCTTCTGGATTTCCGCTTCCACCTGCTGCCGCAGAAGGTCGGTGTTGGCGCCGAGCTTCTGCAGGATCGGCAGCGTCACGCCTTCCGCCTGCTCCAGCAGCGCGGCCAGCAAGTGCTCCACGTCGATCTGCAGGTTCTGATTGCGCTCGGCGATCACCTGCGCCTGCTGCACCGCTTCCTGCGCCTTGATCGTCAATTTATCCATTCGCATCGTTCTTCACCTCACCCCTCTGTGTCTTCGTTCTCCGGGCATGCGCTCCATTAAGGATTTACGAGACAGAAAGCCCCCTGTTCGCTCGCCCGATCGCCTGAAGCGGAAGCCACAGAAATATTAGCTTTCATATAACTACTATATTAGCATACCACTTGAGTGTATTATTGTCAAGTATAAAAAGGAAATTTTGCTCGCTTTCCTTATCCAGCAGGATTTTTGCTTTCTGCCGGTGAACTGGCTGACTTCGGTTGGCAAACATTACAGTAGAGGAGGTTTTTACCCAAACATGCGGTTTTATTCTTGGCTCGGTCTTGCCCTCGCGCTCGTCGCCTGCGGCCCGGCGTGGGGGCAGAACGGTCACTTCGCTTATGAAGGCCCGCTCACCCAGTTCATGCCGGAAGGCGCAACGCCCGCGCCCGTCACGACCGGCCTGCCTATCGTCATCGTCCTGACGGAGAAAGGCGCCACCATCGCTCCCTCCACCTTCGAGATCCAGGGCAAGGGCTGGAAACAGGCCGCGCATCTCTCTCTGGACGGCGCGAAATTCGCCGGCGGCCACCTGACCGGAACGGTCAAGCTCAAAAACGACAGCGGCTCGGCCCTTGAGGGCGTGCGCCTGGACATCACCGGCGCGACCGAGGAGTACACCGCCAAAGATGCCGGCGGCAAGGACGTCACCAAGACCCGCGAACAGAAAGCTGCGCTTGCCTCTCCCCTCTTCTTCGGCGACCTGGCGAATGGAGAAGAGTCCGACGGCCTCTCCCTGGATGTAAGCGGCATCGCCTTCCAGCCGGAAACGACGAAGGTCTCCGTGAACGCGATGCTGAGCGGGATCACCTATCTGGACTTTTTCACCGTCGGGGATCTGACCAACTACGAGATCGATACCGATGCGAAAGGGCGCGTCTATGCCGCCGGAGGCGATCGTATCGCCCGCACGGATGCGGATGGGAAAAATCTGGAAGTCGTCGTCAAGGGCGATCCAGACTGTCACGGCGTCGCCATCGATCCTAAAACCGGCAATATCCTCGTCAATGGGGGCAACGACCACATCATCACCTACACGCCGGGCGGAGACGAGCTCAGCCGGATCACGGTCGATAAGAACCACATCAACTTCCCCACCCTCGGCGTGCGTGTCGACCGCAAAGGCCGTATCTACAACGGCGGGGACAACAATCGCAACGTCCAGTGCATCGACAACGGCAAGCAGGTCTGGACCATCGAAACGGGCGATGCCGTTCTGTTCGACGTCGACGTCGAACAGAACGTCTACGTCTGCAACGCCGGCAACGTGACCAAATACGATGCCAACGGCAAGCAGATCAAGCGGATCGCCATCGGCCCGGACTATCATATCGGCCGCCTTCTCGGTCCCGTCTCCTGCCGTGTCGATCCGGCGGGGAACCTTTACGTTGTGGAAGAGGGCAAAGGGGCTGACGAGAACGGCAACGGCGAGGAAGCGCCGCGCATCTCTGTCTTTGATAAAAGCGGCCATGTGCTCCGCGTCTGGGGGCGCGGCTCCAAGACGCAGCCGGCTTCCTCGGACACCGTGCTTCCGGGAGAGCTTTACCGGCCGACAGACCTGGCGTTCGGCCCGGACGGCCGCATCTACATTCTCGGCCAGAACCGCAACGATAACGGCGCCTGGGTCCAGGTGTTCCAGCCGTTCTAAACGCCATGAGCGCCCATGAATAGCCTCTACCGGCGGGCCTTTCGGCCCCTGCTGTTCGCGCAAGATCCCGAGACGGCCCACGAGCGGACCATCGAGTTCCTCTCGACCGCCGGGCAGCTCGGCTTGCCCTTGTCCCATAGGCCGTTCACGCATGCGCGGCTGCGCGTCACGCTCGCCGGCCTCTCCTTCCCCAATCCCATTGGCCTGGCGGCCGGCTGCGATAAGAACGCCCGCGCGGTCGCCGTCTGGCCCCGCTTGGGATTTGGCTTTGTAGAGGTGGGCACGGTGACGGCGCAGCCGCAGCCCGGCAACCCGAAGCCGCGCCTGTTCCGTCTTCCGGAGCAGGGGGCGCTGATCAACCGGCTGGGCTTCAACAGCGAAGGGTCCGAGGTGGTGGCGCGGCGTCTTGCTCGCCTGCGGCGGCACGGACGCGCGCTGCCCGTACCCCTGGCTATCAACATCGGCAAGACCAGGCGGGTGACCGGCGATGAGGAGACGCTGAAAGACTACCGCACGAGCTTCCGGCGGCTGGCGCCCCTGGCCGATCTCCTGGTCGTCAACGTCTCCTCGCCCAACACGCCCGGACTGCGCCAGTGGCAGGAGCGCGATAAGCTGGCGGCCCTCCTCGGCGCGCTGATGGCGGAAGGGCGCGCCCTCGCCGCCGAGCGCGGGCTGGCCCCCGTGCCCCTATTCGTCAAGATTTCACCCGACATGGACGACGCCGACATGGACGATGTCGTCGCGGTCGCGCTCGATCTGGGCATCGCCGGCATCGTCGCCACCAATACGACCATCGCGCGCGAAGGCGCCCTGGCACAGGCATCCGAAGCGGGCGGGCTGAGCGGCCGGCCGCTGCGCGAACGCGCCACGGAGGTCGTCCGCTATCTCTATCGCCGGCTGGAGGGCCGCCTGCCCATCATCGGCGTCGGCGGCATCTCCACCCCTGAAGACGCCTATGCGCGTCTCCAGGCAGGCGCATCCTTGCTGCAGCTCTATACCGGCCTGATCTACGAAGGCCCGTTTCTCCCCCGTGCCCTCAACACCGGCCTGCTGCGCCTGATGGAGCGCGACGGCGTCGGCCATGTCTCCGATCTGGTCGGCGTCACCGCCGGCAAATAAGCCCTCGGCGCAATCCGGGCACATTTTTCCTGCTTCGCACGTCTAGCCTGCACCCATTCTGCAGCCTTCGAAGAGAAAATAGAGAAAGGAGAATGGTAGCGAAAATGAAAAAGCCTATTGATCCGCAGGCCACTCAGGAGTGCCGGCGGCTCCGCGCCGCCTTCCGGATGGTCGTCCAGAGCGTGCGGAAAGCGCAGAACAAGCAGAGCGAGACGGAAAAAGAGAAACAGATGAAACGCCTGCTGCGCCAGTTACGCATGGCAGAAGGCGTCCGTTAAGAGCAGGAAACCACGCCCTGTCTGCATAATCGAGAGCAGAGCCAATCTCTTAGAAAGGGGAACAAAGAGAATGCTCTTCTCGAAAAGCAGAATGCGATTTACCACCAGCTTCCAGGGCCGTACTGAACCGGAAGGCTGGATCGTTCTGGATGTCACGGGTGTGGATCTGGACGGGGTGAACAAAATCTATCTCTCCATGGCGGACCTCCAGCGTCTCAAGGAACAGGGCGATACGTCGGTCGATCGGCTGAAGCAGGCTCGCGCGCTCCTGGGAGGCGATCTCGACGAATGACACAAAGCCCAAAACGCTCGGCCAGAGAGCAGTTCGACCGGCAGGCCGAGCACTATAACGCGCAGTGGAACGCCTGGTCCGAAGAGACGCTGGACTGGCTGCTGGAGAACGCCCGGCCGGATAAACAGGACCAGGCGCTCGACGTGGCGACCGGAACGGGGTTTACCGCGCTGGCCTTTGCGCCGCACGTGCGGTCTGTCATCGGCATAGACGTCTCGCCGGGAATGCTCGCGCAGGCGCGCCGGCGTGCGGAAGAGCAGGGGATCACGAACGTCACCTTTCAGGAAGGGGCGGCGGAGGCTTTTCCTTTTCCCGACGGGACCTTCGATCTCGTCACCTGCCGCATCGCGCCCCACCACTTTCTCTCCGTGCCGCAGTTCCTGCAGGAAACGGCGCGGGTCTTGAAGCCAGGCGGGCGCTTCCTTCTGGTGGACACCTGCGTGCCGGACGGCGATCCGGAAGCGGATATCTGGCAGAACGCCGTGGAGGCTCTGCGCGATCCCTCGCACGTCCGCAACGACACGCCGAGCGAATGGCGGGAGCGAATCCAGGCGGCCGGGCTGCTGGTCGAGCGGATGACGAGCAGCGGAAACGGAATCACCATGCGCCTTTCCGAGTGGCTGGAGAAAGCCGGCTGCACGCCGGACCAGCAGGAGGCCGTTCGCCGCCGCTTCGAGACCGCGCCGCCCTCGGCGGCCCGCGCTTTCCGCATTACACATGAGCCTGGCGGAGAGACCGTCTTTACCTGGCAGCGTGTGCTCGTCCGCGCGATAAAACCGGATTGAAAAGGGAAAAGGAACTCAGGAAAGAGGAAGGGGGAGGCGCTCCGTTGGTGCCACGCAACACATCCACCTGACTGACGCGGCCCTCTGCCGACAGTGTGGACGCTTTCGCAAATCAGCCGGCAACAGGAAGCTGATATGAGAAAGATGAGCGCCTTCACTGAGGTTATGCCGCGTACCCGTCCCTTCTCATACTGATAGGTATGCGGGAAAATATTGACCGGGTGAACGGGTGAAAAGTGACCGGGTGAGAAAAACAAAATTCCCCCTCTCCTTACAAAGGAGAGGCAGGCAGGGCCGCAAGGCCCGTGGTGACAGGTGCCCCGTGGTGGTTTAGGGGGTGAGGTCTTATAGCGGGGTGGGCTAGAACCGGGTAGCCGTAAAGTCGATAGAAAGCCGCTTGCGCAGGGTGGAATAGGTCAACTGCAGCTCGCGCGCTCCAACACGCCGGCCCAGCGTCAGCTCGATATCATCGTAGCTCTGCCCTTCAAACTCCTGCAGGATCGCCGATCCCAGCAAGCGCCAATTTTTGTTCAAGCGGTACGCAACGTCGCCCAGCAGACTGGCCTCCCGCGCGTCCAGATAGGCGCTGCTGAACAACGAGGCTTGAAACCGCTTGCTGGCCGTGAGGTTGTAGACCAGGCTCAGACGGTGATGGCCGCCCGCCGTAAACAGACCCGCCGGCTGCTGTACGTAATCATAAGTCAGGTTGAGGCCGCCGCCATGCGAGAACATTTGATCCAGCGACAGTGTCGCCAGCGACGTCAAGCCCGTCGCTCCTCCTGTGCCCCAGGAAGGCCCGATCGAGAACGAAGTGTTCAGGGTGGTATGCCGCCCCAGGTTTAGCGGGCGGGTAAAGGCACGCAAGTTAACGCTTTCCGCCGTCTGGTGGAACGTACCGATCAGGGGATCGCCGCTCACCGTGCTTCCCGTCGTAAAGGTCGTGCCGAGCGTGAACATTACGTCTTTAGATCGCCCCAGATGGCTGGGGTTGGTCTCCGCATAGAAATCGCCCCGATAGTTCGAGCTAAACAGCCCGGAGAACGTCTCCCCGCCTGCCACGGTCGCGCCCCAGCGGAACGCATGCAGTTGCTGATTCAGGCTCGCCGACGAGATCACGCTGTTATGGTTAGGAAAGTCCAGGTAGAGCGATCCCTGCGTGGACGGGTTGAACTCCTGATTGTGCATCCACTGGAATCCCCAGTTGGAGCGAGTCAGGCCCGTGAAGCCGAACGCGCCCTCATAGCGCGACGAAGCGCCCGTATTGGAATAGCTCTGGACCATGTCCAGCGACCAGCCCGGCTCCGTATCGAAGTATCCGGGACCGAGCTGCTGCTGATGGCGGATGTAGAGGATGCCCGTCGAGCTGGGCGATAGATTATAGTAGAGCGGCAGCTCCAGCCCAAACCCGCTGGTCCCCAGGCTGAGGAACTGATCGGAGAACAGCTCGTCCGAATGCAAGGGCATTTCATAGTAGGGCAGCGCCAGAATCTGCACCGAGTTCTGGAAGAAGCGAGGACGCCGGAACTGCAGCCGGTCGTTGGGGAAATAGGTGATGCTGCGCGCCACGACGATCAGCCTGACCTGAAGGTTCGGCATGAGCAGATAGGAGCTGGGGATCGGCGTGGGGCTGGGCGTGACGTTCAGCTTCTCTCCGCCGACGATGACGGTGGTCAGCTTGCCCTGGTAATCGGTGACGGCATACCCCTGGCCGCTCTGGAGGCTGTAGTAGAGGCGGGTCGCATGGAAGACATAGCGCCCGCGCCGGAGCGTGACGTTGTCGTGCGCGCGCACGATATTGTCGTCGCAGTGCAGGATCAGATGGTCGGCAGTCAGGTCGATGTTGCGATAGGTCAGCCGCGCTCCGGCGTTCGGACCCATCGCCTCGATCGCCCGGTCGGTGGCGCTATAGGAGAGATAGCCCTTGCCGGTCATCAAGATATAGTTGTTGCCCGCGAAAGTCTCCGCAGGGTCGTCGGTAAAGAGAATATCCAGGGTCACGCTGACACCACCCGCCGTAAAGGCGGTCACATGCGCAACTCCGGGTACCGACGCGCTGGTCAGGCGGACGCGCGCCACGCCACCAAACGTCTCTGCAATGGGGGAGGAGAGCGTTCCCGCGGTCGTCTGGAACTGCACCTGAACGCCGGTTCCGACCGGGCGGGCGCTGCTGTCACGTACATCGGCGATCAGGTCGGTAGACTGCTTGCCGTCCGCCAGCAGGGCCGTACGCGTCGCGCGCAGCACGATCGTATTGAGATCCGGGCTGGCCTGGGCCACAGGCAAGCAGGCCACAAGCGGAGGGACCAGCAAAAGGATCAGAAAAAAGAGAAGGATTCGGTTGCTACGCATCACGCGCCGTTCGCCTCCCACATCGGGACCTCTCTTCCGGCAGCGCTTCCTCCCTGCCGGAAGACGCTACCGGACGGATCCTCTCCTCGCCGCAGGCGCGCTGGATGCCGGCGCCGTCTTGGGCAGCAGCGAGTCCATCAACTGCCCGGTCAGGCTGCGGACCAGTTGTCTGGCCGCAGCGACATCCGTTTCGTGCTGCGCCGATTTTTCGGGTGTCACGCCGCTGGCGGTCGCGCTCTGAACTTTCGGCTTCTCGCCGGAAAAATCGATCAGGCGCGCGCTCAGGGTAATGTGGATCTGCCCCTTTTCCGGATCGAAGCGATAGGCATCGAAAGCGGTGCTCAGCACAAAGTTATAACCGGCGGCCTGCGCCAGCTTTTTGAGCTTAACGATGTCCTCGAACGGCGGCGACACATCCGGGTTGGTGAGCGTCGCATCGTTAAGGCTGCGCTTGATGGTCGGCAAGGAGCGCAGAAACGCGAGAGCCTGATAGACATGGCTGGCATTCAGCCGGCTCTCTTCCACCTCGGTCACGACATCCGTCGTCAGATCGCCCGATCCCTGCAGGGTGTCCGGCGGAAATACGAGTACGACGGGTCCCGTAGGCGCTATCGTCTTCGTCTTCTGCTTGGGTGGGCCGATTCGGGCCGAAGCCGGCAGGCCTCCCGCCAGGCTGGCGATTAGACACCACGCCAGCGCCCACGATAACGCACGCATCCCTTCCTCCCTGAAAGCGTTGGAGGTGAAAAACCAAATTCCCCCTCTCCTTTTAAAGGAGAGGGGATAGGCGTAGCCGCGGGGGGGTGAGGTCTCATTGCTCACCCCCTCCGCTTTTAGCGGGTGAGCAGATAGGGCCGGATCTGGCGGGAGCGCTGGCCGTCTGCGTCGACCACATTCAGCTCCACGTTATAGAAGCCCGGCGCGATCGTCACACCACGCTGATCGCGCAGGTCCCAGACGGCGCTGCCGGTATTCGGCGCGCTATTCCCGACGGCGGCACGGGTGCTCACCGGCAGGGTGCGGATCATGCGCCCTGTCCGGTCCCGGATGATGACCTGGGCCTCGGCAGGCTGCGAGAGCGTATAGTTGACGGACACGCTCCGTGGTCCGCCGACCGCGCGCCCATTGGGCACGATATCGAACGAGGTGATCATCACCTGGCCGCTGCTGCGCACCGGCAACGCGACGATCTGGAGCTTATAGGTGCCGTCCGCGCCCGTCTTGACCGTATACGAGGCGTTGGTCCGCATCTGGCGCTGCGCCTGGCTGGCGGGATCGACCAGCATCAACTGGTAGTCTCGCGGCACGCTGGCAGCGTAGCCGGGCCAGGAGATGGTGACCTGCTGGTTCGGCTTGGACGAATGCACGACCAGATCCCAGCTCTTGCGGGTCACGGCCGGAGAGCGCAGATCCTGCAGATACGTGCCGCCGAACTTCCAGCCGTCGTGAACGATCTCGAGCGCGACGTGATTGGCTACCAGCGGCGGCTTGTTGTACTTGAAGACATCCGGCCCATCCGTGGCATGCGGCGATACGCCGATATAGTTCACCTGGTCGCTGCTGTCCGCATCGCTTGCCGACAACTGCAGCCGCCAGTTGTTGGTCGTCGCGCGACCGGGCTGGCTGCTGCCCAGGCCGACGCCTAGCTGCGCCGCCCGCGTTACCGAGACGCCCGGTGTATCCACGCCCGGATAGATGAACTGCAGGCCGGACTTCTCGACCAGGATCCAATAGCCCTGATACGGCTGCATGATGAAGCCGGTGTTCTGCAGGAGCCGATACCCCCAGTTCTTCGGATTCGGATCCGAGGTATCGAACTGATAGGCAACCGGCATCACCCACTGATACTGCTGCCCGACCGCATCCGACATGGTCAGCAGTTGCAGCGATTGGGTGTCGAAAACCTGGACTTCCGAGAACGGGATCCCGTACAGATACGGATCGCCGATCTGGTTCCAGCCGGCCGGGTAGCTTATCTTATAGGGGTTGGAGCTGGGCGCCACCTGATTTTGCAGGGGCGGATACAGGCTGGTATTCAGCGTGACCGTGACGGTGTTCGTCTGATCGTTGCGGACCCAGTAAGCTAGTCCAGGCACCAGTTGGGTGACCGGCTTATACTGGCCGACCGTCGGGTCCCACCGCACGATGTCCATCGGTACGCTCGACGAAGGCGGCAGATTGGGGAACAGGGCCTGCACCGGCGGCGTCGCCCCAAAGACCAGCGGGAACGAGAGCATCTGGAACTGGCCCTGATTGATGGCGTTGCCGATCAGGGTGACCTGCGCCGGCGAGGGAACCTCGATGCTCCGCTCTACGATCTTGCCCGGACCGACATTGGGCGTGGCGGCAACGGAAAAGGTCAACAAGCCCGTTGCCGTTCCATCCGCCTGCACGCTCCAGGAGGTACTCGCTTCCACCTCTGGCGCGACGCTGGAGATCGTCTTGTTCGGCACGTCCCCGTTTGCCAGCGTCAATCCTTTAGGCAGATTCAGGAAGAGGTTGACCGGTCCAATGGAGGTCGCAGTTCCGTTCGCCGAGATGAGATCGAGCAGGTTATCGACGTAGGCGTTGACCGTGAAGGGATTGGGAAACAGATGCGGCGGGGGCAGATTATGCCCCGCGCTCGTATCGTAGTTGAGCGCGAAAGGCGCGGTGACGCTCAACGACATCGGCGGAGCGAAGTCGTTGGTGCTGTCGGCCTGTCCCAGATACGTCACGACTTTTTTCGTGCTGGTCGGGCCTACCGTCTGCTCATCCCAGAACAGTCCCACGGCGACGTCCGGCTCGCTGAGCACGGCGCCGGTAGCGGGCTGATCCAGGATAATACTGGGATTGGGCGTGAAGCCCAGCCAGAGACAATCGAAAGGAAAGGTAGGCGTGATCGTGTTGAGCAGATTGCAGCTCGCATCAAAGCCCGTAACGTCTATGGTGGTGCCGTACTCGAAGCGGGAGGGTGGAGTCGGATCGGTCTCCGAGGAAGCCGGCGGCTTGATCGTGCCCTGGATCGAGTGGACCTGCGGCGGTACGTATTGTAAGTTGCCGCTGACCTGCTGCAGCGCGGCCTGTTTGATCACGTCGAAACTCTGCCAGTACTGAGGTACCTGGGAGCCGAAGAGTTCCGTCTCATGATGCAGGTAGGGCTGATTGGGAATCCGGAGAGGACCACCCTGTACGTTCAGCCCGCTCGTCAGCAAGGGATATGGATCGACATTTTGCACGAACGCCAGCCCCACCGTATGGCCGTTGCCCGGATCCAGGTTCTTGATGGTGAATTGGAAGCGGACGCTGTCGTGGACGAAGCTGGCCGTGAGATCGATCTCAATGATGTATTTGGCGATGAGACTCCCACTGGACGTATTGGTGATGATCGGATCGGTCAGCCACTGGGCCTGGATCGAGTTGCCGAGCGTGATCGGAGGCAGTAGCCAGGCGCCGCCGCCGTAGCCACCCTTCACATTGTTGTTGCCGCCTCCGCCGCCACCACCGCCGCCGGTGCCACCGCCACCGCCAGTGCCGCCCCCGCCGCCACCGCCACCGCCGCTGCTGCCGCCGGTACCCAGGAAGGAGGGGCCGCCGAAGATATCGTCCCACCCCTGCAGCGCCGGGTTCTGGAAGTTCGAAGCGCCGCCATCAACGCGGATGAACAGCCGGGAGCCCAATCGCTGGGACACATCGTATGGATCGAGGCCGTTCAGAATCAACTGGTTGCCGGGCGCGTCCGACGCGTTGTTGGAGTTTGTAAACACGGTGAACGTGCCGGACGCATTGGCTTGCGCATCGACGATCAGCGAGAGATAGCCGTTAGTAAGGACCGCGGGCGGAAAGTTGGAGCCGCCACCGCCGCCCCCTCCTCCGCCTCCGCCGCCACCGCCGCCCTGCGCCTGCGCGCCGGTCCCGGCAAGCGTCAGCGCAAGCCCTGCCAGAAGGCAGAGCCGATATTTGCCTTGCTTGAAACTAGATGGAAACCACCCCATGAGGAAGTCCTCCCTATTGACCTGGATCGAGAACATGGCACGGCTGGGGAGCCGCCATGTTAAAACAGAAAGCCACGCCGGCGCGAGCCGGGAGCGCCTCCGCTCCGCGTGCCGGGCGATGGCAGAAAGCCTGGGGGGACAGAATGTTCGATCTGTTCGCGGCAACCTCGGACAGCGTGCTAAGAGCAGGGGTAACGCTGTGTCCTGAGCCTGCGTCGAATCGCCGCGATCAGACTGTGAGAGGCGACCGGCCGGTTCCGGCCGGTCGCCTCGGCGGCTAGCGTCCGGTGATCAGGAACGGATGCACCAGCCGGGTGACATCACCGCTCGCCGTAACGGCTCGAATCTGCAGCACGTAGGTGCCGGCAGACAGCGGCCGGCCCACGCTATCCAGCCCGTTCCAGACGACGCTGTTCTGGCCGCTGGTGACGGCCCGCGACGGGCTGATCTGCCCGAGGATGTGGCCGCCGAAGCTCAGAATCGAGACATCCACGCGAGCATCCTGAGTTACAGTATACCCGATCTGGTAGGCGGACGCGGCGCGCCCCCCTGCCGAGCGGCTCGGATTGATGAAGACATCCGTCAGCAGCGCCCGGCCCTCCGGAACCGTCGGGCGAGCGGTCACGACGAAGCTGCGTGATGTGGCTGGATGGCCGGTATGGAATTTATAGGAAGCCTGCTGCCGCATGTCCACCGTCTGCCCGCTGACCTTATCGGTGAGCGTCAGCCGGTAGTTACGCGGCACCGAGGGCATTCCCTCCCAGGAAAGAACAACATCCGAATCCGCCTGGTCGGTGGAGACCACGACCTCCCACGACCGGGCGCCTCCCAGCGGCTGCAAGTCCTGGGCATAGACGCCGGCGGGAGAGTTCGACCGAACGATTCCTACAGAAACGTAGGGCGTCGGCAGCGGCGGCTTGGGTACCTTGGTAGCATCGTTGCCTGAGGTAGCGTGGGCCGACATGCCGATGTAGTTGTAGCTGTCCGCCAGATTACGTGTCCGAGCCTCCATCTGCACCGACCATCCGCCCGATCCGGGTGCGCCCATGGCGCGGACGAGCGTCGTCGAGCGATTCAGAGCGGCCCGAGTCCCGCCGGTAGCGCCACTCTCTAGCGGCGTAGGCGGTATGATCAGGAACAGGCTATTGCCCGACTGAAGGCCAGTCTGATTCTGCGGGACGACAAAGACCCAGTGCCCTTCCCACGGGTTGAATGTGCCCGCGGGCAGCGTATCGAACTGATACTGGCCGCTCACCAGATGGTAGAGGATCGGCAGAATCAGGTTCTGGTCCACGGCAGCCGCGATACTCATGCGCGTGCCGTTCGCCAGCTCGATCTGAGCGGTATTGAAGGGAACCTGGAAGCGGAACGGATCGCCGACCATGTTCCAGCCCTCATGCAGGGGAATCTTCACCGCCTGATTCGGCAAATCGATCCCGTAGGTATCTACCTGAATGGGAGAGGGCGACTGCATGAACCAGGCCAGACCGATGGGCCGCGGATCGGGCACGCTGATGCCCGAGACGGGATCGGCAGTCGGTTCCAGCTTAGGCGTGGAATCCGGAGGCCGGAAGGAAGCATAAGCCGCCAGCGGATCGCTCGATCCCGCGCCGTAGATGGCGTACTTGCCCACCGTGGCCGGGGTCCCGTTCGTATTGGTCTCCTGGAGGTTGACCCAGCGGAAGAGGGTCACGTTCGGGCCAAGCAGCTGGTTGGCATCCCGGAACTGACCGGTCGGCGAAGACTGCGGATCCTCAAAGTAGGGGATCGACACGAAGGAGATGCCGGCCGGCAAGGTATGTGGCTGGACCGTGATAATGCGCGTATCCGTGGCCGAAACGCCACTGGCCGGATTGGTGCCCGTAATGCTGATGGTGTGCTGAGACGCCCCGGTATTCGGGAACGTATAGCGGAAACCGATGGTATAAGAGGGATTATCGCCGCTGGTATTTCCCTGTGGGGTCAGCACTTCGCTGACACCCGGCACCGCGTTGTTCTGGATGTCCGCCCAGGTGAACGAATTGCCGTCGATCGTGATGGTAAAGTTGGTCGGCGGCACATTGCCCAACTGGAACATCAGCAAAGGCTTGAGCGTCTCGATGGGCGGAACGACACCGGAAGAATTGGTAGCCTGGCCGGTCGGGTCGATCCCCTGGGGCTGCAGGATATGCGCGTTGACGGACACCTTCAGGAGGGCGTGATAGGCGTCCAGCAGGCCATAGCCGTATTTGGCATCGGGGACGCCGGCCACGTTAGTCCGGTTGGCGGTCTGCTCCATCGTCTGGACCGCCAGTTGCGGCGTCACGCCGGGCGTAGACATCATCAGTGCGGCCACCGCCGTTACGTGCGGGGCCGCATCGGACGTACCCTGCGCGAACCCATAGGTGCTATTCTGATGCAGACTCAAAACGCCATTGGGATCGGTATCCGTGTTATACTGCTCGCCGCCCGGCGCGGCCAATTCGACTTTGCCGAAACTCGAGTAGTAGGTCAGAAGGCCTTTGGGATTGACCGCCGATACGCTGACGACGAACGGTAAGCCGCAAGGCATAAAATTGGTGTTGTCGGAGGAGGGTTGCCGGCGGCGGCGACCATGATGACGCCTTTGTTCACACACGCCAAAATCCCCTGATACTCCGGATCACTCGTGTCGTTGGGATTGCCTTGCCCGCCATAGCTCATATTGCAGGCGACGATGTGGTAGTCGTCTTTGTGGGCGGCGATATAGGCATAGGACTGCAGGATGGCCGCAAAATCCAGACCGTTGTTGACATCCTGGCCTTTCTTCGAGACCTTCAGCCCGACGATCTTGATGTTCTGCCAATCGATTCCGGCGATGCCGGTCGTGTTATTGGTAAGGGCGATGGCGATGCCGCTGGTATGCGTGCCGTGGTCGAAATCGACGCCGGTTCCGTCGGCCGTCACATCGCTATCGTTATCGGCAAAGTCATAGCTGCCGGACAGGAACTGTCCGACCGCATCCACATGCTTGGGATCGAACCCCGAATCGATCCACGCCACATTGTTGTTGGGCTGCCCCTTCTGCAGCACCCAGGCCTGCGGCATATTGATCAGCGGCAGGTTCCACTGCTGCGGATACATCGGATCGTTCGGAACGGCGGTGGGCGTTTGCAGCAGATAGTAGAGGCGGCTGGGACCGACCCAGCGCACGTGCGAATCCGCCTTCAGGGTCGCCACCGCCGAGAGCGTATCGGCGTCGTCCTGCCGTGCCGGCGGCAGCCAGATTTGATAGCAATCAGGCAACAGCAGCGGAGTGATGGAGGCCGGCTGCACGGCGGCAGCCGCCTTCTGAACATCCGCCAGCGGCGTTCCCGGGTAAGCATAAAGAATGATTTCACCGGCCACAAAGGTCCGATGCGGACCCGATCGGATGGGACGCCGTGCCTGCGCGCCTGCGACTGTGGCGGCTGCCAGCAACAGGACAGCCAGCAACAGCGCCGGGCCGGATCGGTTCAGTTTGGGTTGGTAGTGCTTCATAAGATTTCTTCCTTCTGCGGGCGGCTCCCTACGATTCCGCCGCGCCGTCTTATGATTTTGCATCGTTCCACGCACGAGAAGCGAGTCGTTCGCTTCTCGTGCGTGGGCTATGCATTTTGTATAAATATTTCGGACAGCTCTGCCGTCATCGAGCGCGTAGGGTTCGGCAAGCCGCACACAGTCGCCCCTTCGGGGCCGGGGGTGTCAGGGCCTTCGACCCTGACACCCCGGTTTTTAATGCCGTCCGCGCGCCTTGCCGAGCAAGATATCCGTGATGGTCGGCAGATGGTTGCGCCCTGCCCGACCGGTCACCGTATCTCCCGGCACTTTGAGGGGAGCGATGAGGGCATGGTTGGCAGCCATCGCCTTATTCAGCCTGGCAGCGGCCGTGCCGCCCGGCGTCCCCGGCGGTATCGGCGCGGGCTGGAAAGCCACCGGCTGGTCGTACACCCAGCGCCAGGTGCGGTCACTATCTCCAGGATTCTTGCTAAACCAGTCCACCGGTCCCGGCTGATCGGAATCGTGGCGATCGCCGACCCGCACGTAGATCGTCGGCGCCGTCGATGTCGTGCCTTTCACGAAGTTGGCGAAGTTGGGATCGTTGAGCAACGGCGCTGCCGTCGCCAGATTGACCGGTGTCGAGATCGTCTGCGGCACGTTGCCACTAGTAGGCGCCGTGGAGAAGATCGGCCCGATGCGCAGGATATTGTTGGGATTGGAGAAGTTGCGATCGGTCGAAACTTCTACCTGGAAGGTATCCGCGCCGGCTTCACTGAGCCAGGTCGGCTGGAACGACGTGATATTGATCGCCGTCGCCTGTGCCCCCGGAAACGTGATCGGCGCCGGATTGACCGGCGTGACGTTGCTGGAAGTCGCAGGGTCCGTCTCGATACAGATATAGAAGTTGCCGCCGCCGCCAGCGCCGCCACTGGTAGTATTCGTCGAATTGAGGCGCTGGATCACTGCCGAGACCTGGTACTGGTAGGTCGTGCCCGGAATGAACCCGGTGGGAAGAGGACTCGCCAGACTCGCGTAGGTGCAGGAGACATTCCCTCCGTTGCCCCCATTTTGGTTCCCGTTGTTGGTCCCGAAGCCCCCGTTACCGTTGCCGATGGTGATCGTCACTCCGTTTAAGTAGAAGGCGAACGGCGTGGGGTGGTCGATGAACTGGCGGGTGGTGCTAAAGGAAAGGCCGATCGGCGCGGAGCTAAACACAACACCGGTACCGCCATTGTTACCATTGCCGGCGCCGCCGCCACCGTTGAGGTTGCCGACGTTGAGCGTAAAGCCGTGATCGGGCAAGCGCCAGATATGATACTCCTGCACGCCTCCCTGGCCGAAAACGTTATTGTTCCAGGTGACGCGCGCGGCGGAGGAGACGTTGTCCGTCGTATACGCTTCCGCCGTCACATCGGAGACCGACACCTGCCCGCCATGAGAAGCCTGAGAGAGCAGCACGCCCAGACCGATAGCAGTCAGGGTCGCCCCGATCGCGCTGAAATTGACGCGGGAGCGGACCGTGGACGGTTGGGTCTTCGCATTAGGAAGCACGACCACAGGCGCTCTATAAAGCACGCGACCGATATCCTCGGGCCGGACACCGCCCGTATTGTCGATGATGTCCGCTTCCGAATCGGAGGGATAGACGCGCGCGACCCGGACCATCCCTTCGCGGGTGATCTGCCCGTTGGCGCCGATCCGCTCGATCACAAGGTTATCGCCTTCATGGATGCCATCACGGACCCCACGGTTGAGAATCACGTAGTCCGGATTGACGCCCATGACCGTGGCCACCGGCAGTTGGCGCTGGATCACCTGGCTGGTCGCCGCCTGCGCCGCATTCTCGATCGCCTGCGTGACCAGGTCCTCGGCATCAGCCGTCTGGCCGGGACGCGGGGTCGCCGTCCCCTGGCCCACCCCACCGTTAATCGTATCCTGCGAGGCCACGTCCATCAAGGTCATACTAATGATCGCCGTCGCGGGCCGTCCTCGCCCGGGGCGAGCTACCGATACCGTTCCCTGCAGAATAGCATCCGCCGTCAACTGCTTGGCCAGGCGCAGCAGCTCCGGTGTGCTGAAGGCTGCCGGGACGTTGGGGTTGCTGGGCACCTGTATGCCTTCCGCGCGTGCTTCCGCCAGCACCGAAGAGCTGGGAAATACGTCGAAGCGGCCCTGCCCGGAGGTGGTCAGCTCATTATAGACGGCGGCGGTCGCTTGCTTTGCGATCGGATCGTTGGTCTGTCCGTTGTCTCGATTGACGAAGTCGCCGATGATAACTTTCAGGACCTGCTGCGTCTGCGCGTGGGCGGGGGTAAGACTCAACGCCAGTACCGACAAGATCAGGGCCATCGTCCCCAGCCAGACGGGAAAGCGTCTTGCCGGTTTCTCGCGAATGGCTTTCACTCTCTCTTCTCCTCCCTCAAAATTCCCGCGCCAGAACGGCGGACGGGTCGTGGGCTTTTTGCCGGGAGTGGGCGCGCCCACAGGCGGGCGGTCCTACGCCCCGGCAACCCTCTGTTGTCTGCTTTGCGGATGGCCCCGCAGGGCTTTCGCCCTGCGGGGCAGAACGGTCGGCGGTTTCCCTGCTAGCGCGTGACCAGCAGCGGCGCCACCCGCCGGACCACATGGCCTTCCTTATCCATGGCACGGACTTCCACCATATAAGTACTGGCGGCAACCCCGATGCCACGGCTGTCCTTGAGATCCCAGGCCGCTTCCGACTCTCCGGCAGCCCGGCTGACACCGGTCTCCAGCGTGCGGATCGTGCGGCCATTCTGCAGGATGTTGACCTGTACGGTGGCCGGAGCGCTCAAGGTATAGGAGATGTTGGCGGATGTTCCCACGCCACGGGTCATGTTCACCCGCGCGGAGAGATCCATCAACTCCAGCATCTGCCGCGTCGCCCGCTGCGCCACCAGTTGGAAGTGATGGGTGATCGGGCTGCTGCTCGCCGGCAGGGTGTAGCTTGCGCGGGTGCGCAGGTCCACCGTCTGCTTGCCTTCCACGTCGGTCAGGATCAGATCCTGTTTGTCCGACACGGTGGCCAGATTGGGCCAGGTCAGGGTGATCGGCGTATTGGTCATATTCGTCGTCACCGTGAACTGCCATGTCTGAGAGGCTTCCTTTGCCGACCGCATGTCTACACTATAGTGCCCGGACCGGATGCCCCAGTCCGTGTGGTCGAAGGTCAGGTTGACCACCCGGTTGCCGATGGACGGTGGCGTTTCCAGCTTGTACCGGTCGAAGCCGTCCACGGCTTCGCGGCTCACGCCGACCATGCCCGGAACGGACTGCTGCCCGCCGGCCGTGGCGACCAGATTCAGCTTCCAGCCATCGCCGGAGATGTTTCCGGAGAAGAGGCCGGGCTGCTGTGCCTGGACGCCGCGCGTGATCTGCGCCGCCGAAGACACGATCAGCGTACAGTTCTGGTAGGCGCGCACCCAATAGCCTTTCCACGGATCGATCGTGTAGGCGATCTGGTAGGCGCCGTTGGCATAGGTCCAGAGCGCGCTGCTGATGATCGAGCTGGCGTTAGAGACCGTCTGGGTCGTCCCGTTGGGCAGTTGCACCTGCAGGTTCTGGAAATTCACCGAGAAGGTGAACGGATCCCCGATCAGATTCCAGCCGGCCTGAAGGGCGATGTTGAACGGCTTGGTCGTATCCGCAGGCGTTCCCTGCGTCGTCAGCGCCATCGCCGTATTGGTATCGGTGTCCGCCAGGAAGTACCCAACGCCCAGATGGAAGGTGTCCGATACGGGCGGATTCGGATAGAAGATATACTTCGCTCCGTTCCAGGTGGCGAACAGGAAGTCCCCATTGGAGACATCCGTAGACGGCACGCCCAACAGTGTCGTCACCGGCGTGGTATAGGCGTAGGGCGCCGATACCAGCGTGAGCGTATTGCTGAAGGTGTGCAGCGGGTCGATGGTAAAGTCGACGTTCTGCGTCTCCTGGTTCGGCTGGACCGTTACGGCCTGCGGCGTCGTGGGATAGGGCGAGTAGCCCGTCTTCTCAGCCGCCACGTAGATCGTAGCGCCCGCCGGAACTCCGGAGACCTTGTAGTTGAACGTGTACCCGTTGACCGTCTGCACGGGGCCGCTCGTGCCGGTGATGAGGTTGCCGTAGATGTCGTGCAGCGGATTGCCGGCGGCATCGGTGAAGATAAGGGTGGCTCCGGCAACAGGAATCTGCTGCGAGGTCTCGACCAATCCGGAAACACTACCCGGCGGGGTCGGAGTCAGCGTGAAGTTTTGCGTGACCGTCTGATTGGTTTTGACAGTAATGGTCACCGAGGTGCTGGCCGCAAAGCCCGGCGCCGTCGCGACGACACCATACGTGCCCGGAGGCGCGCTGAGCGTGTAGTTGCCGTTGGCGTCGGTCGTAGCCGTTACTACGGTCGTGCCCTCCGTCGCCGTTATCGTCGCTCCCGCGATCGGCGTCGTGGTGCCGTTCTTGTTCCAGGTCACGGTGCCCGTAATCTTACCAGGCAACGGCGTGAGCGCGAAGTCGATGCCCGTCACCGGCGTCGCGCTCTGCACCTGCACCGGCGGCTGTGCGCCCGGCTGCCCGCCGCCGTAGCTCGGCGGCACGCTGCCGCCGTAGCCGAGGCTATCGAGGTTGTTGACGTAGACATCGTAGGTGCTGGCCGGGACGTTGGAGATGGTATAGGTCCCATCTGCCTGCGTGGTTGCCTGGTACGGTGTCGACGTGCCGCCGGTATTGGAGATATCGACTGCATAGACGATGGCGCCCGCGACCGGCGCTCCGGTCAGTTGGTTGGTAACCTTGCCGGAGATGCTGCCGGGTTGCGCCTGCTGCATGAACAGATCCAGCTTATCCAGGTAGCCGCCATGGAAGAGGGCACCCTGGAGATGGACGGTCGCAAAGCCGGCCTTGGTCGCATCCACTATGTAAGCACCATTGGGATCCAGACCATCGAGAACGTACGTGCCGTCCTGGAGCGTATAGGTGGTCGCCGCCGTCTTGTTGGTATGCACGCTGATGGCACGGACGAACGCATGGGCAAGCGGATTGCCCGCACTGTTGTTGGCGCGCAATGAACCCACGATGCGACCGGTGCGCAGCCAGCAGATGACGTTGTGTATCATCTCTGCGCGCCGGTTATCCAGCCATCGGACGTTTTTTACAGGGGCGGGTGGCATGGGGACCGTAACGGATTCGGGATTGATCCCTTCCCACCCAAAGGGAGAGAAGATCACCTTAGAGATGTAAGGTGCTTTCGACGCATCCCGGTACCACATCAGGGCCGAATACGGCGCCGCCGTCAGGTTACTATAGGTGCCATCACTTCCCTGCACATCCTGAGACGGTGTCAGCAGGAAGTTCACTACGTCTGGAGTCCACTGGTTCTCTGCTCCGTAGTTCCGGGGCGGAGTCAGGGCAGCATGTTCCGGATCGAAGAAGTAGATGGTCTTGTTTGCAGGGGGATCGTAGACGTACGCTGGTGTGTTGGGTTCGAAAAACCCTCCAATCCCACTGCCATGCTGAGAAGCACTCGAGTTATGGTACCAGGGATCGGTGGCGATCGGCGCTGCCCCCTGCGCGTTCGTAGCCGTAAGATGAGCGACAGTGACGAGGGGGCCGAAGCCACCAGGGTTATGTGCGCTGTCGTATTTATAAGCCGCCTTGAGAACATTGGTCAGGAACTGGTTGGAGCCGGTACCACCCAGGGTCAATCCCCAGGCTATGTCCTGTCCGTTGACAAAGAGACGGCCGCCTTGGGCGACGTAGTTGGCCAGAGTCAACTGGGTCGCGACATCAAGCAGGTCTCCGGGGCCGGTAAACAGGTCGCCCGTGTACGGCGCGTGCCAGAGGACACAACGCGGAGCCAGGGTGACTTGAATCGGCGTGGTGCCGCCGGAGAGAACGTCCGGTGGGTCCATTGCGACCGTGGGCGCATAGCTTTGCAGGACAGTACTGGGCACCGGTCCCCGACTGAGGATACGCCACTGGTCGTAGTGCTGGGTCGGTGGAAAGCCGGTACCGTCATCATCATACGGATCGAAATCCAGCCCATACCCATACGAGTACTGCCCCAGCGTATTCTCGGCGTTCCACAGCGGGCCGATAGCGCTCGTCCCGTACCACTGTGTGGGCAGCAAAGCCGGACTGATCTCGGTCATCCAGCTTTCTGTCGGAATACCGTTGAAACGCGTGAAGATGTTGAAGATGTTGGTCGTTGTCAAGCCGAACTGAGTCTGGAAGAAAAGCTGCCCGCTATCGTAGTCGTTAACGTAGAGCACGTTGCCTTTGCCCTGGAAGGGCTGGGTCGTGAAGCCCCAGATATTATCATAGATCTTCCAGTTGTACGCCAGACTCGTATTGAACGGGTCTACCGCCTGATCGTAGGCGATGATGTCGATGTAGAAATCGCTGGGCAGGCTGGCAGGCGTTACCCAACTCGCCGAGTAGACCCCATCTCCTTTGGTTTCCCCTTCCGGCTCGTGGCCGCCCTGAGAGACAGGGCCGTCATCCCACAGTTGCAGCCAATACGACTTATCTGGCGGACTCAGTGAGCCGGTGAAGGCGAATGCATCGTCATAGCCGGGCACGTACTGGTTCCAGCCGGGCCAGGAACCGGGAATAGAGAGCCCTGCCGCCGCCCACTGCGGCGGCACAAAACCGGCCGGGTGGAAAGTGTAGCTGGTGGGGTTGAGAGCCTGCGAATCCAGCTCGTAGGGTGCCCCTGCCACTCCCGAAGTAATCACTCCGGTGTTTGTATCTAGAACACCGGGTCCCACAAAGAAAACCTTGTGCTCCTGACTGTCGACGCTCTGCTCCGAGCTGTTCGGATCCTTGATCTGGGCCCACACCGAGCCTACCCCCGTCTCGTAATCAGCCATGCGAACTCGGAACCGGAGCTTGTCACCGGCATTGAACTGCCACGCGGGAAGGGGATAGTTCGGGTTGGAATCGAGGGCAACATGCACGATTTCGTTCGTGCTGGCGTTGTACTTGAGCAGTGTCGGCGCATTGATGTCCATCATCGTCGACGCCCAGAGATTGAGGTTGCCTCCCTTGTCGCTCTGGAACGCGATCCGATAGGAGTTGATGTACTGCGGCCAGGTGGGAAAGTCCTCGTTCGAGGTAAAGTTGGGATCGAACGCGGCCGATGGGTCCGTCGGATCAATACCCGTTCCTGGCGTGCTGGTACGCAGTTTCAGCGCCAGGTTGCCCGCCGATTCGGGCGTGGTCACCGTAAAGACGCCCGGATGGTTGGGGTCCTGGCCGACGGCAGCGTGCATCCAGTAGATATCGAAGGTATTGGCGATCGCTGTGGGCACGCCCGGCTCGTTCGGATTGGCATCCGCGCGGTTGGACGCGAAGGCGAGCAGTTGCGTCTGCGGTATTATCTGCTGAGGATCAGGCCGCGCGGTGCTCCAGGCGGGATTCTTATTACTGGCCGCCTGGCCGTTGACAGAGAAGCCGGTGACCTTGACCGAGTCCGGGAAAAGAGGATTGCCGGAGATGGCCCAGATATCGTCCCAGCTCTTAACGCCCGTCGCCGTATCGGGGTTGCCGTTCGAAAAACCGCTGGCATTGGAGGTGAAGGCGATGACGTTGCCGTTCGGGTCCGGAGACCAGGCGGGCGAATAGTCGTTGGAAGGACCGGCCGTTAACTGCTGGATCTGGCCGGTAATCGTGCTTACCACGAAGATATGGTAGAGCGGCGACCCGGCAAGCTGGCCGGCAAAGGCGATCAATGTGCCGCCTGGATTGAAGCTCGGGTGGCGCACATCGGTAAATTGGAACTGTGTCTGGTTGCTGGTAAACGGCGTGGGAGTGCCGCCGTTGAGCGATAGTGTGTACAGGTTAAACCCGGTGGTCGTCGGGGTATCCAGAGGGTTCGTGGCACTGTTGAAGGTGATGGTGCCGCCATCCACGTAGGCCAACAAGTTGCCGGCCTGGCTGACATTGGGATCAAGCTTATTGTCCGAGCCGCTCGTGATCTGGGTGACCCCGCTGCCGTCCGGAAACATCGAGAAGATGTTGAACGTTGCGCCTGCCGATGGGTCGGTAGCGCTATTGCGGTTGCTATCGTAGAAGATGTACTTCTCATCGTAGGTCCAGAACGGATGCTCTTCCTGCGCCGGCGTGGGCGTCTCTGGAGGCGACTGGCCATTGGCGACCCAGGTCAACAAGATGGTCTGGCGCGTGACGCCGCTATCCCCCGGCGCCTTCGTTCCTTTGCCTCTCCAGTTCGCCGGTAGGATTCGCCGGGTCATCTCCGCAGGTACGCGATCGAGGGTCGGTGGATAGAAAGTGTGTGTCGGTGGTTGCTGAGCACTGCGCGTTGTCCGGCTGTCGAGCATGTCGCCGAACCGCTGCTTGATGATCGTGCTCAGGTCCTTGGGGCGATGCTGCGCCAGCGCGCCGCCGGCAATCATGAACAGCAGCGCGAGGAAAAGCAGAGCCTGCAGGATAAAGGCAATTGGTTTGGCTCTATTCAAGGCGAGTCCTACCTCCTAAATAGGTCACGCTTGGCACGCTCGAAGGGGGAAGCCAGAACGCCGGACGGGGGAGTTCTGCCGGCGCTAAGTACGAGCTTGTTCCGAAGCGTCGCGAAGAGACCGGATCGGTTCATCCATTGACCGGACGCCACCGGACACGCAGCGGTCATGCGCAGGAATATCGCTTTCCTCGGGTCGGCAGAACCGCTTGCAAACACCCGGCGAACCGGTGACACGACGTAAGGGATAATACAGGGCGTGAATCTTCACGCGCTTCGATCTACCGGCAGCGCGAAGCTTCACATGACTAGCATCCACAGAGTTCCGGGGGGAACGCTACGCGCGGCGGTCGATCCGCCGTTCCCTCCTGCGCGCCATCGAGGGGAGGACCGAAAGAAACGGTCACCCCGTGGAGGGCAGGCGTGCAAGAGCCTGGATGAGTCACAGCGCAGGGATGGTACGGTGAGAGTACCCGTCGCATGTCCTACCCTGTCAGGATGGAATTATAGCACACATCCTCCGGAAAGCGCAAGTCTTTTTTTTAGAAAGCAGCCAGTAAGCCGCCGTCGGATGACAGGTGAGGCGGGCTTCTCTGCTCTTCCTTCTGGCTTTCGGCCTCCCGTTAGGCTCGGCGCGGAGGTCACGCGGCCTCCTTCCCCGGTGATGGGCGCAGCCGGCTCCATAGATCGTCTACGGCTGCCTCCAGCGTAGATAAAGCTCCGTCGTTATTAATGACGTAGTCAGCATGGGCAATTTTCGCGGTCAGCGGCCATTGAGTTTGCAAACGCTGGCGCGCCTCGCCTTCCGCAAGCCCATTGCGTGCGCCTAGCCGCGCGATCCGCGTCGCCTCAGAGGCGGTGACCGCCACGACTCGATCGAACCAGCCCTGCAGATTCGTCTCGTACAGCAGCGGCACTTCTATGCCGATCACCGCGCCTGCGCTGAGATCGGAGGCCGCCGATTCGATCTGGGCGCGCAGCAGGCGCAGGATGGAGGGATGCGTGATCTGCTCCAGCCGTCGGCGCGCTTGCCGATCCTGGAAAACCCGCGCGCCGAGTCGCGCGCGGTCCAGACGGCCATCCGGAAGGAGCATCTCCGTTCCGAAGCTGCGGGCGATTTCGGCAAGGACCGCGCCGCCCGGAATCAGCACGGCGCGCGCGGCCTCATCGGCGCTGAAGGTGACCGCGCCCCGCGTCCGCAGCAGCGCGGTGACCAGGCTCTTGCCGGTCGCCAGCCCTCCGGTGATGCCGATTACCGGCAAGTCTCCTGCCGGCAACAGCCGGAACGGCGCAGGCTCGATGTGCCTTTCGCCGGGAGCCGGCCCGCTTGCGCCCTGCACGGCCCTAGGTCTGCTCTCCGCCCGCCTCGGCTTCCAGGTCCGCTTCCGGAATAGCCTCGATGCCCGCTCCGGAGGTCAGATCCTCGTCGATGTCGAGGTTGCTCAGATCTTCGTCTTCCTCTTCGGCGGCAACGCGCCGCTCGCGCTTGGAGCGTTCCCGCCGCTGGGCCGCGATGGCATCGCCGATGGTGAAGCGCGGCTCTTCCTGGCGGCCGGGGGCATAGCGGGAGTAGTCCTCGCGCTCTTCCCGGTCGCGGTCGCCGCGTCCACGCCGTCCTCCCCCGCCACCGCCGCCCTCACGCGGCGGCGCAGGCGCCTCCCGCTCTTCCGGTGGGATCAAGGCGCGCATCGACAGCGTCATCTTGCGCTCTTCCGGACGCAGGCCGATGACCTTGACCTGCACCTCCTCGCCCGTACTGATGCCCGGGCCCCCCTTGCCCCGTCCGCGCGGCATCTCGGAATTGGGGATGATGCCCTCGACCCCGCCTTCGACCTGAATGAACGCGCCGAAGGGAACGAGGCGGGTGACCGTGCCGGTGATCACGTCGCCTTCTTTGTAGCGGGAAGCGATCTCGTTCCAGGGATCGGGCAGGATCTGGCGCAGGCCCAGCGAGACCCGGTTGTTCTCCAGGTCCATGCGCAGGATCAGCACGTCGATCTCCTGGCCTTCCTGCAGCACCTCCTTGGGATCGTTGATGCGCGTCCAGGACATCTCGGAGATGTGCAGCAGGCCGTCGATGCCGCCCAGGTCCACAAAAGCGCCGTAGTTGGTCAGCCGGCGCACGGTCCCGCGACGGATCTGGCCGGGCGCCAGGGAGGCCTTGGTCTCCGCACTGCGGTGATGGCGCTCTTCCTGCACGGCCATCTTGTTGGAAAGAACGACCTTGCGCCGGTCCTTATCCACTTCGATGACCTTGAGCGGGATAGACTGGCCGACGTACCGGTCCAGATTGTTCTTCAGGCTGCCTGTGCCCACGTGCGAGGCGGGAACGAAGCCGCGGATCCCCAGATCGACCACCAGCCCGCCTTTGACGCGGTCGGTGACCATGGCGTGCAGGGTCTCGTGCTTCTCCTTGGCCTGCTGGACGCGTTCCCAGGCTTGCTCGAAGTCGGCGCGCTTTTTCGAGAGGATGGGGTTGCCGTCCTGGTTTTCGGGTTCCAGGACGTAGACCATGATCTTCTCGCCCACCTTGACGATGTCATCCGGGTTGACGTTGGGACCGCCCTCGCGAGACAACTCATGCAGGGGAATGATCCCTTCGGATTTGGCTCCTACGTCCACGAGCACGCCCTCGCGGTCCACCCGCATCACGGTGCCGGGGATCACGTCATGGGCCTGCAGTTGGCGCATGGACCGGTCGTACTGGGCATCCAGGTCCATGGCCTGCATCGCCCGATCGAACTCGGCGGCATCGGAATCGGGGGTGGCAGGAGGCGCTTCGGCCGCAGCGGCTACCGGCGCCGCAGGCTCGGCCGTCTGGGCCACCGGCGGCGTGGTGTCCTCTACGGCAGGTTCGGCCGCTTCGGCCACCGGGGGAGCGGGAGCCGGCTCTTCGGTCGTGGCAGGCGCGGCGGTTGGAAGCGCGCTCACTTCCGCGCTCTCCTCCGCAGCGCCTTCGTCCGCATTCTGTGCAACGGGTTGGGTCGGAGCCGGCGGCTCCGCAGCCGCATCAGAGACGGCGGCAGAAGCGATAGGCTCGTCGGTCCCGGTGTCACCGGGGCGCCCTTCCGTAGGCTGCTCCGATGCGGCATCTGTTTCCGTTCGTTCCGGAACCATTTGGTCAGACATAGACAATCCACTCCTCTCAGCGCGGCTTTCTCTCCGGCGCCGAGGCCGGGGCGCATCCGCGTCCGGTTGATAATACGGGCGGGCGAAAGCAAGGGCCAGCCACCCAACTTGTAGAAGATTCTACGTTTTTACCGCGAGTCCTTCTTTTTTTTCACAAAGGGAATGTAAAAGATTCTCAATCAACCTCTTCCTCTCTCCCGGCGGTAGCTAGCCATGCGTACCGCGTGCAGCAGCGCTAGGGCGCTGCTTGCCGCGCCCCGACATCAAATCTCCCCCTCTCCTTACGAAGGAGAGGCAGGGCCGCTAGGCCCGTGGTGAGTGAGGGGTGAGGTTTCTGGGGTGAGGTCTTACGAAGCAGAGGGAGGGTCGCCGAACCGCTGAGACGACGTTGGCGATGAGAGGGGGGAGTGAGAAGTCGCGGCGGGCGCGGAAATCGCCTCCGTGGACGCGGACGCCGGCGGCGCGATGCGTTGGCGCGGAGGCTTGGTGCGCACGTGCAGCCAGTAGCGCCGCACGAGCACGCGCGTGATGGCGGCTACGGGCGCGGCAAAAAACATGCCCAGCAGCGCGCCGATCTGTCCCCCGATCAGCAGGCCGCCGACCTCGCCGCCGATCAGAAGCACCACGATGATGACCGCCGGGTGCAGGTCCATGCGGTCCCCGATGATCATCGGCATGATGAACTTGCTTTCGGCGAACTGCAGGAGCGTAAAAAACCCTAAAACCGCCAGTCCTATCCCCCATCCCTTCGTCAGGAAGGCCAGCAGCACGATCGGAATGCCACCGATGATCGGCCCGATGATCGGGATGGCGCGCGTCACTCCGGCCACGACACCCAAAATGATCGGGTACTTCACGTGCAGCAGCGCCAGACCGGTCCCTACCACCACACCGGCCAGCACGCAGAGGATAAACTGCCCGACCACAAACGCGCGCATGATCCGGTTAAACTCATGGAGAATGCGTAAGGCCTCCGGAATACGCGAGCGCGGCAGCAGCGCGACGAACTCATGCTTGAGCTTGCGTCCATCGATCAGAAAATAGAATGCCAGCACCGGCAGGAGCACAATATCGACGATATTTTTAAGACTTTCCAGCACATGCTGGCCTACCTCGCCGGCGATATTGGAAAGATATTCGAAAAAGTGCGATTTGCGTATCTGATCCTGGACCTTATCGGAGCGCGCCCAGGAGGGCGCGTGCTCGTCATACCAGGCAATGAACCTGTCTTTGGTCTCCATGGCCTGCCGGCGTCCGGCGGTACTGTTGGCGGCACGGAACTCCGACACGAACGGCGTGACGATCAGCCTGGCGCCTTGCCACACCACCAGGACCGAGAAAATAAAGACATAGAGGGTGGCCCACACACGCGCGGCATGGCGGCGAAAGGAGGGACGGCTTGTGGCAGCCGGGGTCGAGGGAAAGAAGAGGCGGTGGAGGGCTTCGCCTGTGTGCGCGGCGCCGGTCGCAAGGCGGCTATGAAACTGCACGAATCCGCGCTTCTGGCACAGCCATTCGACCAGGGGATCGAGCGCGTAGGCGATAATGGCCGCCACGAACAGCGTCTCGATGATATTGCGTAGACGATAGAGCGCGTAGAGGATGACCGCGAACAGCGCCAGGCGCAACAACAGGCGCCATATCGCATTTATTACGTTTTCGGAGCGACCGATCATAGGCGTTGGGCGTTTGGCGTCAGGCGTGAGAATTTAAATTCCAGCTTTCGCCTTTCTCCAGTAATCGGATCAAGCATCAGCGCGTGGGTATCGGGTTTTTCCCAACGCCCAACGCCTAACGCCCAACGCCCATGAAGTGTCACATTCGGCGCCTTCGCGAGGGCTGATTGCGCCGCGTCGGTCGCGGTCGCGGACTCCCCGAGGGCGTGGCAGGGCCGGCGCCTGGTTCCAGGGTCGCTGTCTCTCCCGGTGTCCCGGTCACGGTAGCCGGCTTCGGAGTCACCAGCGGCCGATCACCGGGCAGCGGCGTTGCCGCCCGCGGAGTCACTCCCGCCCGGCCTCCAGCTCCGGCCAGCGCCAGGCCGGCATCGCGCTGCTTCCACATCACCAGCAGCACGCTCGCATTGAAGATCGACGAGTAGGTTCCGCTGATAATACCGATGAGCAGGGCCGCCACGAACTGATGGATCGCGCTGCCGCCCCAGATAAATAGAGCCAACAGCGTCAAAATGACCGAGACAGAGGTGTTCAACGACCGCGCGAACGTCTGGTTGATACTCCGGTCCGCCAGGTCGGTGAAGCTTTCGCCCTTCATGCGGTGCTGCAGGTTCTCCCGGATCCGGTCGAAGACCACGATCGTGTCATGGACCGAGAAGCCGATGACCGTCAGCATCGCCGTCACGAACAGGCTGTCGATCTGCCAGTTCAACGCATAGCCGAGGATGGCGAAGGCGCCCCAGACCACGAGCACGTCGTGCAGGAGCGCGACGACCGCGCACACGCCGTACTTGAGCCCCTCGAAGAAGCCGCCGATGGCGAAGCGGAAAGCCAGGTAGAGGGTGATCAGGACGGAAGCGTAGATGACCGCCAGGATGGCGTCTCGGACCAGCTCGCCGCTGATGGTGCCGCTGACATTAGAGTACTCTATGTTGGCTCCGGGCGTGAGCGGGCCGACCTTCGTCTCCAGGGCCGTCGTAGCCTCTTGCCGCTTCGCATCGGTAAGCGCGGGCGCGGTCACGTAGGCCACCTTCGAGGGTGAGTTGGGATCATTCGAGACGACTACGCGGCTATCTGTAATGCCCACGGAAGCCAGCGCCCGCTCGATCTCGTCGGCGGAGTGGCGAGAGGCAAAAGGCACATGCAGTTCGGTGCCGCCTGTGAAGTCGACGCTCTGCTTGATGCCATGCAGGCCGAGCCAGAAAATCAGGCCGGGAATGATAACGATGCCCGAAAGACCCAGCCACAGCGCCTTGCGGCGCATGACGTGCCAGTTCGGCACCCAGTGAAGGTTCAGGCCGTAGGCGCCCGCGCTCTGCGCCATGCCCACGCTGACCAGGGCGAACAGGAACGTGCGTGTCACCGTGATGGCCGTGAACAGGCTAACGATCACGCCGAGGCCCAGTGTCAGCGCGAAGCCTTTGATCGGACCGGTACCGAAGTTATAGAGGACAACACAGGTGATGATCGTACAGACGTTCGAGTCGAAGATCGCCGTGAAGGCGCGCTTGAACCCGGCGTCGATAGAGGCGCGCAGCGTCTTGCCGCTATGCAGCTCCTCCTTCAGTCGCTCGAAGATCAGAATGTTGGCGTCTACCGCCATTCCGATCGAGAGAATGAATCCTGCGATACCCGGCAGCGTCAGCGTGACCGGGATGAGTTTGAAGAGCGCGATCGTGAACATGGCGTAGAGGATCAACGCCACGTCGGCCAGCAAACCCGGCAGCCGGTAGTAGAAGAGCATGAACGCCAGCACCAGCGCCAGGCCGATGACGCCCGCGCGGGTCGTGGCGGCCACGGCCTCGCGTCCCAGAGTCGCCTCCAGCTTACGAGTCTCCAGGATTTTCAGCGGCACCGGCAGCGCGCCGGCGTTGAGCTGATCGGAGAGGGCTTTGGCGCTTTCCAGGGTGAAGTTGCCCTCAATGATCCCTTTACCGCCGGGAATGACGCCGTTGATCGAGGGGGCGGTGAGCAGCTTCTTATCCAGGAAGACGGCCAAGAACTGGCCGACGTGCGAGCGGGTGAACTCTTCAAAAAGGCGCGCGCCGTCGCCATTGAATTCGAAGGCGATATCCGGCTGGCCGGTGGTCGGATTGATCTCGGCGCGGCTGTTAGGCAGCAGGTCCTTACCCGTCACGATCGGGTCTTTGCTGAAGACCTGGGCATCCAGCTCGGCATCCGAGACCGGCTGGCCGGTCGTCTTATCGAGAAGAACATCCTCTTTGGCGCCCGTCTTGGGATCGGTCTGGGTCGACTGGCTCCAGGTGGCAGGCCGGGTGCCGTTCACATCGCCCAACTGCGGCAGATAGTAGAACTGCAGGCTGGCGGTCGTCTGGATCTCCTTGATCGCCTGCTCCTCGTTCTTGAGGCCGGGCAGCTCGATGATCACCTGGTCCGGCGGCTTCGTGATGATGACCGGCTCCGAAACGCCGGTCGCGTTGACGCGCCGCTCCAGGATCAGGCGCACGGCCTCCAGCTTGTCGTTCGTCCACTTTTTGTGTTCCTGCTTTTCATACACGTCGGTCTGGGCTTGCAGCACCACGCGCACGCCGCCCTGGATATCCAGCCCATAGTGAGGCTTGGTGTCCAATCCAAAGACACGATTGGAGAAGGTGACGGCTCCCGCAACAACGGCGAGCACCAGGATAATGAGAAGCAGGATACGATTCTGGCTTACTGTCAAAACACAACCTCCGGATAGTGGGGCGCATCGAGCGACCGGGCAGCGGGATGGCGCACACACGCTGAGAGCGCGGAGCCATCGATGGCTCCGCGCGAAAAGTGACGTTTTATTATAGTCGCCATAGCGCCGGTTGTCAAGGCCACCAAGACCTAGCCCGGGAGCAAGCGACAGGGCAAAAATCCGGCACTCTGGCTTTAAGAACCAGAGTGCCGCAATAGGCAACCAACTTGGATTTTAAGACGCTAGGGTCTGGGGGTTGGCGCCGGAGTAGCATGCACCGTCGGTACCGGAGAAGTATGCGCCGGCTGTAGCAAAGCGCTTTGTTTCCTGGCTACAGCCAATCTTTTTGCCATCCTTTGCTCCTTCTGGTAAGCGATGCCCTTAGTTTTGGACAAGCCTAATTCGACCGGATAGAGATACTTACCCCGTTCACTCACTGGCTTGTATTGCTCTACGGGATCGCGGTGAGCGTTCGCAAAGGCGTCATGGCGTATGCCGGTTACCTGCCAGCTAACCTGCATCCCTGCCTTACCTCCGGCTATCTGGAAGCGATTGTTGACTATCGTCTTGGCGATGTAGACGAGGGATGGCTGGCCGATGCAGGTAAGCTGATAACGGAAGTCCTTGTTGAGTGCCTGAAAGTAGTCGGGCATCTTCACCCAGGCTTTGCCGTTGGCATCCAGAACCGCTACGCCATCGTAGATGTTCTTCATATCCGGACTTTCGACACAGGTGTGGGTGAGGTACTTGTTGGCCGGGTCGATGGGATCATCGATCTTGAAATCCTTGGTGCCTGCAGTGATGGAGCCAGTCACGTTGAGGTTTCCCCCGATATAGACGCCAGTGTTGCTAGTGCCGCCAGTAAAGTAGCCTTCGTAGCCACTGTTACTATAGCCGTAGACGCCAGTCCCACTGCCAGGGCAATTACCATAGACGCCGTAGCTAGTGCCATAACCGAAAACACCGGTTACGCCTGTACCATAGACGCCATATCCACTGGTTCCCGTGCCGTAACCGAAAACGCCAGTATAGCCATACCCGTAGACACCCTGGCTATTACTGTTAGTTGATGAGCTATTGCCCCAGACACCTGCCGCGCTACTGCCGCTCGTGTTTCCGTAGACGCCAGCACCACCGGCATTGCTAACAGTGTTCTCGCCGTAGACGCCATATCCGGCGGCACTGCTGGTGGTGCCATAGACGCCAATAGCGTTCCCACTAGTAGCCGCATTGTTGGCCCACAGGCCATAGCCCGACCCGCTGTAGCCGACCGCTTGGACCCCGATGCCGGCTCCGCTGGTGGCTGTACTCAAGCCGACCACTCCGTAGCCACCCGAAGCACTGCTCGTCCCTTTGACCCCATCCGTATTACCAGCACCGATTACCCCATAGGCGCCTCCACTGCCGGAAATACCTACGCTGGTGCCGGTACCAGAATTGGTCACGGAAAAGGCGGTTGCGTTGGCGGAACTGATCGTCCCGGTATACGGCCAGGACCAGGAGCCATTGTCCCAGGCGATGGCACTGCCAGCTAATCCCATCAAGCCGACTAGGGCGAGGGGATAGCGCCACTTCCACACTTTGTTGGCTTTCATCCTGATTCTCCTTCCAGAGAGGGGGCGGCCTGGCCACCTTCAGGTCGGCAGGCGCCCGATTGGTTGATACTCCCAACTTCGCCCTGCTCCAAAAGCCTCCTTCCACCTACTAGATGGATCTTTTCTCCATCTAGTAGGTGGACATTTTCTCCATCAATTCGGTGGAGAACCTATGGAAAGAGCCATATCGAAGTAGGCCGCCAACTCCTGCCGATGAGCAAGCCGCAGCTTCTGAAACAAGTGGTGCAGATGGCTTTTTATGGTCGCCTCTTCGATATGAAGCGTGCGCGCCATCTGCTCGTTGCTCAGCCCGAAGGAGACCGCACAACCGATCTCAAATTCCCGCATCGTCGGCAGGGACAGCATCTTCCTACCGGAGAAGGCCAGCGCCCGGCTGGCAAATCGAGACAGCAACAGAGCAAACACAGAAGGAGCCGAGCTTCGGATCACGACTTCCATCGTCGCCTGGATCTCCTCCAGCGGGGCATGCGCCGAAAGCAGAGTACAGGCATGCATCTGTAGGCAAGTAACAAACATGCCCGCTATCCGAAAATCGGCCAGGACCAGCCAGGGACACGACGCAAAGGTTTTCTCCAGCACAGGCAGCCACTGCGCCATTTGCTGCCAACTGTCGGGCATGAGGACGGCCAGATCGGGAGGGCTTATGATGTCGGCATGGCTCACATCTAACTCGGTTGGAGTCCAACAGGAAAGGGCCATCTCCTGCTCGAGCAAGCGTTTGATAGCCTGGGTGACCATACCTCCGCTGCCGAGGATGACAATCTCACGTGTGGGGTGCATCTGTTCCTCCTTAACGTAACCGACAACTCTCACAAGTTCCCCAGGAGCAACAGTATCTTTGTGAGATGCTAGGCCGATAGGGCGGATCGAGCCGATGCGCCCATTATAACCGAGGATTCACAAGGAAAGCCGATTTTTGATAGTTCGCCCCAAAACCTTGATTTTTTTGATGTTTTGCTATCTGTAAAGTCTTGCTGTTTACAACAAAGCTGAGGTAAGCCTGGCCGGGAAGGATGAGGATCTCGGACAGGGACATTATCAAGGCGGACTTGTCTGGGGCAAATAGTCCGATCTGGGACTTGACAGGAATGGCTGCCTGTGAGATACTAGGCAATCTTCCTCCTCTACACGGCTGTCAAGCTGCAGCGCCAGGAGGCTGGCAGTTACGGCGCCCCGAATCCCAGGTGCAAGTCCTGTGGATCACAAATCTCATTTCCAACGCGAAACAGGAGATGTTCCGTGACCAATACTGGCCGTTTACGGAGCGCAAGAGGTATCCCTATCCGATGGCTGCTGCCGGCCGGCGCTCTTTTCGTCTTTGCCGCTGCTGTCTCTTTCTCCGCCTCGGCCGCGCCTTCTGACCCGCCGGCGGGCGCCGCAGTTTCCCAGGCGCCCTCCGCAGAAATCAATGCCGCTGCCAACCCGGCCGGAGCAACGGTCCCCTCAGCCGGATCGGACGCGCCCGTGGAGATGCGCGGCCTGTGGGTGGTGCGCAACAGCCTGGACTCCCCGGCTTCGGTGCATCAGATCGTGGCGACCGCCGTCAAATACCATTTCAACGCGCTGTTCGTCCAGGTCCGCGGTCGGGGCGACGCCTGGTATATCTCGCCCTACGAGCCTCGCGCCGAAGCGCTGGCGGGGCAGCCTGCCGATTTCGATCCGCTGCAGCAGATCATCACGGAGGCGCACGCCAATGGCCTGCAGGTCCACGCCTGGATGAACACCTATCTCACCTGGAGCGGCCCCCATCCCCCCCTCAGCCCGCAGCATCTATGGAACGCGCATCGGGACTGGTTCGCCTGCGATCGCAGCGGCCACTGCTCGCCCGTCCCCACCGCCACGTGCGAGGGCGCTTTCCTGCAGCCGAGCAACCCGGCGGTCCAGGACCATCTGTTTCGCGTGTTCACCTATGTCGGCACACACTACGACGTGGACGGCATCCACTTCGACTACTGCCGCTACGCCGGCAGCGGCTACGACTACAGCCCGTCCACGCTGGCGCGATTTCGGAATTTCACGAAGGCGCAGATCGGGCCTGAGACCGCGGCTCGCGTGGACCGGCGTCTCTCCCAGGATCGCCTGGCCTACGTGCATGCTTTTCCCCGGACCTGGGCGAGCTGGCGGCGGGCGCAGGTCACCACGCTGGTAGCGCGCGTCTCCACCGCCGTCAAAGCGGCCAAGTCCTGGGTGCAGGTCTCCGCCGCCGTCTTTCCCGATGCCGACGAAGCCTACGCGGTACGCGGTCAGGACTGGCGGGGCTGGCTTCGGGCCGGTTATCTGGACGCCGTGGCGCTCATGGCGTATGGCAACAGCACGGAGCGCGTCCTGCAGGAGACCCGTCGGGCCGTCGCGGCGGCGGGAGGACACTACATCTATACAGGCCTCGGCGCCTGGCATCTGGGAGCCGACGACGTGGCCCGCAAAATCGCGGCCGCGCGCCGCGCCGGAGCCACCGGCGTGAACCTGTTCTCCTACGACGGCATCCATACCCGCAGCGGCTACCTGGACACGCTGGCGCGCGGCGTCTTCGCCAGCCGCGCAGCCCCACCCGGCTTCCGCCGCTCCAAAGCCCGCGCGCTTCCCTCGGGGAACTGATCATGAAATCCTCTCAAATCTTATCGAATTCATTCTCGCTGGCTGCGCGGTTGGCTGGCTGCGCGCTGCTGCTGGCTGGCACCACCGTGGCCTGCCAGGCACAGTATATCCTCGGTCCCCAGGGCCGGATCGCCGGCGCGGACCCCTTTGCCGGCAGCACGCTGGATCACCCCGGCCAGCAGAACGGTTCTCCTAGCCCCAACAGCACCGTCGAGCCCTGGTTTACCGTCCATCCGACCAACCCCTTCTACATGGTCGCCACCTACCAGCAGGACCGCTGGACCGGCAATGACGGCGGCTCACGGGGTCTGATGGAAGCCTGGAGTGACGATGGCGGCCTGACCTGGAACCCGGTCGTGGTGCCCGGCATCGGGCTGACTTCCGGCGGAATCTACGAGCGGGATTCCGATCCCTGGAACGCCTTCGCCGCCAATGGCGACCTCTATCACGTCAGTCTGGCCTTCAACGATACCAGCCCCGGCAATGCCGTCCTGGTCAGCAAATCCACCGATGGCGGCCAGACCTGGTCCACGCCGATCACCGTCGTCGAGAACGGCTCCGACGGCTTCAATGATAAAGAGAGCGTCACCGCCGATCCCTTCGACTATCATTATGTCTATGTGGTATGGGATCGCAACAACGTGCCCCTGTTCTCGCGCACGGCAAACGCGGGCGCTGCCTGGTCCACCCCGATCCAGCAGGCCAGCTCTCCCAATACGATCGACCATCAGGTGGTCGTGGCGCCCAACGATACCCTCTACGACTTCTTCGACGACTATACCAACGGCGACACGGTCGCCTTCGTCACCTCTACCGACCGTGGGACCACCTGGAGCACGAACGAAACGACGCCCTTCCTGGAAAGAGACCGCGGCATCTACGATCCGGTCGGCAGCGACGCCATCCGCGACAGCGCCGGCCTCTTCCCCGTCGCCGTAGACAGGCACAACGGCAATCTCTACGTCACCTGGATGGACTCCCAGTTCAGCAACGGCCAGATCGACGAGATCGCCTTCTCCGGCTCGACCGACGGCGGCAAGACCTGGTCCACGCCCATCAAGATCAACCAGACGCCTACCGGCATTCCGATTGGCGATCGCCAGGCCCTCATTCCTTCCATCGCCGTGGCCGGCGACGGCACCATCTGTGTCGCCTATTACGATTTCCGTAACTCTGCCGGCTCCGGAGGTCCTCTCTGGACGGATCGCTGGGCGGTCTTCTGCCATCCTTCGCCCGCAACCCCCTTCAGCAGCGCCGGCAGTTGGGGCAACGAATTGCGGCTGACGTCCACCTCCTTCGATTTCCACCTGGCGCCCTACTCCGATCAGGGCCGGATGGTCGGCGACTATATGCACATGGAGGCCATCGGCAGCGAGTTCATCGACGTCTTCGGGATCGCCACTGCCGATCATCCTTCGCTTATCGTCTCCCGGCGCATCGTCCGCTTCGTCCGCTCTGACTTCAACGCGGACGGCAACTCCGATCTTCTCTTCCAGAACCCCTCCACCGGCCAGTTGGCTCTCTGGTACGTAAACAAGTCCAGCCAGGCGGGCGGGGCTTTCATCTATCCGGCCCAGAACCCGACGTGGAAGGCCGTGGGCGTCGCCGATTTCGATGCCGACGGCCATCCCGACATCCTGTTTCAGAACTCCTCTACCGGCCAGCTTGCCATCTGGTACATGAACAACAACTATCTCAAAGGGGCGGCCTTTGTCTATCCCTCGCAAGACCCGGCCTGGCAGGCCGTCGCCGTGGCCGACCAATCGACTCCCGGGCAGCCGGTCATCGTCTTCCAGAATTCCACCACCGGCCAGTTGGCGATCTGGTACATGAACAACAACTACCAGACGGGGGGCGCTTACGTCTATCCTATTCAGAACCCGAGCTGGAAAGTCGTGGGCGCGGGTGACTTCAACGGCGACTGGCATACCGACATCCTGTTCCAGAATTCCACCACCGGCCAGTTGGCGATCTGGTACATGAACAACACGGTTCAAACAGGCGCTGCCTTCGTCTACCCGACCCAGAATCCGGCCTGGAAAGCCGCAGGCGTGGCCGATCTGAATGGAGACGGCTATCCGGACATCATTTTCCAGAACTCCTCCACCGGGCAGATGGCGGTCTGGTACATGAACAACAACTATGCGACCGGCGCCGCTTACATCCAGCCCTCCCAGAATCCCGCCTGGAAGCTCGTCGGCCCGCACTAAGCGCCGGCAGGCTTTCCGCTATGACGCCATTCAAGCCTTCTGCAATGCCGCAGGAGGCTTCTTTATGAGTCAGGCGCCGCCTTCTTTCTTCGGGCGACTGAAGTCGCAGCAACAACGGCACCAAGTCCGCCTTCGCGGACTGCAGCGGCTAGGTATTTGCCTCTTGCTTCTGGCCTCATCTTTCCCCAGAGGCGAAGAGAAAGCCTGACAGTTGCAGTCGCCGAAGGGCGACTTTGGGCATGGGGTAGGGGCCCCAGGGGCTGCGACTTCAGTCGCCCGAATCAGCCTATGGAAATGACCTGAACACAGTAGAGGATAAGACCAATACAAAACCACGTATAAAGATTAGAGAAGAACAGTAATGTATATCGGTTCACCGCTAGCTATCTACATCCATATTCCCTTTTGCGCCAAACACTGCGCCTACTGCGACTTCAACACCTACGTCGAGAAGGCCCAGAGTCCCCTCGTGCAGGAGACGGTCGAGGCGATCTGCCGGGACATCGAGCGCGCAGCCCAGGAGCCGGGCGCGATAGGCCTCCTCGGCGACCGTCCGGCGCCCACGGTGTTCTTCGGCGGCGGCACGCCCACGTTCCTGAGCGGAAATCAGTTGGCGCGCATCCTGCAGACCGTACGCGATTGCTTTGCCGTGACTCCCGATGCCGAAATCTCCAGCGAGGCCAACCCCGGCTCCTCGGATGCCGAAAAGTTTACGGCGATGCGCGCCGCCGGCTTCAACCGGCTGAGTATCGGCGTGCAGTCGTTCGACGATGCGCTGCTGGTCGCGCTGGACCGCTTCCACACGGCAGGCGAAGCCGAGCGGGCGGTGCGGACGGCTCGCGAAGCCGGTTTTTCTAACCTCAGCCTCGACCTGATGTTCGGCCTGCCCAAACAGACTCCCCGCCTGTGGCAGGATACGCTGGAAAAAGCGATCGCGCTGGAGACCGAGCATCTCTCCCTCTATGCCCTGACCCTGGAGCCTGGCACCCGCTTCGAGCGGCTGCACGCGGGCGGCAAGCTCGATCTCCCGGATGAAGATACCGAGCTTGCCATGTACGAAGCCTGCATCGCCCGGCTCGCCGCAGCAGGCTACGAGCACTATGAGGTGAGCAACTTCGCCCGGCCCGGCTTCCGCAGCCGGCATAACCAGGTCTACTGGCGCAACGAAGAGTATCTGGGCTTCGGGCCGGGCGCCGTCTCCTACGTAGCCGGTCGGCGCTGGAAGCGGGAGCGGCTGCCCGCCCGCTATGTCCGCAAAGTCGCCGCCAACGAGGACCTCAGCGTCGAATCCGAATGCCTGGATGGCGCGGGCGCGCTCGGCGAGACGATGATGCTGGGTCTGCGCCTGCGCGACGGCCTGCCTCTGCAGCGCATCCGGGAGCGCTTTGGCATCGACCCCCTCACCCACTTCAACCTGCAGATCGAGAAGCTGAGCGCCCGCGGCCTGCTCGTCTTAGAAGACGATACCCTTCGCCTGACACATCGCGGCCTCCTGCTCGCCAACGACGTCCTCAGCGAATTTCTATGACCTGATTCCGATCAAAAAGAAAGATCGACCGTAAAACGCAGCGGCGCCTGGCCGCCTGCGGGCACGGGTAGCGTCCACTGCGCGTCATCGGAGTCCAGATTGACGTGCTGGTGAGATTCGTTGGCGATTTTCCAGCGCCCGGAAAATCCCTGCACCACCCGCAGATCCACCGGCGCCGCTTTCTCGTTGTGCAGAATCAGCTCGACCTGCTTGCGCATGGTGTGCTTGTTCAGCTTCCGAGTCTTCACCAGCCGCCACTCGGTAAACACGTCGAAGGCGCTGGACAGGGTGATATTCACCTTCTGTTCTTTGGGCGTGTTCTCGATGGAGGCCGCGCCCGCGTAGCGCAGAGAACCGGACGAGTCCGGCTCGTAGATGCGGATGGCGCCCGCCGGAAGTGGCTGGCCCAATCCGTCCTTCTCCCGGTTGAAGAAGGTCAGCGAGACCGCGACGCTGCCCCGCTGGGTCGGCTGCGAGGACCAGCCGTAATCATCCCAGGCGGAGAGCTGCGGTGGGCGCGTGTTGTAGTCCTTGCGCACCGACACGTTCCCGCTGGAAAGCATCAACAGGCGATTCATCTGCTCCTGCACGACCGTCGTCGGATTCTTAATGCGATAGAGATAGCCCTCCCCGACCGCCTCCGGCGCCGCGACTTTCGGCAGTCCGGCCGGCCCACCCATCCTGGTTTGCCTTGATTTAGCTTCTTCCTCCAGTGCCATATCAGACATTTCGGGCGTATGCGCGGGTTCGACCGCGCGGTTAGGAGAGCTGGCAGAAAGCGAGACCTTCGCATTCGGATAGTCCACGCCAGTGCGGTTGGTCACCGTCGCCCAGCACTCCAGCGCCAGTGAGCGGTCGTCACGCGCAAGGGTGGCGACGTAGTCGGCGCTCCAGGAGAGCCCGCGCGTCAGATAGGCAAGCTGAAGATTGGCCGTCTGCGCTGTAGGGCTATCGGCCTGCACGGACAACTGCGGAATCGTGACGATGTTCCCGCCCGCCGGCGCGACGATCGTACCGGGCGGATGGATATAAAAGCTGCCGTCCGTCTGCAGGACCACGTCGCCGCCGCGCTCTACCATCAGGGTGCCCTTCTGCCGCTCCGCTTCATGCCCGTCGTTGCCATAGCGGATGACCTCGACCTGCCGGCCCAGGTAGCGGCCCAGCAGCCCATCCGTGTCGGCGACTCCCAAATCGTAGGAATGCGCGACCAACTGCGGCAGGCCCGGCGAATCGCCCTGCCACTGCAGCAGCACCGACTCCGGGTCCATCTGCTTGCTCACCTCCAGCACGTGCAGCCGGTTGCTGCCCGCCGCCAGCGCCATCGGACGCACCTCGCTGACCATGCCGAAGTCCTGCGGGTAGACCGTCAGATCCACCTCCGAGCGCGCCGTCTGCGTGGACGGCGCAGGCGCATCCCCCGCCCTCCCGCGCACTGCCAGCCATCCTATTCCCACGGCCAGCGCCACCAGGATACTGCCCACCACGTATCGTTTTCGTCTCATCGTTCCCCTCCTTCCACGAAACCTTTTCATCCCCACAAACACGCCAGCACTTATAGGGCGTATTGGCCCGCCCATCGGTTACTTGGTTGGTTCCCACCGCGTGCAGAAAGGTTCATATTCCCCCTCACGCCTGAACCTCACCTCCGACCCCTCTCCATACGAAGTAGAGTGGGTTAGGGGGTGAGGTCTTTCCCTCTGCTAGCAGGCCAGGAAAGCTTTAAGGAGAAGGCACTAGCTTCCAACAGAATCTCCCCTCCCCTAGAATTGGGGGTGGGGCCGGGGGCCAGAAAATCCGGCAGGAACGCGGCGATGCGCGCCGAACTATGCATAAAGCAGGCTGCCGGTTTTGGATGGGAGAGACCGATGATCTATCCGCAGCGGGATCCCAAAGAGGTCCCGCTCAGCAAACAGATGGGCTACTATCGAGGACCGGGCTACGATGAGGCCGCCGAGCAGGAGATAGCGAGCTTAAGGCAACAGGTCGAGGCCCTGCGCGTACGCACAGGGGCTCTGCTTACCCTCGCGTTCATCGTCCTGGGCGTTCTCGGTGTCTGGCTGTCGGCGATCACGTATCGCATGCTTTTCCATCGCTAGCTTGCAAGAAAGACCTCTAAGCGATGTGTCCTGATACGCAGCGCCATCGCGGCGCCCATCCGGACGACCGGCGCCTGTTCGCCGAAAGCCAGGTGCCCGCGCTGCGCACGGCGACCGACGAGCTGTCCTGGCTGCTGACGCGCGGCTACCCGATCCATGCGTCTCTCAAGCTCGTCGGCGACCGGTACGGACTGGGCGAGCGTCAGCGCGTGGCCGTTTCGCGGGCGGCCTGCAGCGATACCAGCCGCGACAGGCGCCGCTCGAGCCGCCTGCCCCTCGAAAGCCTGCAGGGCGCGAGCGTGGTCGTAGACGGCTTCAACCTGCTCATTACGGTCGAGGCAGCCCTCAGCGGCGGGTTGATCCTCGTCTGCCGCGACGGCTGCCTGCGCGACCTGGCTAGCGTCCACGGCTCTTACCGGCACGTGCAGGAGACCGAGGAGGCGCTATGCCTTATCGGAGAAACGCTGCAGACGTTCGCGCCCGCCACCGTGGAATGGCTGCTGGACCGGCCCATCTCGAACAGCGGCCGGCTGGCGCAGCAGATCCGTGACCTGGCGGCGCAGCATTCCTGGCCCTGGAGCGTAGAGTTGGTCTTCAATCCGGATCCCGTACTCATCGCTTCGGAGAGCATCGTGCTCACCTCCGACTCAGCCATCCTGGATGGCGTGAAGCGATGGGCCGACGTCAACGCCTATCTCATTCCCCGGCAGGTCCCGCAAGCCTGGCGGATCGACCTTCGCTCGGAGAGCGCCGTTTTCGCCGGGCCGTAAATGGCCCGGTTACAGGAGCATAACCATGGGGACCTACAAACGGCCAGAGACCGGCTTTACGCTCATCGAGCTGCTCGTCGTCATCGCGGTCATCGCCATCCTGGCGGCCATCCTCTTCCCGGTGTTCGCCCAGGCGCGCGAGAAAGCCCGGCAGACCGCGTGCCTCTCCAATATGCGGCAGGCGGGTCTGGCCTTTTCGATGTACGCCTCCGACTACGACGGCCTTTACCCCTATGCGGTGGACCCGGCCGACCGCGGCACGCCGCAAATCTGGAACGCTTATCCGGCCTTCAAAGCACAGATCCCCTCTCTGCCCTGGGTGCATGAGGTCCTGCTGCCTTACGTCAAATCGCGGGAGCTGTTCCACTGTCCGGACGACCGGGGCATCGCCATCGAGGACTTTACGGGACTGGAGCTGGACTGCCTGCCGACCTGCTTCGGCAAGACCGGCACCAGCTATCTCTACCGGACCGAGATCGCCATTCGCCATTATGGAGACGCCTCCTTTCAGACGCCCACCCAGGTCAACGTCTACATGGACGGCTCCGGCATCTGGCATGGCAGCGGTCCCTCCGACCAGGCGATCGGCGTTTTGGCCTGGTCTCGAAATAATCCCGCCCTGTTCGAGCGCCGATTCAACACCCTGCACGGCGACGGCCACATGAAAAACCTGACCTTCCAGCAGGTGTGGGCCCTCTGGGATACGCCGCTGTAAGCCTATAGATCATGAAAACAATACGTCTCCTCACCTTACTGTCCACATTCCTGGGAGTCTCAGGAACAGCGCTCGCGCAGACCTCGTTCCCGATGCTCGTCAGCACCTACCCCACCGGCGTGCAGCGCGGCAAGACGACCGAAGTGACTGTCAATGCCGGCGGAGGCGGCGGAGGGAATATCTACGGCGCTTACAAGGTCCTGTTCGAGGGCGAAGGCGTGAAAGCGGAGATCGTGCCGCCGGAAAAGGGCTGGCCCGCCAAAGACCCCAAAAAACCCTGGGACGTGCCCGGCGTCGATTCCGTCAAGATGCGCGTGACCGTCGCGCCGGACGCGCCGCTCGGCGTGCGCGAGTATCGCATCGCCACCCCCCGCTTCGGAATCTCGACGGTCGGGCAACTGGTCATCGGCGACCTGCCGGAGGTGATAGAGAAAGAGCCCAACAATGACCCCGCCCACGCGCAGTCCGTTCCCCTGCCCTGCGTGGTCAATGGCCGCTTCCAGGATGGCGAAGACATCGACTGTTTCAAGGTCAACGTCACTGCCGGGCAGGAGGTGGTCTTCACGGTGGAATGCGCCCGCCTGGAGGACAAGATCCACGACCTGCAGGACCACGCCGATCCGCTCATTACCCTGAAAGACCTCACCGGCAAAGAGCTCGCGCAAAACGACGACTACTACCGCGCCGATCCGATGCTGCCTTATAAGTTCGACAAAGCGGGCGAGTACGTGATCTCCCTTCGGGACGTCGGCTATCGCGGCAACCCCAACTGGGTCTATCGCCTCACCATGACGACCTGGCCCTACGTGACGGCGGTCGTTCCCTGCGCGGTCCGGCCCGGCCAGAGCGTCACCCTGCACGTCGAGGGGTTCAACCTGAGCGGCAAAGATACCGTCCGCCTCGACGTGCCGGCGAGCGCCCCGCCGGGGATCTGGCAGACGCCGCTTACTTTTCCTGGCGGCCTGTCCAACCCCGTCCCGCTGCTCGTCTCGGAGACACCGCAAGCGGTGATCGAGCCTCCAGCCCCCGGCAGCAAGACGGTTCCCGCCGCCCTGACGAGCGGAACGTCCGCTTCCCTCAAGGGCACGCTCACCTTGCCCGGCGGCGTCAATTCCTGGCTGGCGGTCGCCGGACAGCCCGACCGGTACCGCTTCCATGCCAAACAGGGCGAGGCCTGGGGCTTCGAGGTGACCGCGCGGCGGCTCTATTCCGCGATGGATTCGGAATTGAAAGTCCGCGACGGCAAGGGCAACGTGCTGGCCGAGAACGACGACGCCTTCGGCAAAGACTCCCGCATCGACTGGACGGCGCCCGCGACCAGCGACTACACCCTCGAAATCCGCGACCTGACCGGGCATGCCGGTCCGGACTACTTCTACAACCTGACTGCGCAGCGCCTTCGCCCCGACTTTTCCCTGCGCTGCGACACCGACCGCGCCATGATCGCGCCGGGCAACCGCACCGCGCTATTCGTCCTGCTGGACCGCAAGTACGGTTTTGCCGGCGAGGTCAAGACCGAGGTCAAGGGCCTGCCCGCCGGCGTGACCGCGACCCTGCTCACCATCCCGCCGGAGATGACCCAGGGTGAAGTGATCCTTTCCGCCGCGCCGGACTCCAAGATCGACACGTCGGCCATACAGATCGTCGGCACGGCCCTGCTCCCCGGTCCGGACGGCAAGCCGGCTCCGGCCACCCGTATCGCCCATCCGCTCACGGAGGTCTATCTGCCCGGCGGCGGGCGCGGCCTGCTGGACGTAGACACGCAGGGCGTCGCCGTGACCGAGCCGAACGACCTGGAGGTGACGGTCAACACCCAGCAGGTGACGCTCGCTCCCGGCGGCACGGCCAAGATTGAGGTGACCATCAAGCGCCGCCCGGACTACAACAAGCCGGTTACGCTGGACATGCTGCTTCAGCACCTCGGCGGCGTCTTCGCCAATCCCCTGCCGCCCGGCGTCTCGATTGACGACGGCGCCAGCAAGACCCTCTTAAGCGAGAAAGAGAACGCGGGCGCCATCGTGCTCAAAGCTGCCCCGGATGCCCACCCGATCCAGAACTGGCCCATCGCCGTCCTCGCCAACGTGAGCATCAACTTCGTCATGAAGGTCTGGTACGCCTCGCCACCGATCTCCCTGACGGTCACCCCACCGGCCAAAAAATGAGACCTACTCCGCTTGCGTGAGGGCGGGCTGCAAAGCCTCTGGCTCTACCGCTCGCTTTGCATGGCGGTGGGCTTTCCAGAGCGTTATCGCGGCGGCGATCAGCACGCCGCCTGTATCGATGACGACATCTACCCAGGTCCCGCCGCGCCCTGGCACGAAGGTCTGATGCCATTCGTCCGAGGCGGCATAAAGGATGCATATTACTGCACACAAAAGAGCTACCTGCCACGGTTTGTAAGCAAGCCATCCAGAAGACGGCTGGCAGCCAAATTTTCCATGTCCGCTTCATCACGATACCCTGCGCCGCTTGCGGGAACGGTGGCTATTGCTTCGATGGCCGTTCAAGAATCAGCAGGCTCAGATAAGCGACCGCCGAGCCAATACAAAGCACCCCCACCAGGCCGATGACCATATCCCGGACGAAAAGGTTGCTGACATAGCCCGCGACGACGATATGCCAGTATGCCGCCAGACTCGCGATGCATAGAATGATCGCCAGTGCCCAGGCGCGCAGACGGGCCATACGCAGAGGCGCATAACCCAGGAATAGCAGTGGCGCGACGAACCACAGACCAATGAATCCGACTCCCGTTGCGATGGTTTTCACCTGGGGATTAGGCGCGGCCAGCCCGGTCATAAGCGCCGTGATGCAGATCAGCGCCACCACCACGAAAGCAATCGGAAAGGCCGAACGCTTCCAGAAAGCCGTGCCCAATAGAATGGCCGTGATGACCCCCATCACAGCAAGGATTTGCGGATTGATCGCGTGATTGTCGGTGAACATTCCCTTCCCTACCGGGAATACGTTACGGGCAGTTGAAACTGCAGCAACAAAGGCACAAAGTCCCCTGCGGGGACTCGACCTTCCATAGAATTCCCCCTCTCCTTCGTAAGGAGAGGGGGAGGGGTGCCGAACCATTGAGGCACCGATGGCGATTGGAAAGGGGTGAGGTCTGAGTAAGGTCCGCCCGTGAGGGCGGTTGGGCGCGTAGCGGCCTGCTAGACGGGTCGTTCACGGCCCGGAATCGTTAGCGGGAGGACGTTTACCCCAGGGTGACGGGGACGTGCTGCTCGGCGGAGCGGTAGGCGGCGAAGGCGACCTCGGCGGCGCGCAGACCGTCCTCGCCGGTGATAGGCACCGGCTGCCCTTCCCGGATCGCTTTCGCAAAGGCGCCGACCAGACCGTTGTCCATATTGCCGCCCCAGTTGTGCCAGGTGACATCGTGGGCCTTGTCCGAGTAGAGGACCAGATTCTGCGAGAACATATCCATCGAGAGCGTTCCCCGCTCGGTGACAAGGTCCAGCGTCACGTCGCCCCAGGTCGGAAACGCCTTCGGGCGCGACCAGGAAGCGTCCAGAGTGCCGCTGACGCCCTTCTGGAACGTCAGGGAGAGGAAGGCGACGTCGTCGAACTCCTGGTGCCCGACCCCATTGCTGATCTCCGCATAGACCGCTTTGACCTCGTCCTGCAGCAGCCAGCGCATCAGGTCCACCACGTGGACAGTGTGATCGATCATTGAGCCGCCGCCCGATTCCGCCTTGTTGGTGAACCAGCCGCCAGGGTTGCGCCCGCGATTGGTGCCCCGGAACATCAGGATGCGGCCCGGCTCGCCGCTGTCCATGGCCGCCTTCATGCGCTGCATCACCGGCGAGTAGCGGCAGGGAAAGGCGGTCATGAGCTGCACGCCGGCCTGTTTGCAGGCGGCGATCATCGCCTGACCGTCTTCAACGCTAGTGGCGAGCGGCTTCTCGCACAGCACGTGCTTGCCTGCCTGCGCGGCTATCTCCGTCAGGGCGCGATGCCGCGCGTTCTCCGAGCAGACCACCACCGCCTCCAGACCTGGCGCCGCTAATAGCGCCTCGTAGCTCTCGAACGCCTGTGTGCCGAACTGGCGCGCCATCGCCTGCGCCCGTACCGGATCGTGATCGGCAATGCCGACCATCTCCGTATCCGAACGCGTGACGATACTGTGCGCATAGCTGCCAGCGTGCATGTGCGCGAACGACATCATTCCGATGCGAACGGGGCGCTCTGCCATCCTCTCATTCCCTCCTCCGGCCACCCGGCCAGGTTCTCCGATTTTGTGTCAAATGATAGCGCAGGGAGAATTTCGCCGCCATACAAGCTTTATCCTGTTTGACACCTCTTTGTTCCAAGACAATTACAAGGACAAAGATAAAATTACTGGCATTAAAGACCACCGGACGGGTATAATAGATGAGGCATAGTAATACTGCTTGCTCGCTATACGTTCAACTTTTCTACTGACCCAATCAGGATAATTCCTTAGGAGGATACTGATGATTACCTCGGCCAGATGGATTTTGGCAACGTTAGGTGCATTTGCATCAATAGGCGAATTAATCATTAGCTTACAAGCACCGGGAAAACCTATGACTAGCATCCAAGGTATTTTGTTGGCTATCGTTATTTGTATTTTATATGTGTTTCTTTACGCTGAGGTGCGAGAAGCGTTAAATAACAAGCCAAAGCTATTCGACAGTAAGCCTGCAGTTAGAAGCTATCTCCTTGATTGGATTTCCAAAGGAGGGAATACAATCATATTCTCTCGTGACCTTAGTTGGGTGAGTGGCGATGATTTAAAAGACATTCTATTGGCAAAGGCCCAACACCGTGAATTATCAATTTGTCTGCTTGATCGCAAAAAGTTAGCAGAGGATAAACGCGCATTCATCGAGCAACTCGAGCATGCGGGTTGTAATGTATTTGAATATGCCGACCTAGATTATACACCTAAATCAAGGTTTACAATTATCAATAAAGGTAGACAAGATGCACACGTTACTATTGGAAGAATGGTTGGTGGGAAACATTTGGTCGAAGAGTTTGCTGAAGGAATGCCAATGTTTGCTGTCGCAGATGATTTAGCTGAGATAATAATGCGATATGCTAAATTGCAGAAACAAAAACAAGCAAAAAATTTGGGCGGATGATTAGCTGTAACATCTCCGCACTCTTAATGAAGCAAATTTAGAAAGCCATTTAATTTTTTTCCGGATAGCCAGTTTCAGACTTTAGGGCTCGCCGCCACTCCTCTTTTGCCCCAGGCATATGAGCTATCGTATAAAAGAATTGATCAGCGAAAGCACGAAGTGGCAAAATGGCTAACGCACAGGCAAGATCGATTACGTTTTCCAGATTAGCCTCTGCGTCTAATTTAGAGCACCTAACAAAACCGGTTAGGTTGCTGTTAGGATTATGGAAGAAGCAGGTATGGCAAAACCACTTCTTCCCGATGAACTCTGGGCACTGATCGAACCGATCCTGCCCCCGCACACTCCCTCCC
>Ga0209810_1000715_pt1 | contig 64448 bp, 66 predicted proteins | sample Coa_R1_7_FD_187159 | JGI IMG/M metagenome (GOLD analysis project Ga0209810, IMG submission 187159) | Surface soil microbial communities from Centralia Pennsylvania, which are recovering from an underground coalmine fire - Coalmine... | ecosystem: Environmental > Terrestrial > Soil > Unclassified...
GGTCTCGCGCTCGATCAGGATCGCCGAGATCCGGTGCAGCTCGTCCATGTGCTCACGCAGAACCGCGAGGGCGAGCTCGTGGGCCTCCTCGATCACGCGGCGGATCTCGTCGTCGATCTCCCGTGCGATCTCCTCGGAGTAGTCCGCCTCGGCGCCGTAGTCCCGGCCGAGGAACGGCTGGTCGTGCCCGCGGCCGAGCACGCGCGGGCCGAGCTTCTCGCTCATCCCGAAGCGCATGATCATCTGCTTCGCCGTCTGCGTGACCTTCTCGAGGTCGTTCGCCGCGCCGGTCGTGACCTCGTGGAAGACGATCTCCTCGGCCGCGCGGCCGCCCAGCGTCATCCCCATCTGATGCATGAGCGCCGTGCGCGTCGTGAGGTACTTGTCCTCGGTCGGCAGGGAGATCGTGAGGCCGAGCGCCTGGCCGCGGGAGACGATCGTGATCTTGTGTACCGGGTCGGTGTGCTCGAGGAAGTGGCCGACGAGCGCATGGCCCATCTCGTGGTAGGCGGTGATCTTGCGCTCGTGCTCCGAGAGGAGCCGCGCCTTCTTCTCCGGGCCGGCGACCACGCGCATGATCCCCTCCTCCAGCTCCTCCTGCTCGATGATCTTCTTGCCGCGGCGCGCCGCGAGCAGCGCAGCCTCGTTGACGAGGTTCGAGAGATCGGCGCCGGTGAAGCCCGGCGTGCCCGAGGCCAGCGTGTCGAGGTCGATCTCGGGCGCCAGCGGCTTGCCCTTCGTGTGCACCTCGAGGATCTTGCGACGGCCGAGGCGGTCGGGCCGGTCGACGACGATCTGGCGGTCGAAGCGGCCCGGGCGCAGGAGCGCCGGATCGAGGATGTCGGGCCGGTTGGTGGCGGCGATGAGGATGATGTTGTCCTTCATCTCGAAGCCGTCCATCTCGACGAGCAGCTGGTTCAGCGTCTGCTCGCGCTCGTCGTGACCGCCTCCGAGACCGGCTCCGCGGTGCCGCCCGACGGCGTCGATCTCGTCCATGAACACGATGCACGGCGCCGCCTGCTTGGCCTGCTCGAACAGGTCGCGCACACGGGAGGCGCCGACGCCGACGAACATCTCGACGAAGTCCGACCCCGAGATCGAGAAGAACGGCACGCCAGCCTCGCCCGCGACGGCGCGCGCGAGCAGCGTCTTACCGGTGCCCGGCGGCCCGTAGAGGAGGACGCCCTTCGGGATCCGCGCGCCGAGCGCCTGGAACTTCTTCGGGTTCTCGAGGAACTCCTTGATCTCCTGCAGCTCCTCGACGGCCTCGTCCACGCCGGCCACGTCCTTGAAGCCGATCTTCGGGGCGTCGGGCGTCATGCGCTTGGCGCGCGACTTGCCGAAGCTCATCACCTTCGAGCCGCCGCCCTGCACCTGGTTCATGAGGAAGATCCAGAAGCCGAACAGGAGCACGAACGGCAGCAGGCTGCTGAGGATCGACCACCACGGCGACGAGCCGATGCCCTTCGAGCTGTAGGTGAGCTTCGGCGCAGAGCCGTCCGTAATGGCCTTCTGCAGCGTCTGCTGGAACGCGTGCTCGTCCTGGTCCGACGCGTAGTTGACGACGTACTTCGTGCCGTCGACCATGGTCGCGTCGATCTCCTGCTTCGTCGGTACGAAGGTGACGCTCCGGAACTGGGCCGGGCTGACCTGCGCCGTCTTGTAGAGATCCGAGAACGTGATCGGATGCGCCGGCTGGCTGTGGGTGCCCAGCGTCTGCAGGGCGAGCCAGACGAGGGCCGCGATGATGACGAGCGGGAATAGCGCGCTACGGAAGAAGCGATTCACCAGAGCTCCACGACGAGGGTACCAGCGACATGCCTCTGTAACGGGGTTTCGAGACCGGCAGCTACGCGCCTTCCAGCACGAGCGCCTCGTCGAGAACGCCGACGTACGGGAGGTTCCGGTACCGCTCGCCGAAGTCGAGCCCGTAGCCGATGACGAAGCGATTCGGGATCTCGAACCCCGTGTAGCGCACCGGCACGTCGATCTCGCGCCGGTCCGGCTTCGTCAGGAGCGCGCAGACCTCGAGGCTCGCCGGCTCGCGCGCCTCCAGGTTCCGCACGAGATACGAGAGCGTGAGGCCCGAGTCGATGATGTCCTCCACCACGAGCACGTGACGCCCCTCGATGTTGATGTCGAGGTCCTTGAGGATCCGCACCACGCCCGAGGAGTCCGTCGACGCGCCGTAGCTCGAGATCGCCATGAAGTCGATCTCGCAGGGCACCGTCAGGTGGCGCATCAGGTCTGCGAGGAAGAAGACGGCGCCCTTGAGGACGCCGACGAGGAGCAGGTCGCGGCCCTCGTAGTCGGTCGAGACCTCGGCGCCCAGCTCCGCGATCCGCCGCTGGAGGTCGTCCTCCTCGATCAGCACCTCGCTGACCGCCCGTTCGAGCTCAGTCGCGGACAGCTTCCACCTCCGGATGCTCGACGATCCCGGGCACGGCCACCACCTCGTCGCCGCGCACGACGAGCGGCCACGCCTCGCGCTCCGAGCGCGGCACCTTCGCGTCGACGAAGACGTCCTGGATCTTCCGCCTCCTACCGGCCAGCCGGTCGCCGGGCCTCCATCCGCGCACTCTAAGTCCTCGGAGCTCCGAGCGAATAGTCCAATCGCCCCAGCGGATCTCGCCGGCCAGCTCGACAGGGCCGCGCTCGAGCCAGAGCCGCTCGTGCTCGCGCACCGCCTGCACGCCGCCGCCGAGGTCGACGCGCTTCGAGCCGACGGGCGCCGCGAGCAGCTCCGCGAGCGCCGGGGGAAGCGTGGCGCGCGGGTCGAGAGCGCGCAGCAGATTCTCGTCCGCCGCCGGGTGCAGGCGGCGCAGGAGCGGCAGGATCTCGTCGCGGATCAGGCCCCGCTTCGTGTCGGCGTTCGAGGAGTCGACGCGGAACGCGAGCCCCGCCGCGCGGCAGTACGCCGCGGTCTCCTCGCGCCAGAGCGGCAGGAGCGGATGGACGACTCCGTCGTCGCTCCGCGGCGCGATGCCGGTCGCCGCGCCGCGCGAGACGAGCCGGTAGATGACGGTCTCGACCTGATCCGAGGCGGTGTGCCCGGTGGCGCGGAGCCGGTCGGCGGCAAGGGAGCGGCGCTGCTCGCGCAAGGCCGCCTCCGAGAGCCCGCGACCGTCGAGCTCGACGACCTCGGCGCCCAGTGCGTCGGCACAGAAGCGCGCGTCCTCCTCTGATTCGGACCCGCGCAGCCTGTGGTTCACATGGAGCGCCGCGACGCGATAGCCAAGCGATCCGAGCAGATGCCAGAGGCACGTCGAGTCTGCGCCGCCCGAGACGAGACACGTGACCTCGCCCCCGGCCGGGATCAGCTCGTGCTCGCGAACGAAGCGCTCGACACGGGCGCGCAACTCGTCCATCCGCCGATTGTGCCGCTCAGAAGACCAAGCTGCGATACGTGAGCTCGCGGGTCATCCCGATCGAGTCGTAGAGGCGGAGCGCGGGCTCGTTCTCGGGCCGCACGAAGAGACAGACGGCCGGGACGTGCTCGAGCAGCAGCCGGCAGAGGTCGGCGAGCGCCCGACGCGCGTAGCCGCGGCGGCGCGCCTGCGGGTCGACCCAGACCTGCTGGAGCTGCACGGCCGCCGGCGTCCACGCAGAGGCCTCCGCCTTGAAGCGGATCACGCCGTCCTCGACCCACAGCCAGGAGCGCCCCTCCTCGATCTGCTGCCGCGTGCGCCAGCGAAAACCCTCCGCGTCGCGCTCGAGTGGATCGACTCCGATCTCCTCGAGGTGCGCCTCGGCGCAGGCCGGCACGAGCAGGTCGAGATCGAGCAGGCGCGCCGGACGAATCCCCGTCTCCCCCGGCTCCGGCGCCTCGCGCAGTGCGTAGACCGGCTGCCCGGGGCGGTCGTCCCGCGGCCGCGGCATCCGCCGCCGCGCCGCATCCCACAGCTCGCTCACCGCCCGCTCCTCGCCGATCACCATCCGCACGCCGCTGCCGGCCGCCGTCTCGCCGAAGGCCGCGCAGCCGCTACCCGAGGGAACGACGTTGGCGCCGACGTGACACAGAGCCTCGATCCGTCCGTCCGCGTCTGCGAGAGCAGAGAAGCGGCCGAGCCCGCGGCGAGCGATGTCCTCGAGGAAGACGCGCTCGACGGGCTCCTCCGCGCAGAAGGCGAGCACCTGGTCGAGCGTCGGCGAGACGGTCGCAGCCATGACCGAATCATCACCCGGATAGAGTCGCCAGGTGCCGATTCACCTCCGTGCCGAGCCGGGCGATTACGCCGATGCGGTGCTCCTCCCGGGCGACCCGCTGCGCGCGAAGTACATCGCCGAGACGTACTTCGACGACATGACCCAGGTGAACGAGGAGCGCGGCCTGCTCGGCTATACGGGCACGTGGGAGGGCAAGCGCGTGTCGGTGCAGGGGACCGGGATGGGCTGCCCGGGAGCGACGATCGTCTTCGAGGAGCTGATCCAGCTCGGCTGCACGCGGCTGATGCGCGTGGGCACCTGCGGCGGCCTGCAGCCACACCATGCGCTCGGCGACCTCGTCGTCGCCTTGAGCGCGATCCCCGCCGACGCGACTGCCCGGCACCTGGTGGGCGACGAGCCGCACTGCCCGACCGCCTCCTGGGAGCTGATTCACGGCGCCGTGCACGCGGCGAAGGAGCTCGGCCAGCCGATGCACGTCGGCCCCATCGTCACGAGCGACGTCTTCTACAACCCGAACGAGGGCCAGTACGAGCGGTGGTCGAGCCGGGGCGTCCTCGCGGTCGAGATGGAGGCGGCGGCGCTCTTCACCGTCGCGGCGGTCGGCGGGATCGGGAAGGTCAAGGGCGTGCACGGCGGCTGCCTGCTCACCGTGTCGGACATCGTGGTCGAGGGCGTCTTCACGCGGATCACCGACGAGGAGCTGCGAGCGGCGGTCGATCGGATGACGCGCATCGCGCTCATGACCGTCACCTCCCATTAGCGCGCTCTTCCTCGTCAATCCGGCTTCCGGCAACGGCGCGACCGGGAAACGCTGGCCGGAGCTGCGGCGGCGGGCGGCCGAGCTCGGCCTGCGCGGCGAGGAGGTGCTGTCCGAGTTTCCGGGCCATCTCGCGCAGGCGGCGGCGGAGGCGCCGGGCTTGCTCCTCGTGGTGGTCGGCGGAGACGGCACGGTGAACGAGGTCGTCAACGGCATCGCCGGCACGGCTGCCGAGATCGCTGTGCTGCCGTGCGGCACGGGGCAGGACTTCGGACGCACGCACGGGACCCCCGCCCGCTTCGACGACGCCGTCCAGGCCGCGCTCCGCGGCGAGACGCGGACGATCGATCTCGGGCGCGTCCAGCTCGAGGACGGCACCAGCCGCGCCTTCGCCAATGTCGGCTCGGCCGGGATGAGCGGCGCCGTCGCGCGGCGCGCGAACGCCATGACGAAGGCGCTCGGTGGCCGCGCCACCTTCTTCTACGCGCTCACGCGCGAGTTCCTCGCCTGGCAGAACACGCGAGTCCTCGTCGAGCTCGACGAGGGCGTCCGGCGCGAGGGGCCGATGCACGACGTGATCGTCGCGAACGGCCGCTACCACGGCGGCGGGATGAAGCTCGCCCCCGAAGCCCGCCAGGACGACGGCGTCTTCGACGTCGTTCTGATCGGCGACGTCACGAAGCTCGACTTCCTCACGACGGCGCCGAAGCTCTACAGCGGGCGGTACCTCTCGCACCCCAAGGTCGAGCTGCTCCGCTCTTCGACCGTGCGGATCGACGCCGACGCGCCGCTGCCCCTCGAGGTCGACGGCGAGCCGATCGGCACGACGCCGGCGCGCTTGGAGGTGCTGCCCTCGGCGCTGCGGCTGCGCGTCTAGGGCTTCGGCTTCTTCGGCGCGGGGCCGGGCGTCGCGGCCTTCCGGGGCGGCTTCGCCAGTCCGTCCACCTTCTTCTCGAGCGCGCTCAGCCGCCGCTCGAGCTCCTCGAAGCCGCGGGTCCGGCGCTGCAGCTCGTCGACCCGGTCGCCGAGCCCTTTGAGCGCCTGGAGGACGCGGTCGGCGCCGGGCGCCTCGGCGAGCCGCTGAACCGCCTCCTCGCTCAGGTCGGCGAGCCGGCCCAGCAGATCCTGTCTCCGTTCAGCCATCGCTCCTCCTCGGTGGGTGCCTCGACGATAGCGAGCGCGGTCGCGCTGCGCGGCGCGCCTGTCAGCGGTACGGCGGGTGGAGAGGGAGGATGAGCGGCGGTCTCGGCTTCTGGTCGAAGTCGAAGTCTCCGGCGAGGTTGCCGAGGGTCGGCGCGTTCTCGCGGACGTCCGGACGGGGGTCGGACCGTCCGTCGGTGGTCGGGTCGATGCGTCGGTGGTGGAGGAAGTCGTCCTCGATGAACTTCAGGTACGCGTCCTGGCTCAGGACCTGGTGGTCGACGAAGCCCCGCTTGGCGTAGGGGCTGATGACGAGGGCGGGGACGCGCAGTCCGTAGCCCTGCCCGTCGACCACAGGCGGATCGACGTGGTCGTAGAAGCCGCTCCAGTCGTCCCAGCAAAGGAAGATCGCAGTCGAGTCCCAGTCGCGCGAGCGCATGATCGAGTCGATCAGACCCGTGACGTACGCCTGCCCGTCGGTGATGGGGCTGGGCGGGTGGTCGCTGTCCTTGTCGCCCGGGACGACCCAGGAGATCGACGGCAGCTCGTCGTCCCGCAGATCGGTGAAGAGGACGCGCAGCGGCTCGATGTCGCGGAGCTGGTGATCCTGTCGCACCGTGTCGAAGTACGGCAGCGGGTTCCACACGCCGGGAGTACGCGAGTCCTGCGGCACCGGCGCGCAGAACATCTTGTCGTCCGCGCAGTCGGGCGCCGCGCCCTTCTGGACGAAGTAACTCCAGCTGACTCCGTATTTGTGCAGCAGATAGGTCAGGTCGGTCCAGGCATAGTCGGGCTTCGTGCCGTTCGGATTGCCGGAGAGGGCTCCCCGCGGGGTGCCCGGGTCCTGCACCGCCGAACGGCAGCTCGCCGGGTCGTCCTTCGCCGTGCACTTCGCGGACCAGCCCGAGAGCAGATAGAGGTGCTCCGGCAGGCTCCAGGAGGTGTCCGATTGGAACATGTGGTCCTGCAGCACGAACCGGTTGGCGTAGTCCCAGTAGTTGGGGATCTCGCGCCGGTCGTGGTACCCCATGACGTCGGGCCGCTTCGGGCGGAGCGAGCAGCGCGGATCGTCGGGGTTCGATTTGCAGTAGCTCGTCAAGCCCGCCTCGGCGCGGGCGACGAACCCGTCCATCTTGCCGCCGTCGATGTCGGCCACGGCGTCGGGATGCCCGTGCGGCCCACCGAAGTTGGAGTCCGAGGGGTCGTGGTACGGACGGTCGCAGTGGTGCGCTCGCGGATCGGGGACGCACGGAACCGGGCCCGGGTTCCCCGCGAGGCCGGGAATCCCGTCCGCCCCGGGGTACGTGCCGAAGTAGGAGTCGAACGAGCGGTTCTCCTGCATGATGATCACCACGTGGCGGATCTTGTGGATGCCCGCGGGCGTCCCGTCGCGTAGCGAGGCGCCTGCCCACTCGACGTGGTGGCCGCGCCAAGGAGACCAGACGAAAGAGATCAGCAGGCCTGCGAGCACGAGCACCGCCAGGCCGCCTGACAGGGCTCGCTTCGAGACACCTCTCATGTCGAGATACTGAACACCATGGAGGGCTTCACCTTCTCGGTCCCGGTGCGCGTCCGCTTCGCGGACACCGACGCCCAGGGAATTGCGCACAACGCCGCCTACCTCGTCTGGTTCGAGGTCGCGCGCGTCGAGTACCTGCGCGCGTTCGCCGGCGGCTACCAGGCGCTCCGCGACCGCGGCATCGAGGCGATCGTCCTCGAGTCGCTGTGCCGCTATCGGATCCCGGTGCGCTTCGACGACGAGCTCGTCGTCCACGCGCGCTGCTCCGGGCTCCGAGGCGCACGCTTCCGCTACGAGTACGCGATCGTGCGCGGAGACGAGCTCGTCGCGGACGGACACACCGAGCACGCCTGCGTCGACGCGACGACGCTGCGTCCGACGCGTGTCCCCGACTGGCTCGCCGAAGCGATCGAGGCCGCCGAGGCCGCTAGCTCTTCGGCGTGAAGATCTCGCGCGCGATCACGAGCCGCTGGATCTGCGACGTGCCCTCGTAGATCTGGAACAGCTTTGCGTCGCGCATGAGCTTCTCGACCGGGTACTCCTTGATGTAGCCGTAGCCGCCGAGCACCTGCACCGCGTCGGTCGTGACCTTCATCGCGGTGTCGGCGGCGAACCGCTTGGCAAACGAGGAGTAGAGCGTCGCTTCGCGGCCCATCCCCCGGTCCAGCATCCACGCGGCCTGCCAGCAGAGCAACCGCGCTGCCTGGATCTCGGTCGCCATGTCCGCGACCATGAAGCCCACCGCCTGGTGCATCGCGATCGGGAGGTCGAACGTGACGCGCTCCTTCGCGTACTCGAGCGCGTGCTCGTACGCGGCCTGCGCGACGCCGACGGCGCCGATCGCCGTTCCCGGCCGCGTGAAGTCGAGCGTCGCCATCGCGATCTTGAAGCCCTCGCCTTCCTCGCCGAGCCGGTTCTCGGCCGGCACGCGGACGTCGTGGAGCGCGAAGGCCGATGTGTCGGTGGCGCGCTGGCCCATCTTCTCGAGGTGCTTCTCGATCGTCACCCCCGGTGAGCCCATCTCCACGACGAACGCCGAGATCCCGCGGCGGCCGCCGGCCGGATCCGTCTTCGCGAAGACGACCGCCCATTCGGCGTGGCCGGCGTTCGTGATGAAGGTCTTCGACCCGTTGAGCACGTACTCGTCGCCCTCGCGGACGGCGCTGGAGCGCAGCGCGGCCACGTCGGAGCCCGCGCCCGGCTCGGAGAGGGCGAACGAGCCGAGGATCGGCGTCTCGAGGAGCGGAGGCAGCCACCGCGCCTTCTGCTCGGGCGAGCCGAAGAGGATGACCGGCGCGGCGCCGAGGCCGTTCGCGGTGATCGACGTCCCGATGCCCGAGCAGCCCCGATAGAGCTCCTCGCCGACGAGCGAGCCGTCGAAAGCCCCGAGGCCGGGGCCGCCGTACTCCTCGGGGACGTGGAGGTTCATCAGGCCGAGCTCGTGCGCCTTCGCCACCACCTCCGCCGGGTGACGCATCTCGGCGTCGTGCTCCGCCTCGTGCGGCCTGATCTCCCGCTCGGCGAAGGTGCGCGCAAGCCGGCGCAGCTCCTTCTGCTCCTCCGTCAATGCGAAGGAGACGCCGGTCGCCGTGCTCTCGTCGATTGCCACCAAGTTGCCCCCAGAAGCTGCTTGATTGACTAGTCAGTCAAAGATAACTCGGTCCGTCCGGATCCGCACTAATCCGTACGATGCGACCATGGCGACGACCGCGAAGAAGACCGAGCTCGATCCGCGCGACTTCCTCGCACTCGACGCGCTCCTGTCGGACGATGAGCGCGCGATTCGCGACACCGTCCGCCAGTTCGTCACCGAGCAGGTCAAGCCGTACGTCGGGGAGTGGTTCGAGCGCGGGGAGCTCCCTGGCGAGCTGATCCCGGAGCTCGCGCGACTCGGCCTCTTCGGGATGCACCTCGAGGGCTACGGCCTGCCCGAGGCGAGCTCCGTCATGTACGGGCTCGTCTGCCAGGAGCTCGAGGCGGGCGACGCCGGCATCCGCAGCCTCGTCTCGGTGCAGGGCTCGCTCTCGATGTACGCGATCTGGAGGTGGGGCTCCGAGGAACAGAAGCAGCGCTGGCTGCCTCCGATGCACGCGGGCGAGAAGATCGGCTGCTTCGGGCTGACCGAGCCCGATGCCGGCTCGGACCCGGGCTCGATGCGCACGTCGGCGAAGCGCGACGGCTCGGACTGGATCCTCAACGGGTCGAAGATGTGGATCACGAACGGCTCGATCGCCGACGTCGCCGTCGTCTGGGCGCGCACCGCGGATGGCGAGATCAACGGCTTCCTCGTCGAGAAGGAGATGCCCGGATTCGAGGCGCCGCTCATGCACCGCAAGCTCTCGCTCCGCGCCTCGGTCACCTCGGAGCTCGTGCTGCGCGACGTGCGCGTGCCCGAGGAGAACCGCTTCCCCGAGATCTCCACCCTGCGCGGGCCGCTTTCCTGTCTCAACGAGGCGCGGTTCGGGATCGTCTTCGGCGTGGTGGGCTCGGCGCGCACGTGCCTCGAGACCGCGCTCGACTACGCCAAGGAGCGGATCGTGTTCGACAAGCCGATCGCCGGCTACCAGCTCACGCAGCAGAAGCTTGCGGAGATGGCGCTCGAGGTGAACCGCGGCGCGCTCGTCGCCCTCCACCTCGGCCGCATGAAGGACGAGGGGACGCTGCGGCCGGAGCACGTCTCGATGGGCAAGATGGGAAATGTTCGCGGTGCGCTCGAGGTGGCCCGCACCGCGCGCTCGATCCTCGGCGGCAACGGGATCACGCTCGAGTACCCCGTCATCCGCCACATGAACAACCTCGAGACCGTCCTCACGTACGAAGGCACCCACGAGGTGCACACGTTGTCGGTCGGCAAGGCGCTGACCGGCGAGAACGCCTTCCGCACCTAGAGGGACGCGATCGGAGCGTCACCGCCGGCGGCCGTCACGCATCCGTCACGAATCCGGCACACCCACGGCTCGGTACCTACTACCGGCACATGGGGATGACAGAAGTGTCGCCGGACGCGGACAGGCCGGCGAGAGTCACGCGTGCCAAACCGCCGTGTGCGTCCGTAGCATCGCCGTTCGTCACGAAGCCGTGACGAATCCGGCGCACCCACGACGCGGTACGTGTTACCGGCACGGGGGCGTGACGGAAGTGTCGCGTAACCATCACGGCGTGGCCCGCGGTCTACTCGCCCTCCCAGTAGTCGACCTCGTCGGCGAGGCGGAAGACGTGGCCGGCCGCCGCGACCTTCCCACTGTCCGGATACACCGTCGAGCCCGGGCGCTTGCTGGAGAAGATCGCGACGCGGGCCGGCGCATCGGCGCGGTTGTAGAGCGTGTGCGCACCGGCCTCGCCTTCGGGGAAGCCCACGACGTCCCCCGCGCGCAGCTCGCGCTCGCCCTCCGGGGTGCGCAGGGTCGGCCTGCCGGCGACCGCGATCAGCCACTCCTCGTTGCCCGCGTGCCAGTGGTACGGCCAGAGCTGCTCGCCCGGATGGATCTCGTAAAGCGAGCAGCCGATCAGCTCGCCGCCGAGCGCCTCGCGAACGTTCGTCCCGCGCCGCGCGAACCCGGCCGGGAACTCCCCCTCGTGCAGCTGCGCGTCGCGAAGGTTCACGGCTCCTGGACCCAGCCGCGGATCGTCTCGACGTTGGGGTTGGTGAATCCCGCGATGACGCCGACCTTGCCCTCGTCGGGGTAGGCGGCCAGCTTCGGGTCGGAGACGGTCGAGAAGAAGACGACGCGAGCGGGCTCGTCGGAGTCGTTGCGGAGGCCGTGCGTACCGGCCGGTCCGCGCACGAACCACGCGACGTCCCACGGCCCGAGCACGCGCTCGCCGTCGGGCCGTCGCAGCGTCGGCGTGCCCGTGATGACGACGCAGCACTCCTCCTCGCCCATCTGCCAGTGATACGGCGACTCCTTGCCCGGCGGGAGCTCGTAGAGCGTGCCGCCCCAGAGCATCGAGCCGAAGTCGTCGCCGAAGCGGCGTGGCTCGTCGTCGAAGAGGTTCAGAAGCCGGGCTCCTCCCGAGCCGGCAGCGGGCTCTGCGGCAGTCCTCGGCGCGGCTCGCCCTCGTTGTAGACCGACGGCGCGACGTCGTTCGGGCCTTCCGGATAGAAGACGCTCGCGAGCCGCTGGATCTGGAGACGCCCGGGGCCGAGCTCGTACTGGCCGCCGCCGTAGAGCTTGATCCCGCGCTCCTCGCACGCTTCGATCGTCTCGAGCAGGCTGCGAACCGTCCCGAAGCGGGACGGCTTGATGTTGAGCCAGTGTGGCTCGAGGGGGAGCCCGTCGAGATCCTCCAGCGAGTGGATCGGGGCATCGAAGCTGAGACGGTCCTCCGCGCCCGCGAGCGACTCACGCAGGCCGTCGTCTAGCCAGGGATCCTCGAGGATGACTTCCGGGAGCTCCTCGACGACCGCGCGGTACAGCTCTGGATCGGGCGCGAGGTCGACGACCGTGCCGCGGTAGTACGCCTTCAGGTCGATGACGCGCACACGGTCGAGCTCGCGAAGACGCCGCAGCAACGGCCGGTCCCAGTCCTGCTCGGCGTCGAGCTTGAACTCGAGATCGGGAGCGACCTCCAGCCAGCGCTCCGGCGCCGCGCGCGTCGAGACGACGAACCGGACCGGAAGCTCCTGCCGGTCCAGGGCCTCCCCCAGGCCGAGCTCGTTCTGGCGGAGCGCGAGATCGAGAATCGCGCTCTCGAACCCCCAGCGCCGATGGTCCTGGCTCGTGTGGTCTTCCGGATCGCCGGCCCAGACCTCGAGCTCGTCGAGGTGATGCGAGAGATCCTCGACGCTCCACGTCCCGGCGAGCATCAGGTCCTCCGGCATGTGGTCGTGGTCCTCGGTCTTGTACGTGACGTCCTCGCCGCTGCCGGTCTCGCCCTCGCCCTCGAGCACGATCGTCGTGGTCACCCGCGTCCACCCGGAGCCCGTCGGCGACTCCCGCCGCTCGAGCGTGTAGCCGTCGACCTTGACCGTCAGCCCGGAGACCGCCTCCCAGAGAGCCATACTGCGAGCATATGAGGCGGAGACTCCTCGTCACCGCAGTGGCGGTCGGCCTCGTCCTCGCCGCGCCCGCCGCGGCAAGGTTGCCGAAGGCCGGAACGCTGGTACCGGGACGCTCGCTCGGCGGGATCCGGCTCGGGGAGTCTCCGCGAGCCGTCCGCTCCGCGCTGGGCACCTTTTACGGCGTCTGCCGGTCGTGCACGCGCCGGACGTGGTACTTCACGTACCGCCCGTTCGGCAGGCGCGGGCTCGCGGTCGAGTTCCAGCGTGGGCGTGTCTCCGGCGTGTACACGCTCTGGCGGCCGAGCGGCTGGCACGCACCGCACAGGCTCCGCTTCGGCTCGTCCCCGCTCACGGTGGACAAACGCACCCACGCGAAGCGCATGGTCATCTGCGGGGGCAGGTACGACGCCGTCATCCGCGACAGCGCGCACGCCCGCACGGCGTACTACGTCTTCTCCGGCGCGCTCTGGGGCTTCGGCCTCTTCCGTCGCGGCGCTTCGCCCTGTCGATGAGCGGCGAGCTGGCGGATGTCGAACGCGCCGCGCAACGCCTCGCGGGGGTCGCCCACCGCACGCCCGTCATCACCTCGCGAACGCTCGACGAGCGGACGGGGGCGCGGGTGCACGTCAAGGCCGAGTGCTTCCAGCGTGGCGGCGCCTTCAAGTTCCGCGGCGCCTACAACAAGATCTCGTCACTCGACGAGGACGCGCTGCGGCGAGGGGTCCTCGCCTATTCGTCCGGCAACCACGCGCAGGCGGTCGCCATCGCCGCCGGGCTGCTCGGGACGCGCGCGACGATCGTGATGCCCGAGGACGCACCCGCCGCCAAGCTCGACGCCACGCGCGGCTACGGCGCCGAGGTCGTGCCCTACGACCGCTGGACGGAGAGCCGCGAGGAGATCGGCGCCCGGCTGGCGGGCGAGCGAGGGCTCGAGCTCGTCAAGCCCTACGACGACCCGCTCGTCATGGCCGGCCAGGGAACGGTGGCGCTCGAACTGCTCGACGAGGTTCCGGAGCTCGACGTGCTGCTCGTGCCGATGAGCGGCGGCGGGCTCATGGCGGGCTGCGCGACCGTCGCCAAGGCGGTGCGCCCGGGGATCCGAGTGGTGGGTGTCGAGCCGGAGGCGGGGAACGACACGCAGCGCTCGCTCGCCGCCGGGGAGCGCCTGCGCATCGACGTACCGCCCACCATCGCGGACGGGCTGCAGGCCACCGAGCCCGGCGAGCTGACGTTCGAGGTGAACCGCCGGCTGGTGGACGAGGTCGTCACGGTGTCGGACGACGAGATCGTCGAGGCCATGGCCTTCCTCTTCGACCGGCTGAAGCTCGTCGCCGAGCCGAGCGGCGCCGTCGGCGTCGCTGCCCTGCTCAGCGAGAAGGTCGACGCGAGCGGCCGGTCCGCCGGCGTGGTCCTCTCAGGCGGGAACGTGGGTGCCGGACGCTTCGCCGAGCTCGTGGCTAGGACTCGAGCAGGCCACGCAGGCTGACCTCGAGCAGCGTCTGCTCCGCGACTGCGACGTCCTCCTCCCCGGCCGGCAGGCGCCCGAGCACCCACGCGGTCAAGAGCTCGTCGATCGAGCCGTAGACGACGGCCGCAGCGAAGCGCGGGTCGACGTCCTCCCGGAACTCGCCGCGGTCGATGCCGCGCGCGATCACGCGCTGGATCGCGTCGATCGGCTGGGTCAGCTCGCCGATCCGCTCGGCCAGCTCCGGGCTGCGGCCGAACTCCCGAATCACGACGCGCACGACGTCGGGCAGGTGGAGCCAGGTGCGCAGGACGATCGCCGCGATGTGGCGGAGCTGGTCCGCGGCGGGCTCGTCGCTCTCCTCCACGCTCGCGATCCGCGCGAGGAGGACGTTCCAGTTCTCGTGGAAGACCGCCTCGAGCACCTGGTCCTTCGACTTGAAGTAGTGATAGAGCAGCCCGTGGGCCACCCCGGCCTCCTCGGCGATGTCGCCGACCCGGCTGGCGTGGAACCCCTTGCGCGCGAAGACGCGCACGGCGGCGTCGAGCAGTTGCCGCCTCTTGTCCTCCACGGCCTGAGTGCGTTCGGCCAAGGCCGCCGAAGCCTACTCGGAGTCCCTGTAGATCGGCGGCACGGCGTATCCTGAGACGCATCATGAAGCGGGCCTTCCTGGTCGTGCTGGTCGCGCTTGCCTCGCTCGTCCTCGTCGGCGGAGCTGCGGGGACGAACTCCTCGCCGCGCGTGCTCGCGATCACCTTCGGGCCCGACCTCGAGATCAACCCCGTGACGCAGGGCTACCTGACGAGCGAGCTCTCCCGCGCTGCGAACGACCACTACGACGCCGCGGTGATCCTCCTCGACACGCCCGGCGGGCTCTCCTCTTCGATGAAGACGATCTACCAGGCAGAGCTGAACGCGAAGCTGCCGGTGATCGTGTACGTCTCGCCCGAGGGCTCCCGCGCGGCGTCGGCCGGAGTCTGGGTCTCGCAGGCGGCCGACGTGCTCGCGATGTCGCCCGATTCGAACATCGGCTCGTCGACGCCCATCGACTCGAGCGGCCAGAACCTCGGCTCGGACCTGCGGCGCAAGGTGATCCACGACGCCGTGGCTTCGCTGACGGCGCTCGCGCAGACCCATCACCGCAACACGCAGTGGCCCAAGAAGGCCGTCGAGGTGGCGTCGAACCTCACGGCGCAACAGGCACTGAAGATGCACGTGGTCGACTTCATCGCGCCGACGCTTCCGGCCCTGCTGCGGAAGCTCGACGGCTATCACACGAAGGACGCGCAGCGCCCCTTCACGCTGCACCTCGGCGGCGCCCAGATCGTGACGGTCAAGCCCGGCTTCTTCACGCGCTTCCTCAACACGATCATCGACCCCAACCTGATCAGCCTTCTCTTCCTGCTCGGGATCGTCGGGCTCATCTTCGAGGTCTTGCATCCGGGCATCGTGCTGCCCGGCGCGCTCGGGGCCGTCTGCCTGGTGATGGCGCTCTACGGGTTCTCGGTGCTCACCCCGAGCTGGGGAGGGCTCGCGCTCATGGTGCTCGGCATCATCCTGCTCGTCATCGACCTGCACGCACCGACGCATGGCGTGCTCACGGTCGGCGGGCTCATATCCCTCGGCTTCGGGTTAGCCCTGCTGTTCCAGAACCAGCCCGCGGCCTACCGCGTCAACGAGTGGCTCGTCCTCGGCATAGGCAGCGCCATCGGCGCCTTCTGGGTCTTCGCGACCGGGAAGGCGCTCGCGGCGCGCCGTCGGCCGGTCGAGACCGGCGTGCAGACGATGGTCGGGCAGAGGGCCGAGGTGCGCGGACCCGGGCTCGTCTTCGTCGACGGCGCGCTCTGGCAGGCGCACGCCGCGGACGACTCCGAGCTCGTGCCGGGCGAGGAGGTGGAGGTCCAGGCCGTCGACGGCTTGCAGCTGACAGTGCGCAGGTAGGAGTAGGATCGAGTCGTGCTCGGTTTCGTCCGGGTCTTGAGGGAATACGAGAGGGCAGTCTTCTTCCGCTGGGGGCGGCTGCTCGATCCGCCGCGCGGCCCCGGCCTCGTCTGGAAGATCCCGATCGTCGACCAGCTCGTGAAGGTCGACCTGCGGACGATCACGCTCAACGTCCCGCCTCAGGAGGTCATCACCAAGGACAACGTCCCCGTGCGGGTGAACGCGGTCGCGTACTTCAAGATCGTCGACCCGAAGAGCGCGATCGTGCAGGTCGAGAACTACATGGTCGCGACGTCCCAGATCGCGCAGACGACGCTGCGGTCGGTGCTCGGCCAGCACATGCTCGACGAGCTCCTCTCCGAGCGCGAGAAGATCAACGAGATCCTGCAGGGGATCATCGACGAGGCGACCGGGCCGTGGGGCATCAAGGTCTCGATCGTCGAGGTGAAGGACGTCGAGATCCCGAGCGGCATGCAGCGGGCGATGGCGCGGCAGGCGGAGGCCGAGCGCGAGCGGCGCGCGAAGATCATCAACGCGGAGGGCGAGTTCCAGGCGGCGGAGAAGCTGAAGGACGCAGCGCTCGTGATCGAGGAGCATCCGATCGCCCTGCAGCTGCGGTATCTGCAGACGCTGCTCGAGCTGGGCGCAGGCAGCTCGTCGACGATCATCTTCCCCGCGCCGATCGACCTGATCCGGCCGTTCCTCGAGCGCGCCGGCAAGAGCTAGAGCCCGAGCAGCGGCGGAAGCTCGTTCAGCGTCTCGACGCGCGGCTCGAAGTCCGGGTGCGCTCCTTCGCGGTCGACGAGGATCGCGTGCATCCCGAGAGCCCGCGCGCCTTCGACGTCGTCGGCGATCGTGTCGCCGACCATGGCCGCGCTAGCCGGCTCGACGCCGAGCAGGTCGAGCACCGCGCCGAAGATCGAGGCATGCGGCTTCGTGCGGCCGTGGTGGAACGAGCTGATGCCCGCGTCGACGTCGAGACCGTGGTGACGCGCGAACTCGGCCACGTCGCGCGCCGAGTTCGAGACGAGGCCGATGCGGAGGCCGGCCGAGCGCAGGGCGGCAAGCGTGTCTTTGACGTCGTCGTAGACCTCGAAGTTCTCGTGGCGCTCCCAGGAGCGCGTGAGCTCGACGGCGCATGCGTAGGCCGAGTCGGCGTCCCCGCCCATGCCGCGCACGATCCGCTCCGTGAAGCGGAACCAGATCTCGTCGTCGTGCTCGAGCTCGGGATGACGGCGGAGATCGACGAGCGCGGCATTCCGTGCCTCCTCGTAGCGGGCGGGCTCGAGGCGGAGCCCGTGGCGCTCGCCCGCCCGGACATACCCCTCGGGCCCGAGCGCCGGGCCGGGCCGCGCGAGCGTGAAGTCGACGTCGAAGAGCACCGCCCTCAGCTCGTGCGCGCCGGACATCCCCGCTACCCTATGGCCCGGTTTCGGGGTGTGGCGCAGCCTGGTAGCGCGCTCCGTTCGGGTCGGAGAGGTCCCCAGTTCGAATCTGGGCACCCCGATTTTGCCGCCGGGGCGAAGAGCTGCACTCTTCGCCCCGGGGGTCGAAGGAACTCCTCACCGCAGGCGCCCGGCTCAGGCGAGAGGACGCTCGAGCAGGTCAGCGTGCACTCACGTGGGTGTCGTCGTCTCTATGCTCGCGGTCGTGTCCAGTCGCGCCATAGTCGAGTCGTTCTGGGCCGCAATGCAGGGGAATGACTGGAAACGTGCGGCCGACCACTTCACCCGAGACTGCGTGATCGACTGGCCGTGTTCGGGCGAGCGCATCGCTGGGCGAGACAACTTCGCAGAGATACAAGCGCGGTATCCAACGAACACCGGTCGCTGGAGCTTCGATGTGCACCGGATCGTCGCCGAGGACGACATCGTGGTGAGCGAGGTGACGGTCACTGACGGAGAGCAGGCCGCCCGCGTCGTCGCGTTCTCGATTCTCGACGGCTCGCAGATCGCGCAGCAGATCGAGTACTGGCCGATGGCGTACGACCCGCAACCGGGTCGCGAGGACCTGACGCATCCCATCGCTCGCGTCCCTTGAAGTCATAGGCGGCTCCCAGCAGTTCAGGGGTCATTCCGGAACACTGGCCCAGGCGAGAGAGCGCTAGCCTGGCCGGTCCATGTTGCGGTTGGAACGCATCACTGACCCGGCCCCGGTGCGTCGTCGGCGCGACCGAGCGCTCGCCGTTCTCCTAGCCGGCGCCGCTGTCGCGATGGCTGCGGAGGGACATCTCTCGGCACTCGTGGGTGTACTACTTGCCGCCGGTCTGTGGTTCGGCGTACATCGCCGCGCTTAGCTCAGCGTCATCCCGGAACACTGGCCCAGGCGAGCGATCCGCCTGTGGAACTAGGGGCGGGGGCCGCGGCTGATGACCACCTTGACGGCTGGGCCTTGCTTGGTTGAGCGGTGGGCGTGGGCACCGGCTCGCGGGTACTGAGCGATTACGTGGTCTCGCCTGATCTGGGCGGAGAAGGCGTACCTGACGGTACCGACGTGGAAACTAGCCCTTCGCAGTCGCTCTCTGGCGGCGATGTAGCTAAGCGTACGCACTCCCGGCACGGTGACCCGCATCACGTTCACAGTCGGCGGAGGGCCTTCGCCGCCGAGCGACGGCACGCAGACGGGATAGAGCGGCTGCGTCGTCTCGACGAGCGCCATCCGCCGCCGATGGGTGCCGTCCCGGTTGATGAGATAGGCGTGGCTGCCGGACTCGTAGAGGATCTGGCTGCTACTGCCGCAGAACTGCGGGGCGGCGGGAGCGGCCGGCCCCGTCCCGGTGTTTTGGTGCGTGACCTGTCGGCTCGGGGAGGTGTAGTTGAACAGGTCGCTGCCGTCGGTGCGGTAGGCAAACACCTGCTGGTTACAGCCCAGGGGCTCAAATCTGCATGGCGCCAGGCCGTCCACCGTCAGCCAGCGACCGTTCGGTGACCACGACAGCGATCCGACCGCAGCAGCGTCGTCGGCAACGAATCGTGGAGCGATCACGATCATCCGTTTGTTGCTTCCGTCGGCGTTCATCAGCATCAGGCCGGCGTGGCGGTAGCTGCCGTCGGGTAGGGGGCCACACTTCGGCGGCGAGTGCGGAGAGTAGGTCGGATCGGGAGGGGTCGGCGAGACGCACCAGTAGGCGATTGAGTTCCCCTCGGGGGAGATCGCGGGGGCGCTCAGGTAGGCGCCGTTCCAGGGGGCGACCAAGCGAAGTCCCGAGCCGTCTGCGTTGACCACATAGATGCTCGTGGGGTTGCCGCTGTCCCCGAGACGGAGGGAGGCCACTTTCGAGCCGTCCGCGGAAATGCTGGCCGCCGCGACCTGGTCGTAGCCCGGAGGCGCGTAGAGGTCGACCGCATGCCCGTTGGGGTGCACCAGCACGGTCCGAGTCAACTCCGTCGTCCCCGTACCGTCGGGGTATGGCTCGATGAATGTGACCGAGCCGTCGGCTGCTGCCCCACCTGGCTGGTAAGTACCGCCAGCGAAGGGGACGCAGCCGGCGATCGCCCCGCTCAGCGACTCAACTAGGAATCCGGTGCAACCCTGCGCCCCGCTGCTCGCAACAACGACCTCCACCTGACCGCCGCCAGCCCCCGCAGCCGAAGCCACCAGCAACACCCCGGTCACGACTCCGAGCACTAAGACGACCCCTCGCCTACGCACGACTGAACTTTATGTCTCAGTCGTCAATCCGAAAAACTGGCCCAGGCGAGTCCCTGCAGCCGGGGCGTCGGCGCTTGCTGTTGAGCATTAGTGGCTGTTGAGGCCTGTGTTGAGCCGCTTCGCGGCGGTCTGTGCGAGGTTTGCAAGGTCGCCGGGCCTGACCTTCGTCGGCGCTCCGTTGACGACCAGGACGTCGGCGGTCCGCCCGGATGACAGCACCACTACCGCCACACGGAATGTTGGTAGGCCGGACGGTCTCACGCTCACGAATCCGCCGAACGCGTGGTCCCCGGCCGCGTGCAGGTCGACGGACGCGAACTTGCCGGGCTGGCCCAGCGCATACTCCTGGACGAAGTTGTAGGCGTACTCGGCTCCGATGAACCTGCCGAGAACGGTCGCGTCGTTGGCGGTCGTGAACCAGTCGAGCGTCTGGGACACGGCGTTGTGGGCCGCGAGGAAGGACGCGTCCAGGGTGTATACCGACAGCACCGGCGGGCTCGTCCTGCCGTTGTATCCGTGGTCGATGATCCTGCCCCGGCCTGCGAGATCGGAGTTCGTAAGCGCCAGTGTGGCGAGGTCCGGGCCACCGGCGGGAGGGCCGTCCGCCTCGAACCGCGGCGGCAGCGCGACCGGCTGGCCCCGCAAATGCCCCGCTTCGGCACGGCGCAGGCGGCGCTCGAGCGCCCGGGCCAGCTTCGCCGTGAGGTGGGCTGCAGTGGGAATCGACCGGGCCGCAACCTCGGCGTGCAGCACGTAGGGGCCGTCGCTGAACTGCTCGTCAACCAAAGAGACCTGGGCCGCGTGCGGCACGGTGTACGTCATGCCCTGGGCGAATCGACGCGTCCCTACCGTCGCCGCCTTCAGCGCCGCGACCCTCACGGCCAGGCCGAAGCGTTTGAGCAGCGTCATCTTCGAGTCATCCTTCTGCCAGAACCCGAGACCGCGCTCAGCGCCGACAGAGGTCCGATACCTCTCGACACCGGTTGAAATCCCCGCCACACCTCGACGGCCGCTGTAAGGGTCGCCGTAGGTGAGCTCGTAGCCTGTGATTCGGCCAAGCCTTTTCAACGTCGCCGTGATTTTGACGGCGGCGGCGTTCTCAGAGACCGAAGAGATCCCGTGCCCCCAGAGCGACACTTGCGTGTTCGACACGACGCCCGAGAGGCCGGAGAGCGCAAGACCCCGCCCCGCTGCGCCGAGCGCCGAGTTCGGCAACGCCACGAGCGCGAGCCTCACCCGATGCGAGGTCGCAGAAGCGGCCGGCATAAAAGCCACTGCGACCAGCGCTACGGCGAGCACCAACCCCATACACAGAAGTTTCCTCACGGTTCCCACATCTAAGAGAGCACTGAAATGAGCGTACCCCTGCCATCCCACGGGAACAACGTTCAGGGGTCATTCCGGAGCACTGGTCCAGGCGACTGGCTCTAGCTGATCGCTATACCCGACGCGAGCAAGCCGCCCGCCGCAACTCCGGCGCTGACCACCGCAAGCGCTTGCGCGCGCGACAGCGGGATACCGAGACCGATACGACCCGCGAAACCGAACATGCTGACCTTCGGCGAGATCCGAAGCGTGAGCGCAACCGGGGCATCGCTCCCTTCCAGGGCCAACAGACCTGCCAAAACGAGGAGCACGAGCCCCGACACAAAGAGCGCATCCGCCAGGTGAAGCGCCCCGACGCCATCGAGGATCCCCGCAAAGATCCATCCGAGCGCCGAGAAGAGGACGAGCTGAGCGATCCACAGCCGGGTCCCTGCGAAGAGTTTGCCGCTCGCCAGCTTCACTCCGGGAACTCTACGAGGCTTGCTTCCACGGCCCTCTCCGCCGCCAGTCGCAGACACGTTTCCCCAACTCAGGGGTCATTCCGGAACACTGGCCCAGTCCAGTCTCACGCCGCCTGGGGCCCGTTTAGTCGTTGGAGAACCGCAGTACCAGGGCGAGCAGCGCGATGAACAAAGCGAGCGTCGTCGCTACCACCGCGAGGACGGTAGCGACCCGGGTGCGCGACGACCATCCCGAGCGCGTAACGAGCCAGATCGCCAGACCCAACGGAACCACGCCTAAGGCCGCGGTAGGCACGCCGCCCATGAACGGCGTCGTTGCGGCAAGCAGGCAGCAAGCACTTACCGCGACGAGGCGGCGCACATCGCCCAAGGCAACCGACTTCCTCGGCGCCACAGGCCGAGTGTGATCGACCAGTGCGGGAGCGTCAACCCCGCGCGCGGACCGCCTTCCGCTCAGGGGTCATTCCGGAACACTGGCCAGGTGAGATCGAAGTCGTGACCCGGCCCTCTGGCCCGGCAAGCGTTTACCAGTCGGGTTCCGAATTGTCGCCGGTGTGGGTGATCTCGACAGGGGTGCCCCCGGAAGGGCCTAGCAGCGCGATCTGATTCTGAGCGTCCGTGATGAGGATCGTCTTTCCGTCTGCGCTCCAGGTTTCACCGGAGATGGATTCTCCCGAGGGAACCAAGTAGAGCGTGCGCGGCCTCGGATGGGTTCGCGAGATTTCGCAGATGGCGTGCGGGGAGGGACCCGGTAGTACGTGGCCTCCCGTGGGATTACTGTAGAACCGGCAGGAGTAGATGATGCGTGTCCCGTCGGGCGACCAAGCCGGGGCCTCTCCCGTGTAGCGTGGGTTGATTTCTCGCAGACCGGTTCCGTTCGGCCGTATCAGGTAGAGGTGGCTTTGGTCGGGCCCGGCGGTGGAGTGGTCGAAGAGGACGTAGCGGCCATCGGGCGAGAAGGAGGCATCTCGGGCACCGCCTGTGTGTGGAACGCGGTGAATGTGCGAGCCATCCGCGTTCGCGGTGTAGATCTCTTGATGATTCGCGTTCTGATCGAGGTAGAGGATTTTCTTACCGTTGGGTGACCAGCGGGGCTGACTCAACAAGCAGGGCAAACCGACTGAGACGAGGCGGCGCTGATTGCTTCCATCGGCGTTGATGACCCAGATGATGCAACCCCTCGCGAGATCGCCGGTCGCGTAAAGGAGCCTCGTGCCGCGCGGCGACCAAGAGGGCTCGGCCGCGTTCACATCAAGAACAAGGGCGTGTGGATCAGAACCGTCGGACCTAATCAAGAAGACCCCGGCAACGTCTTGCCCGTAGTAGTCATACGCGATGAATGGCGGGAGGCGGCGCGGGATGATCTTGCCCAACCTGGGAACCACGGGCCTCACCGCCCGACGGTGGTGGGCCGTGCTCACCGCCCACGAACTCCCGACGAAAGCAAGAGCTACGGCAACCGTTGCCAGGACAACAAGCGTCTTCGGCTTCCTCGGCCGCTCCCACCGCAAGCTGTCATCTGGCTGCCGCATCCCACGAATCATCCGCCCCGAGGACCACCTTTTCAACAGTCCAAAGGGCCCGGCAGGCGGCACCTGAGGGCGTCATTCCCGAACAATGGCCCAGGCGAGCGTGCCAGGCGAAAGCTTGATTCTCGCCAAGTTCGCGCTCAGACTTTGACTGGCTGATGCGAACGCGCTCGGCTTGTGGCGTAATCGCTCTCGCGGCTGTGGTCGCTGTCGGGGTCCTTTCCCCTGCCGCCTCGTCTGGTCAGGTGCGTGTTAGTGACACGGCCGAGGCTCGCTGTTATGTGCCGAGGACGTTGGGGATGTCGTTGGCTGCGGCCGAGAAGAAGATTCGCCTCGCCCACTGCCGGGTGGGAGTGGTGCGGCGTCGGATTTCGACGCTGCTGCATGAGAACCACGTTCTTCACCAGAAGCCCGTGTGGGGTCGCAGGAAGCCTGCTGGGGCGAGGGTGCTGTTGGTGGTCGGGAAGGGCCCGAAGACCGGGAGGCTGCCGAGGTTGGGCGCGCTCGTGTCGAGCCAGCTCCCACTGTTCATCGCCTATGACCCGCCGGCTGGGGGTATCTGGTTGGTGAAGCCCGATGGGTCAGATGCACACCAGGTCGGGCCGCCTGATGGGAGTAATCCGGTCTGGTCACCCGACGCGACCCAAATCCTCTACCAGGCGCCCGCCCCGCAAAACGACCAGGGAGTCACCTCCGACCTATACGTGATGAACGCTGATGGGACAGATCAGCACCCGCTCATGCCCTCGGCGGGCATCATCCACGACCCGACGTGGGGCGACGAGTGTTGTTGGAGGGACTACGACTTCCACTGGTCGCCCGACGGCAAGCAGATCATTTTCACGAACTTGGTCCAGGGGTTCACAGGCGTCGAGATCGCGCACGCCGACGGCTCCTCTGAGCGGATGGTCCCCAACACCTGGACGGGCTCGTCGGCGTCTCCTTCGCCCGACGCGAGCTACCTAGCGTTCGATGTCTATCCCGAGCACATTGTCAGCGCCGCCTCCGGATGGAGTATCTATGTGGTCAAGCAGGGCGGGACCGGTCGGCGACAGCTCACCTTCGGGGGCGGGGTGGGCGAGCCGAGCTGGTCGCCGGACGGGACCCGGATCATCTACGGCTGCCTAGGCGCCTACGACTTGGCGCGCGGCGCGCGCGGGGTCTGCGAGCTGTCCGGAAAGTCGGCGAGGCAGCGCATCCTCTATATGAACAGGAACCAGTCGTTGTTCTTCCATCCAAGCTGGAACGCGAACGGAACCACGATCCTCGTCACCCTCGAACAGGGCGAAGATGGGCCAGAACAGATCGCACTCATGCCCCCCTCCGGCGGGCCGCCCGTCAAGACCGGCGTCCTTATCGCTTTCGGTACCTATCCCGACTGGTAAGCCGAAACCCCCTGGCTCGGGGTCATTCCGGAACACTGGCCCAGCGTGCTGCCACTCGGCCGGTCGAGCTAGTCACCACTCAAACTGAGACGACCCACCACCGGGCGTCGTAAGACACTTGATCGTTGCCGGTCGCGGTGCAGCCCACAACGGGTCGCGTCGTGGCCGGCACGGTCACCACGCCGGACATCGAGAACGCTCCGCTCCAGTCGCCCGGGGCCGTCACGTTGTAGGACGGGGCGGCGCCGAGAAGGAACATCGTCCCGAGCACCTTGTAGGGGGCCGTGGGTGAGATCGGCAGGAGTATCTGGCACGAGCCCATGGTGTCGTGCGTCTCGCCGTGCGAGAGGTTGGCGGTCACGCTGACGTAATAGGTCCCGGGTTTCAGCACCGGGCCGGTCTGACCGGACGCGGTGACGACCTTGGCGCCGAAGCGCACGCTGCGGTCGCCTGCCGCGCAGCTGCCAACGTAGAGGCCGCCGCCATGGCGGTGGACACAGGCCGACGAGAGAACGCTCGTGCCTCGAGTCTTCGCGTAGGCCATGCCCGCTGATACCGCGAGCCCGACGAGCGCGATCACGACGACGTACCGACGCATGGCCCGGGAGTCTAGGACCTCGCCGCAGGCGCGGTCAACGATGGGGGCTTAGCTCCGTCGCGGTGGGTCGCCCCTCGGGCTAGGGTCACTCCGGAACACTGGCCCAGGCGACGGACCTGGTCGCTTGGCCTGGGCGTAGTCTCTTTGTCTAAGGGTTAACCGAAGGGAGCGACGATGCAGCGCACCTTCTTGGCCTCCGTAGCCACGGCGGCGACGACAGCCGCGATCACTGCAGGCATCAGCTCAGGCTCTGGCGGGTCCACTCCGATGGTCAAGACAATCGGCGTCGGGCAGACAGCGATCTTCGCTCGTCAGGATTTGATCTGTGTGAACGAACTGGCAAGCAGCGCAGGACCTTTCAAGACAGCAGGGGTCGCCTGCTCGTCCTATGCCAAGCCTTACAACGGACTCGGAGTATGGGTCACCCGCCACCGGCTGGTCCTGACCCGTCCGCCCGATAAGAAGATCGCCGCGAGCTACCGCCGATAGCCTCAGGGGTCATTCCGGAACACTGGCCCAGTCCAGCGTGCGTGTGCTTCGTGAGCGCCCTTCGGGCGAGCTAGGCCCCGAGAAGGCGGAGGAGTTTCGCGACACCGGCAAGGACGGCGGAGAGGAGCACACTCAGAAGGGCGCCGAGTGCGCGGAGAGGAGCAGTCAAATCCATGTCCTAGTTGTCTCTGCGGAGAATGGCGGCAAACAACTAAGCCAGCCTCGGAGGCCCGCCCTGTCTCAGGGGTCATTCCGGAACACTGGCCCAGCCAGTATCGCTACGCCGCGGAGTGCGACTCTCGCGTTAGCTTGCGCGACGGATCGATCTGAGGGCGCGCTCGATTGCTGCCCGCTCGGCCGCCGAAGCCTTGCTTCCCTCGAAGACGATGACGTCCCAAACCCCGCCGCCCCCCCAGAAGATGGCACTCCACGCGGTGACATCGCCACGGATCTTGTCCGGCCACCGGTGGAGTTTGTGAAGGTCGAGCGGCAATCGCGTTTCGGACCCTCGCGCCGCCCTCCCGTAGGACTCCACATACAGGCCGACCCCATTCGCGGGAGAGGGTCGAGCGCTGGTGTAGACAGCCCTTGCCGTTCGCGAGTCGTCGGCGACGGCGAAGCTGTTCAGGGCGGGTGACGTTCTCGACTGTCCTGTTCCGACCAGGTGAAAGCCCCTCGGAACGGTGAGCACGAACGCTCCAAAATGCACGAAGCGAGAGCTGGCCGACGTGCCGCCCACCCGTCCGGGGAGACCGCCCGAGCGCGGCCCCCCACCCGAGGGGCGGAGCACGACAGCCGCAGTCGCGCCGGCGACAACGACGACGAGCAGCGCGACGAGTAGTCGCCGCTGCCGCGCCCGGCGCTTAGCCTCCGCCATCAGCGCGTCAAGTGAGAAGCCCAAGCGAGGCGCGCGCGATTCCATGACGCTATTATCGCTAGCACCAGGCTCCACGTCAAGCACGCCATCTCAGTAGGCCGACCGCCGGCGCAGGCATGGATCAACTGGCGCCGTAGCCGCAGTCCTGGCAGCGGAACCTCGCTAGCGGCGCGACCGGGCTCGTGTCGGCGGCTGATTCCGGGCCGGCTCTCACTTCAGCCATGGCGAGAGGAGCTGCGTGATCTACTGGCAGCCGGAGGGCTTGACGAGGCGGCCGCAGACCCTCCCGTCGTCGATCACGAGCAAGGTGGGCAGCTCGCCGACCCGGAGGCGTTCGGCGAGGTCGCGCGTCACGTCGCGCTGACGGCTTTCTCGCCCAGGTGCTGCAGCGGCGCGCGAACCACGCCACCTTTCGGCTCGTGCGCGTCGACGCCGCGCGGCGCCTCGTACGCTAGGTGCGCACCTCACGACGCCCCGACGGGTCGCGTTCCGCTCGCTCCTCACTTCCTGGTGCTCAGTCTGCGAGGAGCGGAGAAAGCGAGCCCCCGCATGTCGACCGCCCCCGCCTCGACCCCGACATCGCCGTCGAAGTCTTCGTTCTTTCCCGCGACGGCACGAAGGCTCCCGAAGGTCTCGCCTAGCAACGAGCCGCAGCAAGGCGGAGGTAGTCGCGGCGCCTCGCGGCAAGGTGGGCGAGAGTTCCGGGGTGCGCGCCGCAGCCGCTGAACCATCGCTCGCCTGGCGGACACGGATCGCCGGTCCCGAGGGCGTCGCCGACGGACTCGCCCAGCAGATCCGGGCGTCGGAGCGCGTTCGGATGCTGCTCTCGGAACGGTGCGCCGACGGGACGATCCGACTTCACCCGTACGCGAAGTGGCGAGGTGCGCACTGGGTACTCGTCACGCTCGCCGAGCTTGGTTATCCGGAGGGAGATAGCTCGCTCGACCCACTGCGGGAGCAGGTGCTGGCGTGGCTGCTGTCGGACGTCTATGAAAGGCGGTGGACGCCGAAGCATCACGGCCTGTGTCGGATGCACGCGTCGCAGGACGCAAATGCGGTCTGGTATCTGCTCCGGCTCGGACTCGCAGACGAGCGGGTCGACCTCTTGATTCGCCGTCTGCTCGAGGCGCAGTGGCCGGATGGCGGCTGGAACTGCGAGCCGCGCGAGTCGACCCGCGTGTCGTCGTTCGAGGAGACCCTGATCCCCTTGCGGGCGCTCGCGCTCTATGCGCAGCACTCAACCTCGCCCGAGGCACGCGCGGCAGCGGAGCGGGCCGCCGAAGTCTTCCTCGGCCGTCGGCTCTACCGACGTCTGAGCGATGGCCTCCCGATCGCTGAACGCTTCCTGCGGCTCGCCTTCCCGCGCCACTGGCATTACGACTTGCTCTTCGGGCTGGTAGTCATGGCTGAAGCGGGGTTCATTCAAGATCCCCGCTGTGACGACGCGCTCGACGTGCTCGAATCGAAGCGCCTCGCAGACGGAGGCTTTCCCGCCGAGACTCGCTACTACCGGCCGCCCCATGCCTCCAGCAACGCTTCGCTCGTGACCTGGGGCGGCACAAACCGGAGACGATCCAACCCCTGGATCACCGCCGACGCGCTTGCCGTACTGACTGCCGCCGGACGAGCGGCCAGCAGGTGACACTCCCGAACCTTGGCGATCACCTACACGAGTACGGCGGACGGGATCACTGCCGGCCAACTGCGCGGGTTCTTCGTCGGCTGGCCGGTGGCGCCGTCCCCCGAGCGTCACCTGGAGCTGCTACGCGGAAGCCACAGTGTCGAGCTGGGGCTCGACGGTGACGCCGTAGTCGGATTCGCGACGGCGATCAGCGACGGGGTCCTGTGCGCGTTCATCCCGCTGCTCGAGGTCCTGCCCGGGTACCGACAGCGGGGGATCGGCAGCGAGCTGATGCGTCGCCTCCTGGAACAGCTCGGCGACTTCTACATGGTCGACCTCTGCTGCGACGCCGGCCTGGAGCCGTTCTACCGACGCCTCGGTTTCCAGACCTTGGATCGCGGAATGGGTGTGCGTCGCCGCGCGGCTCTTCAGGCGTAGCGAGCGCGGAGCCAGTCGAGCCGTTCGGCGAGCACCGGGCCCAGCTCCGGCCGGCGAGGCAGCGCCACCATGAAGGACGCGTAGATCCAGGCGGCGTAGACCGGGACGCACTCCTCCAGCAGATCCTCGTCGTGGTCGCCGTACGCCTCGAGCGCGATGCGGGAGGCGTCGTCGTCACCCACTCGCGCGGAGAGCGCAAGCGCCGCGAGGTCCAGCTCGCGGGGGCCGCGGCAGGCTGTCTCGAAGTCGTGCCACAGCGGCCCGGGCAGGCAGTTGCCGAGGTGCGCGTCCCCGTGAAGCGCCTGCACCGGACCGGCCGGCCGCCCTCGCCCGAGCTCGCGCAGGAGCTCGACGTCGGCGGACGGCTCGAGGCTGTCGGTGATCCGCGCGGTGTCGTGGGTGTGGAGCGAGGGCAGCTCGCCGTCGTAGTCCGCAAGCGCGTCGTGGATGCTTCGCAGAGCCTCGCCGGCCGCCACGGGCTCAACCTCCCGCCGCGCCTCGACGTAATGCCAGAAGGCGACGACGTGACCGCCGTGCCTATGCGGGCCCGGATCCAGCAGGTCGGACGGTGGCACGACCGCCGCTCCGGCGCGCGCCGCGTGTGAGGCCACCGCCAGCTCGCGGATCACGTCGTCCTCCGACGGCCCTTCGGGATACGGCCGCCCGCTCGAGACACGCGCGACGAGCGGCAGCGGCCGGAGGTGTACGAGCACGTGCCACGCGTCGCGGAGCACGACGGGGTCGTCGCTCCACAGGCCTTGCTCCGCCGCCACCGCGACGGCAGCCTGCACGGCGTTCTCGCTCACCCGAATCCGTACGTTCCGGGGAAGCGCGCGGCCAGGAGGCGCACGAGCAAGGCGACGGGCAGACCGACGACGTTGAGGTAGTCGCCCTCGATCCGCTCCACGAGGGCGGCGCCCTGCCCCTGGATCGCGTAGCCGCCCGCGCGTCCCTCCCACTCGCGACTGCCCACGTACCACGCTATGTCGCGGGGCGTCAGCTCACGGAACGAGACGTGCGTCACGTCGCGGTGCACTTCCTCCCAGGCCGGCGTGATCAGCGCGAGGCCGGCGACGACTTCGTGTGTGCGGCCGGACAGGCTTTCGAGCATCTCTTCGGCATCCTCGGGGCCCGACGGCTTGCCGTAGACGCGTCCGCCGTAGACGACCTCGGTGTCGCAGCCGAGCACCGGCCGTCCGTCCGCCTCGGCGAGCACCGACCGCGCCTTCCCCACGGCATGCGCGACCGGGTCGTCCTCGGTCTCCTCGTACCGCGGCGCGACGACGTCGAACGGGATCCGCAGCTGCTCGAGGATCTCGCGCCGCCGCGGCGAGGTCGAGGCTAGGAGGAGGGGTGGTGCAGGCGCGCTCGCCATATCTCCTCGGCCGGCCAGTTCCGTCCCCACTCCGCGCTCACGTAGTCGTAGCGCTCGTGGGTCCCGGCGCCGGCGGGCGCCTGGATCTCGATCAGGTCCAGGATCTCGAAGCCGTTCTCACGCAGCAGGCGGATCCACTCGCCGTGCGGCAGGTGGTACTCCACCCCGCTATCCGGCCACTGGAAGCGGTACATCCCGAACTGAGGGCGCTGGAGCGTCTCCGTCGCGGGCGAGTCGTCGTCCGGCGAGCAGAGGATGACGAGCACCGAGTTCCGCAGGAAGACGAGCTCGCCGCCGGGACGCAGCAGCCGGGCCGCCTCCGGGATCCAGCGGTACGGCTCCGCCCAGATCGACGCGCCGTACTCGGAGACGACAAGGTCGAAGGACGCGTCGGGCAGCGGCACGTCCTCGCCGAATCCCTCGACCAGCTCAAGCCCGAGACCGAACCGCTCGTTGCAGCGACGCGCGGTCCGAAGCTGCGCGGGGGTGGGGTCGATACCCACGACCCGCGCAGCGCCCGCCTTCTTCAGCCAGGCGCCGAAGTAGGCGGTGCCGCAACCGAGCTCGACGACCTCCTTGCCGGCGACGTCCGGCAGGGCGCGCAGCTCGCGCTCGGGAACGTTCCAGACGCCCCACGTGATCTCGTCCTTCGCCCAGGCCTGCTCGGCGCGCTCGTCCGTGTACTCGGCGTTCGCGCGCGTCCATGCCTCGATGGTCGGATCAGGCACCGAACCAGAGAGCGATCTCACGCTCGGCCGACTCGGGCGAGTCGGAGCCGTGCACGAGGTTGTCGGGCATCGAGGAGGCGAGGTCGCCCCGGATCGTCCCCGGTGCGGCCTGCGCCGGATCCGTCGCGCCGATCGTCGTCCGCAGCGTCGCGATCGCCCCCTCGCCCTCGACCACGAGCGCCCAGGTCGGCCCCGAGGTGATGAACTCGACGAGCTCCCCGAAGAACGGCTTCTCGCGGTGCTCCGCGTAGTGCTCCTCGCCGAGCTCACGACTCGCGGTGACGAGCTTCGCCTCGCGGATCTCGAAGCCGCGTGCCTCGATCCGCCCGAGGATCTCGCCGGCCAGCCGGCGCTGCACGGCGTCCGGCTTGATCAGGATGAGGCTGCGCTCGACCGCCACCGGTCAGCGCCTGCTGGTGCTGCTGCCGCTGCCGCTACGGCGTGCCCGCCGCGTGCCGAGCGCCGGCGGCGCCCCGGGCAGCGCGGGCTCGATCGGCGTCTCGCAGTACGGGCAGACCTGCCAGATCGGCTCGAGCGGCGAGCCGCAGCTCACGCAGGCCTGGCGGAGCTTCGTCGTGCAGACGGGGCAGACGAGGTAGCTCGAGTCGACTTCCGCGTGGCAGACCGGGCAGCGGAGATCGACTGACGCGATGCGCTCCTCGATCGCCTTGATCTCGAGCTCGCGCTCGCGAACGTCCTCGAGGTACTCGGGCGGGCGGAAGAGCATGTAGATGAACGGACCGAGATAAGGGATGACGAGGGCGATGAGCACCGCGAGCCCGATGAAGATCGGGTCCTCGATCCGCCGGCGCGCATCCTTGTACGTCCAGTAGCCAAGGCAGAGCCAGAGCACGAACGCGAAGAAAGCGAGGCCGTTGAGGATGGCGTGTTGGGCGCCGGAGCTGAGGAAGCTGGCGATTGTCACAGGAGCATCCTGCCGATCAACCAGCCTGCGGCGAAGGCGGAACCGATCGCGCCGAAGAGCACGACGGCGGCCAACGTGAAGATCGACAGCTTCTCGCCTGGGTTAAAGACCACGGTCCTCGCCACTTAGCTCCGCCAGAAGGTACAGGGAGCCGGTGACGAGCACAGCCCCCTCTGCGCCTGCATGCTCGAGCGCCCTGGCGCGGGCAGCGGCCGGTTCGGGCTCGATCTCCACCTGCTCGAAGTGGGCCGAGGCAAGCCCGGCCAGCTCGGCCGCGGGCAGGGCACGACCGTTGCGGCTCTCGGTCGCGACGAGCGTGGGACCGAGAACCGACAGCGCCTCGAGCATCATCCGGGGCCGCTTGTCGCGCAGGATCGAGCACACGACCGTCCAACCGCCGGCCGCCAAGGAGGGGAGCCGGGGCAGCAGCCAGCCGATTCCCGCGAGGTTGTGCGCACCGTCCCAGATCTCCAGCGGGCTCGCGCCGCGCCGTTCGAGTCGCCCCGGCAGGCCGACGTCGTCGGCGGCATGCGGGTCGACGGCCCGACCGAGGAAGGACTCGGCCGCGGCGACCGCCAGCGCAAGGTTGCTGCGGGCGGTCACGACGATCTCGCAGGCGCCGTTCTCCTCCGCGAGCTCGCGCCACTCCGGCTCGGAGAGAACGACGGTGCAGCCGTGCTGCACGACCGCGAGCTTCTCGCCGGCGATCGCCTCGCGCGTCTCGCCCAGCACGTCCATGTGGTCGAGCGCGACGTTCGTGAGCACGACGACCCGAGTACGAAGGACGTTCGTGGCGTCGTGACGGCCCCCGAGGCCCGCCTCGACGACGGCCACCTCGACCTCCGCTTCCGCGAACGCGAGGAGCGCGGCCGCCGTGAGAGCCTCGAACTGCGTGGCCCCTACCGCCTCGGCTGCTGGACGCACGGCCTCCACCGTCGCCTCGAACTCTGCCTCGGCGCCGTCGAGCCGGATCCGCTCGCTCCAGCCGCGCACGTGCGGTGAGAGATATGCGCCGACGGACAGTCCCGCGTCCAGGAGGAGCGCCTCGGTCAGCCGCGTCGTCGTCGACTTGCCGTTCGTGCCCACGACGTGGATCGCCGGGAACCGCTCCTGCGGGTCGCCGAGCTCGCGCAGCAGCGCGTGCATCCGCTCGGTGCCGAAGCCGTCCTTCGGCCACGGCGAGAGGGACTCAACCCAGCGCGTCGAGCTCGGCACGGTATTGCTCGAGCTTCTGCCTCTCGCCCTCGACGACGTCGGGCGCCGCGTTGGCGACGAACTTCTCATTCGCCAGCATCCGTTCGCTGCGCTCGACCTCCTTGCGCAGCCGATCTCGCTCGGCCTCGACGTCGCCCTGCCCGTCGTCCGACGGACGTACGACCGCCTCGAAGATCCGCAGCGAGTCGCCGTCGATCTCGATCCGGACGCCGCTGCGCCGGTAGATCCGGGCGGCCGTCTGCGCCTCGTCGAGCGCGTGGAGGTCCGCTGCGAACTCGGGCTGCGGCTCGGGCCACGGCGCGACGATCAGCCGGGTCTCGCGCGCCGGCAGATTCGTCCAGATCTCCTCCGTCACGTGCGGCATCACCGGGTGGAGCAACTTGAGGAGCCGCTCGAGCGCCGCGAACGCCGTCGCGCGCACGTCCTCCTCGGCGAGGCGCGGCTTGATCGACTCGAGGTACCAGTCGCAGAAGTCGTCGAACGTGAGGCGATAGAGCCGCTGGACGGCGTGCGCGAAGTCGAACCGTTCGAGGTCGGTCTCGAGCTCGGCCCGGGTGGCGTCGATCCGCGCGAGGATCCAGCGCTCCTCCACCGACGACGGGCGCGCAGCCGGATCGACCGAACCGGCCATGAGCAGGAGGCGGCTCGCGTTCCAGAGCTTGTTCGCGAGCTTCCGCCCCTCCTCGATCGTGCCCCACGAGAAGCGCGGATCCTGTCCCGTGGTCATCTTGAGCAGCCCGTACCGGGTCGCGTCGGCGCCGTAGGGCTCGAGCGCCTCCTCGGGGTCGATCCCCGTGCCGAGCGTGCGCGACATGCGCTTGCCTTCGGGGTTCTGCAGGTACGAGTGGATGACCGCGTCCCGGAACGGCTCCTCGCCGATCAGCTCGAGGCCCGAGAAGATCATCCGCGCGACCCAGAGAAAGATGATGTCGCGTGCGGTGGCGAGCACGTGGCCCGGGTAGTAGCGAGCAAGCTCGGGCGTCTTCTCGGGCCAGCCGAGCGTGGCGAAGGGATAGAGCGCCGACGAGAACCACGTGTCGAGCACGTCCTCGTCCTGCCGTAGCTCCGTCGAGCTGCACTCTGCGCACGCCGAAGGCTCCGTCTCGGCCACGGTCACGTGGCCGTCCGGGCAGTACCAGACGGGGATCCGGTGGCCCCACCAGATCTGACGCGAGATGCACCAGTCGCGGACGTTCTCCATCCAGTCCAGGTAGACCCGGGCGAAGCGCTCGGGCGTGAAGCGGACGCGGCCCTCCTTCACCGCGGCGACCGCGGGAGCCGCGAGCTCCTTCATCGCCACCCACCACTGGGGCACGATCAGCGGCTCGATTCTGCTGTGGCAGCGCACGCAGTGGCCGACGGAGTGCCGGTAGTGCTCGCGCTTCTCGAGCAGGCCGCGCTCCGACGCCCACTCGAGCACGCGCCGGCCCGCCTCCTCCTGGGCCAGCCCGGCGAGCTCGCCGGCGGCGTCGTTCATCAGCCCGTCCGGCCCGATCACCGCGAGCTCCGGGAGGTCGTGGTCGCGGCCGATCTCGAAGTCGGTCGGGTCGTGGCCCGGCGTGATCTTGAGCGCCCCGGTGCCGAAGTCGCGCTCGACGCGCTCGTCGGCGATCACGGGGACGTGCCGCTCGACGAACGGGGCGACCACTTCCTTGCCGACGAGGTCGCGATAGCGCTCGTCGTCGGGATGAACTGCGACCGCGACGTCGGCGAGGATCGTCGCCGGCCGCACCGTTGCGATCGTGAGGTGTCCGGAGCCGTCGGCCAGCGGGTAGCGGACGTACGAGAGCGTGTCGTCTTCGTCCTCGTGCTCGACCTCGAGATCCGAGAGCGCCGTCTTGTCGCGGGGACACCAGTTCACAATCCGATTCGCGCGGTAGATGAAGCCGCGGTCGTAGAGGTGGACGAACCACCGCATGACCGCGCGGTAGTAGCCCTCGTCCATCGTGAAGCGGGTGCGCCGGTAGTCGAGGGAGGCGCCGAGGAGCCGGAACTGGCTCATGATCGTGCCGCCGTAGCGCTCGAGCCACTCCTGGACGTAGGCGTCGAAGCCCTCGCGGCCGAGGTCGCGCTGGCTCCGCCCCTCCTGCGCGAGCGTGCGCCCGATCGCCGCCCACGTGGAAATGCCCGCGTGGTCGTAGCCGGGCTGGAAGAGCGTGTTGAAGCCCCGCATCCGGTGCCAGCGGACGAGCGTGTCCTCGAGCGAGAGCTGGAGGCAGTGGCCGATCGTCAGCGAGCCGGAGATGTTCGGCGGTGGGTGCATGACGACGAAGGCTTCACCGGGCACGTCCGGGTCCGCGGCATAGAGACCTTCCTCCTCCCAGGTCTGCTGCCAGCGCTCCTCGACGCCCTGCGGTCTGTAGAGCGGATCCATGCGCGAAATGTCGTCAGGCAGCGACTATGAGCGGAGCTTAGCCGTCGCGCGCTTCGGCTGCGGCCACGTGCCGCCCACCTGCTCGAGGATCGCCTCGAGCATGTGGAACGAGGAGAGGACGTGCTCGCGGGCGAGCGCCCGCCCACCCTCCGCGCTGCCGGCGGCGAGCGCCTGTCGGATGGCGCGATGCTGCTCGGCGTTCTTCTCGTAGAGCCCGTCGATCGAGTGGTCGCCGGGGGCCCACACGGCCGGACCGGAAAAGGAGCGGCGCGCGCTCTTCGCGAGCTGCTCGACGAGCGGCAGGTCCGCGACGCGGTAGATCACGTCGTGGAAGGCGTGGTTCGCGCGCACCCAGTCGCCCATGATCGAGCGGCGCGCCTCGCCCGGCTCGCGGGCTCGGAGGTCCTTCGAGATCCTCGCGAAATCCTGCTCGGCCGCCTCGAGCTGTGCGAGATCCTCGGCCGTCGTCTTCCCGGCGGCGACCTCGGTGGCGAGCGCCTCGAGCTCGGCCCGCACCATGAACGCCTCGTGCAGCTCGTCCCGCGAGATCGTGCGAACGCGCACCCCGCGGTTCGGCACGAAGGAGACGAGCCCGAGCGCCGCCAGCCGCCTGAGCGCCTCGCGGATCGGCGTGCGCGAGACGTTGAACTGCTCGGAGAGGTGCTCCTGGCGCAGGACCGTCCCGGGCTCGAGCTCGCCCGAGACGATCGCCTCCTCGATCACGAGCGCGATGTCGTCGGCTTTCGTCGAGTCGAGGGTCATGCGGCGAGTGTACGCCGGGACGCGCGGCTACTCGTTGTCGTGATCCCGCTCGCAGAAGTCGGGACACGTGCAGTCGGCAAGCTCGGCGGTGCACGGAGCATCGGCGTCGAGCAGCTCCGCCTGCTTCGTCTCGGGTCTGATCAGCGTCTCGCTCATCTCGTCCTCCTCAGTCGAGTCGTTCGTAGGCGGGCAGAGTCAGGAAATCCTCGAGCTGCGCGGAGAGCGCGACACCGGCGAACAGCTCCTTCGCCTCGTCGCCGGCCCCGACCCCCTCGATCTCGCGGCGCACGAGCTGCTCGTCGACGTGACCCTTGCGCACCCACTGCCAGATCTGCGAGCGCGAGATCTCGGCGGTGGCGGCGTCCTCCATGAGGTTGTCGATCGCGGCTGCTCCGACCCCGTGGAGCCAGGAGTCGAGGTAGCGGACGCCGACCGAGACGTTCGTCCGCACGCCCGCGTCCGTGATCTCCCCCGGCGTGTCTGGGATGGACAGCAGGGCCGCTTCGTCGGGCACGACCTCTTCGCGCAGCCGCTCGAGCTGGTTCGGCCGCTCGCCCAGCGCACCGTCGAAGACCTCCGTGCAGACGGGGACGAGATCGGGGTGCGCGACCCACGATCCGTCGAAGCCGTCCCCTGATTCGCGTTCCTTGTCCTCGCGCACCTTCGCGAGCGCGATCTCGTTCGCCTCGGGATCCTTGCGCGACGGGATGAAGGCGGCCATGCCCCCGATGGCATGCGCGCCGCGTCGGTGGCAGGAGCGCACGAGCAGCTCCGTGTACGCCCGCATGAAGGGCACGGTCATCGTCACCTGCGCGCGGTCGGGCAGCACCCAGTCGCGCGCTCGGAACTTCTTGATCGCGCTGAAGATGTAGTCCCAGCGGCCGGCGTTGAGCGCGCAGCCCCAGTCGCGCAGCTCGTAGAGGATCTCCTCCATCTCGAACGCCGCGAGGATCGTCTCGATGAGGACGGTGCAACGGATCGTGCCGGGCGGAAGGTCGAGCTCCTCCTCGGCGAGCGCGAAGGCGTCGGCCCAGAGCCGCGCTTCGAGGTGCGACTCGAGCTTCGGGAGGTAGAAGTACGGGCCGCTGCCGCGTTCCAGCTGCTCGCGAGCGTTGCGCGCCATGTGCAGGCCGAAGTCGAAGAGCGACGCCGAGACCGGCTCGCCGTCGACGAGGGCATGCCGCTCGTGCAGATGCCAGCCGCGCGGCCGGATGATCAGCGTGGCGATCTCCTCGTTGAGGCGATAGGTCTTGTCCGGCGTCTCGAGCGAGATCTCGCCGCGCACAGCGTCGGTGACGTTCCGCTGGCCCTCGACGACGTTCTCCCACTTGGGCGAGCATGCGTCCTCGTAGTCGGCCATGAAGACCCGCGCGCCCGAGTTGAGCGCATTGATCATCATCTTGCGGTCGACGGGGCCGGTGATCTCGCACCGCCGGTCGCGGAGATCCGGAGGCGCCCCGGCGACGGCCCACTCGGCGTCTCGGACGTCCTTCGTCTCGGGCAGGAAGCGCGGCAGCGCGCCGGCGTCGAGCTCGAGCTGACGCTCCTGCCGCCGCTCGAGCAGCTCGCGCCTGCGCGGGTTGAGCTCGCGGTGGAGACGCGCGACGAAGTCGAGAGCCTCGCGAGGGAGCACGGCCTCGTCGGCCGGGGCGAGGATCTCCACGTCGGCGAGCGTACTCATGCCGGCTCCTTGGTGAATTGGGCCTCCTCGGTCGAGCCCCTGAGCGCCAGGGTCTCGCTGTCGGGCGCGACGGCCTGCGTCACGAGGTCGAAGTAGCCGGCTCCGACCTCGTGCTGGTGCCGGGTCGCGGTGTAGCCGAGCTCCTCGAGCTCGAACTCGTGCTGCTGCAGCCGCACGTACGCCGGCATCTGCTCCTCTGCATAACCGTGGGCGAGGTCGAACATCGCCGCGTTGAGCGAGTGGAAGCCGGCGAGCGTGATGAAGAGGAAGCGGTAGCCCCACTCGCCGAGCGTGTCCTGGAAGGAGGCGATCTGGTCGTCGTCGAGGTGCTTGCGCCAGTTGAAGGACGGCGAGCAGTTGTAGGCCAGCGGCTTGCCCGGGAAGCGGTCGTGGATCGCCTCCGCGAACTCACGCGCCTCGCCGAGGTCGGGCGTCGAGGTCTCGAACCAGACGAGGTCGGCATACGGCGCGTACGCGAGCCCGCGCGAGATGGCCGCGTCGATCCCGTCGCGGACGCGGTAGAAGCCCTCCGACGTCCGCTCGCCGGTCACGAAGTCGCGGTCGTACTCGTCGACGTCGCTCGTGAGGAGCGCAGCCGAGAGGGCGTCGGTCCGCGCCACGAGCACGGTCGGCACGCCGCAGACGTCGGCGGCGAGCCGGGCGGCGTTGAGGGTGCGGACGAAATGCTGCGTCGGCACGAGCACCTTCCCACCGAGGTGCCCGCACTTCTTTTCGGAAGAGAGCTGGTCCTCGTAGTGGACGCCGGCCGCTCCGGCCTCGATCATCGCGCGCATCAGCTCGAACGCGTTGAGCGGGCCGCCGAAGCCGGCCTCCGCGTCGGCGAGGATCGGCGCGAGCCAATGCGTCCCGTTCCGCCCGTCGGCGAAGTCGATCTGGTCGGCGCGGAGCAGCGCGTTGTTGAAGCGGCGGACGACGGCCGGGACGCTGTTCACCGGGTAGAGGCTCTGGTCGGGATAGGTCGCGCCCGCGAGGTTCGCGTCGGCGGCGACCTGCCAGCCGGAGAGGTAGATGGCCTCGAGCCCCGCGCGCACCATCTGCACGGCCTGGCCGCCCGTGAGGGCGCCGAGTGCGCGGACCGGCCTGTCGCTTCGGATCAGCTCCCAGAGGCGCTCCGCACCGAGCCGCGCGAGCGTGTGCTCCTCGACGACGGAGCCGCGCAGACGGACGACGTCCTCCGCCGTGTACGTCCGCTCGATGCCGCTCCAGCGTTCATCGGCCTGCCATTGCGCCTCGAGCTCCCGCGCCGCGTCCTCGATCATCTCGCCTCCTCCGCCGTTGGATCTCGGATCCCAAATCTACCCGAGGCGGACGACATTACACCTTCTACGGCGTAAGAGGCGCTATCTAGGATCCAGGCTAGAGGCGGTAGTACCGGTACACGACCTCGGCCACGCAGACGGGCTTGTCGCCGCCCTCGCGTTCGATCGTCGCGGTCATCGTCACCTGGCGGCCCCAATCCTCCTCGTCGACGGATCCGACGACGAACGAGCCGCGCACCCGCGAGCCCGAGGGCACCGGCGCGGGGAAGCGCACGCGATTGAGCCCGTAGTTGAGCGCCATGCCTGCGCCCGGCTCGTCGTGGGGCAGCACCTCGTACGACATCTGGGGGAGCAGCGAGAGCGTGAGGTACCCGTGCGCGACCGTGCCTCCGAACGGGGTCTGCGCCGCCATCTCGGGGTCGACGTGGATGAAGTTGTGGTCGCCCGTCGTGTCGGCGAAGGCCTGGATCTTCTCCTGCGGCACGTCGATCCACGACGAAGGCCCGAACTCGGCCCCGACCTCGATCGAGCTCATGCCGGAGAGACTACGCGCTCTTCTCGACCGGCTCGTCCGGCTCGTCGCCGGCGGCCTCGGCACTCGTGACGAGCGTCGGGCGGATGCCCTGCGCGATGCACTCCTTCGTGATCACGCACTTGGTGACGTCACGCCGCGAGGGCAGCTCGAACATCACGTCGAGGAGCGCCCCCTCGATGATCGAGCGGAGGCCGCGCGCGCCGGTCTCGCGCTCGAGGGCGCGGTCGGCGATCTCCCACATCGCGTCCTCGGTGAAGACGAGCTCGATCCCGTCGTACCCGAAGAAGCGCTGGTACTGCTTCGTGAGCGCGTTCTTGGGCTCCTCGAGGATCTGCACGAGGTCCTCGCGCCGCAGCTGGTGCACGGCGGAGACGACCGGGAGCCGGCCGATGAACTCCGGGATCAGCCCGAAGTTGAGGAGGTCCTCCGGCATGACGTCCGCGAGCAGCTCCGACGACTCGATGTCGTGCTTCGAGCGGATGTCGGCGCCGAAGCCGACCGCGTTCTTGCCGATGCGCCGCGCGATGATCTTGTCGAGTCCGGCAAACGCGCCGCCGCAGATGAAGAGGATGTTCGTCGTGTCGATCGAGAGGAACTCCTGGTGCGGGTGCTTGCGCCCGCCCTGCGGCGGCACCGAGGCCACCGTCCCCTCGAGGATCTTCAAGAGCGCCTGCTGCACACCCTCGCCCGACACGTCGCGCGTGATCGACGGGTTGTCCGCCTTGCGCGCGATCTTGTCGACCTCGTCGATGTAGATGATCCCGGTCTCGGCCTTCTTGATGTCGAAGTCCGCGGCCTGGATGAGCTTGAGGAGGATGTTCTCGACGTCCTCGCCGACGTAGCCGGCCTCGGTCAGCGCCGTCGCGTCGGCGATCGCGAACGGGACGTTGAGGATCCGCGCGAGCGTCTGGGCGAGCAGCGTCTTGCCGCAACCGGTCGGTCCGAGCAGGAGGATGTTCGACTTCTGGAGCTCAACGTCGTCGTCCTCCTGGCCCATCTGCACGCGCTTGTAGTGGTTGTAGACCGCGACCGAGAGGGTGCGCTTCGCCTCTTCCTGCGAGACCACGTAGTCGTTGAGGACGTCGTAGATGTCCCGCGGGCGGGGCAGGTTGTCGAGGTCGAGCTGGGTCGGGCTCGTCAGCTCCTCGTCGATGATCTCGTTACAGAGATCGATGCATTCGTCGCAGATGTAGACGCCGGGACCGGCGATCAGCTTCTTGACCTGCCGCTGGCTCTTGCCGCAGAAGCTGCAGAGCAGCTGCTCGTTGCCGTCGGTTGCGCGTGCCATATCTCTTCTTCTACCTCGGTCCGGGGGATTCGTCTACTGCCCTAACGGTGGGCAATCACCTGGTCGACGATGCCGTACGACTCTGCTTCTTCCGCTGTCATGTAGTAGTCGCGCTCCATGTCCTTCGAGACCTTGTCGACCGGCTGATTCGTGTGCTGGGCGATGATCTCCTCCAGGCGCCGCTTGAGATTGATCGTCTCCTTGGCCTGAATCTCGATATCGGTGCCCTGGCCCTGGAAGCCGCCGGAGACCTGGTGGATCAGGATCTTGGCATTCGGCAAAGCGGTGCGCTTTCCCTCCGTGCCGGCCGCAAGGAGCAGCGCGCCCATCGACATCGCGATGCCGACGCACGTCGTCGCGACGTCGGGCTTGATGAACTGGATCGTGTCGTAGATCGCGAGCCCGGCGTAGACGGAGCCGCCCGGCGAGTTGATGTAGATGTTGATGTCCTTGTCCGGGTCCTCGGACTCGAGATGGATCATCTGGGCGACGACGAGGTTCGCCACCTGGTCGTCGATCGGCGTGCCGAGGAAGATGATCCGCTCGTTGAGGAGGCGCGAGTAGATGTCGAAGAAGCGCTCGCCGCGCGAGGTCTGCTCGATGACGGACGGGATGACGAGATTCGACGGCGGGTTCATGTTCGGGCTCCTTCGCTTCCGGACGGCTGGTCGGGGGTCCAGAGTTTCGTCTCGGTCGGGGGATTCTCCTTGTCTGGCGTCCAGATCGCTTCACGTGCCTCGGCCTGCGCGAGGGGGATCCGCTTGACCTCCGCGGCCACCCGGTCGAGCGCCTTCCGCAGACGCAGGTCCTCGCGCAGCGACTCGAAGCGGCCGCTGTCGCGGAGGGCGACGAGCATCTCCTCGGGGTCGTCGCCGAGCGGCTCGGCCTGCTCGCGCACGAGCTCCTCCACCTCCGAGTCGGGGACGTCGAGCGCGAGCTGCTCCGCGACGGCGTCGAGCACGAGCTCGCGCGCGACCGAGCGCTGCGCCTCGTCGTGCAGGCGCGCCACGAGCTCCTCGGGCTGCTGGCCGGTCATGGCGAGGAACGTCTCGAGCTGCAGGCCCCGCGCCTCGATCTGGCGGGCGAAGCCACGCAGCAGCTCGCGCGTGCGCGAGTCGACGAGGGGGCCGGCAGCCTCAACCTTGGAGGCCCTGACGAGCGCGTCGGCCGCATCGGCGCGAAACCGCGTCTGGATCTCCTCGTCGATCTGCTCGCGCAGGTGCGCCTCGACGTCGGCTCTCAGCTCGCCGAGCGTCTCGAACTCGCTCGCGGCGCGCGCGAGATCGTCGTCGAGCGGCGGCAGCACTTTCTCCTTGATCTCCTTGACCGTCGCCTGGAGCGACTGCGTCGACCCGTCGGCGAGCTCGAAGGACATCTCCTTCGTCTCGCCCGCGCTCATGCCCACGAGCCCACGCTCGACCTCCTCCACGACGGCTCCGCGGCCGAGCTCCACGACGTAGTCGCGGCGGGTCTCGTCCTCGGCCACGAGGTCGACGACGACCGTGTCGTCGGGAGCAACCGGCCGGCCCTCGACGGGGACGAGCTCGGCGACCGTGGAGCGCAGCGCGTCGAGCTCGTGCTGGACGAGCTCCTCGGGAACCTCGACCTCGGCGATGCCAACCTCCAGCTCCTTCCAGTCGGGCAGCTCCGGCTTCGCCTGCACGGCGACCGTCGCGCTGAACTCCCAGTCCTGGTCGTCGGAGGCAGGCAGCTCGAAGTCGAACTGGGGCTGCTCGACGGGCCGGACCCGCGTGCGGGCCGCCGCGTTCCAGAACCAGCCGCCGATGTGGCTCTCGACGGCCTCCGTCATCAGGCGCTCGCGGCCGACGCGCTGCAGCAGCACCTGGCGCGGCACCCTCCCCTTGCGGAAGCCCGGCACCTTGACGCTCTGAGCAAGGTCCTCGGCTGCGTGCTCGACGGCGTGATGCACGTCGTGCGACGGCACCTGGACCGTCAGCCGGACACGGTTCTCCGGCAGCTCCTCCACCTGCGTCTGCACCGGTCCATTCAAGCAGGGAGCGACCGGGCGAGGTCGAACGTTCGAGGCACGTGAGCGCGTGGATCGTGAGTCTGCTCGCAGTCGCCGGAGCCATCTGGCTCGCGATCTTCTCCGCCATGGTCTACGCCGTTCGCGTCCGCGCCTGACCGAGCAGAAGAGCCATGCGGGCGGAGGGATTCGAACCCCCAAGCTCCTGAGAGCACCGGCCCCTAAAACCGGCGTGTTTACCAGTTCCACCACGCCCGCCTGAGCGCTGACAGTCTAGAGTCGCGCTCCTGTGGCGGGAATGCGGCCCGAAGATGTCTATGAGCTGACGGGTGTCGGCGACCCGCGCGTCTCTCCCGACGGGCGCCGCGTCGCGTACGTCGTCAACCGCATCGACCGCGAGGCGAGCGCGTACCGCACCGCGATCTGGGTGGCGCCGCTCGACGGCTCCGGGGAGCCCAGGCAGTTCACGTCCGGCGAGCGGAGCGACCACTCGCCGCGCTGGTCTCCGGACGGACGATGGCTCGCCTTCGTCTCGAATCGCGACGGCGAGGACGAGAAGAAGGCGCACGGGGAGCTCTACCTGCTGCCGGCCGACGGCGGCGAGCCGCGGCGGCTGACCGAGGCCAAGGACAGCGTCGAGTCGATCGCTTGGTCGCCCGACTCGAGCCGGATAGCCTTCGCGCGCCGGGTGCGGGACGAGGCGTACGAGGAGGAGGACGACCGGAAGCGCGCGCCCCGGCGCTTCACTCGGGTCTTCTTCAAGCTCGACAGCGTCGGCTGGACCGGAGACCGCCGGAAGCACGTGTTCGTCGTCGGCATCGACGACGGCGACGAGCGGCAGCTCACCGAGGGCGACTCCGAGAACAACGAGCCGGCGTGGGCTCCCGACGGCAGCCGCATCGTCTTCTCCTCCCTGCGCGGCGAACGCTGGGACGTCGAGCTCGTGGAGGGGCTGTACGAGCTCGAGCTCGATTCCGAGGGAGCCGAGCCGCGCCGCCTGACGCAGCCCGACGAGTCCGCGAGCGGGGCGTCCTTCTCCCCCGACGGCGCAAACATCGCCTACATCTACTCGCCCGAGGACGGCACGTACCCGCATCACGGCCAGATCGCCGTTATGCGGGCCGACGGATCGGAGCGCCGCATCCTCACCGCCTCGCTCGACCGTCAGTGCGCCCCCTATCCGCTCGGCCGCGAGCCCGTCTGGGACGGCGACCGCATCGCATTCGGGGTCGAGGACGGCGGCAACGTGCACGTCTACACGGTCGCGGCGGACGGCTCGGGCGAGCCGGAACTCCTGGTCGGCGGCGAGCAGATGACCGGCCTGTACGACCTCGTCGACGGAGTGCTCGCGTACACGGCGAGCACCCACGACCGGCCGCACGAGCTCTTCGGTGGAGACGGAAAGCGCATCACGTCCGTCTGCGACGACTTCGTCGCAGGCCGCGAGCTCGGCGACGTCGAACGGTTCACGGGCGTGTCCGCAGACGGGACCGAGGTCGACGCGTGGCTCGTGCGGCCGCCCGGCTTCGACGAGGGAAGGCGCTATCCCGTGCTCCTCACGATCCACGGCGGGCCGTTCGCGCAATACGGCACCGGCTTCTTCGACGAAGTCCAGGTGTACGCGGGCGCCGGCTACTGCGTCCTCTTCTCCAACCCGCGCGGCGGTTCCGGGTACTCCGAGGAATGGGGGCGTGCGATCCGCGGCCCCGGCGGCGATGCCGGCCCCGGCTGGGGCTCGGTCGACTACGAGGATCTGATGGGCGTCGTGGACACGGCGCTCGAGCGTTTCCCGTTCCTCGACGCCGACCGCCTCGGAGTCCTGGGCGGCTCCTACGGCGGTTTCATGACCTCCTGGATCGTCGGCCACACGAACCGCTTCAAGGCCGCGCTGTCGGAGCGGGCCGTCAACCACCTCGTGAGCGCGTTCGGCTCGAGCGACCTGTTCTGGGTCTTCGAGCGCCAGTTCGGCGGGCCGATGTGGGAGAACGTCGAGGAGTGGCTGCGCATGTCGCCGGCGACCTATGCCCAGGACATCGAGACGCCGCTCCTGGTCGTCCACTCGGAGAACGACCTGCGTTGCAACATCGAGCAGGGCGAGCACCTGTTCACGCTCCTCCGGCTGCTCGACAAGGAGGTCGAGATGCTCCGCTTCCCGGCCGAGAGCCACGAGCTGTCACGGTCGGGCTCACCGGTGCACCGGGTGCAGCGGTTCGAGGCGATCCTCGAGTGGTTCGGCCGCTACCTCTCCCCCGGCGAAGGCTGATGCGCGCGCTCGCGAGAGCGGCCGGGATGTTCGCGCTCGTGCTGGCCGTGCTTCTCGCGGCCGTGGGCCAGCTGGGCAAGATCGACGAGCAGACCCTGGTCGTCGTGCTCGCGGCCTCGGCGATCGCGGCGGCGTTCGTCGCCTGGCGCACCCGCCGCCCCTGAAGGTGGCCCCGGGAGGAATCGAACCTCCGCACGCAGCTTCGAAGGCTGCCGCTCTATCCTCTGAGCTACGGGGCCGAGCGGGCTAAGGGTATCCCCCGCCGCGCGGCGCTACGCTGTCGAGGCTCGGTGGCGGTAGCTCAGTTGGTAGAGCTCCGGGTTGTGGTCCCGGTGGTCGCGGGTTCGAGTCCCGTCCGCCACCCTCAGGCGCGCGACGGGGCCGCGCGCCGCGGCCCCGTCGCAGTGTCGTTCACGCCGGCAGTCGTTCGCCCGAGAAGATCCGCGTCATCTCCCGGTTGAAGGCCGGGAGGTCGTCCGGCTTCCGGCTGGTGACGAGGTTGCCGTCGACGACGACCTCCTCGTCGACCCATTCCCCGCCGGCGTTTCGGATGTCGGTCTCGAGTGTCGGCCACGAGGTGACCCGCCTGCCCCGAACGACGCCGGACTCGACGAGCACCCAGGGCCCATGGCAGATGACCGCCATTGGCTTCCCGGCCCGGTGAAAGCCGCGGACGAACGAGACGGCGTTCTCGTCTCCACGCAGCTGGTCGGGGTTGCCGACGCCGCCCGGGACCATCAGCGCGTCGTAGTCGTCGGGCGACACCTCCTCGACCGTGCGGTCGACCTGGACCTTGTTCGCTGGGTCGAAATGGTCGAAGCCCTGGATCTCGCCGTCGTGGATCGACACGATCTCCACGTCGGCGCCTGCTTCTTCGAGCGCTTTCCGGGGCTCCTCGAGCTCGACTCGCTCGAACATGTCGGCGGCGAGAATCGCGACCTTCTTGCCCTTGAGCATGTCTGGCATGACCTCTCCTTGGTTCGTTTGCGCGCTCGGCGCCTACCCGGCGCGACGAGACCTATGCCTAGGCGTAGGTGCGGCGGAGGTAGTCGAGGTACGGCTGCGCCTGAATCGGCGATCCGGTCGCGCGACGCAGCGTCTCCTGCGGCGAGAACTTGCGGCCGAGGGAGTGCACGTGCTCGCCGAGCCAGTCGCGCAGCGAAGCGAATTCGCCGCGGCCGACCTGGTCCTCGAGATCGGGCACGTCCCGCTTGACCGCCTCCCAGATCTGGACGGAGGCGACCGTCCCGACGAGGTACGTCGAGAAGTACCCGATCGAGCCGCCCGACCAGTGGACGTCCTGGAGGACTCCGTGCCCGTCGTCGGGCACCTCGACGCCGAGGTAGTCCCACATCTTCTCGTTCCACCGCTGCGGCAGGTCACGCAGCTCCACGCGGCCCTCGACGATGTCCTGCTCGAGCTCGAAGCGGAGCATCACGTGCATCCCGTAGGTCACCTCGTCGGCCTGGATCCGGATCAGGCTCGGCCGGACGGCGTGGACGGCCGCGTAGAAGCGCTCCATGTCGACGCCTCCGAGCTGCTCGGGGTACGTCTCCCGCAGGCGGGGATAGAAGAACTGCCAGAACGGACGGCTGCGGCCGACGAGATTCTCCCAGAGCCGGCTCTGCGACTCGTGGATCCCGAGCGAGCAAGGCCCGCCTGTCGGCAGCCGCTCGAGGTGCTCGGGCTGCTGGTGGCTGTAGAGACCGTGGCCGTACTCGTGCATCGTCGAGAACAGCGACTCGAGCGAGTCCGGGTGGTAGTTCGTCGTGATCCGGACGTCGTCGCGGCCCGCCCCGGAGGCGAACGGGTGCTCGGTGGGATCGATCCGCCAGCTGTCGGGCCGGTGGCCGAAGAGGTCGACCACCTCGTGCGAGAGCGCGACCTGGCGCTCGGGCGGAAAGTCGCCGTGGAGGAACGAGTCGTCGACGTCGCGCTCCCGCAGCTGCGCGATCAGCTCCACGAGCGGAGGCTTCAGTTCCTCGAAGAGCGTGCGCACCTCCGCCGTCGTCGTCTGCGGCTCGAAGTCGTCGAGCAGGACGTCGTATTGCTCGGCGGCTCCGTCGGCCACGCACTCGACGTACTGGAGCTTCAGCTCGACGATCCGCTCGAGCGACGGGAGGAACGACGCGAAGTCCGACTCGGCCTTCGCCTTCACCCAGACGGGCCGCGCCTCGGCGGCCGCGCGGGCCGTGGCTGCGCGCAGCGACGCCGGCACCTTCACGGCCTTCTCGTAGTCGCGGCGCGTGAGGCGGATCAACGCAGCGTCGTCGGAGTCCGGATCGAGCGACTCCTCCATCGGCTGCAGCTCGTCGAGCAGCCTGCCGACCTCGGGGTCGGTGAACTTCTCGTGCACGATGCGGAGCAAAGTCGAGAACTGGTCGGCGCGGTGCGCGGTGCCCGCGGGCGGCATCATCGTCTGCTGGTCCCAGCCGAGGAGGCGAGCGACTCTGCCAAGGTCCCCGACCTCGATCAGCCGCTCCTTCAGCTGCTCCAGCGCGTCGGCCATCGGCGGGAGACTAGCTACGCCGCCGAGCGCTCTACGCTGTGTACCGGCGCCCGTAGCTCAGTGGACAGAGCGGCGGACTTCTAATCCGCGGGTCGGAGGTTCGAATCCTCCCGGGCGCATTTCTCGTGGCTGCAGTGGGAAGGAAACGCAAGGTGGCACAGCTCTCGGCTCTGAGTTTGTGGCGGCGCGGCCCCTTCAAGGTGCTGTTCGCCCACCATCGCGAGCACGAGGCGCATCACGTGGTGGTGCTGATGACCGTCGCGGCCGCTCTCTCGCTGATCGCGACGATCCTCGTCGCCGGCACGGCCGGGTACGTCGCCGTCGCGTCGCGCCTCCGCCACGCCGACACGTACTGGTTCCCGTTCGCGATCGCGGGCGCCGTCGCGGCGCACATCGGCTACACGTTCGCGTACCGGGAGGTCGCCAACGTGGGTCGCGGCGTCCGCCTGGGCACGTTGCGCGCGGGGGCGATCGTCGCCGCCGGCTTCGGGATGTTCATCCCTCGCGGCGGTTTCGCCGTAGACATCGAGGCGCTCGAGGATCTCGGCGTCCCGCCCGACGAGGCGCGCGTCCGCGTGCTCGGCCTCGGCTCGCTGGAGTACGCCGTCCTCTCGACCGGCGCCCTCATCTGCGCGATCTTCCTGCTACTCGACCACGCGCACGCGCAACGCGCGGTCACGCTCTCGTGGACGATCGGAGTTCCGGCCGGCACGGCGCTCGCGCTGCTCGCCGTGCGGTACCGCAGGTGGATCTGCCGCGGCCCTCTGACGCGCGTGCTGGGCCCGCCGCTCGAGGCGATCGGAGTCGTAGGCCAGATCGTCGCCTCACCGCGGCGTCACGGCGCGGCAGCGTTTACGGGGATGGCCGTTTACTGGGCCGGCGAGGTGTTCGTCCTCTGGGTGTGTCTCGCGGCGTTCAACCGCGACACGCCTTCCGTGGCGGCGGTCGTCGTGGGGTACGCGACGGGGTACGCGCTGACGCGACGGACTCTCCCTCTCGCCGGCGCCGGCGCGGTCGAGGCGCTCCTCCCCTTCGCGCTCACCTGGGTCGGCTACGGGCTGCCGTCCGCCGTCCTCGCGGTCTTCGCGTATCGCGTCTTCAACCTCTGGCTACCGCTCGGTCCCGCAGCAGCCGCGCTCTACGCGCTGCAGAAGCGAACCCCGGAGAGCCCGGGTCGCTAGCGGCGAGCGCCGAAGTCGGTGGTGATGATGATGACGCGCATGCCCTGATAGACGCCCGGGGCGTGCAGGGCACGAACGGCGGAGACTCCGATCTGCCGCCAGCGAGAATCCATCAGGTTTCGCAGGTGCTCGGGGCTCGCGATCCACATCTGCATCGCGCGAGCGGCGGTCACGCCCGGCGACGCCCAGAGCATGTTCTCTCCGACGATCCAGTAATGGGTGCGCCCTCGCGGGTAGTAGTGCTGGATCCGCTGCCAGAACTGGGTCCCGTTGGCCGAGTTGTGAGCGAAGTAGCCGAGCCGGCCCATCTCGAGGGTGTGCTGGCGCGCCGAGGCGTCGAGACCCCTCGACTCCCGCAGCGGCACGAGGCCGTGCGCGCGCCGGAAGCTGTTCACGCCCGCCAGCACCTGCCGGTTCAGCGTGTGCAAGGTCCTCTCGGAGCGCACGGTCGCAAGCGCCGAGGCGGCGAGGACACCGGCAGCGGCGACGACTGCGAGCGCGAGGGCGACACGGAATGCTCTCGCGCCGTTCACGCCGACACGGTTGCGGCAATCGGGCAGAACCGCCATAGGCCGTTCGGAGCAAATTCGCAGCCGGTGGGTCCTACTCCTCCTGGTTTCGACCCCGCCCTGCTTCGGCAGAATCCACGCTATGTCTCTGCGCAGCCAACCGCTCGAGCAGGAGGTGACGCTGCCTGACGGTCGCGTGCTCGCGGTACGGGTGGGAATCGCCGAGGATTCCTACATCCCGCGCCGAGAGCTCGACACGGTCGTGCTCGAGCTGTGGGACGAGGAGCGGGGCGAGCACCTCGCGGGAGTCGCGACAGTCCTCTCGGCCGACGACGTCGACGCCGCCCGGTCGCTGCTGCGAGAGGCCGTGACGGGGCTCGGAGACGGCTCCCTCGAACCTACGGCGGGCGCGCTCGAGCCGCTGGCCGATAGCCTTCCGCCGGAGTGAGCGCCACCCTCCACACGAACCACGGCACCATCGCGCTCGAGCTCTTCGACGGCGACGCGCCGAAGACCGTGGAGAACTTCCGCAAGCTCGCCGCCGATGGGTTCTACAACGGCGTCATCTTCCACCGCGTGATTCCCGACTTCATGATCCAGGGCGGCGACCCGACGGGAACCGGTGAGGGCGGGCCCGGCTACACCTTCGAGGACGAGTTCAACGACCATCCGGTCGAGCGCGGAACGCTCGCGATGGCGAACGCGGGCCCGAACACGAACGGCAGCCAGTTCTTCATCGTGACCGCCGACGCGTGCCCCTGGCTCGACGGTAAGCACACCGTCTTCGGGCGCGTCACGGACGGCATGGACGTCGTCGATGCCATCTCCACGGTCGAGACCGATGACAACGACCGCCCTCGCGAGGACGTCGTCATCGAGCGGATCGACCTCTGAGCCTCGCCAAGAACGCGATCCCGTACCAGAAGATCACGACCACCGCGAACAGCGACGCGGCTGCCGCGACCGCTGCGCCGATCGACATCACGTAGTCCATCACGAGCAGGACGACGGACTCGAGCGAGACGGCGGAGGCGGCGATTCCGGCGATCGTCAGGCGGTTGCCGATCTTGACGATGTGCTCCTTGTTCCCGTGCCGGAAGCGAAGCCTGTGGTACGAGCTCGGCGCGGTGAGCAGGGCGACCGACACCGCGGTGGCGAGGAACGCCACGACGAACACGTCCCGCTGGAACGCAGTGGTCTTCGGCCAGCCCTTGGCGAACGGGACGGCGAGGAGGAACGCGAGGAGGACGGTGACCCCCGGCAGCACGACGCGCAGCTCGTTCAGCAGCTCGATCAGCTCGCGGTCGGCCCGCTCTTTCGGCGTCTCCTGCGGCTGTGCCTTCTCCTCGGCCATGAGCGGACGCTACTGTCTCGCGACGGTCGAATTAAAGGTCGGCCACGGATTGGCCGAACCATGCTCCAGTTGGCTCATACCTGGGCTTACATCCCACTTGCAGACTGCTTAGAACCGGCTCATCCATGCGTGCTCTGATGCTTCCGTGCCCGGCTTGACGCGACGCCTCTTGCTCGCCGTCCTGGCGACGCTGGCGCCGGCCGTAGCCGCCTCTCCGGCCGGCGCCACCGGGCACTCCACGCCGCACGTGGTGAAGGCTGCCCCGAACGTCGGCATCGTGGACATCTACACGACGCTCGGCTACGAGAACGGGCTCGCCGCGGGCACCGGGATGATCCTCACGAGCTCGGGCGTGGTGCTGACGAACAACCATGTGATCAGCGGCGCGACGAAGTTCAAGGTCGTCGATGTCACATCTCACCGCAGGTACTCGGCCACCGTTGTGGGCTATTCCGTCTCGCGCGACGTCGCCGTGCTGCAGCTGGCGAACGCGTCGGGGCTGCGGACGGTCAAGCGCGGCGGCGCCATCCCGCTGCACGTGGGGATGCAGGTCGTCGCGCGCGGGAACGCGCAGGGCCGCGGCGGCCCGCCGAAGACGGCGCGCGGCCGCATCATCGCCCTCCACCAGCGCATCGTGGCGACGGGGGAAGGCGATCCCGAGACGCTGAACGACGTGATCGCGACCGACGCGCCCGTCGTGCCGGGCTATTCCGGCGGACCGCTCGAGAATGCCCAGAATCGCGTGCTCGGCATCGTGACCGCCGGCTCGACCTCGGGCCTCCACCGCGGCTTCGCGATCCCGCTCACACAGGCGCTCCGGCTCGTGCGCAAGATCGAGAGCGGAAAGTCGAGCACGCTCGTCCACGTTGGGCCGACCGCGTTCCTCGGCGTCTACCTCGCCGACGTTCCTAACGCGGCGCGGGTGGCGAAGGTGGTGCGGGGCGCGCCGGCCGACACGGCCGGACTCGTCGCCGGCGACGTGATCACGTCGCTCAACGGCAGGACGGTCGCCTCGAGGGACGACGTCCGCAGAGTCGTGCTCACGCTCGTGCCCGGCAAGGCCGTCCCGATCGGCTGGACGGACGCGACCGGCACCGCCCAGACCGGCACGATCACACCGATCAGCGGTCCGCCCCAGTAGCGCGCCTTAAGCTGGCGCGATGCTGCGCCAACGGCTGATCTGGGGTTGGGTGCGCCTCGCGCGACTCGCGTCGCTGCCTCCCCCCGTCGTCAGCCCCGAAGCCGAATCCCGTTTCGCCGTAGCCGCAGATGCGCTGCTCGCGGGCGAGACGACGACGGTTCCAGAGCCGCGGCTGGACTTTCTCCGCTGGCTGGCCGAGAACCGACCAGTCGTCTTTCACGGCTCGCCACGCGGCGACCTGACCGAGCTGTCGACCGAGCGGCGATCCCGCGACAAGACGCCCTGGGGCAATCAGGAGGCGGTGTACGCCTCGACGGACCCGGTCTGGGCGATCTATTTCGCCTGTCTTCGTCGCGACGGAGGCTGGACGGGGACGCGGAACGGAAGCTTGGGCCGGGCGGGCGGGCCGCTCTATCCACGACGCTACTTCTTCCTGCACAACCGCGGGTCGGCCTCCCCGGATCGGTTCGGGCCGGGCTCGCTGTACGTCCTGCCGGCCCGTACCTTCGTCGCGGACAAGCCTCTCGCAGGAGCGATCGACACCGCGCATCTCGTCTCCCACGAGCCGGTCAGGCCGCTCGCCCGCCTCGACGTCACGCCCGACGACTTCCCGTTCGCGGGCCGTCTCGGCTACTACCGCGAGGGCGAGCCGATCTGGGTCTCGTTCCTACGCGGGTAGCGGATCAGAGAGACTAGAGTTCCCGCTGTGACGCCGACGACTGTCTGACCTCTGGCCCTACGACCGCGACTGGTTCGCGGTCGTCATGTTCGTTCTTCGCCCTGGAGGTCATCGAAGTGGAGAGTCGTCACCAGCTCAATGCTGCTGTTCGCGCGCAGCTGATCGCTGAGAAGTCGAAGCCTGCTGCCTATCCGCGTTCTCCGCAATGAGCAGGGTCGGCTCAACTCAGATCCCCGCGATCGTGGCTGCGGAAGTGGTGTCGTCGGTCGGCTCGTCGATGACGATGTTGGCCCTGCCCTGGTTCGTTCTCGTGACGACTGGGTCGGCGACGAAGCTCGGGCTCGTACTCGGCATCGAGAGCATCCCGTTCGTCACGCTGCCCCTTCCGGCGGGCTCGCTGATCGCCCGGATCGGGGCAAGGCAGACGATTGTGATCGCGGACGCGGCGCGACTTCCGCTGCTCGCCGCGATCCCGGCGCTCTACAGCCTCGACGCGCTGTCGTTTCCGCTGCTCGTCGTGCTGGCCGCCGTCACGAGCGCTTTTACGGCGGCGCACATGCCCGCGCAGCGCCTGGTCCTGGCCGAGGTAGTCGGCGACGAGGAGAACCTCGTCGCTCGCGTGAATGCGTACCTCGACGGTGCGCAAACGGCTGCGCCCCTTGTCGGGCCGGCGCTGGCGGGTGTACTGATCGCCGCACTCGGGGCCCCGAACGTGCTGTACGTCGATGCTGCCACCTTCGGAGTCGCCGCGATCGCCGTCGGCTTGTTCGTAGCACCGCGGAAGCCCGTGGCCGCGGCCGAGGGACGCGGGCTGCTTGACGGTGCCCGGTACATCCTTCGGAGCAGGCTGCTCGTCGTCCTGTGCGTGAGCATGTTGACGATGGAGTTCTTCTTCACGCTGTTCATGACGACGCTGCCCGTATTTGCGTTTTCCGACTACGACCGGAACGCCCGCATCGCGGGCGTCTTCTATGCCGCGATGGGCGCTGGAGCGCTTCTCGGGATGCCCGTCGTGGCGATCGTCGTGCGCCGGTTCGGGGCGCTCCACGTCGCCGCAGCGGCATTCGTGCTCGCGTCGATCCCGAAGTTTCTGCTCGGGATCCCTCTACCCGCGGCAGGGGTCGCCGCTGTGCTGGTCTTGCAGGGGGTCGCCGGCCCGCTGACCGGCTCGCCGATCTTCACCATCATCACGACGCGCACACCTGCGGCGCTCCGCAGCATGGTGCTGCCCGCCGCGTTCGGGCTGATGTTCCTCAGCGGGCCGTTGGGACCGATTGCAGCCGGTCCATTGATCAACGCAATCGGAGCGAGAACGGCCTTCGTCGTCGCCGCGGCCGGATACCTGCTTGGGGCCGCGCCGTTCGGCATTTACGTCGCCGGGAACCGGAGGACGCACGATCACGTCTCACCCGCCCCCGACGCCGAACTCCCGGAGGCTTCAAGCAGCGTGTAGGCAAGAGTTCGTGGACATTCAGGAGGAGGAGCGGGTGGCGGGAATCGAACCCGCGTAACTAGCTTGGAAGGCTAGGGCTCTACCATTGAGCTACACCCGCGAAGCGCTGGGTACGGTAGCGAGATGCACCCCTCCGCGGAGGCCATCGGGCTGGCGCCGGCGCTCGCGGTCGGGCTAGCGTTCGCGGCTCGCGGCGGCTCGGTCTCGCGGCCGCGGCTCCTCGCCGGCGGGCTCGGCGTCGTTCTCGTCTTCGCCGCCTTCTTCACGCAGCTCGAGCCACTGGCGAACCACACGTTCCTCTGGGCGCACCTGCTGCAGAACGTCGTACTCGCCGAATGGGCTCCCGTGCTGCTCGTGCTCGCCATCCCGCCGCAGCTTGCGAAGCGAGCGGCAGGCTTTCCGCTCTTCCGCCCACTCGTCGCGCTTCCTGTTTGGCTGGCCGCGTACTACACGTGGCACCTGCCGTGGATCTACGACAGGGCGCTGCGCCATCCGCACTCGCTGCTCCACGTCGAGCACCTGACGTATCTCGCCGCCGGCGCGTGCGTATGGTGGCCGGTCGTGCACGGCAGGTACTCGGCCGGGACGAAGGCCGCCTACCTCTTCGCCGCCTTCGTGCTCGCGTCTCCGCTCGGCCTGCTGCTCGCGCTGATTCCACGCGCGATCTATCCCTTCTACGTCCACGCACCGCGGACGTGGGGGCCCGCGCCGCTCGCCGACCAGCAGGTCGCGGGCGTGACGATGGCCGCTGAAGAAGCCGTCGTCTTCTTCGGCGCTTTCGCCGGCTACCTCCTGCGCTTCCTCGCGGACGAGCAGGCCGGAGGAGTGCTCAGTCCGAGCGCGCGGGCAGCTGCAGCTCCCGGCCGGCCGGCCGGCCTGCACGCAGCTCCCGGCTCCGCTCGGCCTCGGCATTGAGCTCGGCGCCGAGCAGGAGCGCGATCGCGGCGAGCCACAGCCAGGTCAGCATCACGATCACCGCCGCGAGCGACCCCCAGGTCTTGTTGTAGGAGCCGAAGCGGGATGTGTAGAAGGCGAAGCCGCCGGACGCGGCGAGCCAGACCACGGTCGCGAGCACCGAGCCCGGCGTGATGAATTGCCACCGCCGGTGCTCGACGTCGGGCCCGAGGTAGAGGAGCGTCGCGAACGCGACGAGCAGGCCGGCGAGCAGGATCGGCCACTCGGCGATCCACCAGATCCATCCGACCACCCCAGAGGCGCCGCCGGCATGTGAGGCGACGAGCCGCTCGAGGGACGGCCCGACGATCAAGAGCGTCGCGACGAGCAGGAAGGCCACGCCGATCACCGCGACCATCGCGACCGCGATGAACCGCTTGCGGATGAACGAACGCCCGTCCTTCTGCTCGTACGCGAGGTTGAGCGCGGTCATATACGTGGTCATCGCGCTGGTCGTCGACCAGATGGCGAGCACGAAGCCCACGATCGTCAAGGCGACCCCGGTCGAGGGGTGCTGATCGAGCCGGTGGAGGCTTCCGCCCAGCAGGCTCGTGGCCTGGCCCGGCATCACGTGGGAGAAGTGCGCCATCAGAGACGAGATCGTCCCGGGGCCGACGAGCAGCGTGAAGACGCCCACCGCAACGAGGAGCACCGACGGGATCGCGAAGAACGTCGAGTACGCCAGCGCCGAGGCAAGCATCGTCCCGTTGTCGTTCATGAACTCCTTGCCCGCCCGGACGAAGATCGCCCGCCAGTCCCGGAAGGAGAGGTCGCGGACGCCCGGATCGGAGAGCTGCGGCTCGTCCCGCTCCGGCTGCGGCGTCGGCTCGTCGGCGGCGCGCTGGTGCTCGACCGGCGCCTCGTCGGGCGTGGGCCGCGCCTGATCCGCCTCGTCCGCCGGCCGCACGCCGCGCTGCTGCTCGCGTGCCCGCATGCCGTTTGAACGAAGGTGACCGCGATCCGGTTGCGGAGTCGGGGCGGGCAGATTCGAACTGCCGGCCTCCCGGCCCCAAACCGGGCGCTCTGACCAGGCTGAGCTACGCCCCGACGCGACGCAGTGTAGGCCGACTACTCGGACTCTATGAGCGCGCGCAGCTCGGCGAGCTTCTCGCCACGGAGCTCGTCACGCTCACCGCGGTCGATGCGGGCGAGCAGATCCCGCACGAGCGGAGCGAGCTCGAGCGGGTTGAACGGCTTCGTCACGTAGTCCACTCCGCCGATGTCGAGCCCCCGCGCCCGGTCCCGGAACTCCGCGCGCGCCGTGAGGAAGATGATCGGGATCCCTCGCGTCCGGTCGTCCTCGAGCAGCTCCTCGGCGACCCGCCAGCCGTCGAGGCCGGGCATCATCACGTCGAGGAGGACAACGTCCGGCTGCTCGCTCCGCGCGAGCTCGAGCCCGGCCGCCCCGTCCGCCGCCTCGAGCACCTGGATTCCCTCGGCCTCGAGGTTGACTCGACAGAGCAGCCGGATCGGCGCCTCGTCGTCGACCACGAGCACCCGCGTCTCGCCCGCCGCGCTCACCGGCCGCCTATACCCATCCGTCTCGATCTCGGCACTCATACGCGCTCACCGCCCGTCGCGGCAGGAGTGGCGGCTGCCGGCAGCTCGAAGGAGAAGCGGGATCCCTCCCCCTCCTGCGACGAGACCCAGATCCGGCCGCCCATCGCTGTCACGAGCCCCCGGGCGATGAACAGCCCGAGCCCGGTCCCGCCGGCGCCGGAGCGGAGCTCGGCGTCGGAGCCGCGGTAGAACTTGCGGAAGATCTGCTCCTGGTCCGATTGCGGGATGCCGATGCCCTCGTCGGCGACGCTGACCTCGACCGTGTCCTGCCTTCGCGCGGCGCCCACCGTCACGGTGCCGCCGTCCGGCGAGTAGCGCACGGCGTTCTCGACGAGGATCGCGCACACCTGGCGCAGCTTCTCGGGATCCGCTTTCGCTGCGAGCGGCTCGTCGGGGAGCTCGACGACGAACCGGTGTCCGTTGACGTCGGTCGCCGAGACGGTGTCCAGCACCTGCCCCACCACGTCACGTATGTCGGTCTCCGCGAGATTGACCTGAAGGTCGCCGGTGTCGAGCCGCGCGACGTTGAGGAGCGTGTCGACGATCGACGTCAGCCTCTGCGACTCGGACGCGATGTAGCGAAGAAACGTCAGCCGTTCCTCCTCGCCGAACATGACGTCCTGGCGCAGCAGCGTCTCGGCGAAGCCGTAGATGGAGGTGAGCGGCGTGCGGAGCTCGTGCGAGACGGTGCTCACGAAGTCGGATTTGACCTGTTCGACGAGCCTGTCGCTCGAGATGTCGCGGAACGCGAAGATGCGGCCCGCGACGGCGCCGAGCGGATCGCGCATGACTGCCTCGGTGACCGAGAGCCACACCTCCTCGCGGCCGCGCATGATCGGCACGAGCCGTTCAGCGCGCACGGTCTCGTCGGGCGACTCGAGGCTCCGCTGGAGCACGTCGACGGGTGCGCGGCCGAGGGCGACCGACGCCGGGACGCCGGTGATCACCTCGGCGGCGCTGTTCCAAAGCACGACGTTGCCTTCGCGATCGACGGCGACGATTCCCTCGGCGATGTTCGCGAGGATCGCCACCGATCGCTCCCGCTCGAGCGCGACCCGCTGGTAGAGCTCGGCGTTCGAGAGCGCGGCGGAGGTGCTCGCGGCAACGGCGAGCAGCGCTTCGATCTCCTCCTCGCGCCATTCGCGCGGCACCGAGGCGTAGACCGCGAGGACGCCGACGGTCGCTCCCTCCGCGCCTCCGACTGGCACGCCGAGAAACGCGGAGTGGCCCGCCCGGAGCATCGGGTCGAGGCTGCGCAGGCGCTCGTCCTCACCGGCTTGCGCGAGCGCGATGGGCGCGCCCGACTGGACGACGTCGCCAGAGAGCCAGCCATCGGCGGGGCTTCGCGAGCCGAGCGCGGCCTCCGCGCCCTCTCCGTCGGCCGCCGTGACGACGAGCTCCTCGCCGTCGAGCAGCCGGAAGGCTCCTGCCTCCGCGTTGACGAGCGCGGGCGCCTGCTGGACGACCTCGTCCAGCACCGCTGCCGGATCCAGCTCGCTCGTGATCAGGCGCCCGGTGCGCGTCAGCTGCTGCGCGAGGGCGCGCGCGCCGCGCTCGGCCTCGAACAGCTCGCTTCGCTCGAGGGCGCCACGCGTCGCGTCGGCGAGATGGCGGGCGAGCTCGAGGTCGTCGTCGCTGAAGGAGCGCTTCTCCTCGAAGAAGATGAGAGCCAGGCCGCGGCCCGCGTCGCGTGGCGCGTCCACCGGCACCGAGATGAGCGAGAGATAGTCGTTCGCAGCGGCGGCCATGCGTAGCTCGGGCAGCAGCCGCTCGTCGTCCGCGATCGAGGAGGAGACGAGGATGCGCCCTTCGGTGGCGGCGCGGAAGAGCGGCCCGTGCTGCTCGGCCGCACGCTCGTCGAAGATGCTGCCGAGGTCGGCCGGCAGCTCGTACGTCCCGACGGCCTCGAGCCGCCCGCTGGAGGGGACGAGCACTGCCGCCGAGCTTCCTCCGAGCGCCTCGGCGGCCGCCTGGGCGATGGCCTCGAGCGTGGCTGCGCGAGACAGCGACTGGCCGAGCACCGACGCGATCCGGTAGAAGCCCCGCTGGATTCGCGCCTGCCGTGCGCTCTGCGTGAACATTTCGGCGTTCCGCAGCGCGAGCGACGCGAGACCGGCGAACGCCTCGAGGATGCTCGCGTCCCGCTCGGCGAAGCGGCGCCCCTCGCGGCGGCCTACGCCCAGCACGCCGCGGACCTCGTCGCTCCAGAACATCGGCGCGGTGATGACGTCGGTGAAGCCGTCGTAGGCCGGGTGCGGAACCGGCGCCCCGATCTCGCCGTAGGCGCTCTCGATCAGCGGCCGCCCTTCGCGGACGGCCGCGCCAGCAAGGCCGTCTGCGGCCGGGAACTCGAAGCCGAGCAGCGAGTCGTCGAAGCCGTGCACCGCGACGCAGCGGAACAGGCCCCGCTCGGGGTCGAGGAGGTAGCAGTCGGCGGCTTCGGCGTCGAGCAGCTGGGCGAGCTGGTCGGCGAGCCGCTGCAGGACGACGCTCAGGTCGAGCTCGCTGCTGAGCACATGCGCGGCGCGGAGCAGGGCGCTCTGCTGTGCGAGCTGCTCCTCGTTCTCCTTGAGCGCCTCCTCGAGCGCCACGCTCGCCCGCAGCCGCTCGAGCGCGACCGCCGCCTCCGAGGCGAGGGTCTGCATGACCGCGAGATCGTCGGTGGAGAAGAGTCGAGGCTCGTCGAGCGTCGCGACGGAGATCACCGCGGTCACGCGATCCTGCACCAGGAGCGGGACGAATGCAGCGCTCTTCGCCCCGACGGCGGCTACGAGCCGCGGGCTGATCACGCCGGAGCTCTGCGTGTCGTAGACGGTGAACGCGGACGCTTCGAACACCGCGCTCGCGATCCCCGAAGGCTCGCTCTGGAGGTCGAGACGCAGCCCGCGCCACCAGTCGACGTCTTCGCCGCCCGCCCGCGCGAGGTAGCCGGTCGCCTCGCGGCCGTCGTCGGAGACGAAGGTCAGGGCAGCGAAGCCGACGTGGAAGAGCTCCGCGATCTCGTCGAGGAGCGTCCGGGCGACGTCCTCGACCTCACCGCTGCGGGCGAGCTCGCCGGCGACGCGGCTGACGCTCTCGAACTCCCTCGTCGGGCCGGCGCTTCGGCCCTCTCGCGCGCTGCCACGACGGAGAATCGCAGGCAAAAGCACCGCTGCGGCCGCGGCGCGGCCGAGCGCGCGAACGGTCGACGACGTATTGGGGTTCCGCACTGGGCCGTCAGATTGTACGAAGCCGCGTCCGACGGGGCCAGAAATCGGCCCGGAAAGCGGCGGAGTCGGGCTCCGGAGATGGAAAAGCCCGCCGCTCGGGGGGTCGGTGCGGCGGGCTCTCCCGATTGCTCCCCGCAAAGACGTCAAAGACGCCGCGGTTCGCATCGCCCAGTGGCAGGGAGGCTACGGCGCGTTTGCGAGCCGGACAATGGGCCGTACGGCCCATCTTTGCAACGTCCACAAGCCACGTTCGCACGGCGGAAAGATCGCGTCACGCGGTTCTTCTCACGCCCCGCTAACGAAACCCCGGCTATCGTGGCCGACGGTGGTGAAACGCCTTCTTCTCGCGTCGCCGCGAGGCTACTGCGCGGGGGTCGAACGAGCGGTCGAGACGGTCGAGCGGGCGCTTGCGCTCTACGGAAGCCCGGTCTACGTCCGCAAGCAGATCGTCCACAACTCGCACGTCGTGGAGGATCTGCGCTCGCGCGGCGCGATCTTCGTCGATGCGCTCGACCAGGTGCCGGAAGGAGCGACCGTCGTCTTCTCCGCCCACGGCATCGCGCCGGCGGTGCGGCGGGAGGCGGAGGAGCTGCGCCTGACCACGATCGACGCGACCTGCCCGCTCGTGACCAAGGTGCATGCGCAGGCCCGCCGCTACGCGGAGGCCGGGTACGCCGTCGTCCTCATCGGACACGTGGGGCACGAGGAGGTCGAAGGGACGTTGGGCGAGGCGCCGGAGGCGATCGTCCTCGTCCAGTCGACCGACGAGGCGGAATCCGTCTTGCTTCCCGACGATCGGCCGCTGGCCTACGTCACGCAGACGACGCTCTCGGTCGACGAGACAGGAGCGATCGTCGCGGTTCTGCGCCGCCGCTTTCCCCGCATCGAAGGGCCGGCGCGCGAGGACATCTGCTACGCGACCTCGAACCGGCAGTGGGCGGTGAAGGAGCTCGTCCGTGAGGTCGACCTCCTGCTGGTCGTCGGCTCGCCGAACTCGTCGAACTCGCAGCGACTCGTGGAGGTCGCCCGCGCGGAGGGAACTCCGGCCCATCTGGTCGACGACGTGCGCGGCATCGACGATAGCTGGCTCGCCGGCTGCGAGACCGTCGGCCTCACCTCGGGCGCGTCCGCGCCGGAATGGCTCGTCACCGAGGTCTGCGAGTGGTTCCGCTTGCGCGGGGCCGAGGTGTGCGAGCTGGATCCCGTGCACGAGGACGTGAGCTTCAGGCTGCCCGTCGAGCTCCGGCGCGCAGAGCGGACCGCGGCTTAGCCGGACTTCTCGAGCTTCAGCTCGGCGCCGTACTCGACGTCAACCGCGAGGACTTCGCGCTTGATCCACTCTCCGTGGGCCTCGACGAGGGGGCGCGACTCCTCCGGAAGCGTGAGCACGATCCGGTCGGTGAGCTCGAAGCCTTGCTCCTTGCGGAGCGAGTTCACGCGATGGATGAGCTCGTACGCCTCGCCCTCGAGCACGAGCTCGTCGTCGAGGCCGAGATCGAGCGCGACCGTGACGCCGTCGCCCGAGGCAATCGCCCACCCCTCGCGCCCTCCGCGCTCGACGAGTACCTCGTCGGCCTCGAGCTCGCGCCCGGCGACGCGGAACCGACCCTCCGGCAGCTCCTCGAACTCGCCCGCCGCGAGCGCCTCGCGGACGGTTCCGAGCTCCTTGCCGAGCTTCGGGCCGAGCTTGGGCAGGTTCGGCTTCACGCGCAGCTCGACCGCCTCGACGGGGCCGAGCTCGACGTCCTTGACACGCAGCTCGTCTGCGATCTCTTCGACGTGCCCGTCGAGCGCCGCTCCCTCGACCACGAGCCGTCGCAACGGCTGCCGCAGCTTGATCCCCGAGCTGGAACGCGCCTGCCGCCCCAGCTCCACGACCCGGCGCACATCCGCGATCTCGTCGAGCAACCCGCGATCCGGCTCGGCCACCTCGGGCCAACCTGCGAGGTGCACGGACTCCGGCCCGTCGAGGACGAGCGTCCGCCACAGGCGGTCGGTGACGAAGGGCAGGATCGGCGCCAGGACGCGGAGGGATTGCACGAGCGCGTACCAGAGCGTCCGCAGCGCCGTCTCGTCGTCCGCCCAGAAGCGGCGCCGCGAGCGGCGGATGTACCAGTTCGAGAGGTCGTCGACGTACGCCTCGAACTCGCGCATCACGGCGACGGTCTCGTATTCCTCGTACGCGGTCTCGGCCGCGAGGACGAACGCGCCCGTCCGCTCGACGAGCCAGCGGTCGAGCGGCTCGACCGTCTCGGGCAGGAGGGCTCCCCACTCGGGCCGGAAGGCGGCGATGTTGGCGTAGTCGACGAAGAACTTGACCGAGTTCCAGAACGTGAGGAACCGCCGTTTCACCTCCTCGGCCATCCCGTAGCCGAAGCGAAGGGGTTGGCTCGGCGGCTGGCTGCAGTAGAGCCAGCGCATCATGTCCGCGCCCATCCGCTCGAGCGCGTCGTTCAGCTCGATCGCGTTGCCCCACGACTTGTGCATCTCGCGGCCGTCCTCGTCGTAGACCTTCTCGTAGGTCAGGACGCGCCTGTACGGCTGGCGCCCGTCGAGCGTGATCGCCATGAAGCACTGCGAGTAGAACCAGAGCCGGATCTGCTCACGCATCTCCGAGACCCAGTCGGCCGGGAACCACTTCTCCCAGTACGCGTTGTCGGGCAGGTCGGCGCCGGAAAGGCCCTTCGAGGCACCCGTCGCGTAACCGCCCGGAATCCATTCCGGGTTCCGCCAGCCGAGCGTCGAGAAGTGGACGATGCCCGCGTCGAGCCAGGCGTCCCCGACCTCCGGGATCCGCTCGACCTCCGCGTCGCAGCTCTCGCAGCGGATGCGGACGCCGTCGATCCACGGTCGGTGGAGCTCTCGTAGCTGGTCGAGGCCGGAGACGGCGCGCTCCTCGAGCTCTGCGCGCGAGCCGATCACGTTCAGGTGGCCGCACTCGCACTCGTAGAACGGGAGGGGCAGGCCGAAATAGCGCCGGCGGGAGATGTTCCAATCGCCCATGTTGCGCAGCCAGTCGTCCATCCGCTTCTTGTACTGCGGCGGCGTCCACTCGACGGTCGCGTTGCCGTCGAGCATGGGCTGCCGGATCTCGTCGGCTGAGATGAACCAGTCGTCGACGACGCGGAAGACGAGCGGCGTGGAGCACCGCCAGCAGATGGGATAGCGGTGGACGATCGAGGTCGCCTCGACGAGGCGGCCGCGGTCCCGCAGCGACTCGATCACCGGGACGACGGCCTCTTCCGTGGTCAGCCCGGCGAGGTCGCCGTACTCAGGCAGCATCACTCCCGACTCGTCGATCGGCGTCAGCACGGGCAGGTCGTGAACACGCGACAGCTCGAAGTCCTCGGCGCCGGCGCCGGGCGCGATGTGGACGATGCCGGTGCCCTCGTCGAGGGAGACCTCCTTCCAGGGGATCACCCGGTGCGCGACGCCTTCCTGTGCCGGCAGGTCGTCGAACGGGCCCTCGTACTCGAGCCCGACGAGCACCTCGCCGCGCACCCTCTCCTCGAAGTGCTCGTCGGGATAGCGCGCGACCGCGACCCACTCGCCGGCGTCGTTGAGCCCGTACTCGGCGTCGGGCCTCACGGCCGCGGCGACGTTCGCCGGCAGCGTCCACGGGGTCGTCGTCCAGATCACGAGCGCCTGTCCGGGCCGTTCGCGCAACGGGAAGCGGACGAAGAGCGACGGGTGCTCGAGCTCGGCGTAGTTCTCCTCGCCGGCTTGCTCGTGCTTGGAGAGCGACGTGCCGCACCGCGGGCACCACTGGGTCGCGCGATGCCCCTTGTACAGCCAGCCGCGCCCCTGCACCTCCTTGAGGAAGCGCCAGATGTACTCGATGTTCGTGTCCGAGAAGGTGAAGTAGTCGTTGCCCCAGTCCATCCACATCCCGAGCCGCTTCGACTGCTGAGTCATGACCCCCGCGAAGTGCGCCACCCGCTCCTTGCACCGCTCCGCGAACTCCGCCAGCCCGTAGCTCTCGATCTCGCGCTTCGAGTTGAGGCCCAGCGCCTTCTCGACCTCGACCTCCACATGGAGCCCCTGCGAGTCGAAGCCGTTCTGGTAGCGGAGCTCGTGGCCGCGCTGCGCCTTGTAGCGCTGGAAGACGTCCTTCAAGGTCCGGCCGTGTCCGTGATGGACGCCGGCCGGGTTGTTCGCCGTGATCGGCCCGTCCATGAAGGAGAAGGTGGGGCCGCCGCGGTTCTGCTCGCGCAGCTTTGCGAAGGTCCCCTCCTCGTCCCAGCGCGCGAGCATCTCCCGCTCGAGCGCGGGATGGTCGGGTTTGTCCGGCAGAGGCTGGAAGATTGGCTCCCGCATGGGAAGGCAAGTCTAGGCTGAGGCGTTCTCATATTCGGGAGCCTGGGTACAGGTGCTCCCGTTCACGCGATAGCGAAAGGAAACGATGGCAACCGACGTCACCGACAGCACCTTCGAGACCGAGGTCCTCCAGTCGGAGGAGCCGGTGCTCGTCGATTTCTGGGCGGAGTGGTGCGGGCCGTGTCATGCGGTCGCGCCCGTGCTCGAGCGCATCGCCGACGAGCGCAACGTCAAGCTCGTCAAGGTGAACATCGACGAGAACCAGGATCTCGCGATGCGCTACGGGATCCAGTCGATCCCGAACATGATGCTCTTCGAGGACGGGGCGCCCAAGGCCTCGGCCGTCGGCGCGATGCCGAAGGGCATGCTCGAGCGCCAGCTCGGCTTCGACGAGAACTAGGAAAAGGCGAGAGCGCGGCGGGGGTGCTGCCGCGCTCTACGCGCCCTCACGAACCAGGGGGAGCTAGTCCGCGGATTGGGCCGTGTCCAGGCCCTCGACGAACCGCAGAAAGTCCGCATGCTTGGCGAGATACGCCTCGAGCTCTCCGAGACCGGCGCCCGCCCAGTCCTCGAGCCACGTCTCGGCGATGTCATCCTCGATGCAGTGGAAGCCACGCTCGCTCATTGCGGGCATGATCGACACGAAACCGGACGATGCCTATGGGCCGTTCGGCTCAACTTGCGGGACGGCCGGACCTAAGCGATTGCGAGGAGGCACGCGAATGCACGACAACCCCGGGGCGAACGAGCAGGAGCAAGAGCTCGCACAGACCGAACGGATGGACGAGGACGAAGAACAGCGC
>Ga0209810_1000716_pt1 | contig 64318 bp, 52 predicted proteins | sample Coa_R1_7_FD_187159 | JGI IMG/M metagenome (GOLD analysis project Ga0209810, IMG submission 187159) | Surface soil microbial communities from Centralia Pennsylvania, which are recovering from an underground coalmine fire - Coalmine... | ecosystem: Environmental > Terrestrial > Soil > Unclassified...
AGTCGACCGCCAGCGGACCGCCGTTGTACTGTCCACGCGTCAGCAGGGTGATCGGCTCGTGGGCCGCATATCCCGGCAGACCGAAGCTGTGCGCCAGCACCACCAGAGTCGCGAGCGCAAACCGCAGGAAATCCAGGTTGTTGCGCCGTCCCTCGCTTACCTGGCCGAGCGTCACGGGTGGCGGGGCGTTGTTCGGCATGTTCGCGGCTCTATTCCTTCCATGCCGTGTTGACGGCTGCCTGAAGAGGCATGCTAATAAGTCTCTGCCCCACCGGAACATCGTTTCGGCGGAAGAGGGCGAATAAGGGCTTAGAGCCGCCCGGCCACTCCCGCGCAAGCGCATACTGCGCCGTCAGCCGCTCGGAGGGGGGCAGCGCCGCCTCGCACTGCTGCAATTGCGCCCACTCTCCCGCGCGCAGCAGGATCCACTCCGGCCGGAACCGCTGCCAGAGCTCGTGCCTCGGACAGGCGACCTGCTTATTCCAGTACGGCAACACCTCCGGCGAGACCAGGCCGACGACATCCAGAACGCGCAGGCCGCTGTAATAGCCGATATAGCCGATCGGTTCCAGCATGACCGTATCCGTCGAACGCGCATGGTCGCGCAGCCACAGGCCGATGGGGATCCGCAAGGTCAGCTCAGTCTCCTGCGTGGAGCGCAGATCTTCCCGCACGCGCGGCGTTGCGAACGCTATCAGCAGCAGGCAGGCGCCGATGACGGCAGCGTTTCGCGCGGCAGCATTCTGCAGAAATTCGCGCCCCCTTCCCCGCAGCATCCACTCCAGAAGCAGGCTCCAGCCGGTCATCGCGACCAGGTAGTATACCGGCGTCGGCGGCACAAAGTACCAGCCGAACAGGAACACCGGCGAGAGCGCCATTCCCGCGTAGTAAGTCATCATCCACAGCGCGGGCACAACAAGTTTGATCTCCGGGGGCAGATGCCCGGCGTTCACCGTCCGACGGCGGGCCAAAGCGGCAATGAGGGCCACCAGCGCAACGGCACAGCCCACCAGCAGGACCGCGCCCACATTATGGGCCATCCTGCCCACAAACTCTCGCAAGTGCGGGAAGGGTGTCGTCGCGTAATGGCTGTAGACCTGCAGCTTGGCCGCCACCGAAAGGGGGACCGGCGAGCCGAAATAGAGCGTTGCGAAGACCAGCCAGGGCAGCAGCAGCGCGCCGAAGAGGAGTAGCCCACGCCAGGGAAGACGCCGCTCATAGAGCAGCGTGCCCAGCAGCAGAAACGCGACTAGGGCCATGCCGTCGATGCGCAGCAGCACCAACACGGCCGCCGCCGCCCACGCTGCGATCTCCCTTCGCTCCGCCCAGGCCGCCCAGGTCATCGCGACCGCTGCCGCGACCTCCCCGACCTCCATCCCTTTGGTCGCCCAGATCAGGTTGACCGGCAGCAGCGCCACACAGACCGCCGCCGCCAGTCCCGCGCCCGGCCGCCCGATGGCGCGGCCCAACCGGTAGGTGGCCCAGCACGCCAGCGCATCGGCCCCGATACCCAGGAGCTTGCCCCCCAGGATCGGGTCGACGTGCAGGCGCATCCACAGCGCCAATACGAGCGTATACAGGGGGGTCGTCGTGCCCAGGACCCGCGCGCCCGGATTGTAGACGAAGCCATGTCCGGCAGCCAGATTCCGGGCATAACGCAGCGTGATAAAAAAGTCCTCTTCCGTGGCGTGGGCCGTCAGCAGAAAGCAGCGCACCCCGATCGCCAACACGAGGATCAAAAGCAGGGTGAGAAGATAGGGATCTCGAAAGCGCGGTCTAGGGGAGACATGGCTTTCCGGCGCGCTCGCGCCGTCGCTCTCGCGCCTCTCCCTGGTCGCCGTTATCGTCTGTTGCCGGATTCCCGCCACCCCGTCTCCTCATCGCCGATCTGTTGTTCATTATACAACAGCGGCGCCCCAGACGCCAGCAGAACGACGCCTCCGACGCAAACGAGCGTCCCGGCCATCATCGGCTCCAGGGACGCTCGCGCTTCTGCCCAATAATAGAGAATGCCTACTTCGGCGTGAAGGAGGTGCCGCAGCCACAACTGCGGGAGGCGTTCGGGTTGCTGAACTGCCAGCCGCCTTCCAACAGGTTCTGGAGGCTATAGTCGATCACGGTCCCGGCGATGAAGCGCGCGCTCTTCTTGTCGACCATCACCGTCAGGCCCTCGATCTCAAAAACCTCATCGCGCTCGGTCGGGCTCTCCTCCAGAGTGAGCTTATACGACAGGCCGGAACAGCCGCCGCCGCGCACGCCGACGCGCAGCCCTAGCTTCGCATCGCCCTGCTTGGCGATCAGCGTCTTCACCCGCTCGACCGCAGCGGGCGTCAAAGAAACGATCGTTGTCGATTCATCCAGCACGCTCATTATCTGACCCCTCTCAAAAGAAACCAAGTTCCAGCTTGGCCTCTTCGGACATCATGTTCATGTTCCAGGGCGGATCCCAGACGACTTCTACCTTCACGTCGGTCACCCCGGAGATGGCCCGTATCTTATCCTCGACTTCGATGGGCAGCGACTCAGCGACGGGGCACATCGGCGTCGTCAGGGTCATCGTTACATCCACGACGCCCTCCGGGCTGACCTCGATATTATATACGAGCCCCAGCTCGTAGATATTGACCGGTATCTCCGGATCGTACACCGTCCGCAGTGTTTCGATGACCTCGCCTTCCAGGATCGAAGTCTCGATGGATGTCATTTCCATTTGGCCCCCACCCCCGACCCCTCCCCCAATTCTAGGGGAGGGGGGACTCTACTAAAGGTTTAGCCCACTTTGGCGGGCTTTGTATTTCAGCGCGGGGTTTTAACCCCGTGACCTTATTCCGTTGAAACCGGTGTATCCTGCTGCTCCAGGGCGGCGTGCAGGGTATGCCAGGCGAGGCTGGCGCACTTGACGCGCGCCGGAAACTCCCGCACGCCGGAGAAAACGGCGAGCTTGCCGAGATTCTCGGCGTCCACGTCTTCGTCCTCACCCATGACCATCGCATGGAACTGCCCGAAAATGGCTTCCGCTTCGGCTACTGTCTTGCCCTTCAGAGCCGCGGTCATCATCGAGGCCGACGCCTTCGAGATGGCACACCCTTTGCCCTGGAAGCTGATGTCTTTGATGACGCCGTCTTCCACGTCCAGGTAGACGGTGACCTCATCGCCACAGAGCGGATTATGCCCCTCCGCCTCGCGGTTGGCATTCTCCAGCTTGCGAAAGTTGCGCGGCTGCTTATTATGGTCCAGAATGACTTCCTGATAGAGCTCTCGCAGGTCCGACATCAGCCGAACACCTCCTTGACCTTGCGCAGCCCTCGCACCAGGGTATCGATCTCTTCGCGCGTGTTGTAGCAGGCCAGAGACGCCCGCACCGTGGCCGGCACGCCGAACCGCTGCATCACCGGCTGCGCGCAGTGGTGGCCCGTGCGCACGGCGATCCCTTCCATGTCTAATACGGTCCCGACATCGTGCGGGTGGATGTCGTCCAGAATAAAGGAGAGGACGCTGGCCTTGTCGCGCGCCGTACCGATCATCTTCAGCCCCGGCACGGCCGTAAGCTGCTCCGTGCCGTAGGCCAGCACCTGCTGCTCGTAGGCGGCCACGCGCTCCATGCCCAGGCCCTCCAGATAGTCGATGGCCGCGCCCAGCCCGATGCCGCCGGCAATATGCGGCGTGCCCGCCTCGAACTTATAGGGCAGGTCGTTATAGAGCGTCTTCTCGAAGGAGACGGAGCGGATCATGTCCCCGCCGCCCTGGTAGGGCGGCATGGCTTCCAGCAGCGCCGCCTTTCCATAGAGCACGCCGATGCCGGTCGGGCCGTAGAGCTTGTGGCCGGAGAAAACATAGAAGTCCGCGTCGAGCGCCTGCACGTCCACCTTGCGATGATAGATCGCCTGCGCGCCGTCCACCAGCACCGGAACGCCGTGTTTGTGAGCCATCTCGATGATCTTCTCGACCGGGTTCACCGTGCCGAGCGCGTTCGACATATGCACGACGGCGACCAGCTTCGTGCGCGGATTGAGCAGTTTCTCGAATTCGTCCAGAAGCAGCTCGCCCGCGTCGTTCATCGGGATGGCCCGCAAGTAAGCGCCCTTCTCCTCGCACAGCATCTGCCAGGGCACGATGTTGGAGTGGTGCTCCATCGCGGAAATCACGACCTCGTCGCCCTCGCGCACGTTCTTGCGGCCGTAGGTCTGCGCGACAAGGTTAATGCCCTCGGTGGCGTTGCGCGTGAAGATGATCTCGTGTGCGTCAGCGGCGTTGAGGAACTGCTTCACCTTGACCCGCGCCTCCTCATAGCGGCGCGTGGCCCGCTCGCTCAGCGCATGCACGCCCCGGTGGATGTTGGCGTTATCTTCTTTATAATAGCGGTCGAGCGTTTCCAGCACGATTCGGGGTTTCTGGGTAGTCGCCGCGTTGTCCAGATAGACCAGCGGCTTGCCGTGGATCATCTGCTTGAGGATCGGGAAGTCCTCCCGGACCCGCGCCACGTCGTAAGCAAGCTCGGTCTGTATGTCCTTCCGTGTGGTCAAGGCGGTCATAGCACTCCCTCCATCCGATGGGCCACCGGAAGCCGCGCGAGCAGAAGCGCATTCAACTGCTCCCGGATCGGCTCGATCTTGATGCGACCGATGATGTCGCTGGCGAACGCGTAGATAAGCAGGCTGCGGGCGTCCTCTTCGCCGATCCCGCGCGAGCGCAGATAGAAAAGCGCTTCCGGCTGCAACTGACCGATGGTCGCGCCGTGGGTGCATTTGACGTCGTCGGCGAAGATTTCCAACTGCGGCTTGGTGTTGATCTGCGCTTTCCCGGAAAGGAGCAGCGTCTGGTTGGTCTGCTTGGCGTCGGTCTTCTGGGCGTCCTGGCGCACGAAGATTTTGCCGTTGAAGACACCGCGCGCCTGCCCGTCGAGGATGCCTTTATACAGCTCGTGGCTGTCGCAGTGCGGCATGGCGTGGTCGATAGCCGTGTGGTTGTCCACCAACTGCTTTCCGGACGCCAGATAGAGCCCGTTCAGCGTACACTCGCCGCCCTCGCCGCCCAGCACGGCGTTGATGTCGTTGCGGACGATCGCCCCGCCAAGCGTGATGGAATGCGAGCTGAAGTTGCTGGTCCGGCTCAGATGCACCTGCTGGGTAGCGACATGAAACGCCTTCTCCCCCTCGCGCTGCAGCTTGTAGTGGTCAACGACGGCGTTCTCGCCCAGCACGATCTCGGTCACGGCATTCGTGAGGATTTCCCCATCTCCGAAGCCGGCATAGCTCTCGACGATGGTCGCCTGGCTGTTCTCCTCCGCAACAATCAGCGTGCGCGGATGGGCCACTGTCCGCTCTTTTTCCCCAATCGAGAGGTAGAGCAGATGGATCGGCTGCTCGATGATAACGCCGCGCGGAATGTGAACGAAGCCGCCATCCTCGAAGAAGGCGGTGTTCAGGGCCACAAAGGGAGCGTTCTCGAAGGACGCATAACGTCCCAAATGCCGCTCGATCAGCTCCGAATCGGCCTCCAGCGCCTCCGCCAAACTGCCCGCTCTCACGCCCTGCGGAAGATCCGGTGAAGAGAGGGAAGACGCATAGAATCCGTTCACGAAGACCAGCCGGTGAAACGGCGCACCCTCGAAAGCGACGCGCTGCAGGTCCGCAGCCGCCGGCAGCGTTTCCGGTCGTCCGGCCGGAGTGAAGGACGCCTGCGTGATCGGCGTCACGTTCGTGAAGCGCCATTCCTCGTCACGACGGGTCGGGAAGCCCAGTTCGGCGAAGCGGGAGATCGCCGCTTTGCGGAGCGGCAATAGCCATGCCGGGCCGTGCCCCGCGCTCTCCTTCTGGAGAGCCTCGAAGCGCGCCAGGTAGCTATCTAAAGTTGTCTCCAATGCCTGTGTCATCGTCCGCGCTTTCCTTCTCAGACGCTCGCCAGCTCGTGCTCGACCCAGCCGTATCCCTTCTGCTCCAGCTCAAGCGCCAACTCCTTGCCGCCGGACCGCACGATGCGCCCGCCCGAAAGGACGTGCACGAAATCCGGAATGATGTAGTTGAGCAATCGCTGGTAGTGCGTGATGACAATGAAGGCGCGCTCCGGGCCGCGCAAGGCATTGACGCCGTTGGCGACGATTTTCAGGGCATCGATGTCCAGGCCCGAATCGGTCTCATCCAGAATGCCTAGCTTCGGGTCCAGCACCGCCATCTGGTAGATTTCGTTGCGCTTCTTCTCGCCGCCGGAGAACCCTTCGTTGATCGGGCGCTTGAGCAGCTCCGCGTCCATCTCCAGCAGCTTGGCCTTCTCTTTGACCAGGCGCAGGAACTCGAAGGCGTCCAGCTCCTCCTCGCCCCGATGCTTGCGGATGGCGTTGTAGGCCGCTTTGAGGAAGTAGTCGTTGCGTACGCCGGGGATTTCGACAGGATACTGGAAGGCCATGAAGATACCCTCGCGGGCGCGCTCCTCCGGGGCCATCTCCAGCAGGTCCTGCCCCTCGAACAGCACCTGTCCCTCGGTGACCTCGTAGGCTTCCCGGCCGGCCAGGACCCCGGCGAGAGTGCTTTTGCCGGAGCCGTTCGGCCCCATAATGGCATGCACCTCGCCTTTGTTGACCTTCAGGTCGATGCCTTTTAAAATTTCTCTATCGTTCACGCTGGCGTGCAGATTCTTGATTTCGAGCATTGCTCCCATTCTCGTCCCTCGTTCTAGCCGGTCTTTTGCCGGGCCGCATTTACCGGGCCGTAAACGGCCCGTCTGGCAGGCGGCAGAGCCGCCAACCGCCCTATCGGGTGGACCTCCCCCTTTCCAATCGCCATCGGTGCGGGGTAACGGCCCCGCCCCTTCCCTCTCCTTCGTAAGCAGAGGGGAGAAAACTAACAAGGCTGGTGGCGTCCGCGAGGACGCTTGTTTTTTCCTGCCGGGTCGTTTATCGGCCCGGCTCTCGCTGTCGCCGTAGCGCCTCTATCTCCGCCTGGAGGCGTGCGATCTGCGCTTCCGCCGCTTCAGCGCGCAATGCATTCTCTTCGGCACGACGCGCATTCTCTAGCGGCGTGAATAGCCATTGCTCCCGCTTCGGATCGTAGAAGCGCATCGTGTCGCCGTCTACGACAAGGTCCAGTCCCAGCATTTTGCTATGGAGCCGGTCCACCAGCATCGGCATGAGAACATATTCCCCGTTCACCAACTCTGATCCCTGAAGGCGCGGTCGCAGGTAATCGCCCCTCGGATCGAACCGAAAATACTCCGGGACACGCAGCGTCTGCTCGTACAGTCTCATCTTCTTGCCGGTGTCCTCGCCACGTGTGGATCGGGACGTGACCTCGATCACCACAGAAGGCAGCTTTCCGCCCTCTTTCCAGGCCATGTAGCAGTCGCGCTGCTCTCTCGACACGCCGAAGACTACATAGACATCCGGCGAAACGACGGCTTTCGGATTGCCTTCCTCCCAGTAGAGGAAGTTGTTGCTGGCGATGTACACATCCGGACGGTCCTCGAAAGAGAAGCGCAACGCCTCCTTGCAGTAGATCATCTGATCGATGTGCCTATCGCTTTCGCCCATAGGTTTCCCATCGGAGACCGGATAGTAGATTTCCTGCGCTGTTTCGAGGCGCCGTACCGGTATGGACATAAGCCCCCCTTGTGGAACCCCAGTTTAAATCTCCTCTCTCCTTGGTAAGGAGAGGGGATTAAAGGGTGAGGTCTACCCCACGCTGCCTTCCAAGCTGACACCAAGCAGTTTCTGTGCTTCGACGGCGAACTCCATCGGCAGCTCCTTGAAGACTTCCTTGCAGAAGCCGCTGACGATCATGTTGACCGCGTCCTCGGTGGAGATACCGCGCTGGTTGCAGTAGAAGATCTGATCCTCGCCGATCTTGGAGGTGGACGCCTCGTGCTCAACCTGAGCCGTGTTGTTCTTCACCTCGATGTAGGGGAACGTGTGTGCCCCGCACCGATCGCCGATGAGCAGCGAATCGCACTGCGAGTAGTTGCGCGCGTTCTCCGCGCCGGGATTGACCCGCACCAGACCGCGATAGGTGTTCTGGCCGCGCCCCGCCGAGATGCCTTTGGAGACGATCGTGCTCTTGGTGTTCTTGCCGATGTGGACCATCTTGGTGCCCGTATCGGCCTGCTGGTAGTGGTTCGTCAGCGCCACCGAGTAGAACTCGCCGACCGAGTTGTCGCCCTGCAGGATGCAGCTCGGATACTTCCAGGTGATCGCCGAGCCGGTCTCTACCTGCGTCCAGGTGATCTTGGAGTTGACGCCCAGGCACTTGCCGCGCTTGGTCACGAAGTTGTAGATGCCGCCCTTGCCCTCTTTATCGCCCGGATACCAGTTCTGGACCGTCGAGTACTTGATGGTCGCGTTGTTCAAAGCGACCAGCTCGACTACCGCCGCATGCAGCTGGTTCTCGTCGCGCATCGGCGCGGTGCAGCCTTCCAGATAGCTGACGTAGGCATCGTCATCCGCAATGATGAGCGTGCGCTCGAACTGGCCCGTGTCTTTGGCATTGATGCGGAAATAAGTGGAAAGTTCCATCGGGCAGCGCACACCCCTGGGAATGTAGCAGAAGGAGCCGTCGCTGAACACGGCGGAGTTGAGGGCCGCGAAGAAGTTGTCCGCGTAGGGCACGACCGAGCCGAGATACTGGCGCACGAGGTCCGGATGGTTCTGCACCGCCTCGGAGAACGAGCAGAAGATGATGCCCAGCTCCGCCAGTTTCTCCTTGAAGGTCGTCGCCACAGAGACGCTGTCGAAGACGGCGTCCACCGCAACGCCGGCCAGCCACTTCTGCTCCTGCAGGGAGATGCCCAGCTTCTCGTAGGTTTCCAGCAGCTCCGGATCCACCTCGTCCAGGCTCTGCAACTGCTTCTTAGGCTTCGGAGCCGCGTAGTAGATGATGTCCTGGAAGTCGATCTCCGGGTAGTGGATGTTGGCCCACTTGGGTTCTTCCGTCATGGTCAGCCAGGTCCGATAGGACTTCAGCCGCCACTCCAGCAGCCATTCCGGCTCGTTCTTCTTGGCCGAGATAAGGCGAATGATATCCTCGTTCAGACCGCGTGGGGCCAGATCGGCCTCAATGTCGGTCACGAACCCGTATTTATAATCCTGCCGTGCAAACTCTTCGATGGTATTGGTGGCAGTCGTCATGGTTTCTCCCTCGTCCTTAGCCGGGCACGGAAGTACCCGTCTCTAGGGCGGCTACGCCGCCAACCGTCCTGCGGACGGAAAAGCTATGTCGCGTCGAATGTCCTACAGGCTCTGCGACCTGTTTTACACCGCCTGCGGCCGGACCGACGTCTCCAGCAGTATCCTCCCGACGCTCGGACCGGCTTCCTCGTCCCCGCTGATCTCTGCCAGGGAGATCAGGTTGAGCATCTGGAAGATGCGCGTATTGATGCGCGCCAGCGGCTTGCGGATCGTACACTTGTCCATCTGTTCGCAGTCGTTATGGCTGACCTTCATGCAGTGAATGATCGCGGGCGGTCCGTCGATGATCTCCACGATCGCGCCGACGCTGATCGTCTGCGCCGGGCGCGCCAGCCGGTATCCTCCCGTCGGGCCGGGCGCGGAGACGACGAGCCGGGCTTTAGCCAGCCTTTGCAGGATCTTGGCCAGCAGCTCCAGCGGAATGTCGTACTGCTCAGCGATCTCCCTGGCGTTGACGGCGCGATCACCGGCAGCGCGGGCCAGGTGAGACAGGGCCAGCAGCGCATAGTCCGTTTTTTTGCTCAAGCTCAGCATCGCCTGCTGCATCCTCTCCGACCATTTCGGTCTCCGACTAATCTAGTCGTATATATTGTACCTGGATACCTCCTGCCGCGTCAAGCAAAAACGTCGGATTCGGACGAATCGATATCATCTCATTGCCGGTCCGTGTGACGGCGCATTGGCAGACTCCTCGACAGAGACAACACAGCGGGGACTGTCATGGTATCCGCCATGGGATCCATGCGGCTATGCATAAAAAGGGCCTGCTATCTCCTAGCAGACCCTTGATCGCCGATACTGTTATGGCCTTTAGCCGGCGTAGCGCGTTAGTGCCCTTTATTGCGGGGGTCGTCTGCCGCATTCACATAGAAGATGTCGAACGGACCCATCGCATGGATTTGGATCATCGTATCGCCGGTCGTCCAGGCATAATGCCGCATCTTCGCCGGCATTATCGCGTAGCTTCCCGCCGGCATTTCGTGGCCGTTGGCCTCGTCCAGCTTATCTCCCATGCCCATATTGAACGTGCCGGAGATCACCGTCACATATTCCGTCTGGGTATGCCAGTGCGCTGGAATGTGGTAGCCATCGGGCATCTGAAGTCGGATCGTATAGAGACCTTTTTTGAAGGGGTCGCCGGCAAGCACGGCCAGTTTTGCCCCTGTGGGAATCATCGGAGGCGCATCCATCCACTTGAATTGGTCTGGAGTGAAGATGCCTGCCTGATCCCCTTCATGTCGGCATGCTTGTCTTGGCCCATAGCCAGAGCCACCATACAGCCGAGAATGCCCAGAATCACGGAGAGAGTGAGAAGCTTTTTCATCTCCTTGTTCCTCCTTCGTAGGATAGGCTATGTTTCCACTGCAGCGAACAACCTTCCTGCCTCCGTTTTCGGTATCAAGCAGACAGGACCAGGAGGAACGGCATTTACAGCCTTCATATGCTGCCTGGCGGATTAGAAGGTGTAGTGAACGCGGGCGGAGAGGACCGAGACCGGGCCACGGTCCCGGTTGTAGCCAGGATTGGCGATGTATTGATAGTCCAGCGTGAGCGATAAGGGTTTGGAAAGCTGATAAGAGTAATAGGTTTCCAGGATTCGCTCGGAGCCGTAGCTCAGCTTGCCGTCACCGACGTTGAGCCCCATACCCCCGGCTGCCAGATAGTCTCGATGCGCCGAGGAGATGTCGCTTTGCGCGACCGCCAGACCTATCCGATCGTCCTTGCGCCGCCAGAGCGTCCCTGCAATCTGCGCGCCGAGCGAGAGAAAGCGGTCGCAATCCGTGAAGTTGTAGCTCTCCGTCGCGCCGTTGTTCCAGCCCAGCCGCCCGAAAAGGCCGGTGTTGCCGCCATCCGCCAGCGCCTGCTCGAAGTTGACCCCGAATCCGTACTTGACTTCGCCCGGATGCTCCACGGCGACAGTGCTCGGCGGCAGGCCCGGCTTTGCCGCCGCCAGCGCGTCGCGGTAGCGGCCCATGTCGCCCACATTCCGGAACGCCAGGAACCGGAAGACAGCCGGCAGCTTGCGCGGGATCAATTCAGGATGGATCTCGAACTCTAGCTGCTCGCTGTGGTTGTCCGGGAAGTTGTAGGCCAGATCCGGCCCGCCGGCGGTCGTCGGCATGGCGAAGGTGCCGAGGCGCACGGCGAAATTGGGGTTCACCCAGGCGGCGGAGAGGCCCAGATCGTAGCCGCGCGTCTCCTCGGCAAAATCGTAGGCCAGGTTGTTGCCGAAAGCGTTGTTCATAAACTGGGTGCGCGGATTATTGGCGTAGGCATTGGTGTCGAACACGTCGGAGACGGCGAATTTCCCCACCTGGATGACCAGGCGGTGCGCGGGAACGTTCCCGGCGATGATATTGGGCGCGCGTCCGACCTGCTCCTGGGCTGCTTCCTCTTCGCCCGCGTGCTTGACGAGGTGCGGCATGGGCACGCGCCAGCGGACGAAATAGCGCGCAAGGTAAGGATAAGGCCGCAGTACTGGCTGCCCGATGATATCGCCGTTCGTATAGCCCGCCAGTCCCAGACCGCCGCTAATGCCGTTGCCCCAGGCGAGCTCCGGATCGATGTAGACTTCCAGATTGCGGACCAGGCGCACTCCCAGATAGAGCGTGTACGTATCCGAAAGCTCAGTCTCGTCGCGGGAGCGCAGGCTGTTTGGGCCTTCATAAGGGCTACGAAACTTAAAGAGATGCTGCAGGAGAAAGGTCGCTTCGCCCTGATGATCGTACCGCGCCTCCGGCGAGATTTGCGGCAGCGGCTTGCCTTCCTGACTCTGCTCGCCCGATTTTGGCTGCGATTTCTTCTCCCCGGCCTGCGCTTTGCCAGGCGGGCTCTTTTTTTGCTGCGCGTTTCCCCCTTGTTGGCTGCCGCCACTGCCATTCGCCCCGGAAGTCTCCTGTGCCCAAATCGGGGCCACAAACCACAAGGCCAACAAGCATATAACAAGGAGGGATAAACTCCTTCCCCTGTGGGAACCAACACACAAAAAGGTCCGCCCGTGAGGGCGGTTCTTGGCGAGACGCGGTGCAAGCCCCGGCTCGCTTCGTATGGCCGAAGGCCTGCCGGACGGGTCGTTCACGGCCCGGTGACTTCTTGCGCTTACCGACAAAGCTTATGCTCCTCTCTCCCTGGCGGCTACTCCGACTCGAAACAAAACCCGATCTTCCGACCGGGTCGAGATTGTCAGGCTAGCTGCAAGTTAGAGCGGACGAACGGTTCGAAATGTTCCCAGGATTTCTCAAGCGAGTCTGCAAAACCGGCATCCAATTCAGCGCGCTTTGGCGGGCTTTGTATCTTAGCACCGGGACGAAACCCGGTGGAAAGGCGATTCAACCCCGTGTCCCTTTAGCGGAAGCCACCGCTGACGGCGAGAACCTGCCCGGTGATGAAGCGGGCCTCCTCGGAAGCCAGGAACGCGACGGCGTCGGCGATCTCCTCCGGCGTGCCCAGCCGTCGCAGGGGCGTACTGGCGATCATGGCCGGCAGCGCCTCAGCAGGAATGACCGTTTCCAGCATGTCCGTCTGAATCAATCCCGGCGAGATCGCATTGACCGTGATGCGGCGCGGCCCTAGCTCCGCCGCATGCACACGCGTCAAGGTCTCAACGGCTGCTTTAGTCGCGCTATAGACCGAGGTGCCGGGCGGCGCGGCCGTCGCTGCGCCGGAGCTGATGTTGATGATTCGCCCGCCCTCTTCGCCTATATGTCGTGCCGCCTCCTGAGTGGCAAAGAGCACACCGCGCACGTTGACCGCAAACTGGCGCTCGTAGTCCGCCGCATCGATCTCCTCCAGAGGCCGGAACCGCGCGATGCCCGCATTGTTCACCAGAATGTCCAGGCGACCGCAGCGCGCCATCGTGGCGGCGAAGAGGCTCCGAATCTGCTCCAGGTCAGCCATATCCGCCTGCACGGGGAAAGCCCGTCCACCCGCCGCCTCGATCTCCCTGACGACCTGCGCCGCCGCCTCCGCGCCCCGATGGTAGTTCACCACGACCTGTGCCCCATCGGTCGCCAGCCGCCGCGCGATCGCCGCGCCAATGCCTCGCGAGGCGCCGGTTACCACCGCTACTCTGTTTTCCAGCCGGTTGAGGGTCATGCCTGCCTCCTGGTAAGGAGCCAATCTGTCGATAGCGTTGTCTTAAAGGAGTATAGATCAAAAGAGAAGGAAGAACGACTACAAGATCCTCCGGACGACCGCCTTGCCCGCCCGCGATTGATAGAAGCTCGCCCAGGCGATCAAAGCGATCAATACCACAAACAGGAAAAAGACGATCCACCATCCCAGCTCCGCATTGTGGATTCGCGCCTCATCCACGATTCCGGCACGGTTCACGGAGGGGTCCGTGGGAAGATAGGTCACCAATAGCGGATCGCCCACCTGCACACTATTATAGCGACTCCTGGCGACGCTGGCACGGCTCTGGAAGGTCGTTTCCCCGACCATGAAAGTATAGTAAAGGTAGTACGAGGTCGATTTGCCGGAGTAGATCCGCTTATGCGTAATCTGCGCGTAGGTGGTGCGACCGCGCGCCTGCAAGTCTTTGAGCGTGCTTATATCGTGATAGCCCAGCCAGAGAAATAACACGAAAAAGGCTCCCATGAGACCAAGAAGGATCCCAACGCCTGCACGCGATTTTCGAATCCTGATCTGTCCCCTCGTGCTGAAACGCATCACCGTCTTGATCTGTTGCGGTTCCGATCGCATATCCCTTTCCTCTTATGGTCGCTTTCTTCATACGAATATTACCTGGTATTATCGGTTTCCTTTTGCAGAGGTTATAGGCATGGGTATTCCGGCTACAAGAGCTGAACGGTTCAGGAAACGGGAACCTGTGGGAAAAGCGCCGCGTCTCGCCGCTGATAAAACGATGGAATCGCAATGAGAATTCGGGAAAGGGTGGTTTGCCATGGCAATGATAGCGGCAATCATCGGGTGTCTGGTTGTCTTGTTCCTGGGTTTCTATCTGCTCTATCGCTAAGTCAGCAATCGCGCGACCGGAGGGCGCACGCCTCCTTAGGAAGTATTGATGCGGGCGGCTTTAAAAGCCGCCCCGGTGGTTCCTGTTCCTTTCCCTTTGCTAAAATTGCCTGTATTTGTCCCTCTGACCGATATTTTTTATTCCTCCCTACCTGATTTTCCGAAACCAGCTTTCCGACAATACGATAAGGCTCGATGTTTCCGGACGGTTCTTGACAATCAGGCGCGGCCTCTTCCTCTCCGCTCTTAACCAGCCGTGGCCGAAATCGCTGCCGGATTACCCGCTGCAACCTACCTCTGTTGTCGCTTACGGATTGCCAAGCGTGGAATAGCATTCACACAAAGAATGCACGTGGCAGACCTGGAAAAGACAGCCTTTCAGCAACAACACTTTTCGAACATGGTGGAAGGCGTCGGGCGTCTGCCGGGAGCCGTTCCACGCAGCCGAAAGGAGCCACCCTTGAAGCGACGATTTTGTTTGTATCTCTCTGCGCTCTGCCTGGCGGCGGTCTGCGGCGTGACACCCCGCGCCACGGCAAATCCACCCGTCTACACCATCACGGACCTGGGCACGCTGGGCGGTTACAGCAGCCAGGCCTTCAGCCTCAATGCAACCGGCGAGGTCGCCGGCTCGTCCAGCACGGTCGATGGCTTTACGCATGCCTTCCTGTTTAGCGGCGGTGCCCCCCTGGATCTGGGAACGCTGCCGGGCGGTTCCAACAGTTACGCGCTGGGCATCAACAGCACCAACCAGGTGGCCGGCTACGCGGACACCTCCGATGGGTTCCAGCACGCCTTCCTCTACAGTAACGGCCAGATACAGGATCTGGGCACACTGCCGGGCGGGCTATTCAGCTTCGCCCAGGCGATCAACACTGCCGGCCAAGTCGTGGGCGATTCGGCCACGGCAAACGGCAGCTACCATGCTTTCCTTTATACCGGCGGCGCGATGACCGACCTCGGCCTCCTGACCGGCGGCAGCTATAGCAACGCCTACGCTCTCAACGATCAGGGCCAGGTCGTCGGTCAAGCGGCGACGGCCACCGGCGTCAATCACGCCTTTCTTTACAGCGGTGGAAAGATGCAGGACATCGATGCGGCGTCCAGCCCGTACAGCATCGCCTATGCCATCAATAACGCCGGCCAGGTAGCCGGCGGCATCGAGTCCTCCAGCGATCGCCTGCTCTATGCGTTCGTTTATGCAGGCAGCATGATGTCGATCATAGGCGGCTCCGATACGGTCGCCTACGGCATCAACGATCTGGGTCAGGTCGTCGGCTCTTTCGGAGTGTCGAACGGCGGCACCGGCGCGTTCCTCTACAGCGGCAGTACGCTCATCGATCTGAGCACCACCCTGCCGGCAAATTCGGGATGGATGTTGCAGGCCGCCGTCGCGATCAATGATAACGGGCAGATCGCCGGCTATGGGTTCAACAGCGATTTTGAGCAGCACGCCTTCCTGCTGACCCCCGTTCCCCAGGATACCAGCCCGCCGACCACCACGGCGGCTCTTGCCGGCACCCAGGCCGGCGCCAATGTCTACGTCGGCTCGGTGCAAGTCACGCTCTCGGCCACCGATCCGGATGGCGCTTCGGACGTCGCGGCGACCCATTACCAGGTGGATGGAGGCACGGTACTGTCCTACGGCGGTCCGTTTACCATCTCCAGCACGAGCAGCCATACAGTCAGCTTCTACAGCGTCGACAAGACCGGCAACACGGAAACGACCAAGTCGGTGACGTTCTCGATCATCCCTCCGGATACCAGCCCGCCCACCACGGCGGCTTCCCTTTCCGGTTCCTTGATCAGCACCAATCTCTACTACGGCTCGGTGCAAGTCGCGCTCTCGGCCACCGATCCGGACGGCGCTTCGGACGTTGCCGCCACCTACTATCAAGTAGACGGGGGCGCGTCACAGACCTATAGCAGTCCCATTTCGGTCTCAGGGTTGGGAAGCCATACCGTCAGCTTCTACAGCGTGGATAAAATCGGCAACAAGGAGACGGCCCATTCGGTGGCCTTTACGATCCGGCCCCGCTATAACATTGTCGCGCTCTACGACCAGACCAAAGCCGTCAAAAGCGGAGCGACCGTGCCGATCAAGATCGAGGTCTGCGACGCCAGCGGCAACAACATCTCTTCCTCCACGCTGACGGTCCATGCGACGGGTGTAGCGCAGATTTCTGCGAGCGCGCCCGGCAGCCTGGAGGACAGCGGCAGCTCGAACCCGGACAACGACTTCCGCTTCGACTCGACGGTGGGCACGTCACCGGGCGGCTACGTCTTCAATCTCAAGACCACCGGCGATTCGACCGGCACGTATCAGTTGAACTTCACGGTCGCCGGCGATCCGGGAGTCACCTATTCGGTCCAATTCCAGGTCAAATAAAGCGGAGGGGGTGAACGCCGCTACGCGGCCTGGGTGAAACCTCACCCCCCCGCGGCTGCGCCTATCCCCTCTCCTTCGTAAGGAGAGGGGGAATAAGGTTTTTCACCCCCTCAGCGTTTACGCCATTTCTGCACCTCGACCGCCAGCAGAAGCGCTACCCCCACCAGAAACCACGCCACCTGGTCCTCCTGACCCAGCAGGCGCACGCCGCTGATGAGCGCGCCGATGGTCAGTACGCCCAATCCGGTGCCGGTCATGGTCGCCTGCCCGCCCGTGATCAGCGTGCCGCCCAGCACGACGGCCGTGATGGCCGTCAGCTCCAGATACTGTCCGGCGTCCGGAGTGGCCGTCGCCTTCAAAGCCGTATTGATGACGGCGGCAAACCCGGCCAGCGCGCCGCTTAGCGTATAGACCAGGGTTTCCGTGCGTACCGTCGGCATCCCGCTCAGGCGGGCGGCGGTGCGGTTCCCGCCCATGGCGAGCAGCTCCCGACCGAAGGTCGTCCGTCGCAAAAGCAGGCCGCCCGCCACCAGCGCCCCCAAGCCGATCCAGAACAGCAGCGGCAGCCCGGCGATGTTGGTCAGGTCGAAGGCTTCGTTGAAAGAGAGCGGTAGGTCGGAGATGCTGCCGCCGCTGTTGAAGAGGGAGGCGCCGGCCCGCGCTGCCGCGAAGGTCGCCAGGGTTACGATGATCGGCGGCAGCTTGAACCGCGCGATGAGCAGGCCATTCCCCAGACCGCCCAGTCCCCCTACGACCACCGCCCCGGCGCACGCCAATCCAATATTCCAGCCCGCCCGCGCCGCCAGCCAGCCCAGGACCATCGAACAGAGCCCGACCAGCGATCCCACCGAGATGTCGATGCCGCCGGTTGCGATCACCAGCGTCATCCCGGCCGAGACGACGGCTAATTGCGCCACTTGCTTTGCCAGCAGGCGCAGATTGGCCGTCGTGCGGAAATCGGGTATCCGCCAGGCGAGATAGGTAAAAACCACTGCCAGCACGACGGTAACGCCGATCTCGGCAGGCATCCCTTTCCGCAGTCTTGCCGGCGGCATGGTGGATGTCGAAGTCACTCCTTCCAGCGTTATCTCCTCGTTCGTGATTCAGACCGGGGTTTAATCCCGCGCGGCAGGGAGGCAATCGGAGAGAATCCTGAGCGCCTGGTCCATCTCGGCGCGCGTGATGATAAGCGGGGGCGTGAGGGCCAGGACATTCCCACCCGTCACCTTGAAGCTGAGGCCCGCGCGCAGTGCGGCATACATGATGGCGTCGGCCTCCTCGATGGCCGGCTCACCATTCTGCCGGACCAGCTCGACGGCGATCTGCAATCCTACGCCGCGCACGTCCCCGATCAAAGGATGGTCGGTCTGCATGGCGCGCAGCCGCTCCAGGGCGTAGCTTCCCATCTCGCGCGCATGCGCCAGCAGGCCCTCCTCTTCGATGGTTTCCAGAGTCGCCAGGGCCGCCACCGCGCCGAGTGGACTCTTTTCGTGGGTATAGTGCCCCAGGGCGATGCCGGAAGCTACGTCCAGATCCTCGCGAGCGATCACGGCGGCCATCGGCACGATACCGCCGCCCAGGCCCTTGCCGATGACCAGGATGTCGGGCGTCACGCCGATCCCTTCGCAAGCGAACAGCGTTCCCGTGCGGCCCAGGCAGATCGGAATCTCGTCGAAGACCAGCAGCGCGCCCCGCCGGTCACAAATCTCGCGGACCCGCTGCCAGTAGCCCTCCGGCGGCGACGTGGCGAGGATACTGCGGATCGGCTCGGCGATCACCGCGCCCACGTCGCCCTCGCGCTCCAGCACGTAGTCGATATAGTCCGCGCAGCGCAGACGGCAATCGCCCGCGCAGCCGAACGGGCAGCGGGTGGGATTCGGGGGCGGTACGTGCTCCGCGCCGGGCAGCAGCGGCCCGATGCCCTGCCGGAAGAGCGTCTCGCCTCCCAGCGAGATCGTGTCCAGGGACGCGCCGTGAAACGAGTCCCACATCGAGACGGTCTTGAAGCGGCCCGTGGCGACCCGCGCCAGCTTCATCGCGATCCCCATCGCCTCTGCGCCGCCCGGCGCAAACAGGACCTTGTTCAGCCGGCCCGGCGCCACTTCTGCCAGCTTCTTCGCCAGTTGGATAGCAGGCAGATTGGTGTAGCGGCGGGTGCAGAACGGCAGCGTATCGAGTTGGCGCTTGATGGCCTCCACCACGCGCGGATTGCGAAAACCGACCTGGTGGACGCTGTTGCCGTGGAAATCCATGATTCGACGGCCCTGCAGGTCCTCCAGATAGATCCCCTCGCAGGCTGCCAGCACGTCCAGGCAGGGCGTGGAGAGGGACTGATGCAGGAAATAGCGCGCGTCCTCGGCCAGCCACCGCTGCGTCGCGTCGTCGAGCGCCTCGCGCTGCCACTCGCGGCGGCGCGGGGAGAGGTTCACATCTCCTTCGGAAAGGGGTATCTCGTCAGGCTGCATTGGCGTTCGGCTTGATTCTTACTCTCTCAGACGCTCGCTCCCAGGTTCGACACGGGATCGGTCGTTCCTGCCTGGCCGGAGAGCACGGCTTCCGCCAGACCGAAGGAGAGGGTCATGCCTGCCCCTCCGACGCCGGTCACGATCGTTACCCCTTCCGCCGGCTGCGCGAGGAAATAGGGCTGCTCCGGGTGCTTGGCGTAGACTCCATGCCACCGCTGCGCGATCTCTAAGGAGGGGATGTTCAGGAAGGTCTTGAGATACGCCAGGACAAGATCATCCAGATGCGGCCGATCGAACGGCTCGACCTCCAGCCCGTACTCGTGCGTATCCCCGAGCGTCACCTCGCCTTTGCCATTCTGGGAGACCAGCACGTGGATGCCGTAGCGGTCGTACTCCGGCAGCTCCGCGTTCAGCCGCTCCCGCAGAGCCGGCAGGCTATCGCACATACGGAAGGCGGCATAGTGCTTGAGGGTCAGCCCGGCAGCCAGCATCGGACCGATGCGCCAGCGATCTCCATACGCGGTCGTTCGCATCATCTGCAGCTTGCAGCGGGTCAGGCCGCTGGCTGCAAAGATGTCGGGATAGAGGGTCTGAAAGTCGTCGCCGGTGCAGACGTAGACCCGCTCCGCTTTCCAGACCTCGGTTCCTGCCTCCAGATAGAGCGGCTCGATATGGCGGACGGCGGTATTGAAGCGCAACTGCACGCCGTACTGGTCCTGCAGCCAGCCGGGAAGCGTCGTGACCACCTCGCGGGGGTCCACGCAGACCTCCGTCGGACTCCAGAGGCCGCCCAGCAGTCCCTCCTGCTGAACCGAGGGAGCGCGTTCCCTTACCCCGGCGGGATTCAGCACGGCGCAGTCATAGCCCTGCACGGACGCCTTATCGGCAAACTCCTCAAGAACCGTGAGCTCATCCTGCCGGTACGCCAGATGCAGCGAGCCGCATTCGGCATGCCAGCGTCCGGCCTTGCGTAGAACGTCCAGCCAGTGACCGCGGCTCCGCATTGCCATTGCGTGCAGCGCGCCCGCCGGCTGCCCGATGGGCCAGAGCATACCGAAATTGCGAATGGAAGCGCCGACGGCGCGCGGGCTCCGCTCGAACAGCGCCACCGTGAGTCCCTGCCGGGCCGCATGGTACGCGTGCGCCAGCCCGATAATCCCACCGCCGACCACGGCGACATCGACCGATCGTTTCGCTGTCATCGACTTTCCCTAAAGACCTCACCCCCTATACCACCACGGGCCTAGCGGCCCTGCCTCTCCTTCGTAAGAAGAGGGGGAATATAGGAAGGAGGTGGGGGCCAGTCCGCGCAGGCGGACTTTGTGTTTCAGCGCCGGGTTTTAACCCCCTGAGCACGGCTCTGCGCCAGGTAGATCGCGGCGGCGATACAGGAAAGGGCGGCGACGCCCGCCAGCGTCCCGAACGCCGGCCCCCAGCCAAGCCGCTGCGCGATACTGCCGATGCCCTCGCCCGCAAAGATCGCCCCGACGTAGCCGACGCCGTCGATCCAGCCGCAGGCCGTCGCGCTGCCCTTCTTGCCTCCAAAGTCCAGCGCGATCGCGCCCGCCAGGAACGTGTACGGGCCGATGAGCAGGAAGGCGACCACGCTCAGGAGCATGACCGGCAGGACGACCGAGCCGTGAAAAGGCAGGTAGCCGAGCATCAAGAGCAGCGGGATCGACAGGATCAATCCGATCAGGATCATCGCTGCCCGGCCTCGACTTCCTACCTTATCGCTGGAGAAGCCGCAGACCAGCGTGGAGAATGCGCCGAACAGAGGAAAGAAGGCGCTGGCCTGCCCGGCCGGCCCCGCCTGCATCTTTACGACCTCCGTCAGATACTCCGGGGTCCAGGTGCCGAAGGTCTCCCGCACCAGCGTAAAGCCCAGCGACAGCATACAGACGGCCCAGAAGGCGCCACTCTTTAAGAGCGGCAGCAGCACGTCGGCCAGGCTGGTGGGCTGCTCCTGCTGCCCGGCCTCCCCGAAAACGTTATCCGGATTGGCCGCCGGCTCCGGCAAACCGGCATCTTTAGGCGACTCTTTGACCAGCGCCAGGCAGAGTAGAAAGATGGGCGCCAGCGTGAGCGCGGAGACGACGAACACGCCGCGCCAGCTCAGCCCATAGGAGATCATCTGCCCCAGCACCCACCGCCAGCCCGCGTCCCCCAGCAGGAAGCTCAAACTGATGACACCCATCGCCGCGCCGTAAGACGCATATGAAAACCAGCGCGCCGTGATCTTGACCATGCCGACCCATCCGGTCGATTGGACGAGCCGGTTCAGCATCCACGCGATGGTGAAGAACGGGATGCCGCCCAGACCGAACAGTAAGGTGAACACGATAGCGCCGGCCATGCCGAACAGAAACATTCTCCGGCCGCCGACGAAGTCTGCAATAGAACCGTTGACGAATTTCCCGATGGCGTAGCAGAGCGTACCGAGCGAAACAAACGCGCCGATGAACTCCTTATTGATACCCTGGCTGCCCAGGCTCTTGATAAGCAGCGGCGTCGCCACGGAGAGATGGACGCGGCACACGTAGTAGCCGGCATAGCCGAGAAACAGCAGCGCGATCGTAAGCCGCTGCCAGGCGCGCAAGCGCGCCTCGTCGATGGGTACAGCCTGGACGGTATCTGCCAAGAAGCTCTCCTATCCTGCAGTCGTGGATAACTGCAATGAACCCATTAACTATGGGTTTAAGCGAGATTTGTTTGAGGGATATTGGCAGCATTATAGAAGGTAATCGTTCGCCCGTCAAGAGGTTTTCGGGATTTTTCGCAGCCTCATGCGTGCTGCCCAAAAGAGCAGTTTACACAGCCTACCGGCCCAGGTATTCTTTTCGATATAGGATATACTCCTCGCTGATACAGGTTCCCGTAAAAGCGCGGCATCGCCTTCCGGCTCCTGCGCCGCTAAGGGCTTAGCTCTGGGGACTTATTTGAGGTGGGAGTTTGCCACCGCACTCCCTATGAATCGGATGCAATTCCTCCATGTTGAAGCCGAACAAGCAGCAAGAAGAGAAAGAGACCGGCCGCATCGAGGCGTTCAGCGACGGCGTATTCGCCGTCGCCATCACGCTCCTGGTGCTCGACATCAAAGTGCCCCATGCTTCCGACCTGGGTCCAACGACCACGCTCGCTCACGCTCTTCTACAGGAGTGGCCTCAATTTCTGGCCTACGTCACCAGCTTCGCCACCATTCTCATCATGTGGATGAACCACCACAAGCTCTTCAATCAGATCCGGCGCACCGATCACTGGTTTCTGCTCTGGAACGGGCTGCTCCTCTTGTGGGTGACCCTCGTACCCTTTCCTACCGCGCTCGTCGCAGAGTTCATTCATCGGAAAGACGCCTCGTTCGCCGCTGCCATCTATAGCGGCACGTTCATCCTGATCTCGATTTTCTTCAACCTCGTCTGGCGCTATGCCGCCCATAACAACCGGCTCCTGAAAGCCGACAAAGACGATCGGTTCATTCGAATCACCAACCGGCAGTACGTCTTCGGCCCTATCATCTACCTGATCGCCTTCGCGCTTGCCTTCGTCAATGTGACTGCCAGCGTCACGGCCTGCATGCTATTGGCCGTTTTCTTCGCCCTGCCCATCGCCCCGGATCGGTAAACACCTGTCGTGAAGGCTTCACTTTCGGCACAGGTAGGTCAATAAGAACTGTTCGAGGGCATCGGCGAAGGGGCCTGTCAGGTTATGCTCGTGGACTTCCGCGCGGAAGTCCAGCCGGTCTTCAGCGTCGTAGAGCCGGTAGACCTGGCGTGTCATCGCCTCGATCTTCGCAAAGCCGCTGACCGGCCACCACTCGTCCGGCAGGTTGGCGCGCACCAGCAGCGGGCGCGGCGCAATGGCCGCGTGCAGGTGCTCCACGTCGCAGACGTTCAGAACGCCAAAAAGAAAGGGAGAAGCGTCCGCATTGGAGAAGTAGGAGGCCATTTCGATCGAATGCACGGTGTAGGTGGATGCCGAGCAGATGGGCGCAGCGGCGCAGAAGCTTTCGTCCAGAGCGGCGGACAGCCAGGTGTCCTGGCCTCCCTGGCACAGCCCGCCCACCGCCACACGTCTTGCATCCACGTCCGGACGGGAGCGCAAGTACTCTCCGCAGCGCATCGTCTCCGCCGCCCGCAGCGCGAGCTGGCTGATGCCCAGCACCTCGCCCATTCCCATCAAGAGCGTCATGCCACGATCGTGCTTGTTCTCGAAGTCGCTGGTCTCCCCAAACGGAGCATGATCGAGAACGAGCGTCACGAAGCCGTGACGCGCCATCCGCACGCCGAACGCCTGATAGGCGTCTTTCCACTTATCCTCCGGCCAGCCGGGATTCCATACCAGCGCCGGCATCCGCTCTTCGGGCGGAGAGGCGGGCAGAAAGACAAACGCGGGAATGGCATAGTCCTCGTCCACATAGACGTCCACGCGCTCGCAGACCGCCTCTGCGCCGACCCGCAGCCGGCCGCGGACCCTACTCTCCTCCAGCGGCGGGAAAGTAGGCAGCCCGATGACCTGCGGCAACTCCTTTCGCAGATGCGCCCGGAATGTCTCCCACTCCGACCGCGTCGCAAAGTCGCGCGGCAGAGTACGCACACGCTCCATAACACGCTTCTGCAGCCACCGCAGCGCATTGTTGCGCTGGCCGGGCGGTTCGTCACAACCCCTCATGGCTTTTTCCTCCCCGGATTTCCGAAGACCAGATGCCGCATTATGGGCTAAATCCGTTCGTCCGTCAAGTAGCGGTCCTGGATGGCAGGGTCCTTTCGTTCTCTTCGGGCGACTGGCTTCCGGCATAGTCCCCCCTCCCCTAGAATTCCGAAGGTTCGAGGAGGGGTCGGGGGTGGGGGCCAATAAGCAGGCGGACTTTGCGCCTTTGTTGCTGCGACTTCAGTAACCCGAACAAAGGAAACGGAAGGGCTCTGTTATCGATGGCCTTGATGCAGGTATTCTCGTCCGGCAGGCGAAATTTTCCATGATGCCGCGTCACCGGCGATGGACAACGCGGCTCAGGAGGAAAAGGATGCAGGTGGGACCGCTATCGACACAAGAGCTATCCGAAGGTTTCAACCGCGACGGCTACGTGATCCTGCGAGGCTTTCTTGAACCGGAGGTCGTCGGGCAGGCGCGGGCGGCCATGATAGAGCTGGTAGACCGAGAGGCGGCCCGGCTGCTGGCGGCGGGTGAGATCGACACCCTCTACACGGAGGAGCCGTTCGAAACGCGTATGGCCTGTCTATACGCCACCTGCCCGGAGGCAGCGCCCAAGATGTTCCGGCAGGAGCTGCATCTGCCGGGCCTCTTTCCCCTCTTCTTCCATCCGCGCCTGCTCGACCTGGTCGAAGCCATGCTGGGCGGCGAAATCCGGCTCTATCCCAACTACACCGCCCGGCCCAAGCTGCCCGACCATGCCGCCACCGTAGTGCTGTGGCATCAGGATGGAGGCTATACCGGTGGAGCGGTCGAGACGTTGCGCATGGTCAACCTCTGGACACCGCTGGTCCCGGTACGTGTGGAGAACGGCTGCATGCAGTTCGTGCCGGGCACCCATCGGCTTGGTCCGGTCCCGCACGAGATGAAAGAGCATTACCTGGAAATCCAGGCTGATATCCTGACGCCTTACGCCGGCCAGGAGGTCGCCATCGAGATGGACCCCGGCGACATTGTCCTGTTCCACAACCTGCTGTTCCATCGGGGGCTGCCTAATCACGCCAAAATCGTCCGCTGGAGCCTGGACTGGCGGTATCAGGACGCCGATCAGCCGACCCTGCGCGACGAGATCGGGCATATCGCGCGCAGCCGTCGTCATCCCGAAAGCGCCGTTAGCAGCGCCGCCGAGTGGGCTTCTCTTTCGTTTCGTTAGGGCCAGAAGCGTTCGTTTGCGGGCAACTAAAGTTGCGGCTACAAAGGCCCGAAGTCCCCTTCGGGGACTCCGTCGTCAAATGCTCTTCCCCGACGGTTAGGGTAGGCGAAGCTAATGGACTTTTGAGTCCCCGCAGGGGACTTCGGGCTCTGGTTGCAGCAGTTTCAACTGCCCGCACATAGAGACCGGAAGGCGAGAGCATGGAAGCTAACCCTTGACGTTTTAGGGAATAGAGCTTACAATGAGGATAGAGATTTTGGCGCTTCCCACTTCCCTTCTTAACGTTCTCCATGAAGAAGGAACTGGACGACAGCCTAGAGGCTGAGAAGGCTACGCGTAAGAAGAGGCAGACCGTCAAGCAGAAGTAACAGCTAAGGAGATCATTGTATGCTATTCCTCCGTTGGGCCAATTACATCCTGACAGGCATTATTGTGCTTCGTCTCGCTTGGATGGCACTTGACGTTCTGCTTGGCACGCTTCATAGAACGGCTCAGATAAGAAGAGGAGACACCCGCGCCGCCTTCGGCTGTCTGTATCATTATCAATTTCATTTTAGCCGTTATTGTCTGAGTATCGGAGACAGCAACCTCGGTATTCGCGGGATTGAAAGGCATACGATTGTAGACCCGGCTCATTATGTAGAGGGTAAACCAGTGGTCGTAGGACATTCTATCCAGACTAAACTCTTTACCCTTACCTGGGGGTTGGCATGGCCCTATCCCTGAACGCCTCTATCCATCTGATTACTTCCCTCGGAAATACGGCAGAACCATCGCATTTGGGCTTTTCCGCCTGTGAGGGCGGTTGGCCGCGTAGCGGCCTGCCAGACGGGTCGTTCACGACCCGGTAACTGAGTCATGCGGCAAAGGAATAACTCCCCCTTCGCTCTAATAGAACTTTGAAACCTCACGGCGAGCACGAAAACTACCTCATAGAGAGCCGAATTCAATCAAATCCAGATAACGAAGAGGAACGATCTATCCATGACAGGAGTGGCGAGAGGGCGGTCAGGAAACATTCTCTGTCTGGTTCTGGCGCTGCTTTTGGGCGCTAGCGGATGGGCGCGTGGACAAGCGGTTTCGGGGCTGCCACAAGCTTTGTGGCAGGAGGTCCGTGACACACGAGAGGTTCCCCAGGGAGCTTACGTGGCGGTCAAGGTGTGGCAGGCCGAGGGACCGGAGGCGGCGCATAAGATCGGGCGCAGCGTGGCCGATTCGCAGGCGAACGGAGGAAAAGCGTGGGAGGCGCGCGTCGGCATCGATCTGTCCTCGCAGACGATGCTCTACGGCCCTTATGCCGAGATTCCGGCCGGAGACTACGTCGCCTTCTTCCGCATGAAGCTGCTGGACGAGGCGGGCGAAGAGCCGGTCGCCGAAATCGACGCGGCCTCCTCTTACGGCCAGGACATCCTGAACACGCGCCCTCTGACCGGCTCGGATCTGATGCTGGGTCGGTACGTGGAGATTCCCCTGGCGTTCCACCATCCCGGTGGGAAACTGGAGTGCCGCGTCACCTGGCGCGGATATTCCGGCCTGCGCGTCGATCAGGTCAGCCTGTTACGCCTGACTTCCGGCAGCCTGACGATCTCCATCCGACGAGCCGAGCCGGCGGTCCCGAGCGGCCTGCCGAAGGACCTTCCTTATGTGCCAACGCCGCGCCGAACCGACCTGTTCCCTCGCTCCGCGCCGCCCGCTTCCACGCTGAGTGTCTTCGACTTGAGCCGCCAGCCGCCCGACGAACAGCTTATGCTCTTCTCGCTGCAGGGCCTCGTCAACCGGACTCGCCCACAGCTCTACGTTCTCTTCAATCCCACCGACGCCCAATGGTTGGCCTGGATGCGCAAGCGCGGATGGGTCCGGCACACGCAGACCGTGGCCTCGCCGGAAGCACTGCTCACCCGATTCCACAGCGATTATCGCGGCGTGATCGTCACCGATCCGCAACTGCCGGCGACCAAGAACGTCGCCACCATGCTTGCCGGCGTGGAGAACGGCCTCGTCGTCTCGCCCCGGCTGGAAAAGCAGTTGCGCCTGCCGGTCCTCGCCGATCTCCGGGGACGCTGGTATACGAACGTGGCGGCCTACCAATGGGCCTTCGACCATCTCTGGCCGCGTCTGAGCCATGCCGTTATTGCCTGCTCCTACCCGGACCATCTGGGCCTGCGAGACTACCTCGTGGAAAACAAGGTCTTCATCTTCTGGCTCTCCGGTCCCATCGACGGCGCCCGGCCCTACGCCGATCCGCAGGCCGAAGTACGCCTGATGGAGCGGCTGTTCGCCCGAATGCCGGCCAATATCCCGGTCATGAGCTATCCCTGGGCGGGCAAGGACGTGGGCATCGGCGAGGGACCGGGCGTGACGCTGTTCGCCGAGTTCGGAAAATTCCTGGTCGGCTCTATCGACTGCACGAATCTGAGCGTCCATTCCGGCATCCGCCTCGCCTCCCTGAAGCAGCATGCCGCCCCGCCACCGCCCGCCCTGCAGCCGAATAAAATCTACGTGTCCTTCGTGATCTCCGACGGCGACAACCTGCCGGTCCTGACGGCCTCTAACTACCCGCAGCTTTGGACAAACCGCGTGCGGGGCCGGTTTCCCGTCGGCTGGACCGTCTCCCCATCCGCCTCCATGCTCATTCCCGACATCGTGGATTACTACTACGCCACGGCCACGCCCAACGATACTTTTCTCGGGGCCGTCTCCGGCATCGGCTACACCTATCCCGACTCCTACGGTCTGCGCTATCGCGCGTCCGACCGACCGCGCGTCTTCGACGGCTTCCTGGATCTGACCCGCGCTTACATGGACCGCATGGACCTCAAAGACCTCTGGGTGATGAACGTTACCCGGCCGGAGCTGTTCCGCCTCTACGCCGAGCGTATCCCGTCCCTGCAGGCGCTCTTTCCGGACTATGGCCGCCGCGTCGCCGATTACGAGGACGCCACCTATCCCACCGCACGGCGCGTACCTGTGTTCCACGCGCTGACCAACTGGGCCGATGGACTGCCGCGCGATCAGCAGATCGCCAGCGTCGTCTCCCAGATTCGCGCGCTCACGCCTCCGACGCGTCCCGCCTTTCTGCACCTGTTCGTGCTGAACTGGTTTGCCGACCTGCCGATGCTGCAGGAGATCCTCTCCCGCCTGGGTCCCGACTACGTGCCGGTCCGTCCCGACCATCTCGCCACGCTCTACCGAGAGGAGTTGGCGAAAGAGCGCGTCCTGGTGCGCGCTCCCTCCGACGTAAGCGGCATTGAGGGCCAGCCGATCGCCTTTACCGCCCACGTTCAGAACGTCACTTCCGCGCCGATGGCGGTCCACGTAAGCGTGACCGGAGGCCTGCAGGAAGCGCACGTTCTGCCGGCGAGCGCCCACCTGGCCCCAGGCCAGGACACTGACATTCAGATCGATGGGCTGCCCACCGGCAAACGCATCGCGCTGGCGATAGAGGGTCCGTTCGGCGTGCGGCATCAGGCCGTGAGCCTGCATGCCATCGACCGCCAGGAGATCGCCGGGCCGATGCCTTCGGGCCTCTCGCTGCGCTTTACCCGGCAGTTCGCCGCCGTAGAATTGGCCCACCGATTCGGTCAGGCCGAGCCGGACGCGCCCGCGGGCGGCCATCTCGTTTGGGCTGCCCTCCGAGAGAAAACGGAGCCAGGCTGGATCGTCTACGGTCCCTACCTGCCGCTCCCGCCCGGCCGCTATCTGGCCCTGTTTCGCCTCAAGCGCATTGGTGACGGCGCCGGCCCTGTCGCGACCATCGACGCCTGCACGGGTGGCGGCACAAACATTCTCGCCCGCCTGGACCTATCCGCCGACGACCTTCCGCAGGGAGACTATCGCGCTTTCCCCCTCCTGTTCGACCATCCGGGCGGCGAGATCGAGACGCGCGTGAACTGGACCGGCAACGCCTCCCTCCTCGTCGATTCCATCACCCTCTGGAAAGTCGAGACGGCAACGCAAAAATAGATTTCAGCATAGCCTCAGAGCCTGTACGGAAACCTGCTGGCTTCTTAGCCGGGCCGTGAACGACCCGTCTGGCAGGCCTTCGGCCAACCGCCCTCACGGGCGGAAAAGCCTGTCTCCTCGTAGGAGTACCGAATTGTCGGACAGGCTCTCAGACTAAATCGGCATAAGATGAGGGCGGTCAAGTACGGGGAGAGCACGCCCTTAACCGCCCAAGGCTGTTCGTGCAAGTCGCTCTTAGTGAACGCCGTGATGGCTTTTCACTTGCTGAAATTGCAAAGCCGCAGATTATCCAGATTGTTGTCTAGGACTGCATCTGGATTTGAACGTATGTATGTCCTTCTGCAGAGCGAACAGACATACTTTTCCACTAGTGCTACCTTACCTGTGGATAGGCTGACAGTATAGAATATATCCCCCCTATCCATAGCTGCCAGCACTTCGTTCAAGGTCCACCGCTGTGTTGCACAGTTCGGGTCATCGCCCGTCCCTACGGCCACAATGTGAGAGTGGGTGCTTGGTTGATGAACGGAGGCTTTCTCCGTGCAAACAATCCGATATTGTGCCATCGTATGTAACCTTTCCGAGGCGCCATTCGGTGGTATAATATTGACGACGACAACCGGCGCCTCATTGAGGAGTCGCGTCGCCAATCAGGGCTTTAAGCCCTTTGTCTCGAAAATGCGGAGCTTCTCTTGGCGGGGATCCTCCGCATTTTCAATATTATGCTGAAAATACCAGCAAGCTACCTTACGACGGTCGCTGGACGAATGCCCATATGTGGGAGCAATAATTGTCCTCCTTCGCTTATATAATCAGCATGCCTCTCATATGACTCCTCGTCATGCTCTGATTGTTGCTGTTCACACTCGTTAACAGCCATACGTGACAAAAGCCAGTTTTGATACGAGTTGATATTATGCGCCAATAAAGCATCTAAAGGTTCATCCCTTTCAGTCGTATGCTTTATCCACGCTGGATGTCTACCAGATCGCTTCACAAATTCTCTTCTCTTCACTGTCCGCATGAACGGAACCGAGTCTACGATCGTAAAATTGCCAAAATGGCGCTTCAAATCAGGTATAAACCTTGCAGCCCCAATGGCAATCGGATGCAGTTGATATCCGACAGTATCTTGTAACTTGCTGAGGTCTTCTATGGCACGACGCCCAGCTTCTAATCTTGATAGGCCTGTACAGAATTCTTTTGAGATGTAACGAATATTGCGTTGCTCTCCTAGTAACCTCGCCCAGAAATCCCAATCGTTTCTGGATGAAGCATTAAGGTGTAATATAACTCCGATGCCATTTCTTGACAGTTCCTCCGCGACAGTCAATATCCGCCGTCGATTCCATAAAACATGAGTTCGTGGGGCATCCAAGAAAAAGGAAAAATTTGGTGCTGTAACACCAACAAAATCCAGTTGGGCCAATTGAGATGGTAAATCCAAGTAGCGTCTATATGCCCAATAGTCTTCCAAAAGGCAGTCATAACCAACCGACACCAAAAGGATTCTGGTGTTTTCATGCAAGCAGAAGCTTCTCCTCAATGTTTCAGCATCTTGAAATTTTATACCATACCCTTTCCGCTGTTTGCCCAATACGTTGTAGAGCGACAGGGCAACCATCGGGCTTTCCAAAGGCATTTTTCGCCGTTTACCATGATAAATCATTGGAATGTAGGCAGGCATGTTATCAATTGAAGGAGCTAGTAATTTCCGTTTTAGCGTTACTGTTAAACCTCCTACTTCATTGCATTTGCTTATGAAATCCGACTTACAGGGACATGTATAATCACATTTGCCGTTACTACAGTCAGGCCCACAGTTTGAAAAACAGTCCCAGACTGCTTCCTTAACATATAATCCACCACAATTTCCCAGGAAGGCGCAGTTTAGACAGCCGAGTGCTAATGTATCTCCTCGTGCAACTAAAGGCATGTTTTTAGGTGTTGATGTCATCTGAAGCTTACTCGCTTTCCTGTACTAAAGTTACGGTCATGTATCCGCCTAGCCCTGGGCCGTCCTTAATTTGGACGTTAGCTAGACCATGACATGCGGGTTCAGCCACCATGAGATCTCTAATATCATGGGTATTCGATTCGCTCATCTCTCCTACAAACACGTTGCCGAATAGCAATTTGAGAGATGAACTTCCGTCATCCATAAGTGCTAGGATATCGCCCTGTTGTAGAGACACATCAGGCGCTGTCAGCCTACATCTATAGGCTGTAGCGCAAACATTCGGATGCTCTGAAAACAAAGATTTTGCCTTGAGTTCTTGCTCATAGGCTAGGTCTCTGCGATGTTCAAAGCTCTTTGTGTATTTCCTTATGAATTCCTCACCCATTGATTAGCTCCTTGGCCACAGGTTGATAAATCCACTCTCTCGACTCTTTATGTCTTTGTATAAGCCGCAATCTATATAATTCTAATAATCTGTTGCTCCAAGCATTAGGAGTAATCATCTCAGGATACTGAGCCTGCAGTTGTGTCGCTGTGCCAGAGCCACTCTCTATTAAGTTGCTAAAGGTCCTACTCAATGGCTCATCCAAATAACCATGTAGTCGCGCTGAAATCACCCTATCCTTCGTCCATGTAATTGCCTCTAAGCAAGGCAATTTTCTACCATTAAGTAATTCGTCAAGTTCCTGAGATACATTACGGCTTAAGTGGGCTACCAAAGGAAAAACATTTAATGGAATAGGCTTGAAAGGATCACCCTCATCAGCATCATCTGCTAATCCTCTTGTCATAGTTTGCTCACTAGCTGACAACTCGCCACATAATAGCAGCCAAACGAAGGTTGCTTTCAAATAACTTGAGTTCGTATCTTTTATGCCCAAGAAATCGAGGATGACGATTTGATCGGCTGATGGAGGCGACGATTGCAGGAGTTGCGGGCGGGCATTTGAAATCAGAGCTTCCCCCAGCGTCGCTCCTAGTACTTGATTGCGCTTATGTTGTCGCAGGATCTCTATGATAAGCATGATGCCATCTCTAACTAAAAAAATTTACTGAATATTAGCATATATCCGAACCAAAGTCAAGACTATATCAGCCTTTCATCAAGATTTTTATCTAATGTGCATGTGATTGACAATTGAAGTCCAATAAGTTGAGGGCTAAAGCCTGGATGCACATTTATAGGGCCGCTACGCCCGTCCATGTGTAAAACGCCGTCGCCACTCCGAAAGCGCAATAAACCGTTCAAGCCTGCGAGTGCCTTATGCACTTCCTTAAAACCATCGCCATGGAAATCACCTCGCCTAGAAGCATATTCGTTAACGGCGGCCAATAAAGCATCCTTCGAGTTGGTCAGATGTCTCCAGTTAGGATTGTCATGTAAGCTTTTCAATACTCCTCGACCAACATCTGCTACAGAAAAAGTCATCCATTGCTGACATACAAAGTAGCCAGCTACCCCATTCGCTGTTCGAGTATTCTTTTCGCTATGCTGGGCGACATTATCGGTCATTTCATGGAATGCACCTGCTAATGCTTGGGCCAAACGAGAACTGAAACCAGAATCAATTAATGAGCGACGAAAACGGTCTTCGAACAGACTCCATGCAGGCTCTATTATATCGTTTGCGTTCATGATACCCCTTGTTTCTAATTTCACTAAGCCAAAGTTACTCACCATATTATCACTTCTAACGTGGTCTCCTGTCAATTGAGACCACACATCGTATAGGAATGGCTTCTGTTGTGCAAATTTCTCAAACAAACGAATCCCAACATGATCCTTAGCCTTCTCCCATACCCATCTACAGCAGACCAGTTCTAAAATAGCATTAAGTGTAATACCGTCCAGTTGGATGGTATCTAAATCGTTGATTTGGCGTTCATTTACCATTTCTCTTAAATTATCGATACACCGCGCATCCAAATTCATTTGTCTGTCTTACCTCCAACGATGATTGAGGGCACTATTTAAGATTCACAGTTAATCCCGCATCTCGACGCGGTAGCCGCGCTCGGTCAGGGCGGAGCGTATCTGGTCGATGTGCTCGGCGTCGCGCACCTCAAGCAGGATTTCGACGCCGGTCTGCCCCAATGGCACGGACGGGCTGATGCGGTTATGCACGACCGTAATGATGTTGCCCTTGCACTCCGCGATCAGGTCCAGCAGGGCCGCCAGGCCGCCCGGACGGTCAGGGACGGCGCTGAAGAAGTGCATGTAACGGTCGGCGCGGATCATCTCCCGCTCGATCAGATCCGCCAGGAACTTGGCGTCCACGTTGCCGCCGGAGATGATGGCGACCGTCTTGCCGCGCGCCTCGGCCCGTCCCGCCATCAAGGCCGCAACGCCTACCGCCCCGGCCGGCTCTACGACCGTTTTGGCCCGCTCCAGCAGAAGCAGCATCGCCGCCGCGATCTGCTGGTCGTCGACCAGGACCATGTCGTCCGCGTACTTTTCGATATAGGCGAACGTGCGCGGACTGGGCGACTTGATGGCGATGCCGTCCGCGATGGTGCGAACGGGACCCGGCGGCAGCAATTCGCCGGCCTGCCAGGACCGGACGGCGGTGGGCGCGCCGCTCGCCTGCACGCCGACGATACGCGCTTTAGGCCGCGCCGCCCGGATGGCCGTCGCCACCCCACTGAACAGGCCGCCGCCACCGACCGGAATCAGCACCGTCTCCACGTCCGGCACGTCCTCCAGGATTTCCAGGCCAAGCGTCCCCTGCCCGGTGATGATTCCGTCGTCGTCGTAGGCGGAGATGAAGGGCGCTCCCGTCTCTGTGGCCCGCGCTTTGCCGGCCGCGACCGCCTCGTCGAAGTCGTGCCCCTCCAGGACCACGTCCGCGCCGTAGCGGCGGGTCGCCTGGATCTTGGCGATGCTGGCAAACTCCGGCATGAACACGGTAGCCTGAATCCCCACCAGGCGCGCGGCCAGCGCCACGCCCTGCGCGTGGTTGCCCGCCGAGGCTGCGACCACCCCGCGTTTCCGTTCCGCCTCCGTCAGCGCGAGAAGGCGCGCATAGGCCCCACGGATTTTGAACGAGCCGGTGCGCTGCAGGTTCTCCATCTTCAATGCCAGGTCGCCCGGAGCCATGCCGCACCGCTCGGTCAGGCTGACGCTGCCGAAGACCGGCGTATGATGGACGACCTGCCGCACCGCCGGATAGGCCGCCTTGAGATCGCTCGCCATAACCAATTTGGACTCTTTCATGCCTCTATTTTCGCGAATCGCCACGTGCATTCCTTACTGGCATCGATGCGCTAAAAAACCGTCCGGCACGTACAAGCCTCAAGCCTGGTAGGTGATCTCGCCGCCGCAGACCGTCGCGACGATCTCCAGCGGGCCTTCTTCAGGCAGGCGGAAAAGGGTCAGGTCCGCATCGTAGCCGGTCTGAAGCGCGCCTTTGCGCGTTTGTAGTCCCAGCAGTCGCGCCGGAATCGCGCTGACGCAGCCAACCACCTCCGCAAGCGTGAGGTCAGTGGAGCGCAAGGCGTTCGGCACGCAGGTATCCAGCAGGTGGCCGGCGCCCGCCAGATACGGCGTTCCCGCCAGGTTCACCCGGCCCGATTCGAGCACTTCATATCGGCCCTCGGCGTAGAGGCCCGGCGCCAGTCCACCCAGCGCCACCGCATCGCTCACCAGAATCAGCCGCTCCGGTCCCTTCACCCGCGCAATCACTTTGACTACCGAAGCAGGAAGATGGTGGCCGTCGGCGATGATGCTGGCCGTCAGCGCGTCCTGCGCCAACTGCTCCCAGATATAGTTTGGATGACGCGGAAGAAGCTGATGCGCGCCGTTGCCGAGATGCGTCGAGAGGCTTGCGCCGGCCCGCGCGGCGTCGCGGATCACCTCCGGGCGGGCGCCTGTATGCCCGATGGCTGCGACGATTCCCGCCTCGACCAGCTTCTCGATGAATGCCAGCGCGCCTTCCCGCTCCGGCGCGAGCGTGCAGAGACGGAGGCGTCCTGCGGCGGCCTCCTGGAATCGACAGAACTCGTCCCAATCGGGGTCCCGCGCGTCCTCCAGCGGATGCGCCCCGCGCGGACCGTCCTCCGAGGCAATATAAGGTCCTTCCAGATGCAAGCCGGGAACCGCACGAGCCGCCCGCGCATCGCTATCCAGCCAGGCGACGACGGCCTTCAGACGCTCTATAATCGCCTCCTTGCTGGCCGTGATGACGGTAGGACAGAATAGCGCCGTTCCCGCCACCGCCAGTTTGTCGATAATATTCGGAAACGCCTCGGCAGCCTGAGCCTTGTCTATCCACATGCCGCCGTTGAAGTCGCCGCCGGCGTAGCCGTTGACCTGAATATCGAAAAAGCCCGGCGCCAGCCACACATCCGGCCCACCAGGAGCCGAACCGTCTCCTCCAGGCTGCAGACCGGCGATTCGCCCCTCCGCCACGGTCAGCGTAACAACCTCGCCGTTCAGCACGTTTTTCCCGCAGAGTTTCATGCTTTCCCTCACCACCCCATTCTCTTGACTTCGCTCTGAGCCGTCCGGTATGCTGGAATAGTACTCTATCCAGACCTGAACCGGGCGACTGAAGCCCGTATCTCGATAGACAGGCCTGTAACTGGAAGAACAGGAATCGCATTGCAGGAGACAAGCCCTGTAGCCCGGACGCCGCGCGAACGGCAGGAACAGTGGGAGATCGACTATCTGGCGGAATGGGCCTCCAAAGCCGCCCTGTCGCAGGGCCGGGAGCGGCCGGAAACGCCGGACCCCGTCCGCACGGCTTTTCAGCGCGACCGGGACCGTATCCTCCATTGCAAAGCCTTCCGCCGCCTCAAGCATAAGACCCAGGTCTTCATCGATCCGGAAGAAGACCATTTCCGGACACGTCTGACCCATACCCTCGAAGTCGCCCAGATCGGGCGCACCATCGCGCGGGCGCTCCGGCTCAACGAAGACCTCACCGAGGCCATTGCCCTCGCCCACGATCTCGGCCACCCTCCCTTTGGCCATGCCGGCGAAGAGGCGCTGGATGCCGCCTACCGCGAAGTCGTCCCTGAAGCCGGCTTCCGCCACTACGAGCAGAGCCTGCGCGTGGTGGAGCTGCTGGAGTACGGTACCGGCGAGATGTTCCCGCAGGACCGCCCTCCGGATACCCTCCCCACGCCCGGCCTGAACCTGACCTGGGAGGTACGCGACGGCATCGCCCGGCATAGCAAGGGCCGCAAAGACCTGACCGACCCCACCGCCGAGCGCGCCGCTACGCTGGAAGGGAACGTTGTACGCATCGCCGACCGCGTCGCCTATATCAATCACGACATCGACGACGCCCTGCGCGCCGGCCTGCTGCGCCGCGAAGATTTGCCTGACAAAGAGATGGAGATGCTGGGCCACTCGCACTCGGAGCGCATCGCCACGATGGTCATCGACATCGTCCAACACAGCGACGGCAAACCGATCGTGGAGATGTCGCCTCCTATCGCCGCCGCCACAGACCGCCTGAAAGAGTTTCTGTTCGAGCGCGTCTACTGGAACGCGGCGACCGGCAATCAGGATCTGCGCAAGGCCCAGCATGTCATCCATGCCCTATTCCGCCTCTACATGGAGCAGCCGGAGCTAATGAGCGGGAATACCGCCCTGTACGATCTATCCACCGTGGAGCGCGCCCAGCGCGTCTGCGACTTCATCGCCGGCATGACCGACCGCTTCGCCGTCTCCCGTTTCGTCCGCCATTTCGTCCCCAAAAGCATGACCGGATAAAAACGGGGACTAGGGACTTGGGATTGGGGACTGGCAAGAGCCTGCTCCAGCGGTAATCGCCCGGAACTTTGGCTTTTTTCTAGTCCTCAGTCCTCAGTCCCTAGTCCCTAAATTTACCCTGCAGCCGTCCGGGAGTTATGGTATAATGGAGTTGTACGGAACCTTTTGGTTCTGTACGACTATAATCTAATAGAAAGCCCAACGATTCCGCGGCGCGGTCGCAGCGCACGAGCTCTCGGACATCGGAGCTATGTGCCGCGGCACGGAGGTTTAGACGCAATGAAGACCAGCCTTAAGTGCCATTGTGGTCAGCGTATCTTGCGGAGGGATGTCATGCGACAGGCCACCTACATCAAGCAGTTTGGCCCCAGCTATGTCTATATTAAGTATCGCTGCTCCCGATGCAAGAAATTGGGCGAGCATTTCGTAAAGCAGGAGGAGTGGGAGGAAAGCCTGCTCCAGGAAGCGACTTGCGAGGTGAACGATAAAGAGCGCACGCATTTCGAAAAGCTGGGCACTATTACGCTGGACGAGATGCGCCAGTTCCATTACGAACTCGAAAAGCTGAACACGATTCCGAGCCTGCGCTCCGATGAATCGGAGGAGCGCGGATAATATAGGACCCGCCTGCGCCGCGCGACCGGAGCAGGCTCCAGGTAACCCGGATTACCTGACCGATAGCAAGGCTTCTAAAAAGCGGCGCGCCTCGTGCGCGCCGTTTTCCTTTGATTCTCCTCTCCTTCGGAAGGAGAGGGGGTGAGGTCTTTCCTAAACCGGCTCTTCGACCGTTGCCTCCATCCGGGTCAGCTCTTGCTCGGCGATCCGGGGATGCTTCACCGGCTCGTCCGAGACCACCCGGCCATCCTTAAAGCGGATGATCCGTTGGGCATGCTCCGCGATGTCCGGCTCGTGCGTCACCAGAACCACCGTCTTCCCCTCCCGGTTCAGTTGCTGGAAGATCTGCATGATCTCCTCGCCCGTGCGCGTGTCCAGGTTTCCAGTCGGCTCATCGCCGAACAGGATGGGCGGATCGTTGACCAGGGCGCGGGCGATGGCGACGCGCTGCTGCTGGCCCCCGGAGAGCTCGTTGGGCCGATGGTCCATGCGGTCGGCCAGGCCGACGATCTTCAGAGCGCGCCTGGCGTATTCGACCCGGTTGCGCACGTTGCTATAGAGCATCGGCAGCTCCACATTGCGCAGCGCCGAGGTGCGGGCCAGGAGGTTGAAGGTCTGGAAGACGAATCCGATCTTGCGATTGCGAATGTCCGCGAGCTGGTTGTCGTTGAGTTGAGCGACCTCGACCCCATCGAGCGTATAGGAGCCGCGCGTGGGCTTGTCCAGGCAGCCGATCAGGTTCATAAACGTGGACTTGCCCGACCCGGACGGTCCCATGATCGCTACAAACTCCCCTTGATGGATGGTCAGGCTCACGCCCCGCAGCGCGTGGACCTCCATCTTGCCCATCTTATAGACCTTGTGGACATCCCGGACCTCGATCACCGGCACATCTGCTGTCGTCACATCGCCACTCCTTACGTTAAGTTCCCCCTCTCCTTACGAAGGAGAGGGGATAGGCACAGCCGCGGGGGGTGAGGTTTTCTCTAGCGCCCCACCCCTTTGCCGGTGTTGGGACTTTGCGGGGGAACGACCCCTCCGGGGCGTGGTTTTACCGGCGGTCCGGACGGGACCGGCTGCGGACCGGGCGGAGTTCGATAGCTCGTAAATGCCGTATGGCCCGGCGGAACGTTGGGCACGAACGCGGGATCGTTGGCGCCGATGGCGCGCTGCAGGCTGGCGTCCGCGTCATAGTACTGGTAGATCGCCTGCACCAGCGAGACCTGGGCGGTGACCAACTGCACTTCTGCATTGAGCACATCCAGGACGGTGCCGGTCCCGAACTGCTGCTTGCCCAGCGCGGCCTGGTAATTCGCCTGGCCGGCGGTGACGGCTGCCTGCGCCGCGGAAATCTGCTTGCGCGCCTGCTCCCGCGTCGCGTACGCCTGCTCTACGTCCTGGCGTACCGTCTGCTCCAGCGCATCGAGCGTGCGCTGCTCCTGCTCCAGCGCGGCCTCGCTGGCGCGCACGGCCGCGCGGGTGGCGCCGGCGTCGAAGAGCGGATAGCCGAAGGTGACCGTGAAGACGCGGTTCTCACCGGCGCTGGGATTGAACTCGTATCCCTCGGAAACTGTGGCATCCACGGTAACGCCGTTGTTGATGTGCGCGATCCGGACGCTGTAGCCCTGCGCATAGACACGCTCCAGTTGCTCTTTGACGTCCAGCCGGTCGCTGTAGGCGCGACCGACGTAGGTCTCCAGCGGCGTCGTGTCCGAAGTGAGGCTGGGCGCTGCCAGCGTGGACTGCGCCAGGATAAGAGGCTGAGAGCTGACGATTCCCATCGCGTTTTTAAGGGCAGCCTGGGCCAGATAGCTGTTGTTCTGGGCCTGCAAGAGCGCCACCTGCGCGTTGGCTAACTGCGATTCCGATTGCAGCCGATCCACCGCCGCCTCTTTCCCGACGGCGATCTGCGCGTTGACTGCGTTCAGCGAGGTCTGGGCATAAGCGACGTTCTCCTGCTCGACACGAACCAGTTCCAGGTCTTCCATCAAGGTATAGTAGTCCCCGGTAACGGTGAAAATCACCGTTTGCCGCTCGTCTCCCAGCCCGTATTCGGAGGCGTAGACGTTGCGTAAGGCCTGTCCGACATTGGCCTCGCGCTTGCCGGTATCGTAGATCAACTGCTGGGCCAGAATGAGATCCGTGTAGCCTTCATTATGGAGCGGCAGGCCGGTACGAGAGCTGACACCGGGGCCGAGCGCGTTCTGATACTGGAAGCTGGGCGCGATCTGCGGCAAGTAGGTGGAGCGCGCCTGCACGAGCGAGGCGTTGGCGATATCGGCCTGCGCCCGCGCGATGGCAATGGCGTTCTGGTTCTGCAGGGCGATCAGAATGGCCCGATCCAGGGTGAGCGGCTGAGTCAGATCGGTAGACACCGGCCCGGTGACGATGGGAGCGCGGGCGATACCATAACGCTGCTCGGCCGGGGTTTCCTGCGATCTGCCGAGGTTGGGAATGCCTTGAGGGACGGTCTGCGGTCCGCTGGGGGCGTTGGGCATGCCCGACTGGCTCACAGGCGGTACGGCAGGCGGCTGGACGGCGGGCGGCTGAACAGGAGGATTCTGACCTGCTGGCGGCTGGGCCGGTGTGGTCGGATTCGACTGCTGGGCGCCGCCGTGCAGGCCGCCCAGCCCGATGAGGGCTACGGAAGCGAGCGCGAACGCGCGCAGGCAGGCGGAAGTGGTCATGAAAGCATTCCTTTCGAGCTGGGGATCGTCAGAAGCAGAGCGGCTTGCTGCCGCAGAGCCTGCTCCCCTTCTGTATGACGCAGCCTCGCCCTTCGCGTTTCACGGAAACAGCAGTAAAGGAGCGGAGACTGTTCTCTCCGGATAGTTAACGTGTATTAACATTCTACCCGTTTCTAAGGAGATGGTGTCAAGGGAGACTGCATGCGCTGGCGGACGTAATCGTAGAACCGGTGGCTGGAGGAGCGCTCGTGGCCCAGCCCGATAACCGGGCAGGGCACGCCCAAAATCGTGAGAAGGTGGCTTTCGAGAGGGCACAGATCGGTGCGGCGGTCGATAATGAGCAGGTGGCGCAGCGAGCTATCGGGCACACGGTAGTCCGGAGTATCGATGGCGGCGGCCCACAGAGTAAGCTGTCGCGCTTCCGCACGGCTCATGTTAAGATCTTTAAACTCGCGCTCGACGGTCTCGGCAATCTGCAGGTCCTGGTCCCCATACGCGGGAACGTACTTCTCCAGTGTGTCGACGGCGTCGGCCAGGAAGACCCCGATAGCAGTTCCAATGCCCCATTCGAATCCGGCCGCGACGATAGCGGCATCATCGGAAGCGCCATGGCCGGGCCGGAAGCGGATGTACTGGTAGACCACGTCTGGATCGTTCTTCTTCTCCGGCCCGACGATCAGTCCTTTTCGTTCAAACTCTTCGATCTTGCCGGCCCATTCGCCGTGCGCCAACTGGTGTCCGTCCAGTCCCATGCGGCGCATGACCGCCCGATCGACCAGATAGCGCCTGCCGCCGACCTTGACGCCCATCTGCTCTTCGACCTGGACGCGGATTTCCCACTCATCGCGCAGACCGCCCAGATAGAGGCCGCGCAGCACGTCGGCAGCCTCGACCTGGAAGTAGCGCAGCGTGCCGATCCCCAGCAAAGGGTCCTGGTCGCGATCGAGAAGGTGGGCGGGAGGGCGGCCGGCGATAGTCTCCTGGACGTACCAGCGGATAGAGTCAATCAGCGCCTGCTGTTCGCCCTGGACCGCCTGTGGGTCCAGACGTAGGGCTCGGGCGATGTCGTCCAGCGAGGTGTCGGGATAGTGGCGTCCGTTGAAGGCGCCGGTTCCCTCTTGCGCGCGGCTCTGCACGGATTGAAACAGGATCAACTGCTCGATCGCCCAGGACGTCCGCAGCGTATCGCGATCGTCCAGCAGCCGGAAGTCGGCGCGCAGTTGGTCCGCGGGCGCCACGCCGGGCGGGGATGGAGCCACCGTCTACTTCAGCCTCTCGTCCCTGGCCTTGCAGGTGCGCAGCCAGACATTGTGTTGCGGCTCCTCGTAGCCTTTCCAGGCGTAGGGATCGACTCCGGCGACGGGAATGATGCTGCGCCGGTCCCCATTCGCAACACGTTCGCCCTCTCGCAAGCTCCAGGGCAAGAGCGACCAGGCGTTCATGTAGTGGTTGACCAGGACGCGCCGGTAGATGTTGCTGCGGTTCTTGAACGAGCGGTGCAGCAGGTAGCCGTTGAAGAAGACGACCGCGCCGGTGGGCACTTCCACGGGAACGGCCTCCGAATCGTCGAAGTCGTAGCTCTCCTCCCCGAAATCGAACTCGTCCGGGTTGTCGTGGGCACGCTGGGGATAGAGATAGCCGGTTCGATGCGAGCCGGGCAGGATCCAGAGGCAGCCGTTCTCGACGGTGGCGTCGTCCAGGGCGATCCAGGCGCCGATCAGCGAGCGGTCGCGCGTGGGAATATAGATCTCATCCTGATGCCACGCCTGCCCCTGGAAGCCGGGGGGCTTGACGAACAGCATGGACTGCATGCACTTGACACTGCCGTCCCAATAGGGCAGATGCGCCGCCGTGATCTGGCTGAGAACGCCGCAGATGCCGGGATGCCGCACGTACTTCTCCATGACCGGGCTGATATAGTGCGGCTGATGGATACAGAGGATGCCCTGCAGCACCTCCGCATCCGACATCTCCTCGGAAACCGGCGGGATGCTCTCACAGGGATAGCCGCCGCGCGCGACCGAGATCGTATCCCGCCGCAGTTCCTCGACCTCTTCGGGAGCGACCAGGCCCGGAATCGCCAGGTATCCGTTCTCGACAAAGAAACGGACTTGCTCTTCGCCGACCACTTCCGGCACTTCGATCTCAGGGCTTGCCTGCATTACCATTTTCTTCCTCCCATCTCGCTTCCGCCTTGCGGCATTCCGGACAGAATCGCAACTCTACTTCCGTCTTCGGACCGACAACACAACCGCCGTTAACATATGAATTTGCGTTTGGAAATAACCTGGAGAATGCCTCTTTGAACTCTTTCGTGGAACGGTACAGGCCGTATCGAATAGGAACGATTCCTTTTATCAGTTTACACTGATGTACACTGCATTCAGTTGGCTGATTCCTAATTTCCACGATGGTTCCTTTACAATTTTAAGGAGCGCATGACGGTGTCCATATCTTTATCGCCACGACCGGACAGATTCAAAATCAGAATCGTGTCCGGGGAAAGCTGGCCCTGCATCTTCTCAAGATAGGCGATGGCGTGGGCGGATTCGAGGGCCGCGATGATGCCCTCGGAGTGCGCCAAAAGCTGCAGCGCGATCAGGGCTTCGCCATCGGTGATGGCCGTATACTCGGCGCGGTGGCTGTCCCGGAAATAGGAGTGCTCCGGGCCGACGCCGGGATAGTCCAGGCCGGCGGAGATGGAGTGCGAGGGCGCGACCTGCCCATCCGCATCCTGGAGGAGGTAGCTGAAGGAGCCGTGCAACACGCCCGGCTCGCCCGCCGTCAGGGGCGCGCAGTGGCGTCCGGTCTCCAGCCCTTCGCCGGCCGCCTCCACGCCGATCAGGCGCACGCCGGCATCACTGCCGAAGGGAGCGAAGATGCCCATCGCGTTGGAGCCGCCGCCCACGCAGGCGATCACATAGTCCGGCAGGCGGCCTTCACGGTCCAGAATCTGCGCCCGCGCCTCCCGGCCGATGACCGCCTGGAAGTCGCGCACGATCATAGGGTACGGGTGCGGACCGACGACGGAGCCGATGATATAGTGGGTGGTGCGGACGTTGGTCACCCAGTCCCGCATAGCCTCGTTGGTGGCATCTTTGAGGGTGCGGGTGCCGCTGCTGACGGGAACGACCTTCGCGCCCAGCAGCTTCATGCGCGCCACGTTGAGCGCCTGGCGATGAATGTCCTCCTCGCCCATGTAGATGTCGCACTGCAGGCCGAAGCGAGCACAGACGGTCGCGGTGGCGACGCCGTGCTGGCCGGCGCCGGTCTCGGCGATGATGCGCGGCTTACGCATGCGCAGCGCCAGCAGGATCTGGCCGAGCGTGTTGTTGATCTTGTGCGCGCCCGTGTGGCAGAGGTCTTCGCGCTTGAGGTAAATTTTGGCGCCATAGCGCTGCGAGAGCCGCTCGGCGAAATAGAGCGGAGTCGGCCGCCCGACGAAGTCGCGCAGATGGCCGTCCAGCTCCTGATGGAAGGCCGGGTCCTGCTTCGCCCGCTCGTATTCGGCCGCCAGCTCGTCCAGCGCCGGAATGATGGTCTCCGGCACGAACCGGCCTCCATACGCCCCAAAGCGTCCCTGCGCGTCCGGCATCGCTGCCGGCTGCGTGCCCTGTTCTCCGCTCTCTCTCACCTGCGTCATGCGCGTCTTCTCCTTAATACCATTGTTCTTGATTATACACTATCCCGACCTAACCGAAAGGATAGGTTCCCCTGGACGCGCGGGAAAGGCCGATTTCGTACTGAATAGTGGTGCAATCAAGAATGCCTTCGGCATCCTGCCGAAGCTAGAAGGAGCGAGGCCGAGCCGGCAGAGGGCTTGGCCTCGTCGATTCGGAAAGCGAAGTCAACTATGGAACGGACTTTAGAAGTCATCACAGATGAGGGCCTTGCCACCCTCCAGCGGGCAGAGACGCCGGCCGTTCCGATCGAGGATACGGAGTTGCTGGACGCCTATTCGCGGGTGGTCGTCCATGCCGCCGAGAAGGTCAGCCCCTCGGTGGTCTTCATCGCGGTCCGGCAGCGCGTCGCGAACCGGCGCCGGGACCCACGGATGCCGGAAGAGGTGCAGGGCAGTGGCTCCGGATTTATCTACACGCCGGACGGCTATATCTTGACCAACAGCCACGTCGTACATAACGCTACCAAAATCGAAGTCATGCTCTCCGATGGCCGCAGCTATGCGGCGGAGCTGATCGGCGACGACCCGGATACCGACCTGGCCGTCATTCGCATCGACGCGCCCAACCTCACGCCCGTCGCCTTCGGCGATTCGCAGCAGATCAAGGTGGGGCAGTTGGCCATCGCCATCGGCAACCCGTATGGATTCCAGTGTACGGTCACTGCCGGCGTGGTCAGCGCGCTGGGGCGCTCGCTCCGATCCCAATCGGGCCGGCTGATCGATAACGTCATCCAGACGGACACGGCGCTCAACCCCGGCAACTCCGGCGGGCCGCTGGTCAACTCGCGCGGCGAGGTGATCGGGGTCAACACGGCCATTATCCTGCCCGCGCAGGGAATCTGCTTCGCCACCGCCGTCAATACGGCCAAGTTCGTGGCCGGCAAGCTGATGCGCGACGGGGTGATCCGCCGCAGCTACATCGGCGTGGCCGGGCAGAACGTCCCGCTCCATCGCCGGCTGGTACGCTTCTACGACCTTCCGGTCGAAAGCGGCGTGCGCGTCGATGCCGTCGAGCCGAACGGGGCGGCGCAGAAGGCGGGGCTGCAGGAAGGTGACGTCATCGTAGCCTACGGCGATCGGCCTATCGCCGGCATCGACGATCTGCACCGGCTGCTCACCGACGAGCAGATCGGTGTCGAGGTCCCGCTGACCGTCCTGCGGCACACGGAGAAGCTGACAAAAACCATTGTGCCCGAAGAGCGCAAGTAACAGCAGACCCAACTTTGGGAACCGGATCGGTATCGAAGGGTGTCTAACGTTCGCTTTCTGGAAGGGCGACAACGCAAGAAAAGGATCGAGTAAAATCGCAGCGCCCATCCAGAAGCAGCGCCTTTGAACCTTTTTGAAAGGAGTGAAAGGTACCTATGAACCGAGTATATCGATCGATTCTATCTCTGAGCCTGATCGCTTCTTGCGCCGGCGTGATCGGCCTCTCTGCCGCAAAAGCGCAGGATATGGATGACGTTGCGCTGCGGCAGCAGATCCGCCAGTATCAGCAGGATATGCGCGGCGACCAGGCCCAGCTAAACAATCTGGAGCGTCAGCGCCGGATATTGGTCCGGAATGAGGGATCACGCTATCAGATTCGGTCCCTGGATCAGCAGATTTCGATGCTCAATCGCCACATTCTTCGCGATCAAGAGCTGATCAGGAGGGATCAGCACCAGTTGAACGGCTGGGAGGAGCGAACTCCGCCACCTCCAGCCCATCGAAATTGGCACCGTATGCCGCCTCCCGGCCGGACGAATAATCCTCGCTGGAATGGCGACAACCCGTAATCGCTAAAAGTGCGAACCGTAAAAAAGCCGGGCCGATTCGTCGGCCCGGCTTTTTTACGGTTTCTGTGACATAATTACGAATACAATTCCTCAGCCAGATGCCCAGGACCGTGTCCATACGGCTTGCAAAGAAGGCATCTGTGGCCCCGGACGTGCCATGTTAGATAACCTCCGCAGGAAACTCTATCACTATTCCATCCAGCGGGCCGTCGCCGGCCTGCGAGACGACTCTACCCTCTCGGTGACCGACGCCAACCTCTGCTGGATATTTGGCGCCGGCCGCTCCGGATCGACCTGGCTGCTGGAGATGCTGGGCCATCTAAATAACACGCGGACATGGCATGAGCCCTATTTCGGCGCAATGTTCCAGTATCTCTCCGGCCATCCCGAAGAGCCGGAGCGTGGGGATTCCTTCTTCTCCAACACCTATTCCGTCGTGTGGACGGCTGGCGTTCGCCGGCTGCTGCTGGCCGAGGCGGAAGCCCGGTTCGGGCCGGTGTCCCCGGAAACGCAAGTCATTATCAAGGACGTCAATACGCCGTTCGTCTGCCCCTTCTTTGCCGATTTTTTCCCGCGCGCACGCTACATGTTACTGCTGCGGGATCCCTTCGACGTGCTGGACTCTTATATCGATATGCAGCGGCCTGGAGGCTGGAATAAGACCTACGTCCATCCGAAAAGCGCGCAAGCGCCGGAGATGGAGCGCATTCGAGGCTCCGCGGACCACATCCGTACGCTCTTCGATCTCTCCGTCGGGGGCTATCAGAAAGTCGCGCCGTCCCTGCGCATGGAGATTCGCTACGAGGAGCTTCTGGACGATCCCGTCAAAAGCCTGGGGCAATGCGCGCGGTTTTTAGGCCTTCCCGCCGAGGAGGCAACGCTGGAAGCGGCCGTGACGGCGGAACGTTTCGAGAAGTATCAAGAGCACGGAAAACTGGCGTTCCGGCGATTCGGCAAGGCCGGCATCTGGCAGACCTCCGGGAACTTCACGCCGGAGGTCACCCAGATCGCCCAGGAAATCCTGGGCGATCTGCGGACACGCCTGCGCTATGGAGACACGAAATAAGGCAGAAAGAAGCTGGCTGGAGAAGCGCGCCGGATCGTCTATCGGCCCGGCGTTTTTGTTGCGAACCAGGCGGCGGCGCGCCGGACCGCAGTGACAGTCTGGTCTAAATCCTCTTCCGTGTAGCCTTCATTAACGCTCAGCAGGACACCAGTCTGCAAGATAGCTTCTGCCTCCGGGCAGAGACCGGTCACGTAGGCAAGGCGCTGATAGGCGTGGTCGCCGTGGGCGAAGGCGCTGTGCTGCGCGAACAGCGGATATTCGTAGACGCACTGGCCGATATAGTGAGCTGAGACAGGCAGCCCCTCGGCGGCAAGGGCTTTCGCAAACGTGTCCGCATCGGCGCCCAGGATTTCCGGCTGGACGCGCATGAGATAGAACCACCAGGATGGCTCGCAGCCCGCCGTGACTTCCGGCAAGGCGAGGCCCGGTAGGCCGCGCAGCCGCTCACAGAGCGCGCCGCACCACTGCCGCCGGCGCTCCACAATTCCCTCCAGCTTCTCCAGTTGCGCCAGGGCGACCGCTCCCTGCAGCTCGGTCATGCGGGCATTGAGAGCCAGGAATGCCGGTTGACGGAGCGCCGCGCCCGGCCGGCGGTCGTACGCCTTATCGGTCGCCAGGCGAAGCCGCAAAGCCAGGTCCGGATCGTCGGTAATGGCGATCCCTCCGTCACCGCAAGAGATATGCTTGAACTCGTTGAGGCTGAAACAGCCAATCTGCCCCCACGAACCGGCGGAGCGCCCGGCATACCGGCAGCCCAGCGCCTGCGCGCAGTCCTCGATCAAAAAGAGTCCATGTCGGGCCGCGATCTCGGAGAGCGCTTGCAGATCGCAGGCGTTGCCGGCCAGATGGATAACGAGGATGGCGCGAGTCTGCGGCGTGATGTGCGCCTCGACGGAGGCAGGGGAGAGCGTAAAGGTGCGCGGGTCTAGATCGGCGAAAACGGGAACGGCGCCCTGATAGAGGATCGGAATGACCGAGCCGACGTCGGTGATCGGTGCGGTGATGACCTCGTCGCCGGGCGAAATCCCGAGGGCGACCAGGGCGGCGTGGATGGCGGTTGTGCCGCTGCTGCACGCGATGGCGTGCTTCACCCCGCACGCCCGCGCAAACGCCTCTTCGAGCCGGTGGACCATCTTCCCCTGAGCGTAGAAGAGCGTGCCCTGCTGCAGCGCCTCCTCCAGCGCCTGTCGCTCGGCCTCTCCGTAGCGCGGCTTCCGCGTATAGGGAAAAGTCTTGGCCGGCTGCCCTCCCGCGATGGCAGGCAGAGCGGCGTTCACTTCCTTAGTCTCAGATAACATCGTTTAGCTCTCCACATGCCGCAGCGTGATCTCAGTGTCTTTCTCGAACGTATGCGTGACGGCCTGGAAGGGAAAGCCCCAGCGGGTCACGGCCTGCCCAAGTCTCTCTTCGCCATCGATCTCCAGCCGGGCCGGGCGACGGCACAGCCAGAGCGCCGCCGCTTCCTCCAGCGCCTCCTCGACGTGCAGCCGAACGGCGACGCCCCCGGCTTCCCGGCGATAGTCGTGCCATCGCGCCTGACGCCGGGCACGCTCCCACTCCGCGATCTGCCGGGCCGTCCACCACTCCATGCCGCGCGCCCTTCCCTCCGCTACCGAGCGCTGCAGCGCCTCCGCGACACCCGGTTTCTCGATATGGTCCGGGTGGAACAGCAGGTGCAGGATGCCGTGCTGCTTCAAGACGGCCTCCAAAAGTGGTTCTCGCAACACTTCCGGCGCGAACACTTCCAGGTCCTGCGTCGGCGTCGGCAATTCCAGCACGCCGATCGTCCGGCCGTCGAAAGCGATCGGAAGATAAGGATGGCAGGTCCCGAAGTTGAAACCGGCCTCGCCTGTCTTGGAGGCGCCCTTGGATTGATCCAACAAGATGCCGCGGCGGGCGCACCAGTCGAAAAATTCGACGTCACCCTCCCAGCGCAGATAGTGGTTCTTGTTGGTGACCGGGATATCCGGCGTCAACAGGGCGCACAGATGCCGCCACTGCCGCTCGAACTCGGCCTCGCTCCATTCGGCGGAGACGGAGTCGTAGTGTGTAGCCAATTCGTGGCCGGCGGCCCGGATCGCGCTCATCAGCTTCGGATCGTACCCCGGCAGAATGACACACCAGGTCGAGTGGACCTGCGCCGCCTCCAGGACAGCCAGCAGGTGTTGCGCCCGCATGGAGTTATTATTATCCGTATCGTGAGAGAGATGGCCGAGCGCCGGAAGATTGCGGGGGTAGAGCCAGAGGAGCGGGAGCGCCACATCCAGATCGTGGGCCAGGGTGAAAATGGCTCGCAGAAGCAGCGTGCGCCACTGGTCGGCAATGGGCTGCAGGAACGCGCTCAATCCTGGCACGCCCGGAACCGGCTGGCGGTCGAAGAGCCAGTCCAGAACGCCGCCGTCACCGCTTTTGAGCACGCCGTCGCAGACCGGGGCGCTGCCGTCGGGAGCGGAGACGCCGTCGCGCGTGACCGCTAGTCCTTGCTGGATGCGCACGACCGTTCCGGTCACATCGGGAGCGATCAGCAAGCAGCGCCCCTGCCCTACCCGGTTCTCCAAGACCGCCTGCCGGTCCGTCGGACGCTGATGCGCATCCAGTACAACGGCCAGGCTTTCTGCCTCCTGGGCCTGCGCCGGAATGCCGTTAAAGAAATGCAGCGGAATAGAGGGAGGCTCTAAAATTGGATGATTGCCTGTAACCGGCTGGAGATAGCCTTCGCCCAGCGTGCTCACGCTGGTGGCCCATCCCGTATAAGCGGGTGGCTCATACCGTGCCCCCAGCAACTCCTCCAGCCCGCAGATTCCTCCAACGCTGATCCAACCACCGCCCGCACCCACCCAATCGCGTAAAGATGCCTTTAAGTCTTCCGGCAGCTCCGTCTCTCCCAGGGTCACCAACAGGCGCAGCTGCGGCAGTTTCTCTCGCAGATTCTGAAGGCCGATAGCCCGATAGCAGACACCTGCATGCTCCAGAATCTCCTGAATATAGTGGGGATAGCTGACCGTCCGGGCGCGATTAGGCTCCGGTTCCGGAAGCACGCAAACTCCCAGGGGGATCGCTCCATAGTCATCCATAGCCTACGTTTCGCGCCGCCCCGCTTATCTTCCTGCAACGAAGCCAACCTCAACAGGGCTATTCCATCTTTATTCATCGGGCGGCTGAAGCCGCAGCCACCAGAGCGCGAAGTTGCCCTTCGGCGACTGGAACGGTCAGGCTTTTCCTTACTCGCCTATCTTACCGTGCTGCCCGGTATGCCCCCGAAGAACCTTCCGATGGCCCTCTATGCGCATGGTGGTCCCTGGATGCGTGCCTTCTGGGAGTTCGCTACTCTCGCACAACTGCTCGCCAATCGGGGCTATGCCGTTCTTCATGTTGGATTCCCCAGCTCGACAGGGCTGGGCAAGACCTATCTCAGCGCGGGCACGGGCGAATGCAGCGTCGGCAAGATGCAGCATGACCTGACGGATGCCGCCCATAATGGCGTGGTGGAAGGATTTTTCCATTCGGCGGATAGATATAACATTACCAAGGAGGCCGTAAGATGATCTCAACAACCCGCCTATCAGGTCGATTTCAGCGTATATTTACCCTGGCGTTGGCCGTGGTTTCGATCGTTTGCGCAGCTTATGCCGCCAGCGCCGATATCCTCGCCTACGAGGGATTTGCCTATCCTCCTGGCACAAGCCTGCTCGGTGAGAACGGAGGGATAGGATGGACCAGTCCCTGGGGTCATAATACAGCCGCGGCAGCTACCATGGATAGTAGTTCTCTTTATGATGGGAGTCTTGTCTTTACCGGCAATGCGGCCGTTACGACTACTGCGGAAGGCCTCGACGGCAATTCGCGGACCTATCCTACTTTAGGACAGGACAACACGGAAGCCTACTTCAGCTTCCTGCTCCAACCGCGTCATCCCATCGGAGCCGGCTATTACGATGATTATGGCGGGATCTCTTTTGGGAATCTCTTCGTGGGCAAGGGAGGCGGCAGCGACTACTACTGCCTGGAGAATCTAGGGGGCGCCGGACATATCGATTCGAAAGTGCTGGCCGTTCAGAATCAGACCGTATTCCTCGTCGTTCATGCCCGCTTTTATTCCGGCAACGATACCTTCGATCTTTACATCAACCCGACGCCCGGTGCAGCTATGCCGTCAACCCCGGATGTCACCAAGACCGATCTGGATTTGGGCACCGTCAACATCCTCAACTTTGGTACCGGCGCGGCCTATGCAGTCGACGAGATACGAATCGGAACGACCTGGCAAGACGTCACGCCGGCCGTCAATCCGGCCCTTCAGCCGCACCTGTTTCTCCAGAACCCGACGACCGGACAGCTTGCCGAATGGAGCATGAACGGTCCGTACGCCATCAGCGGCTCCTTCATCACCCCGAGCCAGGATCCGAACTGGAAAGCCGTCGCCGAGGCGGATATGAACGGTGACGGGCAGGCCGATATTCTCTTCCAGAACAGTTCTACCGGCCGGCTTGCCGTCTGGTTCATGAATGGCACGGTCGCTTCCGGAGGCGCCTTTATCTCCCCGGTACCACCGTCGGGTTGGAAAGTGGTGGGAATGGGGGATTTCAATGGAGACGGCCATTCCGATATTGTCTTCCAAAACCCCTCTACGGGTCAGATTGCCGTCTGGTACATGAACGGGACTGCGGTCATGGCCGGCGCTTATATCCTCCCCACACAGAATCCGCAGTGGCAGTGTGTGGGAACGGCGGATTTCAATGCCGATAGCTCCCCCGACCTTCTCTTTCAGAACTCCTCCACCGGGCAGCTTGCCGTCTGGTTTATGAACGGAGTCGTGGCGTCAGGAGCCGCCTATCTCACGCCGAGCCAGGCCTCGATCTGGAAGGCGGCAGCGATCGCGGACCTCAATGCCGACGGCATACCGGATATTCTGTTCCAGAACACTTCGACCGGCCAGTTGGTCGTCTGGTTCATGAACGGAACGACTGCCTATGACGGCACGCGCGTCTCGCCGAGCCTGCCGTCGGGATGGCAGGTTGTCGGCCCGCATTGATCGAATAAGCGTTCCCGTCGGACATGCTATTGGTCCACCGATCGGCGCTAGTCCGGAAACCATTTCACCAGCAGATATTTGACAGCTGTATTGGCGACCTGGCCGCAGGGTATGGTTCCCAGGTCCATCCAGATGACGGCGTCCGGATCGGCACACCATTTCGTGTAGTCGGCTGTGTTCCGGGGGACCACGTAGCCTTTCCCATAGGCATCCAGGAAGCCGTGCCAGGCCATGCTCTTGCTATGCCCGTCCACATAGTTGACGTTGAACCGGCCGCCGTGCGGAAGAGAGCCGTTGGTGCGGCCTGTAAATGTGAAAAGCGTGTTGTTGAGGCTGTTGGTGTACCAGGGCCGGTCGTAAGTATCGCCGAAGGCGAAAGTATCGGAAGGAGCCAGGACCGAAGCCAGCGGTTTGCCGGTAGCGACAAAGATATAACCACCGGGTCCACTAATGATAATCAACTCGTTGAGCAGCCCACCCTCGTATTCTCCCGCGCCATTGGAGTTCTGCCAGGGTCCCCAGTCGTAGCCATAGCCGATACAGCGCGCGCTCGCCGGCTCGAACCCTTCGCTGTAGCCGCAACCGGTCTGCGTCCGATCCGGACAGTAGAACACGTCCACACTCTTGGTGTAGGGCTGCAGCAACTGCCAGACATCCGTGATGGCATACGGCGCCTGCGTTTGATAGACGGATGGCGTCATCTCATCGTAGTCCTGGATGTACATGTCCAACGCCAGCCCGATTTGACGGACATTGCTCAGGCACTGTGTACGGCGGGCGCTCTCTCGGGCCTGCGCAAATACTGGGAAGAGAACAGCTGCCAGGACCGCGATAATAGCGATCACCACGAGCAGCTCGATGAGCGTAAACCCCATCCTGTTACAGAAGCGAGACATAACCTTCTCCTCTCTCCGGATCGTGGCTGGCACGTCTCCTGGAGTGCTTTTCACTCGTATGGCGGATACCCCAATTATACAGATCAACGGTTAGCTGACGCTTAGAAAGGGCTTAGATTGGGCGAATCGGAATAAAGTTGGCTTGTCAGGGATGTTGCGCCTCGTAAATCGCCTCTTCTAAAGTCATCGCCTGTCCTTCCGCCCACAGTCTATCAAACTTTTCTGCTCCCAGGCTTTGCAATAACACGGCTAAGTGCTCCACCTGCACCTGTACATTGCACGGTTCAGTAGGCATTTTGATATCCTGGCGCAGCCGATCAACAGCCGCCTTTATCTTTACCGCACGTTCCATTTTCCCCAGAGCCAGCGCAACGTCCCCAATTTTATCCAGACATTCTGCTATGTGACCACGATGGCTGCCCAGATGGCGCAGGATCGTTAGGCTTTCCAGAAACATCGATTGAGCCTGATAGGGGTCGTTCGTTCGAAAAGTGACATTTCCCAGGGCTTCTATCGCCAGCGCAGCCCTCTCTTCAAAGCCCACAGCACGCCAGTATGCCAATGCTTCTTGATAATGCTCCCTGGCTTCAAAGTAATGCTTTTCTTGTTCGGCGACCGCTCCAAGATTATATGTTGCAATGGTAACCCATCGAGAATCTCCTAGGGAGTGAAAGAGTTCAATGCTCTCTTCGAGATAGGCTCGCGCTATAGGCAGCTTTCCCTGAGAACAAGCGGCACCTCCCTGGATTTGCCGTGCATGGGCCATGTACCAAACATCTTCCCTCTCCTTAGCGATCTGATAACTTGATTCCAGTGCGCTCTGCGCTGTCAGGAAATCTCCCTGCCGCCAGGCGAAGAAGCCTTGCTCAAACAACCCCATAGCGCGCATAGATGGATCTACAGTACTGATTTCCGTCAGAGCCAGAGTATGCTTGAGCCACTCCCCTACCGCTGTCAAGCGGCCTGTATGTTCCCAGAACACCCACAGATCGGATACCAGTTGCAAGCCTTGTTCAATACAGCTCTGTTCTAAGCATGTCTGCATCGCCAGTCGCAGGTTCTCGTAGTCGGCTTCAAGGCGCTGTATCCAGAAGGCCTTGTCCCTGGTGGTATGCAGATTGGGTTCTGCTTGCTGGACAAGACGGCAGAAATGAGCAGAATGAGCACGCAAGGTCTGCTCGCGCTCCTTGGAAGCCATCCGCGGCGCTGCGTATTCACGCAAGGACTCAAGCATCCGATAGCGCATCTCCGAGCCATTCATTTCGGAAACGATCAGAGAGCATTCCAGCAACTGCGCCAGCGCCTCACGTACCCACCCGTCCGGGCTGCCGTTACGGGAACGAGCGTTCTGTGCCTCTTCTTGATCGCCCACCTCTATCTGCAGGCTGCATGCAAGCGCCTCAGCGGCCTCCAGAGTCCAGCCGCCGCGAAAGACGGAAAGCCCATAGAAGAACCGGCTAAGACTATCCGGCAAGCGGGCAAAGCTGCTTTCGATCACGGCGTAGAGGCTGCGATGGCGATCGGGTACGTCTGCCAGACGGCTGACCAGCAGATCGAAGCGACTCTCTAACTGCCGCTGCATCTGCGCGGGCGTCAGGGTGGCGGCCCAGGCCGCGCACAACTCGATCGCCAGAGGAATGCCCTCCAGGGTCTGACAGAGACAGGCGACATCCCCGGCATTTTCAGGTGTCACTGTAAAGTCCGGACGGACGCTCTGCGCCCGGTCGAGAAACAACTGCACGCTGGGATAGGCCAGCAGCGACTCCGTGTGATGCGGCTCGGGCGGGAGTGGCAGCGGCGGGACAGGTATCTCCTGCTCGCCTTCCAGTCTCAGTTTCCGGCGCGAGGTCACCAACAGGCGAAGCGGGGGGACGCTCGCCAGCAGGTGGCGCAGGAAAGGAGCCGCCTCCAGCAGATGTTCCAGGTTGTCCAGGACGAGCAGGGCCGGTTCCCCGCGCAACGTCTCGATCACCAGATCCAGGACCGCTCCGTTCTCCGGCCGCTCCAGACCCAGCCCGGTGGCGACAGCTTCCGGAATCGCCGCCGCGTCGGTCACATCGACCAGGGGAATAAAGGCGATGCGGCCGGGAAACTCGCCGGCAAACCGTCTGGCCGCCTCAATCGCCAGGCGGGTCTTGCCGCTGCCTCCCAACCCGATCAGCGTAATCAGGCGCTTCCGTCCTGCGCGCAGGAATCCGAGTATCTGGTCGATTTCGGCCTCCCGGCCGAAGAAAAGCGTCAGAGGATCCGGCAAACGCACATCGGCGCAGGCGTAAGCCTCCCGTGCCGATCCGGCGGGATGCTGCGCGTGGGAGGCCGGCGTATCCGCCGCCTGGGACAAGCGCGCCTCTATCTGTGCGAGCAGCGCCTGCGCTTCTTCCGAAGGCACGCCGCCATACTCTTGCCGTAGCATCTGTTCCAGCGCCCGATACACGCGGAGCGCCTCCGCAAGCCTGTCCGCCTGCAGGGAGAAGCGAATCCCATCCAGATAAGCCTCCTCCTGCAGAGGATCGGCCGCTATGGCCTGCCGAACATAACGGAGGGCTAACGGCCAATCCTGCTCCTCCGCTGCCAGGACGGCAAGCTCCCGCAAGGCGCCCTGGAAGCTGTCCGCCAGTCGCTGCCGCTCGCTCTCCATCCACTCTTCATAGGTGCCGGGAAGCAGCTCGCCTCGATACAGCGCGATCGCCCGCTGCAGAGATCGCTTCTTTGCCGCCATGCCACTCGCCTGTTCCGCTTGATGCAAAGCCCCATAGAAATCGGCGATGTCGGTCGATACAGAGGGATGAATCCGGAGGGAGAGGCGGTCAGATAGCAGAATCTCGGCGTCGGCAGGCAGGTTCTGACGCAAGGCCCAGACGGTCTGATTCAACCGGTTGCGGACTGTGGGGCCGGCTTCTCCGGGCCAGAGCAATTCTGCAAGATACTCCCGCGAATGACTATCCTGGCGAAAAAAGGCCAGGTAGGCCAGCAGTACCCCCGCCTTGCGAGTGGAAAAGCTCGGAATCGCGTGATCGCCCTGCAAGACGCGCAGTCCCCCCAGCATCTCGATACGCCATCCAGTTTTCTCATCTGTCATTTTATGCGCCTTTTCATTATGAGCCTGCATCGGTAGGTTCGCAGCTACACTTCCGTATTTGGACGCCGTCCCCGGTAATCCTCCTGCGGTAAGGCACCTTATCTCGCAAGTCCTTTAAGTCTCTTCTAAGCGTGAACTAAGCGGGCGAAGTCTATAATTAAAAGTGATCTCAGCCCTACAGACGGAAAGGACATGAAGGATGCCAACACAATCCAAATCCGGTATGATGCTGACGCTGACCGCCTGCCTGCTTATCGCGGGCGGAACCCCCCGACCGGCGTGTGCTACCGCCCTGACCACGCTCCATGTCTTCAACAGCACGCCGCCCTACACCGACGGAGCGCAGCCGCATTCCGGCCTGGTGCTGGGCCGCGACGGCAACTTCTACGGCACGACCTTCTATGGCGGAGCGAGCGACACCGGCACGATCTTTAAGATAACGCCTGCCGGCACGGTGACCACGCTCTACTCCTTCTCGGCGGTGAACCAGGCGCAAGCTTGCAGCAATGCGGACGGCGCCTATCCGATCGCCGCTCTGATACAGGCCAGCGACGGCAACCTCTACGGCACGACGGATGGGGGCGGCGCGTACGGCCAGGGCACCATCTTCAAGATCACGGCCGGCGGCACGCTGACGGTGCTGCACAGCTTCACGGGCACGGATGGCAACTTTCCGGTCGCTCCGCTATTGCCGGCGAGTGACGGCAGCTTCTACGGCGTGACGGGCGGAGGGGGCGCTTACGGCGCTGCGACGGGCGGTTATGGGACCGTCTTCAAGATCACCCCCGATGGCACCTTCACCAGCCTCTACTCGTTTACCAATGGATCCGACGGCTCCGACCCGCTCGGGGTCCTGGCACAGGGCAGCGACGGAAACTTCTACGGCGCTACATCGGGCGGAGGCGCCTATAATTACGGCACCGTATTCCGCATAACCCCCGGCGGCAGCCTGACCATCCTCCACACCTTCACGGCGCTGAGCGGATTCCCCTACTATGCCAATGCCGATGGCGCTTCCCCCTACGCCGGCCTGGTGCTGGGGAACGATGGCGCTTTCTATGGAACGACTACCCAGGGCGGAGGATTCGGCTACGGCACAGTGTTCCGAATCTCCTCCGAGGGCACGCTGACAACCCTCCACGACTTTACCGGTGCTGGCTCCGTCGCCAGCTCCGGGGCAACGCTCTTCCTGGGCAGCGACGGCAACTTTTATGGGACCACCGCTCAGGGCGGTACGCATAACAGCGGCACCGTTTTCAAAATTACTCCGGGCGGCAGGTTGACCACCCTGCAGTCCCTCCCCACCGAGCAGCCGATCGTCGGCTACCAGGCTTCCCTTGTCCAGGGCGCTAATGGTGGCCTCTACGGCACCACGCAGACCGCCGGAGGCGGCTCTGGCACCGTCTTCCGAGTAACCGTCAATCCCTGGGACTTCCTTGCGGACGGCCAGACAGATATGCTGTTCCAGAACGCGTCTACCGGCCAACTCGCCGTCTGGTCCCTGAACGCCGCGACGGTAACGAACGCGGCCTATCTCACGCCCGTACAGAATCCCAACTGGAAAGCAGTAGGCGTTGGTGATTTCAACGGGGACGGCCAGCCCGACATCCTCTTCCAAAATCCGGCCACCGGCCAGATGGCCGTCTGGTATATGAACGGCGCGCAGGCTGTCGGAGCCGCCTTCATCACGCCAGGCCAGGACCCGCACTGGCAGATCGTATCGGTCGCCGACTTCAACGGGGACGACCAGCCCGACGTCCTCTTCCAGAACGTGACGACCGGACAGATGGCCGTCTGGTACATGAATGGTACACAGTTCAGCAGCGGGTCCTATGTCCATCCCAGCCCGAGCGCTGGCCTGAAAGTGGTGGGGACCGGCGATTTCAACGGAGACGGCCAGCCCGACATCGCGCTCGTGAACCCCTCTACCGGCCAATTAACGGTCTGGTTCATGAACGGCAGCTACCAGATGGGATCGGTCACCATCACTCCGAATCAGAATACGGCATGGCAGCCCGTTGCGGTCGCCGATCTTAACGAAGACGGCAACCCCGATCTCGTCTTTATGAACCCTTCCACCGGCCAGCTCGCTGTCTGGTTTATGAACGGCACGACGGTAGCCGGCGCCGGTTACCTCTCCGCTACGCAGGCGCTTAACTGGAAGGCGGTGGGACCGCGCTAAAGACTCGGCTCGGTTCGGCCCATCGTCCTGCAGGACGATGGGCCGAACGGCTTATCGGTCGGTGCATTCTGTGCCACGAAAAGGCGATCAGGAACAGCGCCAGACCGAGCACCAGCACGATGGGGATGCAGCAGACGAAGCAGCGGCTGCCGGAACCATCCGTTGGATTCATGTTCTTTCTCCGTAATCTCCGAATCTCAGCGTCAGCGCGAGGGATGAAGGACTATCATGCGAACCGCCCCAGCCGGAACGGTCAACGTAGTCACGGCACCGTGGCTTTCCGGCTGCCAGCTAACCGGCGTCTCCGTGACCCATTCGGCGCTGTCTCGCACGGTAAACGGCACTTGCAGTGTTACGCTCATGGCCTGGTGGTAGTCGGTGGGCAGAATACCGTGCTCCGGCTTGAGGATGCCCCGGTTATTGAGCAGCGTCACCAGCCAGCCTCCATCGTCCAGGCGATTCAGCACCCATTCCACGTCCCCGGTCACACGCACCGGAACCAACCCCTCCGTAAGGGAACGCATCAGCAGGCTCATGAGCGGCACGGGGCGCTCGTCGATCCCTAGCCCGAGCGGCACGCCGATAGAAATGATCTGCCCGCGCCCCTCCATATGCAGCGTGGTGATCGGGGTCCCGTCCGGCGCAGTGGCCAGCACGCGATCCGGCCCCGCCGGAAGCGCGTAGGTGCGAAACACGTTCGCGGGAACGGTCTCGCCGGTCGGCTTCCAGACAAAGGCGGAGGCTTCTTGCTCCGCTCCGAACGCCGGCAGGCCGAGCGCCACCACGCCGGGGCCGGTGAGCTGCTCCGCCGCCACGACCAACGTGCCGCCCCGCCGGACGTACTCCCGCAGCGCCCGACCCCACTCCTCGGAGAGGGCGATCTCCCCGGCGGCGATTATCACAGGATACGAAGAAACGATCTCGGCGTGCCCCGGCGCTGTGACCAGTACATCGAAAATGTCCCCGAAGATGCCGTTCACGTAGGTCTGCCGGATGGCGCTCGCCGGCTCGTTCAAGGTCTCCGGCGCCGGATAGGTGGCGATGTCGAACCAGCCGCGCAGGGCTGCCTCATGCCGTCCCGGCGTCAGAACGGCCGGATTGAGCTGCGGATCGAGACCGAAGGCGCCGGGTGAGAACCGCTCCTGCGCCCAGCCGTGCGCCTCGTCCAGCAGGAAGGCGACGGGCGTGACCTGCGTGCCGCGTGGGTGCGCCGCCGCCAGGTCCAGGAACGCTTCGGTGACCGCGCCTCGTGGCGAAAGCTGCACCGGGAAGCTGTCGCCTGCCGAGTTGCCGCCGGGCTTCCAGAACAGGTCCGTTCCTTCCTCGTGATAGAAGGCGGACGCGCCTGCCAGGAAATAGAGCAGGTAGTCCTTGAGCACCCAGTTGAGGCCCGCCCCCGCAAAGGCATCGTAAGAGTTATCCAGGATATAGCGCGACGAGGCGGGATAGAAGGAGGACTCCCGTGAGAAGATGGTCGAGGCGTCGCCGAGGTTGCACGATTGGTAGTCCACGATCTGGCCGCCGAACTGGCGCGCGGCGCCGCGTAAAAAGGCCAGCCGGCGGGATAGGGTCGGGCTGTTGCCGGTGTTCTCGTGGCCGACGATGCGCATTCCCCAGGCGTGCAGGGCGTGCGCGAACGCTTCGTTGTTGGCGGAGAGGCAGGAGATCACCGGGTGCCAGGTCTCGCCCGTGGCGACCGGAGCGCCGAAGTAGCCGGCGAGCCTGGCGTTGGTCGCGGCCGTGTTTAGATCGCGCAGCGCAGACAGAACCTCGGCGCGGGACCGGGCGGCGCGGACCTTCTGCTCCTGGACAGCAGTATCCACCGGCGCGTAGGAGAGCGCCTCCCCGGCGATAAACCCCATAAATCGGTCCGTATAGCGGCGCAGATTGGCGGCGACGGCGGCATGGTCGGCGCCTGAGGGCCAGCTCGGCTCGCCGTAGTTCCAGAGAATGGCAAATTTCTGCTGCGGATGGCGCTCCAGCCAATCCAGGAAGGGCGAGCCGCTGGCGAATATCTGCGGATAGAGCGGAATGTGCCAGACGGGTCCGCTCAACGGATGGCCGAAGATAGGGACCGGCTTGCCGCGATAGGCGTCCGTAAACTCTTTGAGGAGCGGCGGATCCACGTCGAAAGGGGTGTCGATCCGCTCGGCGGCAGGCTTCTTCAGCTCCTCCAGCCACTGTGTTCCGACGTTCCAGAGGAACACCGGCGGCCCGCTCGCGATCTTCCATGCCTTCGGCACGTCGCCTATTGGCTTCGCGGCGACCAGCGGCTCGGCCGGCGGCATCTGCGCCTGGCGCATGGCCCGCAGAGGGAGCAGGAACGCGAAATCGGGCTTTTCGCGCCCGGCGGGATGGTAGCTCGGATCGGTGGTGAGGCAGAGGCAGTCCACGCAACGGCGCGCTCCGGTCGGCCCGGTCGTGAAGAGCTCGATCCGGGCTTTGCCCTTCTCCAGGGTCACAGGCGCGCTGTCCCAGCCGTACGCCCAGCCCCATCGCAGCTTCATGGGGTCCAGCTCGTCTACGACGGCTTTCTGGCCAAAAACGTGCGTGAAGGTCTTACTTCCCTGGACGATCCGCACGCCGAACGCCTCCTCTTTCTTGCGATAGTCGGCGTAGCGCACCCAGAGCGTATAGCTTCCTGCTGCCGCTATCTCGGTGTCGCGTCCGACCGTCAATCCAGCCGGGGCGTCTGCCCGCGCGGCGATGGACAGGAACTCGCTCTCGCCGCCCTGCGTCCAGGAGGCTGCCACGTCCGGTCCCGCCAGCGACCATGCGCCCCGAGTCTCCTGAGCCTCCGGCATATAGGAGAAATTCGCTCCCCGCAGCGGCCCGAACGTCTCCGCTTCCAGCCAGACCGTCTGCGGCAGTTGCGCTGGCCCGCTCGCCAGCACGAACACCAACCACGCCGTCCACACCGCCAGCATCCCACGACCCTCCTCTTTCGATCCGCTTCGGGTGAATGATGACCTCTCGAAATCTAATCCGATAGCCTGACAGTCTCAGTCGCCGAAGGGCGACTTCGTGCCTTTGTTGCGGCGACTTCAGTCGCCCGAATCCAGGATACGGTAACAACTTCGAATCAACCGGAATATCAGAGGTTGCCCTTCTACGGAAGCTGCTGCTCCAGCAGACGATAGGCGCGCGGGCGCGCGGCAGGCGGGAAGGCGTGCGGGCCGTCGAAGATCCACCGGTGGAGATTGGCTTGAGCCCCGTAGAGCCGATAAATGCGGCGGGCATGAGACAGCACTGCGGGCATATTGGCCGTATTGGGAAAGATGGGATCGCGCAGACCGGCGACGACCATCATTGGGCGCGGCGCGACCAGGGCAAGCAGATGGTGAAAATCGAAAGGGGTCTGCTCGATGCAGTCCTCATAGAAGCCCAGACGCGGAATGAGCGCCGTGTTTCGCCACCAGCGCTGGGGCGTGGGGTCGGTACGGAGTGTTGTGAAACCGCAGCTCAGCACTCCCGCCTGAAGGCGCGGCTCAAAGAGCATGGCAAACAATGAGCCATAGGCGCCGTGCGAATGCCCGATGCAGCCTATCTTTGCACCGTCCACCTCCGGCAGCGACTGTAGATAGCCCACTGCGCGCTGCACATCGAAGATCATTTTCGCCATCACGGAGCCTTGCGGATGCGCTTGAAAAAACGCCTCTGCACTTCGGTAGTAGGCGTGGGGATGGCGGCCCAGCCGCTCCCCAAAGGCGATGGCATCCGGGGCCAGGACCACAAAGCCGCGCTCGGCCAGCTCCTTGCCATACGCTAACTGCGGATCGCCCTCCAGCCCCACCGGCTCGTCTTTGCCCTGCGGCACCGTCTGATGCAGCGCGATCACCGCCGGACGTGGCCCGTTGGCAGGACGCGGTGTCAGCAGCCATGCGTAACCCCATTCTGAGTCCGTGAGGGCATAGCGGACGCGACACCGGTCGTAGCCCCGCTCGGCATATTCCTCCAGAATTTCCCAGCGCGGACTTTCCGGGGGCGTATCCGTTACCACGCCCAACAGTTCTCGGACGACCTGCAGCCAGTCCTCCCGCGCCGCCAGCCATGCCTCTAAGGTCGTCTCCCTGGACGCCGGCGGCTGCAAGTCCCATCTTCCCGACTGTGGACTCGTGATCGGCTCCCAGGCGTGGTCTGCCTTCCAGGCCTGGAAGTCCCAGCCCCCCGCCGGCCAGTACCAGAGATAGGACATGTGTGTTCCTTCGGTTCCCCCTCCGATACAAAGCGGAATCAGAGGAGGTGAGGTCTTCGTCCTCTTCTCAAGGAGAGGGAGTCAGGGCATGAGGCGCGCCCGGCTCGGCCTGCCAGCGGTTTACGACCTTCCCGTCTCGAGTCAGCATCCCACGGACTTCCTTCATGCCGGCAAATTTCCAGCCCGGCCCTGTTTTCCGCCACAACTCCTGATAAACGGCAAAGGCATCCATCTTATGGGTTTGCCCCTGCTTATCCCGCCGCTGCAGGGCGTCATGCTGCGTCACCATCACGGCGACACGGTCGCCATGCACGTGCATATCGTCGATATGAAATGTGACGGAATGGGGCTGATAGACCGGCTTGAAATTGTCCATCTCCAGTTTCACAAGGTCCAGATAGGCCGCTTTGCCCTTCCGAACCACGCCCATCGACGATTCCCAGATAAAATCTGTGGTCATCGTGGCGGCAAAGGCCGGCAAGTCCCGTTTCTGCAAGACCGTTGCGCGCTTTGCATACTCGGCCTCCAGCGCCTTGCGGATCGCCTGCGCGTCCGGAGGCGCCGCCAGAGCGCCACGACTGCAAAAAATAAGCGCCAGAATCAGAATCGCACCTTGAGATCGCATAGACGATGCCTTTCCATTTATGCCGCTGGAGATCATACAAGAGTTTTACCGCAAGATCGGCTGGAAAGCAATCAGCGTTTCGGGATCCGGCAGCGCACAAGCTGTTTGCCGGAGGCAGCGTAGAGCCAGTCGCCGACCACCGCCTTCCCGACCGACAGGGGACTATCGCCTCGGGCGAACTCCCGGATATGCCACTGCCCACCCGCATAGCGAAGGAAGAGGGCCGAAGATCCCGCCAGGGCCACGACCCGGCCATCGGCGAGCGTGAGCAGGCCGGCACGCGCCACACTCCCCTGCGCTAGCGTGGTCCGTGCCAGCACCCGGCGCGCCTGCGGATCGAAGACAAATAGATGCGAGCCGGTCGCTCCATAAACCAGACTATCCCCGCCCGTCGTCAGATTGGCAACGATCGACTCACCGGGCAGCGGGACCGTCTCGAAGACCTTCTCCTGCCTGGCCGGGTCCCACAGGAACAGGACCGCCTCTTTCGCCAGCGGCTGCGTACCCGGCCCGCCTTCCGTGGAAGTCCCGCAGGCCAGCAGGCCATCCGTCAGGGCACATACGGAGGCGACGGCCTGGTCCTTGACCGGCTCTGCGACATGACCCAGCGTATCCGTATGCGGATCGTACCAGGAGAGCGCGCCACCGTGATAGCCGTAGGAAGGCACGCAGGCCAGGTAGATGTTCCCATCCGCGCCGAGCGCTATATCGTAGGGCCGGTCCTGCCGGGGCGCCGTCTGTCCATAAAAAGAGGGATTATGGGTGCGCTCTGTGCCGGGTGTGAAGGGTTGGGCCGGATCGTAGATCTGCAGGGTCGCGCCGGTATAGGAGGCGATATAGAGCCTGCCACCAGCGGAAAGCATGGAGTAGGCTTCCGCGCCGGGAATCAGGCCCATCGTCACCGGCTTGCCCTCCGCCGGATCGAAGCGCAGCAGATACTCCGGCAGGATCGAGCTGCCGTACACCTTACCGTCCGGCCCGGCTGCCAGGCGGAAGATGGGCAGCTCCCTCCCCGGATAGGTATCCGGCGCGACCGCCTCTTGCCCGTTCCTGTAGCGTGTGCGCGGCATGGCAGGAGGCAAAGCCGTAATGGGCGTGGCCGCGCCGTCGCGCAGAAGGTAGCTCTTGCCATTACAGGTCCCATAAGCAAAGCCGTCCGCGCCACGTTCGATCTGCCCGAAGCCAGGACGGCGCTCGCTTTCCGGGATGAGGCTGCGCAGCTCCTTCGTCTGCGGATTGTAGGCGACCAGGTTCGCCTTTTCGGAACCGATGCCGCAGTAGACCCAGCCGTCCGCCGCCGCGCAGAGCGTTCGGCCGTAGTTCTGAACCGGGTCCATCCTGCCGAGATCGACTCCCTTACCCGTAGCAGGATCGAATTGCAGCAGCTTTGCGTTCGGATAGGTACAACCGTAGAGCTTGCCGTCCGGGCCGAGGGAGAGCTGCCAGATATAGGTCTCGCCGGGTATCGCCTGGCCCAGATCATCCAGCCGGTCCGTCTGTGGGTCCAGGCGCAGAATATGGCCCTGAAAATAGGTGCCCAGGTAGAGGCGGCCATCCGGCCCGGTCTCCATCGCCCACGCGCCGCCTTCCGGGTTTTGCCAGACTTTTGCCTTCCCCGTACGTGGCTCGTACGCAACCAGGTCCAGGCTGGAAAGGTAGGTGTAGCAGACGTAGAGCCGCTCGGTACCGTTGGGTCCCGGCCCGACCAGCGCGCTCATCACGCCTCCTTTGCCGATGAACGCGCCCAGCTTCTCGAACGCGCCCGGTATCTTCTGCGTCGCCATCGTCGCCAAGGCCACTCCCGCCAAGACCCAGCCTATCCCCATCTCCCTCGCCCTCCTCTTGTACCTGCTGCCAGGTTGCTTAAAATGTCACCACCCGCTCGCTGCGCTCGCTAGTGCTCTGACAAGCAGGTACTTGTCATTTTAGCACAGAGGAGGTAGATTAAAAGCATGAGCAAACATACTTCGATCTCC
>Ga0209810_1000719_pt1 | contig 64171 bp, 83 predicted proteins | sample Coa_R1_7_FD_187159 | JGI IMG/M metagenome (GOLD analysis project Ga0209810, IMG submission 187159) | Surface soil microbial communities from Centralia Pennsylvania, which are recovering from an underground coalmine fire - Coalmine... | ecosystem: Environmental > Terrestrial > Soil > Unclassified...
GCGCGCTGCTCCGGCACTTCGGGCAAAGCCCTCAGTGGTGAATACCCAACGTATTTAGTGTTATTGTTAATTTTGTGTGTATGAAACTTTCTTTTCTTTATTTACGTTATCTTATCTATTTTCGTGTGTATGATATTATTCACTATTTTAGGTATTATGGCGTAAAACGGGCATCCCGCCGAAATTCTAGTTATAGTCACTGTAATTTACTGATGGGCTTACTCATCCGGTCAACCTGTCTAATTTAGCGCACTTCCACACTTTTGCGTTTTCGCATTCTCGCACTTGTATACTTGTAGGGTCATCATCCCTTTTTACTGGTAGCTTGTTTATGTGGGTGAGTTTTTGGCTTGGTACTCCCCAAATTCCCACAAAATGGGCGGAGCTGCCCATAGCATCCCTTTCCATAGCGCTGAGTATCATACCCCTCCTTTGGGTCAACAGAGGTCTCTTTTTGCCTCTAGTATTGATGTGCTTCTATCAGGGTATGAACTCATCTTCAAGTGGGCTGTCATTTCGTGTGTATGGAATGGTGCTACCCAGAGGGCCTTGAACTGCACTTCAGGGCTGGCGCGCGTGAGAAAAGGCATGCGCAATGTGGCCGCGCTGAAATCCTATAGAGTGGCCTGAGAGGCTTTCGCATGAGAACGGGGCAATCCTGGCACTCAAGAGAAAAGTGCATCTTCCGAGCGCTGTGTTCTTTTTCATCAATGGAGATCCTGGAGGCCAGCGCTGAAAAAGTGGCCTGGAGCTGGGAACCTCTACCAGGTTTCGCGTGCAGTCTGCCCGCCGGGGAAAACGTGACTGTGAGCAAAACTCTGGGCGAGGATCGAGAGCGCTGCACCTGCTGAAATTCGTCACGCGGATCTGCGTAGCAGATGAGAAAGTACCTTACGGGGATCTGCAAAATGGATGCAACAGTTGCATCCAGAATTTCCTTTTCAAGATGTTGCCCAACCAGCCTGTAGAGGGCAAAGCGCCGCTGAAATTGGGGCGGTTCTTCTAAGAATATTTGCTGTTTTCATCGCCATTTCAGCGCTGAATGTTCTCTCCCCTACCGGGCCAGGGAACAGAAAAGTGGGTACTCCACTTTTCTACAAGGGCATCAGCTCGCCGATATCGAGAAGGATACTCCACTTTTCTACACACCTGGCCGGGGAGATCCATACAGAAGCGGTGCAGAACCGGCCCTTCTCATGGGAAGGACCGCTTTTCACGAGGAGCCAGCGCGGGGACAGATCGAGGAAGGGGGTTCGCACTTGACTATGAGAGTGTTCTACACATCTGACTTCCAGGGGCAGGTTGTTCTACAGGCGCTGGCCGAAAATCTGGGCACCAAGTATACCATATCGAGGCGGGAACAAGGCAGGAAAAACACGGGCAGCGGACTGAAATGGCGCGGAAAGTATCCCTTTTCAGATCTCCAAAGTACCTTACGCCAGTCTTAAAAGGCTCTTTCTGGGGCGCAACTCATGAACAAGAGTGGGTGAGGGAGGATGCAGCGTGTTGGACAGGCTTCTCAGGCTGGCGCGGCCCAGCACTGAAAACGGGGAAAATCTTCCGACTCATATATTATTACTTACTCTCCCCTCTTCTCTGGTTCGTTTTGCAACTCCCAGCACACCGGGGGAGACATCCATCTTGATGGGTAGTGCCAGTATACCACAGATTGCACCGAGGTAAAAAGGCTCATTGGATGCTGGGATCTGTACCGCCGGGAATCTTCTTCTCTGGGTTGGGTTGATCTGCTGGCAAGTTCTGCATTGCCGTGTTTCTGGGGCCAGATCGAGATTACACAGAACTGGGCATATGGGGACCCTGGCAGCCTCTTGAAGGGGCGAGGGGAGTATTTGCCTGACAGTGCAGAGAAGGCCACAGAATCGCATTCTAGCGCGATATCGCACAAGTGCGTTTGTGCGCCAGGAATAGCCGCGCGGTAATTCGGACTTTGGACCGCTGTACTCCACTTCAGCGAACCGTGAGCCTGCATCGGCGTGCACCATCTGGCTGTGCTGAAAAGGGTCTCACCGGGCTGGGCAGGCAACGGTTCGCTGAAAAGAGCAATGCTTTCGACCATGAGATGGGACATCAGGGCCTCGCCCATAAGCTCAACATTGCCATGTTTGCCCGTGTTTTTCTCATGTTCGCCAGAAGGCTGCACCCGATATCGAGATTGCGTAGAATTCGGAGATCTACGCTCACTTTGCACTGTCACTCCCTTATTTTCAGCGCCACTCCTGCCATGAAAGGGGCTTTTCGGATGCAGAGATCGCATCCGAAAAATTGGTGAGTGAGAGCACTCCATCCCTCAGTATTTGGGTAGGGGTTTACTATGCAGGAAGAACATTTTGCGGGGCTGGCCAGGAACCTGACGCGGGATTTTCGCGCCAGCATGAAGGGGCAGATCAGCAACTCCAGGGCCGGGAACGTGCGCGGCAATCTGGTTGGCAACAGTGCGTTTTCGCATTCTTGCCATGATGCAAGAGGACACCACCGCGGCGATCCCCGCTACCTAACAGAAAACCGTTACGCTGGCCGGGGTAACGATTGGGGCTTCTCTCGCCTTTGTGCGGTCTGGAAGACTATTGGCTCCACACAGATTTGAAAGATGATGCACCTGGCAGCGATTGTACTAGATAGAGGCTACAGGCTGCTCGTCTTCACCGGGAAGGATTCCAGGCAAACACCAGAACGATAGCGCGATCTGCCTTCCTGGTTTTGTTCCGGTGTTTGCCTGGAATCCTTCCCGGTCGAAATGAGCCGATACGCACTCCACTTCAAGCGCTGGGCAAATGGCTGCACGTAAGAAAAGGCATGCGCAATATGAGCACTATGAAATTATCTACAGCGGCCTGCGCGGGGCCTGCGTATGATCAGAACAGGAGTGGCACTCAACGAAAAAATGCATTGCTGCGCAGCGCGTGGAAAATATATATGGCAGAAACGCCAAGTTATGCTGGCCCTGAACGCCCCTTTTTCAGACGCCCAGCGCGGCCAGGATATGCACAGGGGAATGTTGAGTTGTGCTGGCGGCTCGGAGAGCAGTTCTTAGAGCTGCTGCGGATGGACCCGCAGCAATTATTGGAAATTTGAGCACGAATTCGACCAGACCGCATGATTGACCCTCCCTGGAATTCACTTCTTTTTTCTCATGATGCTGCCGCCAGTATCTGGCAGCCACACTATCATTAGCAGATGTTGGCCCAGCTCCGCCGAATTTGTGTCAGGCTCTCATCGGACTCCTGTGAGAACTTGGCGCTGGGTGTTCGCACCAGCATAAGGGGATCGATCCTCTGAAAAAACAACTCTGGGAGGGCAGAACCGTCAGCTCCCGCCGGTAACATCTTCCGATGGAACCAGGTTCTTCACATCTGCGTTCTCATTGCCCTTCTCTTCAACCAGCAGCGCTGTAAATGGTTTCAAAGGCGATTGCAGATCACATTCCTGCACAAACGTCACCACATCGTTCAGATGCGTGAGGCGCGCCCAGCAAGGCTTGCACAACTGGGCCTTCTCTTCCCTCATCAGCTCCACCACTTGCCTGGTGTAGGCATTGATCTCCTCATACAGCGCTTGCACCCGCCCCAACAGCACCACACGTTCCTCTTCTAAGGCATGCACGCGGGGCGAGAGCGCTTGATATCCAGGCCCGCATGCTTCACACACATCCAGCCGCATATGGGCAATTAAGCCATTTCTTACATCATCGAGGACCACCACCGGCTGTTGATCCGCTTTTCCCGCAAGCCTGAGCTGAAATGGATTCTTCTCCATGTACCCTCCAGCAAACTCCTCGGTGGGTATGAAAACCCTGACGGGATGCACTCCACCCATAGGCAAGCTCTTCATCCTCTCAGGGAAGCAACCACTCTCGCGCAGGCCCGTAGGTCCGATTGGCAGTGATTGGCTGGGTGACGTATCACCTTCCCATACCTCGCCGCCAGTATAGCGAGTTCCCGCGCACTCCGTCCAGCGATCTCTCTCGATCTGGCGCAGGCTTCCCGCCTCATCGTCCGGGTTCCCTCTATGCGTTTTCGCACTTTCGCAGGAGTGCGCGGCCAGGATGACGATTTTCGCCCACCAGATCTGGCGCTGAGAGACCGGCGGCAGATGTGCGCCTCCCTGGAACACTCCCACAGTACCCAATATTTCATACACACATAATTCAAGAGCGAAAAGCACAGCTACCCCGTTCTCTCGTGAATTGGCTCCTCTGCTCCGTTCACTCTCTTCACCAAGTACCTGGCGCTGCTCTTCATTAGGCATCCAGACAACAAAAAACCGGACACGAGCTTCGCATCCGGCCAGCATGCGCAGAGATCTCCCGTAAAAACGTCACACTGGCCTGCGTGACGAATGCCCAGCCTTCCTTCCGTTGGCGGCGATCCGCTGCACCTCGTTCGCCCAACACTGGCATCTTTTCATACACACATAATTGCCAGAGACCGCCGCCAGCATCGCCCCTTTTCTCTTGAACGGGCTTCCATGCGCTCTTCACCATATTCACCAACGCTTTCTCTGTTCGCATCTCTCCCGGCCAGCGCATCGGCAGCATCCGCCACACACGTTTCCACCAGATCCACCTGGCTCGCCACTTTCGCCAACCTGATCACCTGCGCTCGATGAACTACATGCCTTCTTCCCCAGATCTGCATTCCTGCGTTGCTGCTCCCCTCCTACCACTCACTCCCTTCGGCTTCGCGCCGTCCCCCCTACCCAATGAGCTTGTAGCCATCTATGTCTTCAACCTTCAAGATGTTAATTCTTCCCTTGTCTTCCTTATCAAAATCTACGATTTCCATACCACCTTCTACCACATGTAGCGTCCTGGCCGTTACATAATATTCAACAAAGTCATAATTATCCAGCATGCGCTCAAGAAAGTTTGCGATCTGCTCATGAGAAAAAATGTCAACATCAACCCGGATCGCATAACTCTTCTCTTGCTCTCCTTCTTTACGCCAGTGGACCACATCGGGAATATACGTGCGATCATCGTCTGCGTAACGCTCCTTTGCGTTGAGACGAAGGTAACGCTCACTCACCCACTGAGTCTCTGGATACTGCCTCTCAAGAACAAAACGAACGTGAGTTGCTGCATGATAGCGCGGAAAATCGCCAACCACAGGAGCATTATAGGTCCCTTTCAGCTTGAGTGCCTGCATCCCTTCCTTCGAGGGCCATACCCATTTGGAGGTGATAAAGGGTTTTGCAGTCAAAACCCATCCTAACTTCTCCCAGCGATCAACTACCTGGCTCGCCGCGCTCCGCGTAATTCGTCCCTCCTGCGCTGTTTGTTTCTGAGAATACTGCGCCAGGTAGATCTGCAAATGATCAAGCGAAACCGCCCGCTGCTCATAGGCAAAGGTGATGCCTGCGATGTCACGAGGTTGAGGATACGTAGTTCCCTTATGGCTTCGTGGAGGCTGATCAGTCTTTTTTATCTTCTTCGTCATTTACGCCCTGTGATTTGCCATCGGTCTTGACCAATTTGGATAGGTTATCGTTCAAAGGCAGGCTGGACGGTTTATGAGTCAAAACTGCAAAGTAGTCCATCAGCCAGAGAAGACGCCTTGTAAAGCAGAGCTTAACAGGCTCTCTCGTCTCGGTTATGCGCCAGCCATGCAGTTTATTGGCTCAAACATCATTTTTTATTGGCTTTGAACCATGCCCTGTCCGGTTTAAACCATATCCTGACCGCGTAGTCCATGCCAACCAGGGTTACACGAGCCAGATCAGCACCAATGGACCAGAGGACATGTTATCGGTCAAAAATGGTACTACTGGCAAGGTTATCGATCAAAAGCCGAACAATTGCAAGTTTTGACGATGCTCGCAACGGGCTTCCGAAGCCGGGCGCTGGACAGGATATAGTTCAACAGTTAGGACAAAAACGCTGTCAAATCACACGCCCCTTCGCTGGTTTCATGCCTCCATAGATGGAGACAGCAGTAATGGGACTATAGTGATATGTAGAGAGTGGCAGAATAAGCACCCGTTGATCACCTTCATCTTTCAGTCCATCATAGTCTGGCCGAATAAGATCCAGTGCTTTTGTGACAGCAGGCTCAGCATCATTACTCACGAAGTACCAGACATCGTTATAGACCTCTAAAAGCTTCTTGAGTATAGCAACAACCCTTTTATATCCTTTGTCAGCCAGCTCTACCTCAATTGCTGTATAGGCACCGCTAGAATGAATCAATTCAGCATCTGGACGATGCCGTCCATCGTCCCATGTCTCTGTCCTTTTGAGCACGCGCTCTGGTATCCAGGTTCCCTCCGGCTCGTTGCCGGTCACAAGGAGACGAATAAAATTAATGGCATGCAAATGCGGCAAGGCTCCGTAGCTGGGCACCTGATAATCATAGAGCTTACTCAAGTTGAGTTCTCTCAATCCCTTTTCCGAGGGCCAGACCCAATGAGGGGTTGTCCCTAAGAGTTTCCCCCATTCTACATATCCATATTTATCAATCCAGCGATCTTTGACAATCTGGCGAACAGCGCTCAAGCTCAAACGATTTTGAGCTTTGGTTTCTTTCTTTGCCTGGCGACCTAAGACCGTTGCCAGATGGTCAAGAGACATCGTATAACTATCTGCAATCAGACGCAGTACATCGGTATCGCGCAATGAGAGGTATCCCTCTGTTTCCTCCTGCATAGTAAGGTACTTTCTAGGTTGGTGACAGATACTTTTCGTGTGTATAAAAATTTATACGAGGCAATAGCTTCTAAAGTAGCACCAACCATGAGAATAAAATGCCTGGCAGATTACTACCCGCCAGGCCATGCAATCTCGCAAAGCTCCTATGTACGAATGAATTTACTTCTGGGGTTTATCCTCATCGACAATGTTACTTTCATCTTTCAAAGGACCGGTCAGTTTTATCTCAGCCTCATAGAGCGTGCGGTAGGTCTCTTGCAATTGAGCAATAAAAAAACGGAAACGCTGTTGATGCCCCTCTCCGAGTCGGCGCACTTCTGGGAGCATACTGGGAGAAACAACATGAAGCATGTACTGCTGGATTTCCGCAAGTTTCTGCATGCCATGCATGATCAAGCCGAGAAACGTATTTTCGGCCTTCATTTGAAGATTTTTTGCATAATACGCTTCAAGGCCCCCCTCTAATTCCCTTTTTAAGCGGTCACGCTCCTCTTTTAACTCTCGTAACTCTTCTCGCAAGACCTGTTGCTCGTAATTGATATTGAGGACTCGCGCTTCGACAATGTTCCGATCCTTTCGCTCTTGGGAGAGTTCCTCTTCGGCTTTTCTCTGCGCCTCTTTTGCCTCTTTGATGGCCTTCGCATCAGCGGGGATCTCTCCAGAGAGAACTCGCGCAACGATTTCATCAGGAGTGGAAGGCGCTGCCAGGAAGTAGAGAACAGTTGCGGGCAAATTCGTAATTTTTACGGATTTGATCTCATCCTCCCCAAAGCGAGCTGCGACCTGCATGAACTTTGTGGCCGCTGATTCGCTCATGTCAAACTCCGCTTTGAGCCAACTTTGAAACAGCCCATGCCCCAGCTCGCGCTTGACCTCCAGGAGATCCTGCCCGATGGCTATGATATCCTCAGCAGTCCGCTTCATTCTCACTTTGATCGCTTCGGTTTTAATCTGAACATGAATGCGTTTTGACTCTTCTAATGCGGTGTAGTCAAAGGGCGGTTGGAGTTCATTGTTCTCATCTACCATGAGGCACCTCACGCTACCAGCCTGCATCACACACGTACCAAATTGGACACAAGAGGAGGGGAGCGCCATGCTCCCCCTAATCTACTTCTTTATCTGTGTTTTCCATGTTTCAAACAAATTGCTCAAAAATCCCACATTATCTTTCGGTAAGTACAGCGAAACATCCCCCTTCTGAAAAATGGTTTCCAAGAGCTGCTGCTGGCTCATCGTCCCCATCTGTTCGCGCCAGGCAGGAGCTGGCCCCTCCAGGAGTAACACACGCCCAGAGTGTGCAATGGCCTCGATAACCGCCTCCTCATCAGGCATGGGAAAGCGAATCCGAAAGCTCACTCGGACAGGTCGGAGCATCTTCACATGCAGAATGAAGTAGGCAATGCCCGTTGTGGGGTCCTGCGTGAGCACCCACGTAAAGACCGATTCTCCATCGCCATCAGTCTGATGGCGGCGAGCAAGATCTTTCAACTCTGGGCGCTTTGTCATATCAACCCAGAGAAGAGCGGACATTGGCGGTATTTGCGCCGATGCAGTATACATTCCACCCTGGCCTGGCTGCACCAATGCACCCAGCATTGCATCCTGCACTTCAAGAGATTCCTGGATAAACGCCTGCAACTCTATGAGCGTTCGCGGTTGCTGTAATTCCTCAGACATCCTTTTTCCCCTCACTTATGAAACTTTCTTCCTTGGCCGCCCAGCTTTACGCCGCTCCAGATCAGCAGATCGTAGTTGCTCTTCAGTGTAGACCGTTTCGTTATATCCACCCTGGAAACCGTTGATCCGACCTTTTAAGCGCAACTGACGGAGATCGCCAACCGTGATAGTTCTTCCTGCCAGTTGCGTGAGAAACTGTGCAGCCTCTTTTGGTGGATAGACCTTCCGGCCATTAATCATTATGGGCACTACGCTCAAACTCCTTTCCTTCGCGTCCTACAAAAAATCTATACGATATAGTAACCTTATTAGAGATACACCCGTAACGCCGTTTGGTGCTCACCACGATTCATGCCACTGGTATTCCTCTCTGCATCAAAAAAAGCAATGGTATCAACATCGCCGGAGTAGACTATCGTGGCGTATAACCAGACCCGGTATCCGCTGGGTTCAGGAAACATCAGTGGCGCGTAGGTCACACTATGGACCGTGACCTTCTTAGCAAACAGCATAATATTCTCATTCATCTGGGCGTAGCCTCGTTCCATCGTATATGGATCATCTAGAAGATCCTTCACGATGCCACGCTCTCCATATAAAGTCACTACCTTGCGCCCAAGTCCATCCTCTGTCATTCCTTGCTCCTTTCCCGGCACGCTATGCGCTTTTATCCTACACAAAATATATACGATATCGCATGATTAGTCAAACATGCCAGCGCATCATCGCACTTTCGCATTTGTGCGATTATTGGCCTCCTTTTCTCTTGAAAATTGTTACCATATGGTATATATTATACGTAGCACTGATTTTGTGTGTATGAAATTATCCAAGGAGCTTGAGGCATGACTGATACATTCGTTCCGAGCGTCTATCAAGAAGTGATCTTTACATGGGTAAAAGACGAGCAAGGAAACGCTTTCGTCGATGCTGCGGCGGGCAGCGGCAAATCGACAACGCTTGTCCAAGTTGCCGCCCGCCTTCCCAAACGCACGAAAGCGTTGTTTTGTGCCTTCAATCGGCACATCTCCAGGGAATTAACTCGCAAGTTAACCGCAGTCGGCTCGACGATGGAATGCCGCACCATTCACGGTTTAGGGAGAGGCGCATTGGTTGCCGGACTGAAACGGTCCAGAGCTGCCGTGAGTGATCTGAGCGAACCAGAGTCAAAAAAATACTTCGATCTCTGTGAACAGTACCTCGTTACCTGTGGCCTCAATCCCCTTCAACATGACATCTACCAGCTCAAGGGCTACCTCAAAAAGCTCGTTGATTTCAGCAGGCTCACGCTCACCCCGGCCACTGATGAGGGATTGCAGCGCCTGGTCGAACACTATGATCTTGATATCGAGGTCGAGGAAGAAGTGTGGAAAGTCCTCTGCCAGGGCGTCGAGAAGGTGATCGCTGATGGCGCGGAACAGTACCAGAAGCTGGGCAAGATCGATTTTACTGATATGGTGTTCCTACCAGTGCATCTGGGCCTGCCCCCGAAAAAATACCAGTTCATCTGTATAGATGAAGCGCAGGATCTCAATGCTTGCCAATTGGAACTAGTCTTGATGGCCCGTAAGGAAGGCGCACGTCTCTTGTTCTGTGGCGATCCGCGCCAGTCACTGTATGGTTTCGCAGGCGCAGATACCGAGTCAACACAGAAAATCATCGAGCGCTGCGAGGCAACGGTCCTCCCACTCTCCATTTGTTATCGCTGCCCCACCTCACATATCGGCCTGGCGCAGCAGGTCTATGGGGGAATTGAGGCATCACCAACGGCTGACCCTGGCATTGTTCAGGTCATCCCTGCCGAAATCGTCAATCAGAGCGCTCAGGCTGGCGATTATATCATCTGTCGATGCACCGCTCCACTCGTAACCCGCTGCATGGCACTTATCCGGGCAGGAATACAGGCTACAGTGCTAGGCAAGGATCTGGGGAAAAACTTCCTTGACCTGCTGGGAAAGCTGGAGAAGAAAGAGGGTTTCCGCTTCGAGTTCCTCATGGGCTACGCTGATGAGTACCAGATGGACCAGGAGCGCATTCTGGGCGAGAGCGAGGAGAACGAACTCCAGATCGCGCTGCTTCGCGATAAAGTTGCTACACTCAAAGCATTGCGCCAGGCATACCTGAGCGAGGTCGGAAATCCCAAGAAGGGCAATCTCAAAGGCTTCAAAGCATATATCGAACACTTCTTTAAACCAGAGGAAGATGAAGATGGCAAAAGGATCGACTATAAATCATTTGTGGTCCTCTGCACCATTCATAAGGCAAAGGGCCTTGAAGCGAAGCGCATCTTTGTAGACCGCCCGGATCTCCTGCCACATCCGGCGGCGAAGGGGGGCTGGCAGAAGGAACAGGAGATGAACATCCTGTATGTGGCACTCACACGCGCAAAGGCTGAGCTGTATTTTATCGATGAGGCTCCCTCATCGATTCAGCTCCCGACAGAGGCCATTCCCGCAGATGCCATCATACGCAATGATCAGGACGAGGAAGAAGAGAGTCACTATCACGAGCCCGTTGCCGCCATTGAGGACATCGTAGACTATCTGCGCGGCACCGGGTGGAAACGCCTGACTGAGCCTGACGCTGATCCGCTCGTGTTTGGTCATCGCAAAGATGCGGGTGATCTCATGCTTTCCCTACCCGCTAGCACCGATAGTCCAGAAGCCTTCACCCGGATCGCCACGGTGATCCAGGAGCTGGCCGAGGTGGAGCACATTTCAACGAGCCAGGTCCTCCAGCACATCTTCCAGTATCGCGATGGGGAAATCACCTGCGTCTGTGGACATGCACTCAGGTCATTACATGAGCTCTTTGGATATAGCCTCAACGGACATATCGCCAATTGCGAGGAATGTGGCGGGAACCGCACAGCGCATATTGGCAACGGATGGAGACAGTGCCTGTCATGCGGCAGCTACTCCTCCATCGATGACCAGGTGATTGTTGAAACCGATATCGTTGAGTTCAGCCCTGAGACTACCTCTGAGGAGATGCCTACGGAGCTCCCAGCGGAAACATCTGTTGAAGAAGCCCCACCGGAGGAGCAAAAAGTGATTCCGCTGAAGGCATCCGAGAAGAAGGCTGGACGCCCGAAAAAAGGCAAAGGCCGCACGCGCAAGAATTGCTCTTTTGATATTGACGTTGCGGCCTTTCTGGAGACTCTTCCTGACTTCAGCAACTACCTGGAAGAGTTTGTTAAGACTGATCCTGCATTCGCAGAATTCTTGCAGGGCCAGGGGGCCGATGGTGAAACCGAGGAGCCAGAGGAAGAGCCGGAAGAGAAAGAGCCAATGATTCAGGTTGGCGTTGAGGTTGTGACGCTTGCTTGTCCTACTTGCGGCAAAAATGTGGATGCGCGCGATGGTACGCAACTTTTTGACGCTGAGGAGTGGATGAGATTACCCCAGATGATGGATTGTGTAGCTTGCGGATCTATGATCAAGTTGCCCTCGCGCAGCCCCTTCAAGAAGACTTCCAAGAAAAAGGCGAAGAAGGCATAGCGAACAAGAGGGCCAGGAAGCTGGCCCTCTTTCTTTTACTCGACAATGTGCAATGCCTGCTTGAGCAACGGCGCATTCGCCACAGCCTGCATCGCTCGATTGGAGTATGTCATACCAGGAGCCGGGCCTAAGCCTAGTTCTTTGATGGCGTAGTAAGCAAGCGTCAGACAATCTACACCGGCTTCATAGCCGCCTCGCGTGGAAAGAAGATCGTGTATCACAAAATCGTGCTCAACCAGATCCTCAGTAAATGCGACACCGAGAAGGCGGCACAGCTCCCTCGCCACGCCTGGCCGGACAACCTTAAAACCATCGGCCAGCAGATCTAAAGCCTCACGCGTGCTCAATTCCTTCGTCTCCTCGTGTTCTTGCTCAGCGGGCGGGCCTTGATACCCTGGAAAGCGGGCCTCAAAATCGGCGATCTCAGCTCTCAAGCGCCGTTTGCACTGCTCAACATAGGCTGCGTCCTGATCTTCAGATGGAAGTGCCTCCAGGCGGGCCAACTCGACTTTGCCCGCCTCGTAAAACAGCCACATCGGGGCCATACTCAGCGAATGATAATCGGGTATCTTTTGCATCGTGTGTCTCTCTTTCTATTTCGTGTGTATAAAACCTAGCTCTTGCTATCCTGCTGCTCGTAGGCACTTGCGACCACTTTCCTGATGGTCTTTTTCTCTCTGAGCATGGGGACGTATTTCTCAAATCCTAGAATCGTGCTTGTCACCACGGCAGTCCCATCTGGCAAATGCGAGAGCGTGTACTCTCGGCCCTCTTCTGTAAAGGAGCCACCTAACGCGCTACAGCGCTCAATAATATGCTTGTAGTGTGGTCCTGCGTAGTCACGATGGATATCCTCAAAGCGGATACGCCGGTAAATCAAGGCATCCTTGCCGTACATCGTCAGCCAGTTCGCACGCTTTTCCTCCTCGGCCCTCTCTTCCTGTGGAGGGCGCTCCCGGCGAGGCGCTGGAGTTGACACATCAAAGGAGATGATTCGGTACTCCACCTCCCGCTTAAAGGTTGTCTTGATCTCACGGGCATTCTTGCCGTGACCAACCTTCTTCGTGCCCTCTTCCTCATACGTCACTACCTGCACAGGAAATGGAGCCGGCTCAGGGCTAACTGCATACTCCCTATTGATCATCAGTAAAGCCGTTCTCAGCCAGGAAGCCCAATACGCAGTTCGCTCTTGACAGGTGCTACAGGGTTGAACGATCTCATTGTTCCTGTCCCTTTTGCATTCATCACATTGATGATCACTCAGGTAGACCCATTCTCGCGTTTGCGCGTTATACGTTTCTGTGTCCAGTACCCAGAGATCATTCCCAATCAACTCAACCCGATAGAAGTAGCCTGGCCGATCTGGCAGGTGCTCAAGGCCCATTTTCGGGTTTTTGCGCCGCAACCGCTCCACTGCCTCATCTGCACGCAGGTTGTGGATGCTAAGAGCTTTGACCACCCCGTAGGGCATCTCGATAGGTGAGACGAACTCGATACAGATCGACGTGTCTGGAATGGGCAGATCGCGCCTCTCCTTTTCCCAAACAGCCTGATGCATCCTCATGGCACTCTCTGTAAAAAGATAGGGAGTCAGTGTCTTGAGCACCTCCTGATACAGGAGAACTTTGAAGTCGAATGGGCTGGAAGCGGCAAGCTCATCGACATGAGACCGATAGCGAACGATGAAGGGCTTCGTCTTCTCTTTGGCTCTACGAATTGCATCTGCCTGCGCCCGCGCAGCCTGAGCACGCAGAGATTGAGGGAGATCCTTCAACTGGACTGGGTAGACCGGGCTGCCAGGCGCTGGACCCCTATACGAGGATTCACCCGTGATCGAAGGCGCAAGGCGTGCCACTTCCTCATGAGTTTGAGCGTCCCTGAGAACGGGAGTACGGTAGCTAATCTGCGTAGGATCGTGGCTTTCAAATGGACCAGTTCCTCGCGCCCTCCGCTCCGCTCGCCGCTGCTGGATGACTGCAATGGTTTCATCCGGGAGCTGGCAGATCTGCCCCTCGCCGAGAAGATGCCGGACGGTTTGCATTACCGTTGGAGGGATGTGGCTTTCATCCCCATCATAGAGAAAATTGACATAGTAGTCATTTGAGAGCGCCAGATTAGAGGTATGTGCCTCGAACCCCAGCTTCTTCAGCGCATTATCTAATGAGGTGTACACACGCCTGGCCTCTTCACGGCTCTCAAACTTTCCGGCGATGTGATACATGGTTTTCCTTTCTCCTGCTAAATTTCACAACACCACCAGCCATTAATATATACCATATCGTATGGTTTTACAAGAGAAAAGCGTCCCCTCTCTCGCACAAATGCGAAAATGCGATACAAAGATGACGGAATGATTGAGCTTGAAAGTCTCCTGCTAGACTGATATGGTGAGGAGAGTTTTCGTGCCCACATCTGAAAGAGGTGATGCTATGTTTGATGGACTTTTTGACTATACCGTTGGCCCGTTTGCAGGCCAGTGCCATCTTACTGTCACTGAAGGCGAGCGCACTATCGTTCTTGCGAGTGAGATCAATGAAGGCAGGACGGTTACGAATGCCGTCGAAGCAATTGCCACAAAGGCGATTCAGACCTTCCAGATTGATCCACAGCAGGTTCTTTTTATCCAGCATGTTCCACAGGAGGGGTATTTTGAGGTTCATTTCCACTGGGAACTAGGGCCAGATGGCCGCCCCGTAGCAACCGCGCCAGAGTGGGAGCCTTTCACTAACCTGCGGCTCCTCGGCCAGGTCGAAGATCATGGCGTCGATCAGACCCGCGCAAAAATATGGGCGGATGTACAGAAGTACGGGTTTTCAGTGCTGGGAGTGGTAGGAGATCAGAGCGGTCCCCACTTCACCTATACTATTGGTCTCTACCCCACTATTATGCCCGAATTGATCATGTTTGGAATTCGCCCAGATGGCGCAACAACGCTTTTTCATCAAATTGTGAAAAAGCGGAAAGACGAGGGGATGATATTCGAGTCAGGAAAAACATACGAGGGCATCTCCGAGAAGTATCCACTCTACTTTCACCAGGTAGATCGCGAGCACTACCATCGCTATGTGCTGGCCGCAATTCGTTGGCACAACGAGACACGCGAGTTTCCGCTCTACCAGGTTGTCTGGCCGGATACAGCGAGTCGATTCCCCTGGCAAGCCAACTTTGAGGAGCGTTTCACGAAAGATCAACCACTTTTATTTCGTGCGCCCTCCCAGAGTTGATAAAAGCGCATTTTCGCATCAGTGCGAAAATGCGCCGCAAACCGCCATGAAGTACACACTACAGCGAAGGAGGCTGCCCACGCCTCTTCTCGATATAGGCTGCCAGCGCCTCCTCCATCACATCATACAAATGCTTCTCATCATCGATAGCAATCCTTTTACATTCTTTAATCAGATCCTCTCTCAGTTTGTAGCCGCGGTTGACCCGAACCACCTGCGGTTCTTTCGCTGGAGTGGCAGGAGGGGATTGTACCTCCTGGCCGCCAACCTGTGATCTCACTATATCAATGGCGGCATTGAAGGTACTGTTTGGCCCCGGTGCTGCATTCTCTGAAGATGAAGTGGTAGACACTCCTGCAAACGGATTCTCTGGTTTCTGCTTTGCCATTCCTATCTCTCTTTCATTATGCAGCGAGCTGCGTGGTTTCTACGAAGCGATCCCAGTAAGCGGCCACATCCTTATCAAGGTAGCCAGCGTCAACCCCTTGCCTGACAGCACGTTTATACTTCGCCCGGCGATGCATGGGCTCTGGATAGACCCAATGTTGGTAGCCAGGATACCCCTGGATCTGCTTGAGGAAGTCAACATCTTCACTAATCCGTCCATCATACAGGGTTGGAATGATCCGAAAGATTTGCAGACCTGGAAACGAGCCATGCTGCTCATCTGTTCGCACGTCTTGTATCGTTGCCAGAATCTTCGGCAGCCCCTCGACAGCCATCTCTTCTGTTGCCACAGGAATGATGACGCCCCCATCAGCCACTGCCAGGGCATTCTTGGTCAATAACCCGAGGCTGGGTCCACAATCAATGAGGCACACATCAACATTGAAGGCATGTAAATAATGGCTCAAATATTTTGCCAGTACCAGATTCGGTTTCTCGCGCGTGGTTGGAAGCACAGGGAACACCAGCTCCGCAGCCTGGAGATCAATAGAGGCAGGCAATAAGAGAGTCTTCGGTCCAAGTTGCACTGGCTCAATGATTTTGCCCTCCACCAGCAGGTTGTACATGGTGGATGCCAGGAGCTTTTGAAACTGTTCAGCAGGCAAGTGCTTCTTCAGTATCTTGAAAAAATACTCGCTCAAGCTCGCTTGCGGGTCCATATCGATGAGCAATACCCGTTTTCCCCGCCTGGCAATCGCTGCTGCAATGTGAATAACTGCCGTGGTTTTCGCCACACCTCCCTTTTGCATGGCAATAGCGTATACTTTCGCCATTCAGTCCCTCCCTAAAATACATGCGTTATCGCACTTCTGCACATGTTGCGTCAAATAGAGGATGTGGGCCTACGCCCATAGTTCTAGTATTGCAGAGGCATACCCGCCTGTCAATGCGATAACGCAGGAATGCGTTTGTGCGTAGCCATTTCGTGTGTAGAAGAACCTATTTCGTTGAAATATTTCAATCTCTCGCTCGTCATAATTGCCCTTTTCCATTACAATAGCTGCCATCTGCTGCAGGGCAGGAATTATTTGTTCTTAACAAAGAGTTTTGGGAGGCAGGCATGATTGGAGTGCAGGAAGAAAACGCTGGAGAAGTTTCTGGGGAACGGCACTTTATCGTAGAAATAACGATATTGAAGCGCCTTTATCAGATGGCCCGGAAGTTGGGCACATTTTCATACTCACAAATAGACTGTAATGATAAGACGCTGCAAGCACTTCTCACCATTTATGACTTGCAAAAAACGGTACAGCAAGCCGTTGAAAAACAATTCAAACAACGGCTACTCCATCAATACATCCTTCGAGCGCCTGATGGTGTGTCTGTGGAGGATGATCCGTTCGTATCCCGCTTACAGAAAGAGATTGGAGATTCTGGACATCCATTGATAGCTCAAGAAGACGTGAGTGCAGAGGAAGATCTGGAGCTATTATCCCCAGTAGAAGATAACTGGGAAAAGCTGGCAAGTCCAGAAGAGTTGGCTGAATATGAACGCTATGATCAAATGTTTGCTATGCTGTTGGATCTTTGCGAGGAGCATCCCTATGCCATTCACCTCTATTTTTATGAGCGCATGGCTGCCCAGCTCACACCGTTTGCTGAGCAGTTTGAAACAGGAACGGCCATAGAAACACTCCAGGCATTGATCACTGCATACCAAACAAACAACGAAACACTTCAGAAGTTTATCGCAGCGTACCAGACTCAGCAGGCCAGCACAGAAACACTCCAGGCATTGATCACTGCATACCAAACAAGCAATAAGATAGAGTAGGGTTTCTGGAACCAGAAGGAGCCGGAGAATCCTTTTCTCCGGCTCCTATGGGCAAGGGGATAGAGGTGCATGCAGTCGTGGATCAGAACCAACGGAACAAATGACTTGATATACAGACTAAGAGTTAAAACAGAGGGAGAGGCATTCAGTTTGTCTCTCCCTCTGTTTTTCGCATCATCGCACTTCCGCATATGTGCGATAAAGACTGGGCTGAAGCGAGAAGTATCAAGCATGAAGGCAGATAAATGATATACTAGAGGGACAAAAGGATTAAATCGAAGTGTCTCAAGCTCCGTTTAACCTTCAATGTGAAGGGCAGCCCAGAAAGATGAGGCTGCCCTTCATTTTATCTCGATCAGTACGCATGTCCAGTGACGGTCCAGCTATCAGTCTGCTCAATGCCAGGGATAACTTCAAGATCTGATACGATCAGCGGCTGCTCTTCCATTGTAAAAGATGCTGGGCCTACTTGAATGTGCCGTGTCTTTTCGATTGGGGCTGAAAAAAGGATCTCATCACCGTCATCACTCTTGAAAAAGATAGTCGCCTGTACTGGACCACTCGGCCCGTGATCCGCTCTCACAGAGATCTGGGCCTTAATTGTCACTTCCGTCTCAATAGAGACGTTTTCGCCATCAGCAAGCCTGGAAAGTATTTCAACGAGTTCCTCAATGCTCATCTGGTCCTCCTGGGGGGTTGGCTGAAAGCCAACCTGCTATTAACTCATCGCCATAGATTCCGCTCAACGCAAGAGAGAGAATTCTTACTGTTACCTCTTTCCTCTGCTGGAGCAGGCTCTCTTGCGCGTTTCTCAGGTCAATATCAACATCACTCACAGCTTTTACTGCCTTTCTAATGGCAGCTCACTCCACAATACGATGCATTCATAACCTCCCTCTGGGAGCGGTACGATCTGAAATTGATCAATATGTCTGAACAGTTGCTCTCCCTGAAAGTCATACGGATCTGTTAATGACTCCATCCAACCTATCAGTTCGTCCAGATCATCAGACTGCTTTGTTTTGAATGCCTGTGGTGTCATTTCCATCCCTTACTTTCAAACCGGTCATCTTCTATTTTGACAAAGCTCCATGAGCCACCCACGTACACTGGCAGTTCCGGCAACCAGCCAGTATCAACAGAAATGTTATGCTCTTTCAGCCAGACCAGCACTGCTTCTTTTGAGCCGCCTGCATCCACAACGCGCTGTCCATCGCACCAGATGCACCAATCTTCGATAGGATCAACACGAACCCGATGGCCGTCTTCTGTCTCCAGGATCGCGCCGAGAACGGTGCTTATACCGAGCGCAACATCCAACGGATAAGTAATGTGCTCCGCCATATCCTTACTTCCTCTCTACTCGCTGAGCCAGCCGTTGCCGCTCAGCTCGACACAACCCACACCGGCAAAACGTTCTAAAGGTCCAACCCTCTTCATCTTCCGCATGCAAGTAATCATACTTATGCGGGTTGATCCAGGGTAAGCCAGGATTAGCTGCGTGCCGCTGTTGTGCTCGCTGGCAATTCCGGCATGAACATCGCTCATTAAGGAGTTGATCATCAAGCATAACTTACTCCTCGCGCCAACAGAGCCTCTCGCGCAATTTGCAGGCCGATGTCAACCTCGCTCACGTTTCCCCTCCTCATTTGCTGGCCAAGCTTCTCACGCTGAGAACCTCGCCAGAAAAAGCGGGATGAGAGGCCACCTCCCGCTGTACCTCTTTTCGTTACGCGCTACAGCGTGACAGGTTAGCTGATGGAAACCGCCACATCACCTTCCATGCCCCCCGCGAACATATCACCATCCACACCATATTCCTCAAAAATGGATTCATAATCAGGGTCCTGGACCCATTCGAGGGCTTGCATCTCATCCATGTGAATGTTGATTTCGCGAAAGCGCCGCCCATCTCGCTTCGAGACGTAGAATGTCCCCCGGATACTGATATTGATGCCACCAGGTGGAACTCCTCGTGATTTGGGGGGCAGGTTCTTGCCCAGCTCCGCAAGTGATTCTTTCGATGCCTTCCCTGGATGCGTTGTGCCATCATTCCAGCGCTCAATTCTGCGCCGGGCAGTTGCATACGCACGTCCGTCCGCAGGCGAGAGGCCCGTCAGGTCATGCACCATCGCGCCAATCCATTTGTGTTCTGAGTGCTCATCCTGGTAATAATCCTTGATCTCGTCCCAGGTGGACATATATTCCGTGTAGGGTTCCGTTACCGCGTCAATCTCGCGCTGAAGTCGATCATCGTTCATCTTCTCAAGCTCCTTCAATGGCATTCACACTACTATTTTATACGATATCGCACATATTTACAAGCACCCGGGGAAAATATCACTACTTTGTCCATCGCATGAACGCACTTTCGCATTTGTGCGGATTTTGCTCTTCTTCCTCTTGCAAATCTATACGATATGGTATATATTTATAACGTGCAATTGAGCACGATCACACGTACCTGAACAACCAGAAAGGGTAACATCAGCATGGCCCAGAAGCTCAGCGTTACACCGTATGACGGCAAGATCCAGGATGTGCAGCCAGAGACACCAATAACAATGCCAAAGGTGCGTCTGGAGCGCGGACGATACGGGATGAAATTGGATATCGTGCGTGAGGGCAATTTCTTTCAGCGGATGGCTCAAAGGCTAGACCAAGTTGAATTGCATCCCCTGGAGATCGATCAGGCTTTCTTATTCGCTCATTGCGTCATTGGGTTCTGGAGCGCCAGCTATGCGATATTTATTCGCATCCTGCGCGAAACCAGTTTTCAACCTGAAACCATCGGGCGGATCACAACCGCATACCATTTCTATGGTATCGACGGCAATACGAAAGCGATCCCTCTAGGAGTTGCCAGGCACCCGTCGTCTATCATGACCTACCTGCGAAGCAAGGACATCACTATCGATCTCTGGCATCCCGTCCACGAATTACCAGACCATCTGGCAGAAAGTACGGCCTGGACAGGCTACACGATCCATGCTTGCCTCCTGCGCATGCAGCGAGAGCAAAGCCAAATTGTTCTTGTACAGGGCGAGTAGCAAAAGGAGCTACATCTCAACAGGTGTAGCTCCTTTTGAGTTTGGTCCACTTACGGCTCGTCAGTATCACCTAAAAGGGCATCATCCTCGCCCGCCAGTTCATTGAGTCTCCGTACCAGCTTTGTGGGACTCTCAATCTTCGCGAATGCGTCAATCACATCCTTTGACATCGCCAGAGGCGGATTGTAGACCACCTTATAGCCTCCCAGCTTATCTTGCTTATCGACAATGGCAGGAAGCGCGGTTTCGGGGTTGGGGTCGTTCGAGATGTACCACAGCGCATCGGTATAGACCAGCGCTGGCGTGAATCCAGCTTTCCGAAATGTCTCAATGTTGTAGAACATATTTGCAAAAGAGCGGCCAACCACCAGCGCCCAGATGTCTGGCCGAAAGAGGCCGCCAGAGGTATCTGGATCTCCCAACTTTCCAACCCCCACATGCGCGATGGCGCTGATGGTTGCATAGGCATTCTCGCGCCCTTGTGCATGCTTGTACTCCTGATCAAAGGTTGGGCTAGACACTTTGAGACGTTGACGAACTGCCCATAAGGTGGTAGCCCAGCTCTCCAGGGTACGATGGTAACTGCCAGGAGCGCGCCATTGGTAGCCTTCAATCACTTCAACCTGGTATCCCAGTTTGCGACAGCAGATCACAACTGGTGTAGTCATCCATTCTGTTCTGACCGGCGAGGGCAATTTCACCCCATCGTAGAGAGATTCAGCGCGGTCTGCCTTCACACGCCAGAAGCCGGGGAGACGATCATCATAGGCGTCGCCACTCACCTGCTCAGGATCGCCTTCGCCCAAGAGAATGCCGGTGCAAGCCGCCAGATACATCGAGTTCTTGTCATACTTATGCACCCACTTCATCTTTTTCTCGCGCGGCGTCAGCGCACGCTTCCAGGTCAGGTCACGAGCGCTTTTCTTCAAAGGGACCGTCATGCCGTCCTCGGTGGGCAGGGCCATCAGGTCTACCGTGAGCCGACTGAGCCAGGATGCACGTTTCTCGACATTGAGCGCTTTCATCAGATCCAGTGCCATATATCCTGGTGACCACACGACAGGGAGCCCCAGCGCATGGTCGATGTAGCTAACGGTTGCCAGAAGTGCAATCGCGTCAGGACACTTCCACGGCCAAGTCCCATATTCTGGAAATCCCACGTAGATGGTCCGGCCAGCCCGGCCTGATGTTTTTTTGCGCCAGATCCGCGCGAACATCGGGCGATTCTCATCAATCCGACTGTAACTAGCGAAGGCGTCCCACTCTGAGCCAGCACCCGTGATAAAGGATCGCTCAATTCGCTGTGAGATCTGCGAGCCAGGCATCACCCACACATACGTCACATTTGCCTCAAGTGCCTGGCGGGCCAACTCGCCCAGATCGCCAATCGGGTCTGTGACCGGTGTTCTCTCCATCTTCGCACTGATGAATTGCGTATCATCCAGCACCGCCAGTTCAGGATTAATCTTCATCAGTTTTTACCTTTCCGGCGCTGATCGCTCTGAAAGGACATTCTGTTCGATGTTCCATGTATACCTTGTGGATGAACCGATAGTACGAGCGTGGCACGACCTGGCATCCCAGTGGCCGCAATAAGGGATTGAGTACCACATCGAGCACACTATAGGCGTACCACTTTATATCCGAATAGATTTCTTTCCAGTCCATGTCTCAAGCTCCTGGCTGGCAACTATCGGCGGCCAGCCAGCGCCACTCTATTTACTGAGGCCGATAGGGTTCATACTTCAAGTCATAGCCAAAGACCCGGAAGGTTACATGTGTCTCGTCCATGATGAGATTCTCCATGCCCGTTTTGCCAGGCCGCATTTTCGGCTCGACATAGACTTTGTGCAATGCATAGGGCGTCTCTTCCGCAACCAGGGTCGCCTGAGCAAAGAGATCACCCATCTGCTTTTTCAGCAGATCGCGCTTCCATTTGCTCTTGCAAATCCAGACCTTGTGGGCCAGTTTGTTGAGCTGGTGGACCTGACGAAAGAGGGTCATCACTGCATTGCGTTCGCGCTGTTCTTTCTCCAGGGCATTCGCATGTTGACGGTTGTGGCGATCAATCTCTTCCTGGTAGCTGTAGCCTGGATGAGCCGCCAGCCAGTCAGGTGTTGCTTCACGCTGCAAATAGGTCCAACCCAGTGCATCAAGGGCGTACTCCGGTCCCTGCCAGGGAGCCAACACCTCCGCAATCTGATCAGCAAACCCGCCCCACAAGGCATGTTGCTCATCAGACATGGCAGAATAATCACCCACGGGAAAAACGTGCTCATCCGCGCAATGTGCGTTGAAAAGCTGAAGCGCCACATCGAAGTCATAGCCAACGGGGAAAAGCGCCTGGTCAAAGTAGCGGTTCGCCAGGTTGCGGCCCAGATAGCGGTAATTGACTCCCTCAACGGTGCCAGAAATCACCTCGTAGAGATCTACCATTGTCTCAAGCTCCTTTCCGTTACGTCAATCGCCGTAACGGTTTCAACCGTTGCCATAATGGCAATGGTTGCCACTAAAAAAGACTTCCCTGTTGCGGCAGCTCACCACCCAGCGCCTGGCGCAACAATTCTCGTAGGTACGCCATCACCTCATCGAAGCGCTCGTCAGCCACTTCTTTGTAGGAGTTCGTGCGGAAATGGTGCTTGAGCCTGCCATAGATCTTGTAGTGATCAAGTGGAACCGGGGCCTTGGCTGTCCGGTGGACCATTTGCTCAACATATTCCGCAACTGCCCGTGTATGCTCTGGCGTCAAACGCTGGGTGCGCTGATCGATCTGAGCAATCTTTGTCTCTGTCACTTCCTGCCGCCCCACCAGGGTTTCCAACAGGCGAACCATGTAATCAACCTTCTCGTTCATGGGAACCACGGCCCCCGTGAGGATCTCCAGATGCTCGCGCACCAGGTTCGTCACTCCAAGAAGTTCGTCATACTGAGCGGCGGCGAGAGAAGTTGACTGCGGTTCCGCCTCAACAATGGTTGATTCGACATAGGGAAGCAGGTCTGTTTGGACGGTCTGCCAGAGAACGCGAAAACATTTTCTCCGGTAGAGCTTGATCTTTGGTGCATATTCAGGCTTGGCCGCTTTACTCGCCGTGATGCCGAAAAGCCAGCCAGGAAGATACTCCAACGGGATCGAAAACATATCACGCCGTCTGCCATCAGCAGCGGCCATCGCCACGAGCTGCGCCTCTTCAGCAAGGACATCATCGCGCTGAACACGCCGGAACTGCGCGCTCCATTCCAAACCAAGAAACTCGGCAATCGGACGCAACGCCACATAGGGGGTATTACCAACCATTGCCACTAAGAGCACATCGCCATCGAAGAGAACTTCGCGCACCACGCTGGGAACCAGAGCTGTAGATTTATCCGCCATACCGTATCCTTTCATCAACCATTGCCATTATGGCAACGGTTGCCCCTTCGATCTTTTCGTGTGTATGAAATGACCTTCAGGCCCCCGCAATTTTTCTACACACGAAATATTATATACGATATCGTATGTATTTACAAGTGATCTTACAGCTTATGAACCTGCCTGACCGCTTCATATTCCTGCACTGCCAGGTCAATGAGAGCTTCTGCCTGATTCGGCAAAAGGCAACCATCAAGCCGCAATGCAGCTACAATGTACGGCAGCATACTTTCCTGGTCAGGCTCTACCCTTCCATGAGCGAGAAAGAGCATCGCACGCTCAACATCCGAGAGCTGAAGTGCCTGGCTGAGCGCGACCAACAATTTGCTCGATGGCTGGCGCATGCCCTGCTCTGCTTGAGCGATCATACTGCGCGAGCATCCCACCTGGTCCGCCAACTGCTGCTGGCTGAGATGGTTCTGCCGAAACCTGGACAGGAGTTCACCGCCGGTCATTATCACCTATCCATCCCTCCTCAGAATTCCCGCTGTAGCAACGCATATGACAGCCCTGACGCCTTGTTTTTAGGTGAAAGGGATATTTGGACACTCGCACGAAACAGGCCCCTAGAATCGCGTCTCAACGCGTTTTTTGAACACTCCATGTTACTGGTCCTCTTCCACTGCATAATTGGCTGCCCGGAGACTGATTCCCTCGATCTCTAGTGTTCCCCATGATTCGCGCAATCGATCTGTCACCCGCATCCCATCATGGAATGCTCCTGGCAAAATCCCTGCTGGCCGCCAGCGTTCCTCCAAATCATCGATAGATAAATTGCTCGTGATCACGGTGTAGAGGCCATTTGTCCCCCTGCGCTCTTCCACCAACTCATAGAACTGCTTGATGGCGGCTGGCGTGGCCTGCTCTACACCTAAATCATCCAACACCAGGCACCCTACGGAGTACGCTAGATCCAGAATCGCCGCCTGTGTATCGTTCCCACGTGCAACCTGATTGACCAGGCGGAGATACTGCGGAGCGCGGATATACAGGCCGGACTCCCCTCGTGCCATGAAGACCTTGAGAATGGAGACGGCCAGGCTCGTCTTTCCATGCCCCAGTTCGCCCCACAGGTAGAGACCACGTTGCATCGTTTCTTTGTTGGCGAAGGCCCATGCCTCATCTTTGGCAATCTGATCGCCATCCGCTGGGTACGTTGCAAATGACCAGGAGCGTGCATAATCGGGGATGTTCGCGCCACCAAACAGCGTGCCCAGCTCACGCTCCATCTTCTTTGCAGCCTTCATCGCCTTCACCCGCGGCGAGCATACCGGACAGGGTTCAGCTTTCACGAACCTCGTTGGATCAGGATTGACAAACCCGTAAGCATCATCGCGCACAGGGAGATGACACTTGGGGCACACTGCGATCTCTGTTTTCGCTGGCAATGGCTCCATCTGCTGTTTTTTCTTCACGGCGTCTACTACGATCCGGGGAGCTGAAGCAAGTGAGGGCTTCGATTTAGCGGCAGGAACCGGAGCAACAGCAGAAAGTTGCGCGGCCACATCGCCAATCTGGCTGACTTCCCAACGATCCTTGAGTTGTTCACGCTTTGCCGTAATCTGCGCTAACTGTTCTGGCGTGAAGTACTTCTGCGCCTGCTCAAGGATCTCTGGCGCGATCTGCTGTTCTGCTGGTTTGACCAGGCGCAATTCTGGCCGGTCATTGTTTGCGCTCATACCACTGACCTCGCTTCCTGTGTGGCCGCTGCCGCCACGAACTCAGGCTGTTTTCCATCCGATGCCGTTGGTGCGCGCCTGAGAAGCTTCCGTTTTGCTGGCTGACCTGCACTTTGATTTCCTGACGACGATGCGCTACCACGATTCTCTTTCGAGGGGGGTGATTCTTCCTCTGCTGCCAGGTGGAAGTGGTTGGCGATATCCTTGAGGCGTACACCACGTTGTTTCCACCATCCATCTTTCTGCGTGACGAGCCGTTCACGAACCTTACGGAGATCTTCCGAAACCGCCTCTACCTGCGCCAATTCTTCTGCCGCCTCTACATTCTCTTTCGTGCGAGGCATCTTCTTTCCGCTGTTCACGTGATCCCACGCATCGAGGATTGCCAGCGCTGCCGCTGTAGGAACTACCCTGCTTGCCTTCCCTTTGCCCTTCTTTCCGTTCGTTTTGTCGGCTGCTTGCTTGCCGTTTTGCTGGCTGCTTGCTTCGCGGCCAGTTTCTCCAGACGATGGGGGAAGTCCTTCTGGAGGTGCTTGCATCTCCCTTCCAGGTTGTTGTCTTCGTTCCTGGATGATGCTCGCTACCAGGGCTATCTCCTCATCAGTCAAATTTTCTAGGAGAGAAGAAAGTGCGGTGCGCGGGTCGTTGGCGTTAGCCAACACCCGTTCAGGTTGGGTTTCCTGACTGTTGGGAGAATCATCATCATTGTTCGTATTTAATTGATTGTAATTACTGATTGTAATTACTGGTATTGCTCCCCCCAAATTGCGGAAACGATTCCCCCAAATTGCGGAAACGTTCCCGCAATTTGCGGAATCGTTTCCGCAATCTGCGGAAATGAGAGAGCCGTTTTGGGCCTCCATTTCCGCAATCTGCGGAAATGGAAAGGGATGTTGTGCGCTAAATCCGTTTTTCTCGTCTTTTTTGAGCGCTAGGCGGATAAATTTAGGCAGAACAGCCTTGCCAGGCTTCTTGCCCTTCTCGTATCTCGTCACGTCTTCATCGAGGTGCGTCTGTGTGTGCATCGCTGAGAGTTTGGCAGCGATCTGCTCCACAGTCAGCGCCTCAATAGTGATTCCCTCGCGTGTGAGCGATTCAATCGCGTACTGGACTGGCGAGAGCCGCCGCCCCACATCCAGGAACACCTTAATGATGGCGCTCAGTTTATTGATGTGTTGCTGGACGAGAGAACTCTGGAACTCAAACTGCTTGGTTCGGTCAAACCCCTTAAAGGGATTTTTCCTGGAGATCAGATAGTGCAGATCCTCTTCGAGGAAGCGCATGATGCGAGGAATATTTTTCTCGCCACAACTGCCCATCAACTCCCAATACAACTCTTCCTCAGCTTTGAACACAAACCTGGAGGTATCCTGTGTGGCTGCCTCGCCCAGCTCCTCTAAACGATCATTGATCGCTTCTGCATGGGCATTGCCGCCAGCTTTGGTGCTGTCCCAATATTCCATGCGTTGGAGCGCGCGGGCTGCATCAATATCAAGGCGGCATAAGATGTAGTAGTCCCAATAGTCAATGTTCAGATGGAAAGAACAATGGACGATCATACTGGCACCTCACTTCCTTTGTGGCTGCCGGTATGAAACGTCACACGCTGGCGCGTAACGGATTTACCGCTGAGTTGTCCAAACATACACATACTTCTTTCTATTTTGTGGATTTTGAAGCGGTGTGTATGCTATACTCTGAACGTCGGATAACCGGCGGGGGCGACATACACATGCTTCCGGGCGAGCTGAATGTTTTGCAGGCACACAGCACCGCCCAATTTTTTTGTCTATTTCTCTGCAATTACCTCGGTCGGGTCAAGACCACTGTACCAGGCAAACACGGGACGAACACGGGAGCAAGGCAGGAAAAAGACGGGCAAACACGGGAAAAACACGGCAATGCTGAGCTTACCAACTCCATTTTTGTCCTTGCCCTCTGTGACGACAGTTGTTCTCAAATCATTTCTCCTTCCGTCCATCTTTCACGAGATCTCCCATACCACATAGCTGAGCGCTTGTTACGAAATAGTAGCGCCACAGCCCTCGCTGAAATATTCAAGCGATTCCTCCCTCGCCTCCAAAGACGATCATTTCATGGCCATCATTTCTCTTTATCCTCATCCAGAGAAAAACTGTCCCACTTCATCCCCTTCACATTGGAAAAAGGATCTGATCGCCAGATCTGCACACCTCTTGGTGCGAATAGGAGGAATGGTAGCCGGTCCTCCTCAAGCCATCGGCTTGCGCCTGGCCGCCTCAAATTGTGAGACGGCCAGAAACCAGACGACAACTAAACTGGCACTTTGCGCGATTTGTACTATTCATGAGTTTGCCGCTTCCAGAACACGTGCAGGTTTCCGTCCCCGCTTCTTGGGGAGCTGGGGTGGAGTAAATCCTTCCAGGCTGGAAATCAGGATTTTCCACTCTGGCAGCGGATCTGTTTTCCGGTTTGTGCGCCCAGAAACGCGGATCATATTTTGCTCAACGGCTGCATGCACTTGCTCAAGCGAGCACTGATATTGATCAGCAATTTCGCGTGCGGTCATGTGATAAGGACCGCGATTTCCTTTTGTTGCTCCCTCTAAATTGGCTTCAATTTCCTCCTCTGGGCCTTCAAAATTTGGCCCAAATTCACTCTCAAAAACGACAGTGGTCGTCCCCAAATTCGCAGGAAATTGCGCGGCTGGCGGAGTCTCAATCTCTCCCAAATTCGGGGAAATTGACGTGTCCATTTGCTCGTGATTTGCTCCGAAATTTGTCGAAGAATTCGCAGCAATTTCGGGTTGAATTTCGTGTGTATTTAATGCGGTATTTGGGTCTAATTTCTGCGTGATTTTGGCGCGTTTGACAGCCGGAATTCCCTCAGTATTTGGCCCTGAATTTGCGGGTAAATCCGAAGGAATATCAGCTCGTATTTGCGCGATCTGGCGCTCTATTTCCGGGCTTATTTCTGGCAGTGGTGTGGCCGAAATTGGCGTTACAGAGGTCGCTTGCCTCTCCTCCATAGTGGTTCCATCTTCTTTATTGACAGCTTGCTGTACTGGAAGAGAAACGGCTGTATATTGTTGAGCTTGCCCGCCCTGAAGGTGTTCACCCAATTCACCGCCACTCTGAATATTCACCTCTTGTTCACCTGCTTCACGTGTGGCTACAGGCGATTTCACGGTATTCACCGGTTCACGGCCAGTTTCTTTAGAAACCCGCATTTTGGCAGTTTGGGCACCTCTTGCCGTCTGTTCACTCTGCCCGCTTGCTTCTTCAGTCACCTGGATGAGAGAGAGCACCTCGGCCACAAACTGACCGGTGATCATGGTGTAATTCATACCTGGCTGGCGGCGAATGAAGCTTGCAATTTCATCAAAGCCAGTGCGAGGATTCGTCCTCAATACTTCCTCAAATTTGGCCCGCCATTCTGGATGATTTCCGATGAATTCCAGCGCTTTTTTGTGGAAGGAATTCGGCGTAAATGACAGCGATTTTTGTGCCAATTTGTGTCCATTTTGCTGTGCTACATTGGCCGGAATTTCGTGTGTATTGAATGTCGAGTTTGGGGCCAAATTTGCGCCTTTTTGCGCCGGAATTTGGGCAGGTTGCGCAACGAAATGTGGTGCTTTTTGCTGCGCTTGGATAAGCAGATTTAACTCCAATTCCAGTTGTTGCAGACTCCCCTGGATGGCCTGAATTTGGGCGGAATTTTGTGATGTGGCAGCCGAATAGACCTGCCCAATTTGCCCGGTGAGGTAGGTGCAAAGGGACTGAAGTTGCTTCTGAAATTCGCCTTGAATTTGTGCTGTCACCTGAGCCGCAATCTGTTGTGCATTGGCCGGTTGCTTTGGGAACAACCAGGCGATCAGGAAGAAAGTGCGCTCCTGTTTGCCGATTCTGAGCTGCTGGCTCAAACGGTCAATTTCCTGCTCCACCTGCACGCGGCGCTGGAGCATATCGCGCTGGATCTCGATCAACCGAATTCGTTTCTCCTCCTGCGCTTTGTAGTTGTCCGGGTCCAATTTCGTAGACGTTTGATCCAGGGTGTAGTCTGCCGTGATCGAGAGCAAAAGAATGAGGGCAGGGAAGACTAGACCAAACCACGGCGCAATGTTGAGCATCCAATCAGGGAGTACCCCTGTCACATGTTGATTGAAGTCCGCCAGGCTTGTGTAGACGTTGGCAAAAGCGCTGGCTCCTGAACAGACGAAAACACCAAACAGGTAGAGCCATTCGCCACGCTTATCGCGCATACGAACTGCGTTGAGGCGAGCTCGCATGCTTTGTACTGCAACCAGGTCGATGAAGAGCGCGGTCACATAGCCCAAACCTGGAATGACATCATGCTCCAGGTTGGTGAAAAAGCTGCCGCTGGCAAACACGCTCACAATCATGAAGACGATGATCACCATCCAGAAGAATTGCGCTGAGCTATCTTCTTTCTGAGCGCGGAAAAACGCCTGCCATGCCATCTTGCACCAGGCTTCAATGGTTCTGAAAAATTTGAAGATCAGCCAGCCGGTGAGTAAACTGCCTACGAATACTGGCCCGGCCAGGAGCGCATAGGGTTTATCCAGATTGTTGGTAATGATTTCGGGATGGCCCAGAAGGTACATGCCGCCCAGGATGAGAGGCACTGTCACCAACAGCCAGGGGCTACTGACCACCTGGAGCAATCCGGGGAGGCAGCCCAATGCTGCCGGCGGATTCGCTGGCCGCGTCTTTTTCTTGGGTTGTGCTTGCAGCTCCTCTTGTTGCTGGGAATCGACCTTATCCGGCTGCGGAGGAACTGCCTGTTGCTGCTCTTCCTGCTGGACAGGAACATCTGCTGTTGTCATGCCTCAAGCTCCTTCCTGACAATTGTTGAAAGTACAGAACGACCCATCTCCTAGAAAAGTTGCGTTTTTCGAGACTCCGAAAAACAATTCAATCATCGATAATAGCAATTCTGTAGCGGCTTGTACACCTACAGGTGTTAATTCTCCGCTAACACCTGTTAATGCACTTGGTGAGAAAACCTTGCTGATCTGCCATTTCATACACACGTTATCCTCTCCCTTACAGCCCATATTTCTGGCAGATCGCTGCGATTTTCGGCCAGTGTTTTTGATTCCAGCGCCTGGCAGCCTTCTCACCTTCGCGCTCCTGCACGTTGGCACGCACCTGTTTGAGAATGGCAACCCGGCCAGGAACTTTCCCGTTTTTCTGATGGAGTTGCATTGCTGCGTGCAGCAGCTCCGCCTCTTCAGCAGCAGTGAACTGAACCTTTTCCGCTTCTGCGCTATCAGCCAGGTCCTCTTCTTGGACATCCTCGAGTGGCTCATCCTCTTCATCGAGAGCTGGCGCGTTCACACGGTTGAGAGCTTCCCTGGCGGACATGGAGAGCGGGCCGGTGTTCCCTGACTTTTGCGAGGACAGATCGATTGTTTGCGCGCGATCAATTCCTGGCGTGCGTGGCTCTACCCGCCCCGGTCCTAACTGTGGCGGTACGGAACGAGGCGGCAATTCTGGCATCCTCTCCCCTGGCGCGATCTGGTCCTGCTGTGGCTGCGCCGCTTCCACAATCGTCTCCAGCATTCGCGCAACGGTGATCGCATCTTCGCGGGTACAGTAAGGCATGAGCAATTTCTCGTAAATGCCCTCATTGTCCCTGAAAATGGCGTGTCCGGTGCGCAGGCCCTGCGTCTGGCTGTTCCACGCTTTGTCTTCCAGGATATGCTTGCTGTAATCTGCGGTCATGCGATGGCATAAGACGCTGTGGATCAGGCGGCGCAGTGCGGTCCCGCCGAGGGCCTTATCGGTCCAGTCATGCACACCCAGCGCACAATACATGTCGTAGCCAGCCATCTCACGCTCGATCTTGACGATCAGTGCGGCTGCCACTCTGGAGTAGCTCTCTTTTTCCTTGAGGCCCTGCTGCTCTGCCTCAATGTCGAAATCCTCCAGAATGCCGTTCCATTCATCGCCGATGAAGACGAATGGCCGATACGGACCCTGGCGGCTCTTGCGCTCCTCGATCTCCACCTGGAGGTCATCGAACATTTGCTGGATCTCGTCCAGCGTTCCCGCGACCCGGATGTATTTGCGCAGTGGGCCTAGCATATTGGTCAGACCGCTTGCTTTGTTAAAGTGCGGATCTGCCAGCCAGATCTCCGCGCCCTGGAAGAGATACTGGACGGTGTAAAAAAACATCGTGTTGGTTTTGCCAGATCTGCCGCGGCCACCAACACCCACGCACTTCACCTCTTCCTGTAAGCTGCCCATGCGAGGCGTGATGTTCTCGCGCACGCCAATGAGCATCTGAGCCATGCCAGGATGGAGAAAGCCAGTTGCCAGTAACTCGGAGAGCTTCGGCACTGCCGCCTTCACGCTTGCCGGTTTGAGGCTGGCTGCACCTGCCTGCTTGGGAGTAGCTGGAGCCTGCGGCGCGATCACTGTTGGTTTGCCACTGATTTCATTAAGGAGCACAATGCCTTTATCAGAAATGGGCACGACCTTGATTGGCTTACGCAGAAGCCGGAGGACCAGCGCAGTTACTCCTATGAGGGCAACCAGTCCTATCAGACCCAGGAGAAAGTATCCCAGGTAAATGAGCTGATCCCACACTCGCCACAATGCCATGCCGACAATCCCCAGGCCAATCATGCCCAGGTAGATCGTGAGCGGCGAGGGCCGAAAACTTGAGCGGCGTATGTCTTGCCCTCGATAGCTGCTTCTGCTTTCAACAATCTCTTCGTCCATGCGCTATACCTCCTGGCCTGCATAATATTGCCTGGTTTGCCGGAGTAAAGAGAACAATGCGTCCTGAAGAGAAAAGCCTGTGTGCTTATGCAGCAACATAGTGAGGATTCTTGTGACAACCTTCAGAATGATGTAGGCCGCGGTTAAGGCGACGATCATCACACCTGCGATAAGCGCGAGCGCTCCAGCAATCACAAGGTACGTATACACAACAATTTTGATCATGATGCGCAAAGCATCCTCTGCGTCCGAATGGGGTGGTTGAACTGGGTATTTGATCACGGTTTCATCCTTTCCGCTTGCCCCACCTGGTTCGGACTGGTAAAATGCGTCCAGCCAGTATGGTGCCTAGTACGCCATTTGCTGGTCAGGTGGGCCTGCTTTGCCGCCAAGCTCCAGCAGGCTTCACCGCCCCCAGCTCACTATTGATAAATGTGTAATCCTTCGATTTCGTTGACCTTGAATGTTTGGTTCAGTTGCTTTGCCAGCGTTTCCACAATGGCGACGGCTTTCACCTCCTGGATCGGTAGCCCCTCTTCTGCCCGCCTGACCGTTTTACCGTCCACATTTGCTAACCGTCCTAGCCCTGCCATTGAAAGACGCGCTTGTAATCTGAGTTCTTTGAGCGTTGCCATATCCCTGCTTTCTCCTACTTGAGATATCCTTGATATGTAGGAGTATGGCACACTATCCACGTCTAGTCAAACTACTGCGACTTTTGGCAGATTTGCAGGAATTGATAATATATCAACATGTATCATTCCTTCTCTGCCTGCATCCAGTTCACCGCCTGGCGGTGCCCATCGTCTGTATCATCGAACATTGCTACCAGGGCCAGATACCAATCGCACAGGACAAAGTATTTGCCTGCAACGTGGTGCAGATCGAAATCGTACTGCGCTGCTGCCGCTTTCACTTCCTCCATGCTGTCCCCTTTCCTAACGTTCGCTGTCACTCAAGATCGCCAGGACTGCTACCACGATGGCGATCCAGAACACCCAGCCTGCCCAGCTCGCTCCATTGCTCATGATGGCGGCCACCACAAAGCAGAACAGACCAAACAGAATGATCCCAATGAGCTTCCCAATCGCTCGCACCAGTGCCATTGCTCTTTTCCCTCTCTCAATTGCTCAGTCCACATCCCTTGACCTGGCGGCGATCATCGAGGATTGCTGAGCATACCAATAAGCCTCTTGAGGCAAAAATTGTGTACAAAAAAAGCTCCTACTTCACGACCAATCAGAAGACCAGGGGCGCTGATCTGACGTTGGCGGTATCTGGGTCCGCATCCTCTCTTTAAACAAAGAGTTGCTGTTGCGATTCATGAGGTAAGGGCTGGTATGTTGCTTGATTAGCTCCTTTTCGGAGGCCAGAATCTCTTTTTCGTCTGATGACTCAAAGACCACTCGCTTCAGAACGCTTTTACCGGCTAACCAGATTCGCCTGATCACATCAACTTTGTATCTGTTTACCCCTTTTGAACTCGCATAACAGGCCAGGGTTGCCTCTTTCTCATGCATGTCGATCCTTTGGGGGGTTGGACGAGGAGACCATTTTCCCTTGCCAACATAAAAAACAATTCCGCTCAAATCGTGGCCGTCAGGCTCTAGGAACCCTTCAGGATAAGATAGAGTGTACGTATAGAAGGTCTTATCTCCTACCGGCGTGCGCTCTATGAAAGGAGCGGCGTATTTTATCCAGCTCTCAACAAAAGGCATGAAAAACTCCTATTGGACGCTGCTACTTCTGCAATATTTGCAGGAATTAACAGTCACAATAGGAGTATAAAATATGACTTGTCATTTTGTCAAGTCAAAAAGCCAAGTCTTTAAGGCGAAAAACGTGTGTATAAAAAATTGCTACTTTTTCCAGTGGTCTACAGGGTAGTCATGGCTGAGAGTAAACACGCTGGCAACAAGGATGATTCTATTGACCATGACTACAGTATCATCTTCTGCATAGCTGATCCTTTTAATTTCTAATACTGAAGTTTGCGGAGTAATCTGAAGCAAGTTCCGCTCTCTTAATCTTGGGAGCCTTACGGTCAGATCTTCATGAACGCGTATTGGAGCCTTACCCGTTTTTTCCTTGATCGCCACAATGACATCAAACCGCTCATTCTTCTGCATTTGCTCTAAAATTGATTCATCAACTAATGAGGTCGGATAGAAGTTCTCTGCGAGCCGATAGGGAATATTTCTCTCTTCCTCTTTTCTCCCCGGTTTTGTTTCTCCCTGGATGCGGAAACGATGTACTACAGGTGTGCCTTCCTGCACGCCAAGCACTTTGGCAACATCTGCCGGTGCAGGTATAATTGCAGGCTCATCAATATTTTTCTCAAATGGAATCAGACCTAATTTCTCAAGTTCCAGATCAAAACGGGCGGTAAGACCTGGAAGGCGCATCCGGGCATGGCCTACTAGTACGCCTCTTGTCTTTGGTCCCCTGGACTCAAGAAAACCTTCAGCTTGTAATTGTCTGATGGCTCTATTAACAGTGTCTCGCGAGGTATTATGTCTCGCCGCTATATCATCGCTAGGAGGTAGGCGGCTGCCCTGAGTGAACTCTCCAGCTTCGATTTGTTCACGCAGGATATCTGCAATTTCCGCGACGGTCTTTGTTTGCTCCTTCGGCATACTACGGTCCTCCTCTAAATTGTACAGTCTTTAAGACTTGTCTTAATAATAACATCTACTTATAGAGAACGTAATATCAAACTCCTGTTCAAGTGCCATGAATTTAGCGGTTGCTCAGGATCTCAAGGCGTTTGATATTGATGATCTTCGTATTTTGTAGTAAGGTATCTATAAGCCAAGTCTTTTAGACTGTACATCTTGTATGCGTGCAGGCAGCAGAAAGGAACTGCTCATGGCGGTACAAGCGCCTTCATATCCTAATGCATTGAGATATATCATCGAGCATGCAGGATACTCATTCCGGGAGGTCCACAGGGAAACTGGCATTCCAGAGAGAACCCTCTATGATTGGGCGGCTGGCAATCGGGTTATTCCACATAGTGATCGTCGGGTTCTTGCTCGTCTTCTTGGATGCTCATCTGAGGATCTGTCACCTGGAGTTCCCGCCTCACTTCTGGTACAATGGTCTCAGGAGCGATTAAATGAGCAGCAGCAAGGGTTAGGTAATGATATGGACAAAACACGGCGATTACTCATCCAACTACTCGGCTTAGCAGGAGGAACGCTTTTTGCTTCGCCGCAAGTGCTGGAGCGCCTTACTAGTGCAGTAACGAAAACATCGAATATGGATGAAGATACTCTTCACCAGTTTGAAGGCGTGATCGCCTCATGTTGGACCTTGAGTAATGGAAAGAAATTAGATGAGTTGGCGCAGCTCCTGCCCACATTTCTACCGCAGCTCTCAGCTTTTGCCCAACAACCTTCTCAGTATCAGGAATTGGCTGCTAGCCTTGTCTCACAAGGGCATCAGCTAACATATGTGATTGCTACGCAACGCGAAGACTTCACCGCAGCATTGAATGCTTGTAAACAGGCACATCACTTTGGAACATTGGCACGAGATCCGAATCTTCAGGTCGCCGCTCTCATTCGCCAAGGCGTTACCTTCTTAAATCGTAAACGGCCCCATCAGACACTTGACTCTTATCAGCAGGCGCTTCCATTGGTAAATACTGTGTCTCCTTTAGTACGAACTCGCCTCTATGCCAGTCTCGCTGAAGTACATGGGAAGCTTCAGAATGAGCAAGATGCACTGAGAACGATTGGCCTGGCGCACGACAACTTTCCGGGTGACATAGAGCGCGATCCGGCTGCTGCTTATATCCACTTTCCCTATGCTTCGGTGTTTTTGCATGAAGGCTTAGCGCTACTTGATCTTCATCAGCCCGGCCAGGCAGCGAAGGCACTCGGTCAAGTTGATGGTTTACGCCCAAAGATGGAGATCTCGGAGCGGAGCCGCATTGATCTCCTTAACCAACAGGCGCGAGCTGCTGGACAGCAAAATGATCTGGAGCAATTTGGCCTGTTTATAGAGGAAGCTGTCACCTCAGCACGCAAGCTCGGTTCAGACCTGCGTGTGAGTGAGGCATGGGATACTTTTGACAGAATGCGAGACCAATGGAAATATGAATCTCGCATGCAGTCACTTGCAGGTTTGTTTGCTTGATAAAAAATCGCTCGCCTCATGGTTGTCACTTCCTGTGCTTGAATGGAAGAGAGAGGAAGGCCCAATGTACCAGCAACTCGTGGTAGTAACGCAACTAGCAGATGTAGAGGGCGTCTTAGGCAAAATACGAGAACATTCTAGGCCAGAGATCTTTTCCATCCATGTCAAGGAGTATCAGATCGATAACCGGTTTTCTCTTCCCCAGCGCAGCGGTTTCGAGGACATCGATCTGGATGACTATCGTGATGTTCCCTTGTGTCGGATAGAAGTGGGAATGACCACCCTTGCCCAATACAGCTATGAGGCCCTCCTCTCATTGCTCAAGGGGGTCCATGTGATCATCGATGCCTTTCATGGCCCACTGCTTGCGCCAACACTGGAAACATCACTGGAAGTGCAACAAAAGCATTGGAAGATTCTTGAGTATCATGTGCTGAACGAGGAGCGCTGCATCTGGATTGCCAAGGCAAAACGAGTGCCTTTATTTCCCACGCCCGGTAGAAACCAGCAGGGGCCCGTACAGACGCTGCTGGTCACGGGATGGCAATGTTTAGCAATTGATGAAGATATCGCAAAGAGCTTGCTTCAGTTCCCCTAGATACGCTACCAATGTCAGATACGTTCTCCAAGAAGCAGTTATGGTACGTGCCTGGCTGCTTTTCTTTTGCTCAACATCTCCCCTTGCTTGATTGCAGAGTATTTGCGTGCTTTTTGCAGACCCCTTACTGAGAAATCCCCTGGTTTTGTGGAGCGATTCGCTACACTCATAATTAGCAAATGTTGCAAATTATGCACAAGAAGGAGAAATCTCTATGCTGGCTACAAGCGACCAGGAAGTTGAAAGATATTCGATACAAACCACAAAACCAGTGCAGGATCTACATATTAGTTGCCCACATGATCTGGCTGAGTCTCTCGTTGCGGAATTCAAGCAGCAATTTGTAGGGAGGAATGACGTTGAGATTTACGATTGGGGATGGTCCTGCCGATTCCGAACTGGGTATGTTGTCTTGACCTGGAGAGGGGGCGTTGATCCCGCTTTTGAAGAGCAACTCGATGCTGATCAGCGATTGCTCGGTCATTCTATCTACAATCTTTCTGAGAGCCTAGCGGAGCCAGGGCCGATTGTTGCCACAAACAAGGTGTCACGCTCATGACTCTACCTGTTTTGAAGCGGAGGTAAAATAACACACTCCGCTTCAAAACAAATGCAATTGATATAATACAGCCTGTGTTGCTGCTTCGCACCGATAATCTCACCTATTTTAAGCCTCATTTCCTCATCTTCAAATAGCAATTTTCCTCTCCCTAAAAAAGACAAGTCAAAATGACTTGACAAAGTGACAAGTCATAATTTATACTTCTCTCAAGAGTTGCAAATACCGCAACGAACGCGAATGACGCAACCCCTGTACCTGTACAAATGTTTGAGCGCGAAAAGCACGTTATCTGCTGGAGAAAGGGGAACCTATGGCACGCAAGAGCCACTATGACCAGTTAATCGCCGCCATCGATCAGGCGCGCAAGCCTGCCCCCCTCGGACCTCCGCCACCGAGGAAGATGCCATCAGCGACAACCGCAGCGGTCTACAATGCGAACTGGACCAAAGCGTTCGAGGAAGATATCACGAACATTCGCCCTGGAAGCTGGAAAGGCGAATGGAAGGGAACGGTCGCGAACAGCTTTGGACGGAATCAGCAGACGGTGAACGTCTGGTATAACCCAACTCGGCAATGTTGGCAATATGCCTGAGAGATGGATGAGCAGTATGTAGCGCGGGCTGACCGCTTGATAGTCAGCCCAGTTGGTGCCTGCTTCTTGATGGAGAGGCAGACACGAGCTGAAAAGCTCGAAGATCTGAAGACGTGAAGTAGTTTGGCTGGCCGTATAGCCTGTCAGTCGAGACTTGAGAGGGCTTGTGGCATAGAGTGACAAGCCAGGCACATGAACAATTGAGAGGCGTTGGCTGACCGCTGAAAAGAAGTCAGCCCGGTTCATGCCTGCCCCTCATGGGTTTTGTGGGGGAACGGAACCTATGGGAGGTAGGCATGAGCCGCCAGGCTCGATCCAATTCACTTGAGAGGCGTTGGCTGGCCGCCGCAATAGTCAGCCAGAAGGAGCTTGAGACGCACATAACATACGGAAAAAGCCGCCGAGGGAAATGGCGGTCTCTGTTCCTGGCGGCGATCTGCCAGGCTCAAACTTTGGGAGCAACGATGGTCATCTACGATCCGAAAGGGGTATGAAGTGCTTGACCTTTTGAAAGATTTCTTCATCGAGCATCAACCAACTGAAGCAGATGCCTATCGCAAGGCTGGGCAGCTAGGCTGGCGGATCGAGCGAACAGAAACCGGCTACACCGTGTATGGCACAGGTTATGATCAAAATGAGAAGGAGGTGCCTTCAACCTACCAGTTTCCTTTCGACCAAGTTGATGCGATGAACTATCTGTTCGACCATGTACTCAGCGTGCGCATTGGTGAGGAGTACCGCCTTCGAGTCTATGGACCCGATGAGCCGGAAACAACGGAAGAGGCGTCGAGGCGCAGACACGAAATCCGTGATTATCGGATAGCGGTCTATCATGCGGCTGAGTACAAACCCGGATGGAAGCGGCTTGTAGAACGATCCCGTAACGCTTTTGCTTGATGGTCCCCTGGCTGACTATGAGGAGGTCAGCCAGGCTCATGCCTGCCCCTCGCTGAGAGAGGTAGACATGAGCCTGCGGGCTTAAAATTTTATCGTGCATTATCGCACTTTCGCATTAGTGCGATTTGTAGATGTAGTGTGAACGGAGCTTGAGACCTATGCCAACCTTGCTTGATTTGAAGGCAAAGATTGACGCAGATCCTGACTATGCGGCAGTGCGAACGATGCCTCTTCCTGGCGGGATCGCCAGTCTCGTAGTCTATCGGGATCTGGATGGTTACTACACCATCACTGATCTTGAACAAGTGCATAAAGAGTGCTGGTTCGAGTGGAACAATGCCCTGGCCGCTATTGGTAAGGAGTGGGCAAGTGCAGATGATTGGACTTGCCAGGTGCGTGAAAGCGCTGATGATCTCTTAACCCTTCAGTATGTGGCAAAGCGGCTGAACATCAGTGAGGACACAGTGCGCCGTTGGTGCAAGGCTGGCGCAGTGGACTCTATCCCTCTTCCTTCCGCTGGAGAATACCAGTCGTATCGAATCCGGCGAGCGATCCTCCATGAACTGTTGCGTAGAAAGTCACCCGTGGCGATGAAGGTTTCCTAGTGCGGCGCTGTAGTTGTGGTGAAGGGCCTGCACTCAAATGTTTCCGAGGCATTCCAAGCAGGCCCTTCTAGGCAAGACATGCCTGGAGCAATTATACCATGTTGCTTCTGACCTGCACAGCATGATCTTGCCGAGCTAAGGAAGGCAAGACATGGACCAATCACAACAATCACAACAATTTGTCACGAAACTGGAGAACATGAGCGCTGAAGAGGCGCGGACAAACTTTTTAGCATTGTTTAACGAGGCCCTGGACATTGAGGTCAGTGAGTGGCAGCCAGGGGAATCTCATGAGCCTGGTAGTGCGTCTCGTCAGGAACCTGCTTCCCAAGCATAGTGGTGTGGAGGTATCGCGGTGTTTGGGAAGAAGAAACGCTGGGATAGGAGCAAGTATCCCGAGAACTGGGAGCAGATCTCCCGCGATTTCAGAGAGTCAAAGGATTTTACCTGCGAGGAGTGTGGATACGTGCAGGGTGATCCTCTGATCTCGAAGGCAGGGAACGAATACCGGGGTTCAGTCGATGCGGCCCACAAGTGGCCGAACGATACGCATAACCCCAACCCAGATCTCCTTTGCTATTGCAAGTCTTGTCATCGGCGCTATGACAACTCGTTTGCCGACCTTATTGAGGAAGGGAAGCATCAGGCTGAACTTCATGGCATTTTGTTAGAGCGCGAGGGGTATGTCTGGTGTGACCATGAGGATTGTAAGGGATACTACCTGCCCCATGAGCATTGATATTTTGAGGCGTTGGCTGGCCGCCCGTTCCTGAGTCAGCCCGGTTCATGCCTGCCCCTCGCCAGGTGGGGAGAGGCAGGCACGAGCTGGAAGGCTCGAATAAACAGAACGGAAAGGAGGGTTGATGGCAGTAATATCGTTTCAACGCGAACGGAGGCGCATCACTGTGCAAGCCATTGATCCAAACACAGGTGGAACGCTGACCCAAGAGGTCGAGGCAACGATCCTGGCCGGAACGGGCCTGGCCCATCATAAGGCCATTGATCGCGAGGCATATCACCTCACCTCCCTGGCAAGCGGCGGCTACGCATTCCGCTTCGATTTCCGAGACGAGCAAGAGGCTGAGCAGTTTGCACGTATTCTCATCCGGTTTTTTGATTTCACGGGCGAGAGTCCCCGGATCGTTGCCACTGAGCAGGACATCTGGGCATTGCTTGCCTGTGTCAGTGTTGGAGCTATGGCCCATCTACGCGGAGTGAATTTCTTTGCGAAGCGTGCTGAAGTAGCGCTAGTACACAACCTGATCGGTCATGAAGCTAGCCTGGATGAGTCATTAGCGGCGGAGCAAGATCTCCAGGCTGTAGAGAGGTAGCGCAGATGCGAAAAATGAGGACGCCTTATTCAGTGCAGTTCTGCCTGCTTGAGATCAGCTATCGGATCAGCTGTTTGGCTGAAGCGCTCCATAAGCGAATGCGAACGAGCTTCACGCAATGGCTGGATACGAGACTCTTTCTCTGGCATGCATCATTGGCCGGAACCTTGCAGCCATACAAAGCTGATAAACCCACGGCTGAGGATCGATCATAGTGCGCAATCGCATTTACGCATGAATGCGATAGTTCTGGAATGTGAGATGGGCGTGGCTGGCCGCCATTCTTTGCCAGCCAGAAGGAGACGAGAGACCTATGTTGAATCTGGCAGCGATGACGCAAGGCGATGCGCAGCAGACCTTACAGGTGTACCAGTGGATCAAGGAACATCTCCCTGAGATTACAGATCTGGCAGAGAACGCGCAGGAGGCTGGGGTAACAGCTTGCGAAGAGCAAGGGCTGTTTCACCAAACGTACACCTCTCTGCAATGCACGCGCTTTGTACCGCTGACTGTGGCGATGTTTACCGATGAAGACACGCTCTATGCTGGCGGGGTAACAGAACCCAATGTCCTGCTGTATCAGCCGTTGGATCGAGGAACCTATGCGGTAGTCGATCATTTGCACACTCAGGATCTCTCAGAGGTTGCCAAGCTGTTTGGCATCGGCGGCGAAGAGCGAACCTGGCGCAAGTCGGAAGAGTAGTGGCGCAGGCTGGCCGCCTTATTGCCAGCCCTCTACTTTCATACACACAAAAAGGAGAATCGCATTTTATGGCAAAGTACGTTATCAATCAAAGTACAAAGAGCGGCAAGATCATCACCAGTGCTGGCGACAATCAGCACATTACGATTAACCAGACTCTCTCTGGCGAAGAGATGCCGGAGTTCCCTCAGATGCCTATTCCCCCCGTTCCAGGAACCGGCCAGGGGGACATCGTTCGGGCGATTGGTCGCAATGCAAAGGTATTCGTCAACGGCAAGCGTGTGCAGTAGGACGTTTTTTAGATCTGGCGAGCTGGCGGCCCTAACTGCCAGCAGGTTGATGCCTGCCCCTTACACGAGAGGCAGACATGAGCCTACTGGCGGCTCTAGGAATGTTTTTATACACACAAAAAGGAGCGATTGATGGATCTCTCGCAGTTTATGAATTTTACCGTCCACCTGCCTTTCTGGTTTCTTGTCGTGTTATTCGGGATCGGGTTCGTTCTGGGCCTGCTGTCACGATCTGGACCTGGGGGGGTACATCGCTAGCTGGAGTTGGCTGGCCGCCGTGTCAGCCAGGTTCATGCTTGCCCCTCAACTGAACAAAGGTGGGAGGCAGGCATGAGCCGAGACTGGCTCTCAGTAATGTTTCTACACCAAGAAAGTGAGCGTCTATGAATCGACTAAACCCCGTTTTCAACAATCAGGTTGATACTACCCCCTACTTTGCAACGCAAGGTTTGAAGCAGAAGATTGTGAAGCAACTCCAGGGCAAAAGCGAGCGTGAGCAAGAGGCGATCATTGAAAAGCTGCTCAAGTTGCTTGATGTGAACCTGCTGGCCGCGCTCAGCATGGCCTATGAGGTTGTTGAGGAGAAAGAGTCACAGTAGAGAGGATAGATCATGCCATTATCATCTGAGGACATCGAACGCATTGACCGTGAGTTTATACGCAATCAAGAGCTTGCACGCATGAATGAGAGAACACAGCAAATTTGGCCGATATTTCTTTCAATGTCTACCGTGTTTGGCTTCATCGGGCTACAAAATGGCGAGGGAGCGTATCTGGTGGGCCTTTTCCCCGTCTTAGTTTCCTGTCTCGCTCAGCATGTCAATGATAGCGAACTAACACTCAAAAAGAATCGGAAATACCTCTACCAGCAGGAGTTGGATGCTGGTAGTCATGGCGGAGCCGAGCGCTATTTCCAGGAGCATCATGATAGCTCCACAAAAGGCGGTAACAAAAAAGCGCTCCGAAGAGCATTCGTGTTCTCATCACTGCTAGCCGCGTATCTGTTCATCTTGCATTTATGGCAGGACCATGTCTCGTTCCCTTTCATCCTGATCGCCATCTGCATTGAATTGGTTGTGATCTGGCAATCATTCTATTGGCTTACCTACTGGAAGCCGCTTTTGATCTGGTATCGACAGAAGATCGAGAAATTTTTTAAACGAGCTGTGAGGAGCCAGTAGATGAGTATTGGCTGGCCTGCGTAAAGTGGTCAGCCAGGCTGATGCCTGGTCCTCGTACGAACCAATGCATGGGAACCAGACATGAGCCTGAGATGGCTCCAATAGCCAGGGAAAAGGGCCTGGCAGGAACAGGATCGCCTGATTCCAATACATGCGGGAGGACGCCCTGCCTTCATGTATTTCCCACAAAACGGGGCTAGTAGATGTAGCCCCAGAAAACCACCCAAGGAAAGGACTAAGTTTCGATGGGTAGCACCAATAGTATACGTCCTGTGGGCAGTGAGCACTATGACTACTTCCCTCTGGATACACATGCTGGTGTCTCACTCTTGCCCGATGAGCACGAGCTGGTCGTGAATCGGCTCAATGGGCATGTGACGCTAGTAAACTGGGAACTGCGGCGCTTCCTGACAGAGTGTGGATTCACAGACGAAGAACTGCCGCTCATGCTGATACTGCTGGAAGCCTGGCCGTCTTACGTTCCCTACGAGAAAATGTTCGTCCTCATCAGTGAGGCAGCCCCAGAAGAGATCGCACGGCGCGTAGACGCGGCACGTGAGGCGGAAACGCTGGGTGAGGTGCTTACGCCGCTGCGTGTCATCCTCAAAGCCTGCCAGGAACGCATGAATCTGTTTGGAATCCAGATCGCAGCCGTCTATCGTCACGGCTACTTGCTGATCCCCATTTCCAGGATGCGCTCCCCTGAGTACCAATCTTTGTAAGTGATATTCGTCACGCCAATTTCTGTTACAAATCAAGGAGCTTGAGACAATGAAAAGATGTCGATGCGGCAATTTGCTGCGGTCGCCCCTGGAGCAAGAACGTGACCTCTGTCTGGAGGGCCAAATGGCAGCACCGCTGATCTCTGAGACCATGAACGTGGGTGCTAGACGTGTCCTGACTCCCAGTGATGTTCTTCATGGCTTTACTCCTACCCCCTGGATCGAATTTGCTCCTACCAAAATACGGGAGATCACGGATGAAGATGTGCGGCAGATAGGACCCTTCTTTACGGACCTGGAAGGGGGAGAGCAGCATGTATCGGTCGGGCGCTATCTCTGTATAGGTGATCAGGGAGAAAAATGGACCTGTTCCCAGATTCGGGATCGTGTGCCAGTGAGTCTCCCTGATCAAGAGCATTGTAGGCTCTATGTGCAGCTCAACCCGAAACCTGTCGCCTGCTTTGATGTTCCATTCCCCTTTGTTCTGCAATCTGGCGAAAAGCTTTGGGAGAGCCAGGAGACAGGTGGAATCATTACCTGGAATGAGAAAGCGGGGGCGGATCTGGATATGCGCGTTGTGGAGCGCACGATCTTCATGGCCTCCTATATCCCTTACGATGATCAGGTCCGACTGCTGCCAGTTCCGGTGCCTCCCACTTTGGAGGAATGTTGTGGCTATACCGGCGAGGCGAGATATGTGGCCTTCTTCTGGGGTGCGGGTGACGAAAGCTACTTTGCAGATGGCCGGGAGAGCGGGACTGGTGAATGGGATGGCTTCAAGGCGTTTGTCAGTCACCGGAGCGTGCGCCCAGCACTGCGCGGATGTGATCTGGGATCGAGCGAAGAAGACGCCTTGCACTGGCTGATTCTTGACCGCCATATTCGCCGGATCTCCATTGCGAAGACTCAGGTAGCGGAACAACTTCTGCGTCAGCAGTGGGGGATACCAGATCAGGAAGCGGTACTGGTCGTGAGCAAAGAGGAATGGGAGCGACTGGTCCAGGAATTGAGCGCCCGCGTTCACGTCATTAGCCAGCAAGAGGTTCTGACGCTGGAGATTGCTCATCAGAAGCAGGTACAAGAGATGCGCGTCTGGCTGGATCGTGTGAGTGACCCGATACCTGTCTTGTTGTAACGCATTATCGCACTAATGCGAAAGTGCAAAGTTTGAAGGAAGGCGACAATGGACAACGCGATAGGTATTCTTTTGCTGGTCGTTCTCATCTACCTCTTTATCCAATGCATGAAGGGTCACCGATGGTAGTGAACCGCTTGAAATCGTAGTGTTTAGAAGATCTGTAGTGGCGCAGGCTGGCCGCCCTATGCCAGCCGGAGGATTGTATGATCAAACTTTCTCTTCATTCACGCTCACTGGAGTTGGATCTGGAGCGCAAGCTGCTTGTGCTTCGCGATGGGGATCAGCGTATTGATCTGCCACGTACAGAGGTTGCCCAGATGATGACTTTTCTGCTGGCACACCCCACATTTTTTGAAGATTGCTCTGTTGAGGCATCTGTACGCCCGATCACCATTGTTCCGCGCTTTGCTGATCTGCTGGAAACTGGGACGCTGAAGCCTGGCATGTCTGAGCTGATGCTGGGTATTCAGGCTGTGAGCTGTGAGCCGCTTCTGATCTCCTGGCAGGATTTCCGTTCTGGCGGGGTTGGTGGCCGCGGCAGATCTGGCAAAACCAATACACTGTTCTTCCTGAGCGTGCAGGCCATTTTGAGCGGAGCTGAGGTGTGGGTAGCAGATCCGCACTACAACAAGGTGAGCAGTCTCACCGCACTCCTGCGGCCTCTTGCCCAGCACGTTCGCCTGGCTGGAACCCTCGATGAAACCGCCCAGATGATTGAGGACGTGAGCAGCGAGATCTCGCGCCGCAAGGCGAAACCTGGTCCCTCGCATCCGCTCGTGGTGATTTTCGATGAATGGAATGGCATCTTGGAGGACTTCGATGGTGAAGAGGAGCGGCGAACGAACGGGGAAAGCTACAGCAAAAGAGTGGCGGCCACACTCCTCCAGGTAGAGCGCGAGATGGGTGGGTATGAGATGTACTCGTTGTTGGGTGTCTCTGATTGGTCAGACAAAGCCATTGGTGGTGCATCGCTTCGTCGCCTGATTCACAGCGTCCTGTGCCATCGCATGACTGTGGATTACAGCAAGTACATCTTGGAGAGCAAGCAGTGGTGCCGCCAGACAGCAGGCTTGCACACCGGGCACCTCATCTACAAGGACAACGAAGGTTCGTATACCCAGCTCATTGTGCCTTTCATAAGCGCTGAGGATGCGGCGACGATTGCGCGATTGCTGGCGGAGCATCGCGAATAGATCTCTTGTGCGTTGGCTGACCGCCTTGTAGTCAGCCAGGCTCATGCCTGCCCCTCGCTCATGCGGGTGGGAGGTAGACACGAGCCTCCAGGCTCACAGATGTTTGTAACGGATTGGAAAGAAGGAGCTGCATATGGCAGAAATCCCGATGCCCGTGATTGAGGTGGGCGATGAGGTCAAAGTGACTTCTCCCCTCTCTGAAGATGATGGGAGGGTCGGACTGGTGTATGGCGTAGAAGGCGATAGCTGTGATGTCATCTTTGTCGATGACGATGGAGGAACCAACGTTTTTAGCGCAACTGAACTGATCATTCTCAAGAAATGTGAGCCTGTTGAAGCTTTTTTGTAGTGCATCCGGGGGAAGCGGCCCTTGCCCCGGTATTTCGTACACACGAAACGATGTATCACATTCACTACGGGAAGCGTGTTACGCAGCGCGATCTGCTGAATGTCCCAGCTTTGCCCAAGCAAGATCCAGTCGAGGCATATGAGCCTGTTGTACTGGAGAGTTATGAGCAACCAATAGCCAGCTATCCTGCAACGCTTCCTACGTGCCGCCGATGTGGTCATCTCTTGCAATTGGATCGTAATTGTCCCCGGTGTAAGCACCGGAAACGGGGAAGGAGAAGTGCATGAGCACAACCCTCTACAAATTAACCAAAGTGAGCGGGCAGACTCCTCTCTACACACCTGTTGATGACCTGAAAGGTATGCTCAAGTGTGCTTGTAAGGAGTGCCCAGAAGTCTGTCAATGTCTGTGCCATAGTTTCACTACCACACTCTCGAAAGCTGATCCTCGCGGTGCCTACCTGGTACGGCTCAAAACACATGGCGGCTTCTTTGTGGTGGGAACGTTCTGGAGCCTCATCACGATCTTTTCGTGGATGGGCCTCGGCGCTGCATTCGCCCTCTTGATAGCAGCATGTCTGCTGCTGTTTTTCTGGATCTGTGATCTTGTACGGTTTTTTGACGACAAGCGGCCCAACCTGGCCGCCCTGAAAGCGAGAGTGAAGAGAAAATGATCCGGTGGTTCTGGCGTTGGTTTGCTCGCCGCCGCAAGGTGATCATTATCCAGCAGAATTATGGCTGTGAGTGGGTCATGATGAAGGGCCGAATCGTAACACTTCCTGCACTATCGAGGAAACAGGTAAAACAACAGAGTGGCGAAAGCCAAGAGTAGCATAAAGGAGCTTGAGACGCTATGCAATCATCTACACGAACCATTGCGGTTCATATTGGATCAACCAGGTTTGGGAACGCCTTCGATTGGGCGAATTGTGAAGATACGCTGCGCGATAAGATTGTGTTGACTATTGGCTGTGTGACGCAGCCAGACAGTGACCTCTTTGCGCATATGACGCCAGCACAAGCTCAATGCACGAAGACTCGTCTCGATCAGCTACATTTGCGTAAGATCGACCTGGCGCATGAGACGCTTGTGATCAACTTGACCGATTATATCGGCAGCTCCACATTGCATGAGCTGTGCTATTCCTTTAACCATAAAAAGGTTATTCGCTGGCTAGAGGATTGGCCCATGTACTGTCCGCGCTGCCGACGCAGAGGCCCCCAATCTCAGCATTTCTTTCACACCTCAATGAATCTGCATGAGCTGAATACCCTGCTTGATGCGATTGATGAAGCATCCTCGCAGTATCTCATCGGGCAGCTCGTGGAATGGTATGGACAGATCGCGCCGATTGTGCGTCTCTCCAATGGAGAACTGGCGCTCCAGGTGGATCTTCCTTGCGCCCATTGTGGTCAGCCACATGAGACCTATTATGCCTTGAGAGGCCGTGATGGTTCCTTCTGTCAGTTGGCGGATATCGAAGGTACTTATCAGGCGGATATGCGCAGCGCTGATGAGCGCAATCGGGTGATGGTGTGCGCTGGATGCATGTGCCAGTCGATGTCTCGCCAGTACCAGATCTTGAGACGATTAACTATTCGTCGGGCGGATCGTCCTGGCGAAGATGTCACGAAGATTGTGCCAGTGCGAGATTTGCCTCCGGTGGTACGCCCCCTCTGGGATCTGATTGCTGCTGACGATTTTGAGCGCCTGGCATTGCGTAGGGGGCTTACTGAGTTTGTCATCACTTCCTATGAAGAGCCGTTAGAGCCAGCGTGGCTTCAACTCTGGCCGAATCATCCAGTTTCGACGTGGGCAGCTCCCTGGCGCGATCTGCCGCATCAAACGTCATATGCGATTCCCTGGAATGATCTGAGGGCTGTTGCAGTGGTTGGGCAACCCACTTCAGGAGAAGAGCTTGAATTTCTTACTGCTGTCACACAACTTTACCAGGAAACTGGTCATGCGCCAGCGCGAACAGCCATCTTGGAGCGCCTCCGTCAGAACAGGAGTGTTCGCGAAGGTTCGGGGAAAGCTGGCCGGTGGAACCACAAACAATGGCCGATAATAGCCGCTTTCTGTGAGAAATATGGCGTGTAAGCGTTCAGCGTTCATCAATCTGTAGCGAGCGGGGCAGCTCTTCAACGAACTGCCCGCTCGCAAGATCGCATTATCGCATTAATGCGAAAGTGCATGAAGGGATGCCGACAATGGAGACACTTCTCACTCAGAATACCGCCCAGCCTGATTTTGACGCTGTGTACGAGCAGTATCGGCCAGTGATTAGGAACTATCTCATCCACCTGGTCAGCGATCCTGGCCTGGCGGATGACTTAACGCAAGATACCTTCCTGCGTGCGTGGCGAGCTATTTATCTGAAACAGGTTCCAGTGGACGCTTCTCACATGAGTGCGTACCTTTATAGAATCGCGACCAACGTGGCATATGATGTCCTGCGCCGCCGCAAGCTTATTCGATGGAATTCTTTGGATGACCTGGAGTATGAGCAGACTTCCGCGCAGGGCGATGATCCGCAGGCGCAATACAACGGACCTCGTGAAAGTATTGCCCTGGCATTGGAGTTGATGCCAGCGGTATATCGTAGCGCGTTGCTTCTCTACCTCCAGGAAGGGTACAGCTACGCGCAAATTGCGCAAACACTCAGTATTGCCCCCAAAGGGGTGAAGATGTTGCTCACGCGAGCACGCCGCCGGTTTCGCCTGCACTATAGAGAGCTGGAGAGCGCCCATGTGTAGCGCGATCTCCCCGGTTGAGCAAACGCCAGCCATTCTTGAGCTGTTGGAGAAGAAGGCCCCTGTAGCTTTGGGGGTGAGTGGAGGCAAGGATTCCAGCGCAATGGCGTTCGCAACCACAGCGTATCTGGATGCCATTGGGCATCAGGGGCCGCGCATTCTGATTCACAGCGATTTGGGGCGTCTGGAATGGAAAGCGTCCCTGCCGATGTGCCAGCTCTTGGCGTCTCGATTGGGGCTTGAGCTGATTGTGGTGCGCAGACAAGCTGGTGATCTCCTGGATCGCTGGCTTGTCCGATGGCAGAATAACTGCGCCAGGTATGCAAACCTGGAGTGCGTGAAACTGATTTTGCCCTGGTCTACGGCTGGGATGAGATTTTGTACTTCAGAGTTGAAAACGGCAATAATTTGCCGTGACCTGGTTGAGCGTTTTGCGGGCAGCACCATCATCTCAGCATCGGGCATTCGCAGCCAGGAGAGTCCTAATCGTGCGAAGGCTCCAATCTTTGCACCTCAACTGAAGCTCATAAGCAAGACCTTTGGGACCTGCGGTTTTGACTGGCATCCTCTCTTACGCTGGACTCTGGAAGAGGTTCTGAGCTACCATCAGATCTGCCATTTCCCCTTACATGAAGCATATACGCTCTATGGAACATCGAGAGTGTCCTGCGTTTTTTGCATTCTTTCCTCATTAGCGGACCTGTTGGCCTCGTCCACATGCGAGGAAAATCATGAGATCTATTGCGAGTTGGTAGACATCGAGATTGCCTCAACCTTCAGCTTTAAGGGTGATACCTGGTTGGGGGATATTGCAAAACACTTACTCTCGGAAGAGCAGCGCGAGGGCCTGGAGGACGCAAAACGCAAGGCTGCCCGCCGGGTAGAAATAGAGGCGCGAATCCCGAAGCATCTGGAGTATACGGCAGGCTGGCCGACTGTCATGCCATCCTACGCCGAAGCATGCTTGCTGGGAGAAGTTCGCGCAGCCGTGGCCGCGGTGATGGACTTGACCATTTCCTATGTTGAACCAGATGCCATCCTGGATCGCTTTGCTGGACTTATCGAGGAGAAGCGGCGCAAGGATGAGGCAAAGAAGAAACAAAAGCGCGTGCCAGTGGTGTACGCGAAAGGAGCTTGAGACATGAAAACACTTCCTGTCATTGCTGAGGCGAAAACACAGCAACCGTTGATCTTGCAGAAGGAAACCTCATTCGTGGGAGGCTTTAACTATACGCTGGCCCCCTACACCGGCTGTGAATATGGTTGCTCGTACTGCTACGTGCCGCATGTGCTCAAGGGCCTGCCCCAGAAGCGGGGCGGCTGGGGTAACTACGTGGATCTTCGCTCGCAATGTGTGGCATTCGTGCAGCGCCAGGCGGCCAAGTTAGAGCATATGAGCATCTTTCTGGCGGCAACCACTGACCCCTATCAACCACAAGAGGCGCAAGCCCGGCTCACTCGCAGGCTACTGGAGGCCCTGGCCGATATTCCCTTTGCCTTTTTGCTGATCTCGACCCGCAGCGGGTTGATCTTGCGCGATCTCGATATTCTGACGGATTCTCGGATGAGGAGCCGGGTGGAAGTTGGTCTTTCCATTCCCAGCGATATTCCCGAAGTCCATGCGGATCTCGAACCTCGTACCGCAAAATTTGCGGGGCGCTTTACTGTTCTGCGCCGTCTGAGAGCAGCCGGGATCGCAACCCGTGTGCATGCCGCTCCATTGGGCAGACATACGCCTGGCTTCCTTGATCTGGCGGGCGATTGTGCCGATTGGCTGTGGATCGATGGGGCAGGACATGGAGCCCGCAGGAAAGAAGCGGGGGCCAAATGGCTTTACACCTATAGCGAGGCGCTCCACGTAGCAGAACAGGCATCCTCTCTCTTGGGTGCTGAGCGCGTTGGCTATGGCCGTGATCGTTTTGCCTGGAGATGGAATGGGAGCATGATTGTGCCTCCAGCAGGGCAGAAAGATATGCAGGTGCCCTCATGTTCTTAGAAGCCAGTGTCTATCAGGTCAAGCGCGTTCCGGTGGAAGAGCGCAAGGATCGTTATGGGTTGTTGGTTCTGGTGATGCGCCAATGGCCGAGAGGGATTCCGAGATCGCTCATCCATATGTGGATCAAGGATGCCGGACCTTCTCTTGAAACCCTGGCAGATCTTCGCCAGGGCCTTCTCTCAACAGAGGAATTCAAGAGGCGCTATGAAGCGGAGTTGCGTGGGCAGCAGCACTGTACCGTGAAGTCCTATGTGCAGCTCTCTGATGAATCAGATGAGCGCGTTGTGCTTGAACAAACCTATGCCAGCTCGCCGATGGAACACTTGCACCTCTTGGAGCGGCTACACGGCAAGGTAACGCTCCTGTGCTGGGAGCCTGACCCGCCTTGCCATCGCTACTTCCTATTGCAATGGCTTGTGGGGCAAACTGAAGACGGACATATCTGTCAGGGGGATGGAGTATGCTAACCATTTTGGGACCCAGAAGGGGATCAGGGATGACCAATACCAGTGGGTATTGTGGTGCTGGTGGTATAGACTTGGGGTTTTCCTGGACGGGGATTGAGCTGAAGCTTGGTATGAATCATAACGCGCTTTCGCTTGCCACTCACCAACGGAACTTTCCGCAGGCTCGACATGACTGTATCGATATTCAAGCTGTGCCTGATGAGGAGATCAAATTGTTCCCCGCAACCGATTTTAGCGCGTGGGGTGCTGAATGCAAATACCAATCGACCGCCAGTGGAGAGAAACTCCTTCATCAGGGGCAACGCTCGCTCTGGAGTGACATGGACGAGGAGAAGCCCCATGTTGAGCGATCTCGTGCAACGATGCGCGAGGTGGTCAGGTGGGCTACAGCGATGTCGGACCATCACACGCCATATCGAGCGATTCTCGTAGAGAATGTACCGGAGGTGATGCACTGGAGCGGCATCAAGTCATGGTATAAAGATCTGTATGCTCTGGGGTATCGCTGTCAGACCATCTGCTTCAACTCCATGTTTGCCCAGGCCGCGCTTTCCCCTTCCCTGGCTGAGCAAGTCTACCCGGTTGCACAGAATCGCAACCGCTGGTACACGATCTGCACGCAGCAGGGCAACCCTGCACCGGACGTGGATTTTCGGCCACGAGCCTGGTGCCATCGATGCGAGACTGAAGTGGAAGCCAAGCAGGTCTGGAAAGAATGTGCCAGGGCGAGAGCAGTCGAGGTTATCGGCCAGACGATCCTGTGGGGCGATTATGGTGAGCAGTATGTCTACTTTTGTCCTACCTGTGATAAAGAGGTTGTGCCGTATTTTACCCCGGCTTCTGCCATGCTGGATTGGTCCCTGCCAATCCAGCAAATAGGGACGCGGGACTCCTCGCTCGCCGGGAACACGGTGAAACGGATCAACAAGGGTCTCCAGCGCTTCTACCGTGATAGCAGTGGTAGAATACCATTCCTGATGAATCTCAGTCATACCGAGTCCGATCATGATTATACCTCGCTGGTGTCTCTCCCGATGCATACTCAGGATAGCTCCCAGACCACGGGAGTTGTCATCCCTTCCGGCAGAGAGCACCCGGAGTATATCTTTCATATTCTGCCAACCTCTTGGGAGATCGAGTATAAGATCCAGAAGATCCGCCAACAGAAAACGAGACAGGGCAAAAAGTTCACGCTGGAGGCAAAGGAGCAGCTCATTGCCTCCATTGAGGAGCACTATCGCGAGGGAGTAAGGCGCTATCTCGACGAGCTGCCGTTCTACCTCAAGGCATACCGTGAACCCCCGCCTCTTCCACCTTCCAAACTCCTTGAGCGGGGATTTATCGCAAGTTACCACAATGGCTCTGATTGTCTGGCCGGACTCCATGAGCCAATACGCACGATAGACTCGCATGATCGACATGGGATTTGCTTACCGCCCTCGAAGACCCTTGGCATGCCGCACCTGGAGGACTGCTACTATCGCATGCTTCATGCGAAGGAAGTAAAGCGAGCGATGGGTATTCCAGAGAGTTACATCATTGAGGCAACCAGTCAGCGGGAAGAGGTACGTCAATGTGGATTGGCTGTGACCCCTGCTGTCGCCACTCTCTTCATGCTCAGGGTACTCGCATCACTTGGAGAAGAAGTCACTACCTTAGAGTGCGCCTGAAAGGGAAGAGTATGGGTACGCTCGCGATCTGTCAAAACCCCTTATGTCCACGGCCCAATCGGGAATTTGAGCCAACGAGAAAGAATAATGCCTATTGTTCACCGGCCTGCCGACAGGCGGCGCTGCGCAACCGTCAGAAGGAAAGCCAGGAGACGCTGCTTGATCAGCGCTTGCGCAAACTGCCTATAAGCGTTGGGTCAATGATCAAGTCGATCAGCGAAGATTACACAATGGAAGCGGCGATGCAGGCGCTTAGCGCGGTCAATCTGTTATTGCATATTGCTGATGCCTGGCCGAAAGAAGTGCGCGATCTGGTAAAGCCAGATCAACAAAAGATGGCTGACATGGAGGTGGAACTGACCCGCTATCGGCAGATCTGCGATATGAGTGATCGCAAAAAGTTGGAAAACCGGTTCATGGCGTTGGGGGCTGCCTTCAATTATCAGCGGTTGATCAACTACAATGTGCAGCCAGGTTCAGAGAACTGGCTGACATTTATGCAGGGCGCTGATGATGCAACCCTGGCCGCGGCTCTTGTCAATACGGAAACCTTTTATTCCAATTGGATGTTTTTCGTTGAGGCAACGGATCTCAAGAAGGCGGAGCGGCGCATAGCGGAGCTGGAGCAGACGATCCAGCGCTATGCCATTGCAGATCAGAAGGCGAAAGAGGCCATCACTGAGTTGCAGTTTGGTACAAACCGTAGTGGCAATCGCATTGATTCTCTTGAGCAAGAGCTAGAGCGGGCCAACAGGACCATTGAAAGGTATGAGTCTTCGCAAAAGGCGATGAGCGATGCTGAAGAGCAGCGCTGGCGGGAGCTTCGTCGGGCGTTCATGGAGCTGGGCGAGAGACAGTCATATCAGCCAATGAGCGTGGCACATCTGCGCCCGATTTGCCCCGGCCTTATCGAGGATATCGGCGAGGGCAAAGACCGATGGGAGTGGGCAAGCGAGAGCTTTGATCAAGGGGCGCTTATGGTGGTGCTCACCTTTGCACTCTCTCTTGGACAGAGCAGTGCAGAGAGCAAAGAGCATGTGCTGGAGCGCCAGCTTGAAGAAGAGCGTTCAGCAAGAGAACAAGCTGAGCGAAAACTGGATCAGATGCAACGCAGATTTCGAGACTACGTGGGTAGAACGAACGAGAAAGTAGGCCGACTCTGTGGCGATCTGGCAAAGCAAAGGCAAGTACAAGAGCGTAGCCTGGATGCGCGCCGGGTAAAGGAGCTGGAGCAAGAGCTAGAAGTGGAGCGGGCCAAGTATGCAACGATGATGGATGAGTATAGGCAGGCCAGCAAGAAGATTGGGAATCTCGAACGCCATGTGGTGCGATTTGAGCGCATGGGTATTTTGAAATCGCGTGAATCGATGTTACAGGAGCTGACGCTGTTGGGTGGACGGCTCAAGTATGCCTGCCTGACAGATCTGGGAATTGGCGAAGGCATTGATATCTGGCTCAATCATATTCGAGGACTCAGCGATGAGGATCTCACGAGGGCAATTGCTCATGGATACTTTCAGGCGGACAGCTTGGCGATGGCCGCTATTGAAGCGTCTGACGCGCGAAGAGAGATGCAGATGCGCAAGCGTATCAACGAACTAGAGGGCGATGTAAGGCGGAGAGACGACCGGATTGCAGATCTGGAGGGACAACAAAAGGAAAGCCACTTGGCGCTGACCGGTGAATTGGGCGAAGAAGAGATCCGGGAACTGGAATATGCCGCTCGCGAGTGGCAAGTGACTGCGGAGCGTCAGATGGAGCAGATTGCGGAACTCAAGGGCGAGGCTGAGCAGCTCAGAACAGAGATTGGACGCCTCAAGGAGTCCCACGGCTCCACGATGTTTACTATGAACATGCTCCTGGCACAAGCGCAAAGCGGACAACAACAAGAAGGGATACCCACTAGCGCCCAGATCGCTGACCTGGAGCGCAAAATTGAAAAGCAGCAGCAGCGTATCGGGAAGCAGCAAATGCAGCACAAAGAGCGGGTGAGTCAGTTAGAGAGCCGCTTGGCCGTGTTGGATGCGATTTGTCATGAATACGCGCTGGGTCTCTTTTTCAGTACCAACAGCTTTGTTCCCATCCAGCGCGATGCTATCCTCTACCGGGTGTTCACGGCAGACAAGCAAGGCCATGCCGTAGCGAAGACCGAGGAGCAAGACGGCATTCAAGAGCTAGATCTCACTGATGAAGAGATGAGATTTGCTCAAGATTATGCGTATCAGGGAATGTTGAAGCGCTACGAGGAAATGTTACGAGCAAAAGTGTGACGCTTTCACAAATTAGCCTTCAATGCCCTTGAAAATATATACCATATCGTATAGAATATTGAGTAGACGGCAACAATGCCGCAACCATCAAAAAGGAGCTTGAGACACATGGCAGCAGCCACAACAACCCCAACTTGTAACAACACGAGCGCTGGCGTTATTCTGCTTTCGCCGGACAAGCAATCACTGTTCATCCAGAAGCGGCAGAAGTTCCCGTGGGGCTGGGCCTGCCCTGCTGGGCACGTTGACGATGGCGAATCGTACATCCGGGCAGCTATCCGAGAGTTAAAGGAAGAGACCGGACTGGATGCTGGCGATGATATCCACCTGGTCTTGGAGGCGGATTGTGACAACAAATGTAGGCGTCCCAATGGCGACTGGCATCACTGGCGCGTCTATGAGGCGAGTGCCTCCGGCCAGATCATCGAGAACGAGGATGAGGCTCAAGGCGCTGGGTGGTATCCGCTAACGAGAGTGCAGGAGCTGGCGCGGCGAACGGAAGCGTACAGGTCAGGGCAGATCACTGAGGACGAATGGCAAGCAGATCCGGGCCTGGAGGGGATCTGGTATGACTTCCTCAAAGCGCGGCATATCATCTGATTCTAGCTGGCGGGTGGTGGTTTCCATTGCCCGCCTTCGTCTTGTATGAGGAAGGATGCCAACACATGCACTTCAAAAAGTATCGCAAAATCACGCTTACCTATGCACGCGAGCTAAGCCAGGAAGAGTATGAAGCCAGGGGAGGAAAGGTACAGACGCTTCATGGGCTGGCAACATTTGAGACTGGCGATTATCTGGCACGCAATTCAGTAGATGAATGGCCCATTTCAAAGGGCAAGATGGAAACCTGCTATCGCCTCGTGCAGGTGGACAAGAATGGATGGTCCTGGTATCAGCCGACTGACATTCGAGAGGCTGTACAAATGACTGAGCCGTTTACTGTGCAGGGAGTTCAGGGGAAGGCCGGAGATTACCTGGTACGAGGGGGAACGAGTGAGTGGCCGGTTGACCGTGAGATCTTTGAGCGGGAATATGTGCCAGTTGAAGAGGGGCAGGTAGGATGAAGATCTACGTGATTGGATACTCTGGCTATGGCTACCTGGTTGAGTGGCTGATGCACAGCAATGAGAAACGGCTGTTAATCGACACTCGTAAGATCGCCTGGTCAGATGATATGCCACAGTGGCGCGAAGAGTCTTTACGACTGGCATATGGCAAGCGCTATCGTCCAGCGGGGAGTTTTTTAGGGAATGTCAATTATGCGCGGTCAGGCGCTCCTATTCAGATTGCGAATCTGTCTGTTGGGATTGCCGGGCTACGGAAGTACCTGGAGGAAGGGTATGAGCTGTTGTTGTTGTGTGGCTGCCGTTATTATACCCGTTGTCATCTCCAGGTGATTGTTTCTGAGCTTGTGCGTGCGATGCCTACGGTTGAAGTGGTGATTGCGGGTTCGCATGCTATAGAGGGAATGATGGCCTGTCTCTCAGGATGGCAGCCGTATCCCTATTTTGTCACACATCCTGAGATCTTCATTCAGGCAGGGTTGCCGCCCAAACGAGTAGAGAATCGCGATTGGACAACAGACTATACGGGACCGTTATTGTTGCACGCGGGGAAGACTTTTGAGGCAAAGGCGATAGCTTACTGGTCTCGCCAGTTGGGACTTGATCTCAGGCGTTTGCTCCCTGCGGACTATGATCGTGGATGCATTGTTGGAGTTGCCAACTTGGTGCAGGTTGCGCAGGATTGTGATGATATCTGGTTTATGGGGGAGTATGGTTTCCAGCTCAGTGATGTACGCAGACTTGATCCTATTCCGTATCGTGGGAGACCTGGCCTCTTCTATGTTCCGCTTTCTATTGTTCCTCTTGATGAAGTGATGTGTTAGTTTTATACACACGAAAAGGAGTAAAGCAGGTGACGCAGGAATATCAACCTGATTTGATGAACTTGGCCCGACTGGCCCGCAAACGCGAAGGCTTTATTGCGAAGCCCCTCTTTGCCTACCAGGATGCACGTCAGCTTAGCGATGAAGAGCTTGCGCTTGCGGTAGGCGTTCCTGTTGATCAACTCTCACACCTGGCTCTCTGTGGGCTGCCACAGAAAGATGCTGATGTTGCAACCATTGTTGCTCATGTGAAGGCAGATGCCCCAACCCTTTCGGCCTGGCTGAAGACAGAGATACAGAACCCGCTGCCAGATTGGGCGCAGCCGGGGAAGGAGGAGACTGAATGAAACAACATCACAAAGTGCTTTTAGGAGTAGGAATTCCCACGCTTCTTTTTGTTGTTGCGCTGATTCTCGCATTTTATGCACCGTCTCCCTGGAAGCTGTGGGGACTCTATGGAGTGTTGGTGTTTATATCCTCTCAATTTGTTTGGCGGGCAATCCAGACGGTGACAGGCAAGTCCTGCTTGGAATGTCTCCCTTATATTGTTGCAACGTTTCTCGCGATTGTACCTATCATGCTTTTTGCCCCGGAACAGTATAGCCATATTGCCTTGATTGTATGGGGTGTCCTTATCGGTGCTGCTGCGTTCTATTGGATGGTAGCGGGCATCCTTCATGAGGCGAAGAGAATTGGACGTAAGATGAGTGCCATGAAGGAGCCATCAGTGATGCAGTAGAGCACAGCGCTTCTCGTTCAATGAGTAAAGACGGATATCTTCTCTGGATATCCGTCTTTTGATGTATTAATCTCCTTTTTCGTCCTCTTGCAACCGCCGCGCACGCCTTGCCTCGTAGAGCTTCACGTTCCACTCTGGTAGATTGGCGCGGATGCTTTCAGGCAACTCTGGTGGAATCTCTTCCTCAACAACTGCCCATAGCCAGATCATTGCCTGATTGAGAGCCTCTTCGACGGCGGCAATAAAAGTGCTGTCATTGCCGCCTAAATTGAGGAACGTCCACCGATACTCGGCTCCGAAAGCTGCATTTTCATGGCGTGTTATGGTGATGGGCGCAACCTTCAGGCGGCGGAGCATGGCGATCATTTCCATCTCTAGTTCGCCGCGGCTGCGGTTGCCCTGTTCTCTTTGACTCATAAACCCTTCCTTCTGTTGGTCTAGTAGATAACTCCATGAAAGTACAGAACGCATAACTCTCCTGAATCGTTCATTCTACCTGCATATCCTCAGTGCTCAGACCAATCAAATGGACCTCACCGAGGAATATAGCTCGTATAAGCCGACATTCTCCGCATAGGCGCATCTTTCCTTCGCTTGTCTGCACCTCGGGGAGATGTTCAGTGCAACCTTCGTGTCCACAGCGCTCGTAGCGTGCGCATCGATAGAGAGGGATCTGCTGGCACGAGGGGTTGTAGCAGTGTAGTGTGTTCCAACGCAAGGTTATAGGCATGTCTCAAGCTCCTTTCGTGTGTATGAAATTGGGAACCATCTCTTTGGCTCTTCTATAAAAGTGATACAGAGATTGGAGGTGATTTTCGCAAGAAATTGAATGAATATTACGCTGTGACTCATTTCCGCAAAACGCGGGAACGTTTCCGCAATTTGCGGAAATGAGCACTTAAAATCTTCTCTCAATTCCGCATTTTGCGGAAATGAAAAGTTCGTGTTATGCTGATGCCTCAACAAATAAGGAGAAACAGCAATGCTATCAGAGAAGAAAGTTGCAGAGGTTCTTTGGACTGTGCGTGTCTTGAGGCTAGAAGGTCTTGAACTTATCCCTGAGAAGATCTATGAGCGGCAGCGGCATCTTTTTCGGTACTCTCAAGAAGATGTCAATGCGGCATTAGGTGAAATTGGCAATAGGGGCTATCATTGGTCACAAAGGTATCCAGGTATACCTGATGCCTGTATTGTTTGGTCGAGGCCAAGCAACCAAACTTACTAGCTTCGCCGAAGGGAGTGAGTGGTAGGAGGGGAGCAGCAACGCAGGAATGCAGATCTGGGGAAGAAGGCATGTAGTTCATCGAGCGCAGGTGATCAGGTTGGCGAAAGTGGCGAGCCAGGTGGATCTGGTGGAAACGTGTGTGGCGGATGCTGCCGATGCGCTGGCCGGGAGAGATGCGAACAGAGAAAGCGTTGGTGAATATGGTGAAGAGCGCATGGAAGCCCGTTCAAGAGAAAAGGGGCGATGCTGGCGGCGGTCTCTGGCAATTATGTGTGTATGAAAAGATGCCAGTGTTGGGCGAACGAGGTGCAGCGGATCGCCGCCAACGGAAGGAAGGCTGGGCATTCGTCACGCAGGCCAGTGTGACGTTTTTACGGGAGATCTCTGCGCATGCTGGCCGGATGCGAAGCTCGTGTCCGGTTTTTTGTTGTCTGGATGCCTAATGAAGAGCAGCGCCAGGTACTTGGTGAAGAGAGTGAACGGAGCAGAGGAGCCAATTCACGAGAGAACGGGGTAGCTGTGCTTTTCGCTCTTGAATTATGTGTGTATGAAATATTGGGTACTGTGGGAGTGTTCCAGGGAGGCGCACATCTGCCGCCGGTCTCTCAGCGCCAGATCTGGTGGGCGAAAATCGTCATCCTGGCCGCGCACTCCTGCGAAAGTGCGAAAACGCATAGAGGGAACCCGGACGATGAGGCGGGAAGCCTGCGCCAGATCGAGAGAGATCGCTGGACGGAGTGCGCGGGAACTCGCTATACTGGCGGCGAGGTATGGGAAGGTGATACGTCACCCAGCCAATCACTGCCAATCGGACCTACGGGCCTGCGCGAGAGTGGTTGCTTCCCTGAGAGGATGAAGAGCTTGCCTATGGGTGGAGTGCATCCCGTCAGGGTTTTCATACCCACCGAGGAGTTTGCTGGAGGGTACATGGAGAAGAATCCATTTCAGCTCAGGCTTGCGGGAAAAGCGGATCAACAGCCGGTGGTGGTCCTCGATGATGTAAGAAATGGCTTAATTGCCCATATGCGGCTGGATGTGTGTGAAGCATGCGGGCCTGGATATCAAGCGCTCTCGCCCCGCGTGCATGCCTTAGAAGAGGAACGTGTGGTGCTGTTGGGGCGGGTGCAAGCGCTGTATGAGGAGATCAATGCCTACACCAGGCAAGTGGTGGAGCTGATGAGGGAAGAGAAGGCCCAGTTGTGCAAGCCTTGCTGGGCGCGCCTCACGCATCTGAACGATGTGGTGACGTTTGTGCAGGAATGTGATCTGCAATCGCCTTTGAAACCATTTACAGCGCTGCTGGTTGAAGAGAAGGGCAATGAGAACGCAGATGTGAAGAACCTGGTTCCATCGGAAGATGTTACCGGCGGGAGCTGACGGTTCTGCCCTCCCAGAGTTGTTTTTTCAGAGGATCGATCCCCTTATGCTGGTGCGAACACCCAGCGCCAAGTTCTCACAGGAGTCCGATGAGAGCCTGACACAAATTCGGCGGAGCTGGGCCAACATCTGCTAATGATAGTGTGGCTGCCAGATACTGGCGGCAGCATCATGAGAAAAAAGAAGTGAATTCCAGGGAGGGTCAATCATGCGGTCTGGTCGAATTCGTGCTCAAATTTCCAATAATTGCTGCGGGTCCATCCGCAGCAGCTCTAAGAACTGCTCTCCGAGCCGCCAGCACAACTCAACATTCCCCTGTGCATATCCTGGCCGCGCTGGGCGTCTGAAAAAGGGGCGTTCAGGGCCAGCATAACTTGGCGTTTCTGCCATATATATTTTCCACGCGCTGCGCAGCAATGCATTTTTTCGTTGAGTGCCACTCCTGTTCTGATCATACGCAGGCCCCGCGCAGGCCGCTGTAGATAATTTCATAGTGCTCATATTGCGCATGCCTTTTCTTACGTGCAGCCATTTGCCCAGCGCTTGAAGTGGAGTGCGTATCGGCTCATTTCGACCGGGAAGGATTCCAGGCAAACACCGGAACAAAACCAGGAAGGCAGATCGCGCTATCGTTCTGGTGTTTGCCTGGAATCCTTCCCGGTGAAGACGAGCAGCCTGTAGCCTCTATCTAGTACAATCGCTGCCAGGTGCATCATCTTTCAAATCTGTGTGGAGCCAATAGTCTTCCAGACCGCACAAAGGCGAGAGAAGCCCCAATCGTTACCCCGGCCAGCGTAACGGTTTTCTGTTAGGTAGCGGGGATCGCCGCGGTGGTGTCCTCTTGCATCATGGCAAGAATGCGAAAACGCACTGTTGCCAACCAGATTGCCGCGCACGTTCCCGGCCCTGGAGTTGCTGATCTGCCCCTTCATGCTGGCGCGAAAATCCCGCGTCAGGTTCCTGGCCAGCCCCGCAAAATGTTCTTCCTGCATAGTAAACCCCTACCCAAATACTGAGGGATGGAGTGCTCTCACTCACCAATTTTTCGGATGCGATCTCTGCATCCGAAAAGCCCCTTTCATGGCAGGAGTGGCGCTGAAAATAAGGGAGTGACAGTGCAAAGTGAGCGTAGATCTCCGAATTCTACGCAATCTCGATATCGGGTGCAGCCTTCTGGCGAACATGAGAAAAACACGGGCAAACATGGCAATGTTGAGCTTATGGGCGAGGCCCTGATGTCCCATCTCATGGTCGAAAGCATTGCTCTTTTCAGCGAACCGTTGCCTGCCCAGCCCGGTGAGACCCTTTTCAGCACAGCCAGATGGTGCACGCCGATGCAGGCTCACGGTTCGCTGAAGTGGAGTACAGCGGTCCAAAGTCCGAATTACCGCGCGGCTATTCCTGGCGCACAAACGCACTTGTGCGATATCGCGCTAGAATGCGATTCTGTGGCCTTCTCTGCACTGTCAGGCAAATACTCCCCTCGCCCCTTCAAGAGGCTGCCAGGGTCCCCATATGCCCAGTTCTGTGTAATCTCGATCTGGCCCCAGAAACACGGCAATGCAGAACTTGCCAGCAGATCAACCCAACCCAGAGAAGAAGATTCCCGGCGGTACAGATCCCAGCATCCAATGAGCCTTTTTACCTCGGTGCAATCTGTGGTATACTGGCACTACCCATCAAGATGGATGTCTCCCCCGGTGTGCTGGGAGTTGCAAAACGAACCAGAGAAGAGGGGAGAGTAAGTAATAATATATGAGTCGGAAGATTTTCCCCGTTTTCAGTGCTGGGCCGCGCCAGCCTGAGAAGCCTGTCCAACACGCTGCATCCTCCCTCACCCACTCTTGTTCATGAGTTGCGCCCCAGAAAGAGCCTTTTAAGACTGGCGTAAGGTACTTTGGAGATCTGAAAAGGGATACTTTCCGCGCCATTTCAGTCCGCTGCCCGTGTTTTTCCTGCCTTGTTCCCGCCTCGATATGGTATACTTGGTGCCCAGATTTTCGGCCAGCGCCTGTAGAACAACCTGCCCCTGGAAGTCAGATGTGTAGAACACTCTCATAGTCAAGTGCGAACCCCCTTCCTCGATCTGTCCCCGCGCTGGCTCCTCGTGAAAAGCGGTCCTTCCCATGAGAAGGGCCGGTTCTGCACCGCTTCTGTATGGATCTCCCCGGCCAGGTGTGTAGAAAAGTGGAGTATCCTTCTCGATATCGGCGAGCTGATGCCCTTGTAGAAAAGTGGAGTACCCACTTTTCTGTTCCCTGGCCCGGTAGGGGAGAGAACATTCAGCGCTGAAATGGCGATGAAAACAGCAAATATTCTTAGAAGAACCGCCCCAATTTCAGCGGCGCTTTGCCCTCTACAGGCTGGTTGGGCAACATCTTGAAAAGGAAATTCTGGATGCAACTGTTGCATCCATTTTGCAGATCCCCGTAAGGTACTTTCTCATCTGCTACGCAGATCCGCGTGACGAATTTCAGCAGGTGCAGCGCTCTCGATCCTCGCCCAGAGTTTTGCTCACAGTCACGTTTTCCCCGGCGGGCAGACTGCACGCGAAACCTGGTAGAGGTTCCCAGCTCCAGGCCACTTTTTCAGCGCTGGCCTCCAGGATCTCCATTGATGAAAAAGAACACAGCGCTCGGAAGATGCACTTTTCTCTTGAGTGCCAGGATTGCCCCGTTCTCATGCGAAAGCCTCTCAGGCCACTCTATAGGATTTCAGCGCGGCCACATTGCGCATGCCTTTTCTCACGCGCGCCAGCCCTGAAGTGCAGTTCAAGGCCCTCTGGGTAGCACCATTCCATACACACGAAATGACAGCCCACTTGAAGATGAGTTCATACCCTGATAGAAGCACATCAATACTAGAGGCAAAAAGAGACCTCTGTTGACCCAAAGGAGGGGTATGATACTCAGCGCTATGGAAAGGGATGCTATGGGCAGCTCCGCCCATTTTGTGGGAATTTGGGGAGTACCAAGCCAAAAACTCACCCACATAAACAAGCTACCAGTAAAAAGGGATGATGACCCTACAAGTATACAAGTGCGAGAATGCGAAAACGCAAAAGTGTGGAAGTGCGCTAAATTAGACAGGTTGACCGGATGAGTAAGCCCATCAGTAAATTACAGTGACTATAACTAGAATTTCGGCGGGATGCCCGTTTTACGCCATAATACCTAAAATAGTGAATAATATCATACACACGAAAATAGATAAGATAACGTAAATAAAGAAAAGAAAGTTTCATACACACAAAATTAACAATAACACTAAATACGTTGGGTATTCACCACTGAGGGCTTTGCCCGAAGTGCCGGAGCAGCGCGC
>Ga0209810_1000721_pt1 | contig 63922 bp, 59 predicted proteins | sample Coa_R1_7_FD_187159 | JGI IMG/M metagenome (GOLD analysis project Ga0209810, IMG submission 187159) | Surface soil microbial communities from Centralia Pennsylvania, which are recovering from an underground coalmine fire - Coalmine... | ecosystem: Environmental > Terrestrial > Soil > Unclassified...
TCGACGACGTTGAGCGATTGGATACGACGCCTCTGCTGACACCGGAAGCGGGCCGAGGTCGTCCTGCCTCTCCGGTAGCGCAGGTATCTGTAGAGCGGGCCGGGCAGGGGGCGGCCAGAAGAGATATGCTGGATCGCCCATCGCTGCATTCTGCGCAGCCGGTAACGCCGCCCTCTCGCTCTGTTGTCCCGTCCCAACAAGCGCAACAATCACAGCAGGCACAGAGCAGGGGATCGGTGCAGAGGCCCGTTTCTCCTTTGCCCCCGACTCCCGTTCGAGAACGCGGGCAGACGCCTTTGCCGCCGCTTCCCGGCCCGACGAAAACAGGGGCAGCCCGTCCTGCAAGGGGCCGCAAGCGCACACCGCTCATGCTGCTGGCTATGCTGGCTATTCTTCTTGTCGGTGGCCTGGCAACCTGGATTATTGCTGCCCGTCCTTTCACCGTGCCGCCCGTCACACAACCTGAACAGGCGTTCTCGAATACAAAACTGGGCCTCTCAGTGTACTATCCGAGTGGATGGACGGCGAGGGCAGATACAGGCAATGGAACAGTTCTCTTCTCCGATAGCAGTCATACTGGCCAGGTCAAGATTCTGGTGGCGGCAGCGAATGGCGATCCGGGTCAGTACCTCTCGAAAGAGGCGGCGCAGCTTGGCATGGCGAGCGTGAAGCAGGGCAAGGCACTCTCATTTGCCGGAACTTCCTGGCAGCAGGTGCAGGGGAGTGTGCAGGTAGCGGGCGCGAACTATACTGCCGTCTTGCTCGCCGCCGTTCACGGCAATCGCATCTATACCATCATCCAGATGGCCCCTCAAGCTACCTATGCGGATGAAGAGCATATTATCTTCTCTGCCATGCGCGCGTCATTCCGCTTCCTGTCATAATCCTTGCCTCAAATTCCTCTTCCCTCTAGGATTGCACGAGGAAGTTATGATATAATTGGCGCGGATAGATGAGCAAGGTAGCTCAGAAGTGCATGGACAACTATCGCCCTGGAATGCTTCCTGCCAGGGATGCCGTATGCGTTTTTATCCATTCATCATCAGCAAGACAAGAAAGGAGAGCGCAGCAGGAGAGAAAGGCTGGCTGCGCGCGGACAGCATTTCTATGGAAGATATTCGTTTTGATCGCCATTTTCGGACGCCCTCTTCCGAAGGGTACTATATTATGGAAGGGTCTAGCCCGCAAAGCAGTACCCGGCTGGGGACGATCGATATTCACTTCACCACCACAAACGTTCACGGGACATTGATCCTTGAGCGTGAACTGGAAGAGGCCGAGATCGCAAAGTTGATCGAGCAGATTGATGAGGATCTCGTGCTTTCCGCCGATGTGCAGCGCGATGATTTCCTGGTCAGCGTCTACGTTGGCAAGGATGTTGGCTTCTATAGCGACGATTATTTTACTGAGGAGAGCGAGAGCAGCAGCGCCTTCGGCCTGGACGACGAGGAGTAGCTCTGCACCGACTCGCTTGCCTGCCCATCCTCGTCTCTAATTTGCGTTCAGTCCTCAAGCAGGCCGCGCCGTATCGCATATTTTACCAGCTCGGCGCGGCTATGCAGATTCAGCTTATCCATGATGTGCGTGCGGTGTGTATCCACCGTTTTGGGGCTGATGACCAGCCGTTCCGCAATCTGGTTATTGGTATAGCCCTCGGCCACCAGTTTCAAGATTTCGCGTTCGCGCTCCGTCAGGTTGCTATAGCTATCTTTTTCCTCTCCCGTGCGCACGCGCTGGAGGTAATCGCCGACCATCACCGACTGAGCGGCGGGCGACAGGTAAAACTGGCCGCTTTGCACGACATGGAGGGCAGAAATCAACTCGGTATCGGCGGCCTCTTTGAGCATATAGCCCGAAGCTCCGGCGCGCAGGGCCTGGAAGACGTATTCATCGTTCTCGTGCATTGTGAGCATCAGCACTTTCGTTTCCGGCTGGAGCTTCTTGATCTGCCTGGTCGCCTCGATGCCGTTCATATCAGGCATGGTGATATCCATGAGAACGATATCGGGCTGCAGGCGCTGCACCTCGGCAATGGCCTGCCGCCCGTCATGGGCTTCCCCGATCACTTCCATATCGGGCTGCGCGTTCAGCATCATTTTCAAACCGGCCCGCAGGATGGTATGGTCGTCCGCAAGCAATATATGAATAGTCATTGACTTCTCAATCCTGTCCTGAGTGATACATGATTTCTCCGCTTTCCACCGGCGCCAGCGTGCGCAACTGGCCGGTAGGATAGCGTGGAATGTGTACCGTAATGGTGGTGCCATGGCCGGGGCAAGATTCAATATCCAGCGAGCCATCCAGCAGAACGGCTCGTTCCGTCATGCCGGCCAGCCCCAGCCCGCGCTCGCTGTCCGGCGATTTGCGCAGCGCCTCAATATCAAAGCCGATGCCATCGTCGCTAATGATGCCTTCGATCTCCTTCTCGTTTTCCTTGAGCATGATGCTGACCCGCTTCGCCTGCGCGTGGCGGGCAGTGTTGGTCAGCGCCTCCTGCACAATGCGGTAGAGGGCCGTCTCCATTTCGGCGGGAAGCCGCTCCTTAAAGCCGGAAGAGATAAAATCTACCTCAATCGAACACTTTTTTTGATATTCTTTGACGTACCAGCGCAGGGCCGGGAGCAGGCCGAGATCATCGAGGGCGCTGGGGCGCAGGTCGATGCTCAGGCTGCGAATGGCGCGCAGGGTCTGGTGTGCCAGGCGGCGGGTATCCGCGATGCGCTCGCGGGCCTCTGGCGTGGTCAGAGACTCCTCCAGAACGGCGAGACTGATCAACAGGGAGGTGAGAACCTGGCTGGTCTCGTCGTGGAGTTCGCGGGCGATGCGTTTGCGCTCCTGCTCCTGGGCATTGATGATCTGGCTGGCACGCAGGCGGGTCGCGTCATCAATCGCTTCGAGCATCATGTTAAATGCCTGGGCCATCTGATCCGCCTGGGGATCGGCCCCGGTGAGCCGCGCCCGCAGAGAATGCTCGCCCGACTGCACCCGTGTCATGACTTTTTGCAGCTCGGTCAGCGGGCGGAAAGCGATTTGCAGGACGACGAAGTTGAGCGCGACGCTAACCAGCCAGCCGATAGTGATAAAGGTGACGAGCGAGGCAGGCGTTGCCACCGGGCTGTTATTCAAATGCGTAGCCAGCCACGTGCCGCCGGTCGCGCCTACAAAGATAATAAGACTGTTTGCGAATAAGACTTTATAGAACACGGGCAGACCGAGGAAAGCTTTCGAGAGGGTGTGTCTCCCGTCGGCTGCCACCTTCGTCTCCATACGCTGTGTGCTGAGTTGTGCCATGATACCTTGCTCTCTGTCTGAGAACGCAGAAAATGTTTGCGCAATATTCCTGCTTCCTAATACAATGTTATTGTATGGCTATGCATCAGGCATGTCAATAAGCTATGAAGATGCAGAATGCGCCTGAAATCAGGTGTTCGAGAGGCAAAAATCAGGTACTCACCTGATGCAGGGTGGGGGCCGTTGTTCTATGCTAAAAAGTGAACACCGATATCAGGCGGTGCCTATCGTATTTGTATGCTTTCCTCTTCCCTTTTCTTGTTAGTATGAATTACAATCAAGGAAGAGAGAGGTAAGGACAGAAGCGGGACAACTCGGAACTGGAAGAGAGGTACTTCCGATTTTGAGGGATACCGGCAAGCACGTTTCTATGCTATAATCTGCCTCACGAACGCTGTCATAGGATGGTGGTAAGCGAGGTTTTTGTTACCGGCTATTTTACATCCTGAGTTTTGATACTTTGAGGAGGCCTAGTTGAATTCTACGCAGAATAAAAGCTGGCTGGACACTATGACGCAGAAGATGGTGGAGAGCCAGGTGTGGCGTTCAATTTTCCGCCACGGCTATCCTGATACGCCGCTCAACCAGTCGCTGGTGATGATGAGCAATGTGTTTCTGCACCTGCACCCCGTCAAGGTCAGCCGCCAGGCCATGAAGATCACCTATACCTGGTGTATGGGCGGTATTTCCTTCTTCCTGTTCCTGGTGCTGACGCTCACCGGTATCTTCCTGATGTTCTATTACGTGCCGAGTACCAACCTGGCGTACCAGAACATCCAGCAGTTGAGCAGCGCCGTCTCGTTCGGCAACCTGGTGCGTAATATGCATCGCTGGGCCGCCCACCTGATGGTCGTTTCCGTCACGCTGCACATGATTCGTGTCTTCTATCATGGCGCGTACAAGCCACCGAGAGAGTTTAACTGGGTGGTCGGCGTCGGGCTGTTCTTCTGCACGCTTTTCCTGAGTTTCACCGGCTACCTGCTGCCCTGGGACCAGATAGCCATCTGGGCTATTACGGTGGGTACCAACCTGGCGCCTTACACCCCTATCCTGGGCAACACCGTCTATCAGATTCTCGTCGGTGGCCCCGCTGTCAGCCAGGCCACACTGATACGATTCTATGTCGGACACGTCATCTTCTTCCCACTGGTGGCGGCCCTGCTGATGGCTGTTCACTTCTGGCGCATTCGTAAGGATGGTGGGGCTGCTGGCCCGCCGCCTCCGCCGCGCCGCCAGACGGAAGTGCAGGCCGAGCGTGTCGCTGCTGGCGCGGCTCGCCAGTAATACAGGTAATCTGTTCGTTTGCAGTAGAGTAGACTGGTATGGTGTTCATAGCTCGCTCGAATAGAGAGGATACCTGAAAATGTCAATTGAACAGAGAGATCCCAACGTGCAGGCGCCACCGCCTCAACCGGCGACGGCGACGCAGCGCCGCTATCGCACGCTGGCGGTGGTCAGGCAGGAGGCGATCACCCGTGTCGAGAAGCCCCTGGAAGATTCGGTCTTCGTCTGGCCGCACCTGCTCGTGCGCGAGTTCTTTGCCGCCACCATCGTGATGGTCATGCTCACGCTGCTGGCCCTGGTAATTAACGCGCCTTTGCAGGACCCGGCCAACCCGAATGTCACGCCCAACCCGGCGAAGGCTCCCTGGTACTTCCTGGGCTTGCAGGAGTTGCTGCACTACTTTGAGCCGACGACTGCCGGCGTAATGGTACCCGGGCTGGTGCTGACCGCCCTGGCTCTCCTGCCATACATCGACCGCAATCCGAGCCGCGCCTATGCCGACCGCAAGATCGCGATTGTGACATTTACCATGTTTGTTGTCTTCTGGGCGGTGGTCACGCTGGCCGGCAGCTTCTTCCGGGGTCCTGGCTGGCTCTGGGTCTGGCCCTGGCAGCATCTGTACTTTGACCTGTAATCCCGCCTGGAAAGGACCGAAAAGATGTCAACTGATATCAATACGCCGCCATTAACGCCGCAGCAGTACGAGGTCTTGCATGGCGGTGGGGCCGAGGCGGCAGAGATCGCGAAACAGCGACTCTCGCGCCGTCGTTTCCTCCGCCGTTCCATGCTGGCCGTCTGGGGCCTCTCGGCCACCGCGAGTGTGGCCGGCGCGCTCTATATGCTCTATCCCAACCTGGCCGGCCAGTTCGGTTCGGCGCTGACGGTGGGAACGAAGGCGACCTTTACGCCTGCCAAACCCGCCGAAGCAACCCTGAACTCAAAGGCGGTCTTTTATGTGCAGAACGCCAAAACCTACCTCATTCACCTGGCTGCCGATACGCCTTTCCTGCTGAAGGGGACGAATCTTTCGGATCAGCTCAACTATGAGTGGTGGGTCAAGGACTCCGATGGCACATACTGGGTCGCGCTCTACCAGCGGTGTGTTCACCTGGGCTGCACCGTCCCCTTCCGCGATGACTGCGATAGCTTCAAGTGTCCCTGTCACGGCTCGCATTACAACGTGGATGGTGAGTACCTGGATGGCCCCGCGCCGCGCAGCCTGGATCGCTGGAAAATGTCTTTCGACGGCGATAATGTGGTGGTCGATACGGGGACGCTCAACAATACGGTTCCGCATCCCGACCCCACCACGCGCATCATTCCCGTTCCGACTGTGGAATGCAGTGCTGGCTAACATCGCCCGGCTGCATGCAGCCGGGTATCTGGTTCAGTGTTTCGTATAGTGTAAAAAAGGTCGTGTGTTTATGATAGACCCCGTACAGGCTATTATAGGCATTGTTGTTTTGCTGATCGTGGTGGGCGCTTTTCTCTACCTGTTCCGTTCTCGCACCAATGCGGTGGAGAAGACGGGGTACGGGGCGCTCATCATGCTCGCTCTCATCTCTCTCATGATCCCGGTTTTCTGGATTCTGGAAAGCAATGGCGAGGCGATGGCGAAGCAGCAGCAATTCAATGCGAATGTGCAGCGTGGAGCCGCGCTGTATGCCCAGTATTGTTTCCAGTGTCATGGAACCAAGGGGCAGGGACGTTCCGGTCCCAAACTGAATGATAACCCGACGGTGAACGGATTCAGTGATAATGATCTCATCCGTATCATCAGCGGAGGCATTTACAATACCGGTGATCCAACATCGCCGTTGATGCCTGCCTGGAGCCAGGATTATGGCGGGCCGCTGACAAGTACCCAGATTTCCTATTTGTTTGATCTCATCCGTTCGTCCGACCCCAGCTACGTCGCAAAGAATTACCCGGGCGCCCCAAATGGCTTTACCAGTGTGCCAACGCTGATCCAGAGCGGCAACCCTTCCGGCTATGCGACGGCAGTGGCTCAGGAAAGCTCGGGGCAGTTTGGCGCGCCGGTTGATATGACCAACAAGACGGCGGTCACCATGGATATCATCAATCCGCCGAGCGGAGAAACCTGCACGCCCGCCTGCTACCAGTACCTCAACATCAAGGTCAAGGTAGGAACGAAGATTACCTGGGTGAATAAGACCTCGGTTGGTCATACCGTGACGGCTTTGAAGGGGACCGACGTGAGTAATGAGCAGCCGGATAAGAGCCTCTTTGACTCAGGTCTGGCCACTCCCATCAATACCAACGCTTCCTATAGCATCACGGTGACGATGGCAGATTATAATGCCAATCCAAACCACATAGTCATCTACTACTGTCTGTATCACCCGGCTATGCTCGCGGAACTGACCATTGTTCCGTAGAGAGATGGTATCGTGGCTCCCCGGTCACGATACCATGTATCTGCTGGTATCAGGCCGGAGTGTACGCTCACGCTCCGGCCGCAAGAAACGAATTATTGTGCTGGTCGTGTAGCCATGTTGTAACAGGCATGGGCGACGTGTTGAAAGGGATGACGATCCATGCAACAAGCGCAACCACGGGAGGTGCCGGAGAGAATTTCCTGGGCACGCGCCCTGATTTTTGCGGTAGGCTTTTTCTTTATTGCCGCCTTGCTTATCGGGCAAATCCCTTCCTATATCAACCTTGAGATGACGAGTTCCTCTCTGGTTGGTTTTGAGCAAGGGATGCTCGGCCTCGGCGCGGTTTGTATCGGTTTCTTCCTGGTCGTTCAGATTGTCGTTCTTCTGTTCGACCCCAAACCGCTCATTCCACCGGCCATTGTGGTGGGGCTCGGCTTCATCGTCTTTGCTGGCGGTCTCGTTCTCTTATTATGGGCTGTGTTCTCCCACAATCAATATTTCCCTTCGGGTACCTTTAGCGCAGCTTCTGTCCTCGGCGGGAAATTTCTCTGGTTCCCCGATAACTCTATTGACTTTGTGATGATCGGTGCAGCTATTCTGGGGGTAGGCGCAGCCTGGATGTTCTACGGTGGCCTTGCCATGCGCGAACTGCGCAACCCTGACCGCCGTGATATGGGAACGACCCCCCTCATTCGCTGGCTGATTATCATTGCTGCCGTCTTGCTGATCGCCTTCATTATCTTCTTTACCCTGGTGAACGATCAGGGGCTGGCAAATGCCATCAATTCGGGCAACCTCAGTGGAACCCAGTTGATTGTCGATTCGGTTCTGAATACTATTCTGGCCATTGCTATTTTCTGCACGCTGGGAGCGTTCGCGCTGCGCCTGCATTATCTGATGCGCCCGGTGCGCAAGAGTACCATGTCCGGCCTCTACCTCGTCGGCATTTTTGTTGCCCAGCTTGGCGTGGTGTTCCTGCTCGCCTGGCTGCTCATCTATCCGCTGATCGCCTGGATTCATTCCTGGTCGTTCATCGGTCTGGGAGACTACCTGACCATCTGCGCCCGCCTCTCGGATGTTCCCCAGAGCTGTGGTTTCTCGCAGCAGGGTGGATATATCATCGATGCCGTCGTCACGAGCGGTTTCTTCGTTCTGTTGATGGGGGCCTCTGTCATCTGGCGCAGGAAGCGCAACATTGTGGTCATTGCCGGTGTTACAACGGTAGCCTTGCTGGCTCTGGCAACACTGCTCACGCATACCGCCCCGGATGAAATCCTGATCGCTATGTTGCTCACCGGCGGCGCATTGATCCTTGCTGCCGTCTGGACGAGCGTGGCGCGCCGCGAGTTCGCTATCGTGGGAGAAAACAACCTGGGCTGCCTGGGTATGTGGCTGGTAGTTGGCACCTGCCTGTTTGTTTACCTGGCTGCTTTCGCTTTCTTCTCTATACCGGGCTTCCACGAAACCGAGCCAAACGTGCCATTTGTCGCCGGCTTGATGGTTCCTGCTGTTCCGGGAAAGGGTCAGCCAACCGTCTTTGGTAGCCCGGACGCGGTCGTCATGCTGGTGGTGATGGGCATTCTCGCTGCCATCCAGTTCTACTTCCTGGTACGCAACCGTTATAAGGTGTGATCTCTCTGTAACGATAAGATTATGTCATCGAGTTGAGGGCGGAAAGGCGCATAAAGCCGCGTCCGTCACAGGCCACCGGCAAGGGGTGGCCCTACTCTCCACGAGGCGGTCGTGCCGCTGGTGGAGCGGTCATGTATAGTAGGGCCACCCCTTGCCGGTGGCCTGTTGCCGACGGCCTGCGGCAAGAGGGCTGACGAAGCCGCCGCGTAGAGTAGGCCCACCCCTTGCCGGTGGCCTGTGAGGGCCGCAGGCCACCGGCCCCGGCAACTGCCAGGTTGATGCTTTTTACTGGCCGCCTGTATACGGCTTCACATCAAAAGTAGCCAGCTTCTGTATCTGCAGGTAGATCTGTGAATAGCCTTCTTCCAGTGCGCCGGTGGAGGGGTTGTTAAAGCCCTGGACGGCGTTGGTTGCCTGGGTGATCATATCATTGATGAGCATGAGCGTGGATTGCTGTGCCAGCTGGTTGTTGTTCATATGCGCCAGTTGCGCAGCATCCTTGCGTACCTGCCCCAGCCAGTTTTGCTCGTTCTCGATGCCGGTATTGATCTGTGTTGCTAACTGGCGCTGGTACTGCGTTGAGCCGGGAGAGTCCAGGACTCCGTTCAGGTGCAGGGCAATGTGATTCAGGTAGCCGGGTGGGTTCTGTAACTGGTTGAATTGCAGCAGGCCAATCTCTGCAAATGTCGCCTCTGCCGGAATTTTTATACCTTGCGGCACATCTTGCCTTACCTCAGAGTTGCCATCCAGGTAGTCCAGGATATCTATGGCTTTGTTGTAGACCGAGTTATAATTCTTCAGATTCCAGTCATTGCTGGCGTCGTTCGCCCATGCGGAAACCTGCCGGATATTCCGGTAGGCCCAGACATTTAAGCCGCCTTGCAGGTTAACTTTTTGCAGGTCGGGGTCCTTTGCCAGCAGGTGGCGCAGATGGTCGAGCAGGCTGTATGGCGGGTTACCCGCACCCGGCGTCTGCGGAATCTCAGCGTAATAGCGCCAGGTGTTCTTATCGGGCGAGGGTATTGTGGGCATCACATTGGATGATTCCTTGGTAATAAGGAACTGGCTGGTGATGCCCAGCAGATTAGTGTGCTGGTTGTCTCCCTTGTAAAAGAAATTGATGTGCCCGTTGTTGACCGTCAATCTCCCCAGTAGAAGAGAGCTTCCTTCAGGGTTGTTCTTATCGGGCAGCAGCCAGGCATAATAGCTATTGCCTGATTGGGGAGCGGGAATATTGTTTAACGTGATCTGGAATTCATCATTGCTGCCGACATTCGAGGTTGTATTGACCTGGTTGCTGCTGACGAAGAATGCTGACCCGACGCTGGCGGTCGATGCCGCGCCACGACTGAAAGCGAGAAAGGCGGCCAGCCCTCCGCCTGCCAGCAGGAGAACCACCAGCGCAATCAAGGCGATGGTCAGCCTCCTGCTAATTCTGCCTCTTGCCGGTGATGGCGGCGTCGGCGCTGTGGCTGGCACCGGCGTCGCCGGTGGAGGCGGAGCCGCTACTGGACGCGGCTGGACAGCTTCTGCCGGAGGATAAAACGAGGGCGTTACGGGTACTTGTGGCAGTGATTGTACTGTGGGTTGCGAGGCTACCGGTTTCAAGACTGTCGGCTCGTCTGGCGTCGTGCCTGCTCTCTGCGTCAATTGTGCGTCGGAATCTGGCAGGTTGATCGGCCCGCTCACTGCCTCTCCGACCGCTGACGTTGAATCTGGCGTATTGGGATTGCGATAAACGGTAGGTGCCTGGGCAATGTTGGGTGTCTGCGGGGAAGGGGATGAGGCGGCCTGGGACGGTGCAGATACCTGCGTTCGATATGCCGAGCTATCTGCCTCGCCCTGTGCGGCCAGGGCCGCTTTCAGTTCTTCAGGGACCGCCAACCCGAATGCCTCCGCAACGGCAGCGGTCATAGCTGCTGTGCTGGCGTAACGATCCTGTGGATTTTTTGCCAGGGCTTTCATGAGTACAGGGATCAATGCCCCCGGCAATTGCGGGTTAAATTCGCGTGGGTCTGGTGGCGTGTCCAGCAGGTGTTGTATCATGATGCCGCTCAGCGATTCGCCCTGGAACGGCGGCCTGCCGCTGAAAATCTCGTAGAGGACGACGCCCAGCGAGTAGATGTCCGTGCGGTTGCTTACCGGGCGGTTCTGCACCTGTTCGGGGGAGATGTAGAGCGGGGTGCCAAATACAGTGCCGGTAGCAGTATGTGTTGCTCCACCCAGCAATTTGGCCAGCCCGAAGTCTGAGAGGATCGGTTCGCCCATCGGGTTACGGGCCGTGTTGCGCTCATCGAGCAAGATATTGGCCGGTTTGATGTCGCGGTGAACCGTATCATGCTGGTGCGCGTAATCTAGCGCCAGGCCGATGGGAGTAAAGAGCCGCACTACTACAGAGCCGGAGGGGAATTTTCCCTGATGAGAAGTTTCATTGATATAGTGGGCCAGCGTGCGTCCCTGAATATACTCCATTACCATATAGGCGATGGCCTCTGGCTCGTGCGGCGCGCTTTCACCGACCGTCGCCTGCTGCTCATACTGCTCTGAAATATAGAAATCATAAATCTGCACAATGTTTGGATGGCGTAAAGCGGCCACCGTCTGGGCTTCGCGCGTGAAACGCGAGACGAAATCGCTATCCGCCTGAAAATTGGCATGCAGAAATTTGATAGCGACGTAGCGGCGCAACTGCGTATCAAACGCTTTCCACACCTCCGCCATCCCACCGCTACCCAATCGCTCCTGCAATTCATACTTGCCAAGCCGTCGCACTATACTCATAATTCACCTGATTCCAGTCTATTTTCTTACCGTGTCTCGAATCTGACTTACAGAGGGAGAATGCTGAAAAGTATATCGGGATAACGCTCAAGGAAATCTCCGCTAAGTAGCATAGTCGTTTCGGGGAAGTTTCCTTTTTATGCCTGTAAAGCCCTTCCATACCGGTCTGGAAGTGGTCTGTCACTGTCAGTATATAGGATGCTCAACGGATGGTCAAGTGAAATTGTCACATTCGCTCCTCGCTTGATAGCAGAGGAGCGTAATAGTAAGCAGGTCAAACCAGATCAGGGCAAATGAAATGTTATTGATGGGGGAAAAGGTGAGTAGTTGCTAATATGGCATGTTACTATGCCCTTCTCAATCAGCCAGATAGATCACTCGACTGGCTGCAAAAATCAATTCAGGCGAATCCCCCGTCCCGTATCGAGGCTCGTGTGGATACCTGTTTCGAGTCTCTCCGTGCTGATCCCCGCTTCCTGGCGCTCGTCGGTTCTTCCTGAAGTCGGATAGCACAGAGTGTGGGCAAGCAGAGTTACGAGCCGCTGTTTCAGGAATCCTGTGACGCTTCCCGTAATAATGTATTCTCATAGAGATCGGCCATCGGGAAGCGCAGGCCGAGGCTATGCAGTTCGATGGTGTCGTCCAGGCTCAGGGTATAGAGCGACCAGAAGCCCTGTTTCTCGCGGCGGAAGACTTCGACGAGGGGGAATTCAGAACTGACCAGCAGGTACTCTTGAATGCTGTGACAGGAACGGTACTGTAAGGATTTCTGGCCGCGATCGCGCGCCTCTGAGGTGGGCGAGAGGACTTCAGCTACAAAAGAGGGGTAGCGAATGACTTCTTGCGCCCCTCGATCACAGGGATCGCAACTCACTGTCACATCGGGGCAGACACGGTAATGCTCAGAGAGTTGCACGTAGACATCGGAATTGTAGACAATGCAGCGTCGACCGCGTAGGAAGGCTTGCAGCACACCAATCAGGTTGGAGCCGATAATCGCATGATCCGGGCTGCCGCCCGTCATCATATAGACGCGCCCATCCAGATATTCATAGGCGTGTTCGGGGTCCCGCTCGACAAGCGCGAGGTATTCTTCAAAGCTCATCAGTTCATAAAATGTACTGCGCTCAATTGCCATCGATCACTACTTTCTGGTCTTACCTGCCTGTCTTCACAATTGCATTATAGCATACGGTACCCGGTTAGTAAGCGGCTGAACTCTTGCGCCACGTGATAGAATATGAACGGCAGAGAAAATTGTGGTGTGTGATCGTATGGCTGTATGAAACATGTACATGCTGCCCGTATTGTCCTCTGGAAAGAGAGGGGCGCGATGTTACAAAAACGAAGCATGATCCAGTTGTCTCTGGTTGGCGCAATTGCGCTGGCTTTGCTGCTGGGCCTGTTCCTGACAGGGAGGAAGCGTATGTCAAAACCTGATCCCGCCGGGGTGGCCCGGCATTCGTTGAAGACTCCGGCTGAGGATGTGCAGAAATACTGGACGGCGGAGAAGATGCGCGAGGCGAAGCCCGTTCCCATGCCGCATGTTTCCGATGTGAAGGAAGGGAAAAAGCGGCGCCAACGGCCAGCAAAACCGCAGAAATCTGAGAATCCAGAGAAGCCGCAGGCTTGATGAAGGAAAGAGAGAGGCAGTGATGCGACGGCTACAGCAAATCGTTCTCTCCTCGGTGTTTAGCAAGGTTTTTCTCGCCTTGCTGGCCGGTATGTATGTCGCTTACCTGGTCGGCTTCGGGCAGGTCGTCTCACTGGCCTGGCCTTTTTCCTCGCCCTCCATCAGTGTCCATGTCATGAATGAGCGTGCTTCCGATGTTCTCAATTACTGGACAGCGGCCAGGATGAGTACGGCCATGAACGATGATGTATTGCAGGCGGACACCGGCGTGCAGACGAGTAGCGACATCAGTCAGGGCAAGGCGGCTAAACAGCAGGGACAGGCGCCGCGCAACGGCAACGCTGAGTATCCGCTTTCGACCGTTGGCAAGCTCTTCTTGACCAGCGCCACCGGGCAAAATATGGTCTGCTCTGGCACCGCCGTTGTCAGCAGCAATGACAGCGTGGTGGATACTGCCGGTCACTGCCTCTACTGGAATGGCGGCTGGGTGCGCAACGTCCTCTTCTGCCCGCTCTATGATAGCGGCAAATCGCCCTACGGCTGCTGGGCGGCACGCGACCTGGAAGTTCCCTCCGACTGGATTAGCAGGAAGCCCAACGAATTGCACCACGATTATGGCATGGCGATCGTTTCGACCAACGACGAGGGGAAATTGACCGACGTGGTCGGCGGCGCAGGCTGGGCCTATAACCAGTCCGTCAATCAGCCCTACTATGCCTATGGCTACCCGGCAGCCCATCCCTTCGATGGACAGACGCGGCAGATGTGTCAGAGTTCCTCCGGCAAGCTCTGGAATTTCGCCGGTGGCACCGTCGTCTCCATTCCCTGCAATATGACCGGCGGCTCCAGCGGAGGCCCCTGGTTTATCAAGAGCGGCAACAACTGGTATCTCAGTGGCCATAACGACTTCACCAGTACCATCCAGCCTGGCCATATGTTCTCCCCTTACTACGACGATACCTGGTACGCGCTCTATAGCAGGGCGCAGCAGACCTGAGTTACATTATCTCAACCATAGTAGCATGTTCGCAACCGCTTATTAACCGGTTTCACACCAGAAACCTGCTTCCACCCCTTTAAGGTTAAAAGGGGTGGTTTTTTATTCGTGCCGGAAAACCTCTCACATCGGGCAAAGTTGCTGCTACTAACAGCGATTCTGGCCCGCAAGAAGGTTCATTTTTATGAAAACGTTTGATGAAAAGAATGGGGTTATGGTGAAAAGAAACTTCTTTCTCCGCGTCACTGTGCTGGCGCTGCTGCTGACAAGCCTGGTGCTGGCGCTGGGAGTATTCAGTAATAATTTCATGCATAGTTCGGCAAAGGCTGCTGATGTCACCGCGACAGATTACTGGCTGAATGGCGGCTACGATCCCTGGGGAGTGACGTTTGATAGCGCGGGCAATGTCTGGGTAGCGGTTCCGAGTTGCGATCCTTCGCCGACATGCAGTACCTCGACTCCGCCGGGCAAAATCGAGGAATTCAACCCTACCTACTCCAGCTGGATTGCTACCTACCAGCTTCCTTCTGGCTACGGGCAGGCGCTGTTCCTGGCCTTTGATGCGCAGGGCAATCTCTGGTTTCCTATGCCTATGTCCAATTCGCTTGGTATGCTCAATCCACGCACCCAGGTATTTCAACAATTTGCTGTCCCGACCGCTAACGCCGGTCCCTGGGATCTCGCCATCGACCACAACGGCAATATCTGGTTTACCGAGCATTATACAGACAAAATTGGCAAATTTAATCCAGCAACGCAAACAATGCAGGAGTTTACCACGCCTGCCGACGACAGCCAGCCCTACGGGATCGTGGTGGATGCCGCGAACAATGTCTGGTTTACCGAAAATAACGGGGCAGTTGCGCAGATCGGCGAATATACTGCCGGTGGCATGATGGAAGAGTATAAGATTCGCAATAGCCCCGCCAGCGGCCTGACGCCTCACCTGATTACGGTCGATCCCAACGGTAATCTCTGGTGGACAGAGGGCTGGGTCGGCATGATTGGCGAACTGAATGTGGCGCAGGCGGCGCCGGGAACAAATAACGGCGTCAGCGAGTATGCCTATCCAACTACCTGTACCAGCTGTGGCGGGAAACACGCTTCAGGTATTGCCGTCGATAGCTACGGGCAGGTCTGGTTCGACGATTCGCTGCAGGGCATTTTCGGTTCTTTCCCCGATAGCGGTACCGGCTCGTTCAGCGTCTATGCCACACCCACTGCACAGAACCCGCACCCGCACGATGGCCTGGCAGTTGACGGGCAAAACCGCGTCTGGTTCACAGAAGAATTCGCCAACAAGCTCGCGAAAGCTGTGCAAAACGGCGCTCCCACGCCGACGCCGTCACCTTCGCCATCACCTTCGCCTGCCGTCACACCATCGCCGACGAACACACCAACGTCGACGGTCACACCCACACCATCGCCATCACCTGGGACGACGCTGGCTCAGGATACCTTCCAGCGCGCCAATCAGAAATACTGGGGCAAGGCCAGCGACGGGCAGACGTGGGGAAGCGATGCCAATACCTCCAGCGTCTTCTCCATCAAAAACAACGCCGGGCAACTCGCCAACGGCTCATCACCCTACAACGCCGTGCTTGGGCCGGTGGCGACAGACTCAGAGGTGATCTTCAGCGGCTCCATGAGCAGCTTCACAACCAGTAATATGGGGGCAGTGCTGCACTGGAAGGATAGCAAGAACTGGTATAAAGCCTACATTAACGGCAATAACCTGGTGATTCAGAAAGATATCAATGGCACAACGACCATTTTGCAAACTGTTCCCTTTGCCGCGACCGCCGGTACATCCTATACGATTGACTTCAAAATCGTTGGCACAACGCTGACGGCGAATGTGTGGAAAACCGGCACATCCGAGCCGGGCGGCTGGATGGCTACTGTGACGGACAGTTCGCTCTCCTCCGGCTACTGCGGGCTGCGTATTCAGATAGAGAATGGCTCCATTGCCACCATTACATCGTTTCAGGCGTTGTCATGACCTGAAAGCAGACATAGACGCTCACCCTCACAGCGAAAGGCGCTTGACAGATCGCCTATCTGTAACTATACTGGTTACAGATAGACGAAAGGAGAGATACAGCTATCTCGGCGAACAGTCAGTTTGCTATTGCAATTCATATCCTGACCTTGCTGGCTCAGCGGAACGATGAGGTGGTAACCTCGGAGTTTATCGCGGGCAGCGTCAACACCAATCCTGTGTTCATCCGCCGCGTGCTGGGCCTGCTCAACCGTGCCGGGTTTGTTACATCGCAACCGGGTGTAGGTGGAGGCTGGCGACTGCTGCGCCATCCCGCCAGTATGACGCTGCTGGAAGTTTACCGGGCAGTTGACGAGGGCCAGCTTCTGGCTATGCACCATAGCCAGCCCAACCCGGATTGTCTTGTCGGGAGAAATATTCAGCGCACGCTGGCGGCCTACTTCGACGAAGCGCAGCGAGCATTCGAGCAGGTTCTGGCCGGGCAGACCATCGCCCAGGTTCTTGAGACCGTCAGGGAAGATTCCTCTGTTTCCGCGCCATGACAAATCATCGCCGACGTGAGTGAGACTGTCTCTCTTTTTTTGCCTCTATTCGTAACCGTAAAAGTTACAAATCGTTGTGGGAAAGATGTTACTATGCAATCTTTCTCGCCAGCGTAGCACAGAAAGTAGTGCAGAAGGAGCATTTCATGAACATCGTCGTATTTGGTGGCAGCGGCATGATCGGTCAGCGTGTCACGCGCGAAGCCCTGAATCGCGGCCACAATGTTACCGCCGTCGTTCGCAATCCGGCGCAATTTCCCTTTACTCACCCGAACCTGACCGTCAAAGCGGGCAATATGCTCAATCCCGCCGAAGTTGCGCAACTGGTGGCCGGGCAGGACGCGGTGGTCAACGCAACCCGCCAGCCGACAAATGTGGCGGGGCAGAGCTATTCAGACGCCGCTCACGCCTTGATTGAGGGCCTGACACGCGCTGGAGTCCAGCGCCTGATCGTTGTTGGTGGCGCGGGCAGTCTGGAAGTTGCCCCCGGCTTGCAGCTTGTCGACACGCCCGATTTCCCGCCAGCATGGCGACCCGGCGCGCTTGCCATGCGCGATGCGCTCGATATCTACCGCGACGCCAACCTGGACTGGACCTACTTCAGCCCCGCCGGTATGATTGCCCCTGGCAAGCGTACCGGCCATTACCGCACAGGAACTGACCAGCTCGTGACCGCCGAAAATGGTGAGAGCCGCATCTCCGCCGAAGACTACGCGGTTGCTCTGATCGATGAACTGGAAAACCCCCACTTCATTCGCCGCCGCTTCACCGCCGCGTACTGAAAGCGCGCGCTCCATCCTGTCTCATAACGAGAGGTGAGGAAAGCACATGCTCTGCAATCCAGCAGAGCATGTGCTTTCCTCACCTCTCGTTATCCCACATCTTCCTGTCCGAATCGTGAATAAAATATGTGGCATTGCCATGATGAAGAGTAGTGGAAGTAGATAGAGAGAACGTATGGGAAGGAGTGATGTGAAAATGGCAAACGAAAATAGCAATCCTGGCCCTGCTTCGAGCAATCAGGAACAGAATCAAAACCAGAATCAGGAGTTGTATACAGGCCCGCAGGCGCAGAGCGAAGGGCTGTATGGCCCGAAGATGAGTAAGGTGAAAAATCCGAATGCCGGGCAGGAAAATGTGTATGCTGAGACCACTGATGGGCTGGGCTACGCGCCACAGACAGGAGGGGCGCAGTCGCGACAGCAACAAGAGGAGGAACGTGAGAACAACAGGGAGACCGCTCCGTTCAGGCAGCATCCTACCGCTGCCGCCTATGGTGAAGCGCCCGGCGAGACAGGCCACGTGCATACCCCCTATCAGGATATGCAGCCGGTAACGCAGCCTCCACAGCAGCGACAGGCCGGTATGGCCCAGGCCCAGAACTGGGAACGCGAGCAGCAGGCAGGCGAGGTGCCGGGCCAGCAGAGTGGGCCAACCGGCGGCAAGAATTTTGAGCATACCTCTGGCATGGTCGGCTACTATGGCGGTGTGACGCAGCAGGAACAGGAGCAACAGGAGCAGGAAGGCCAGAAGGTCAATGTAGAGCAGTCCCACCAGACCAATACGGCGCAATATACTGGCAAGCCGGGCGTTAAAGCTCCGTCACCGGGACAGGAAGAGGGTACAGCCTGGGGCCAGGATATGGAACAGGGTAATGAGAATGTACCGGCCCGCAACCCCTATGGATATTGATAACGTCTGCTATTGTTTGTGAGAGGTGAAGAAAACCTATGGGAGAGCAAGAGCGACCCATCCGGCAGCATGTGCCGGTCAAAATGTACCGATCAGACAGTCGGCTGACCATTGTAGCGCCTATGCCCGGTCTGGAACCCGAAAATATCCATGTCGATGTTACCAGCGATGGACATCTGATCCTCGTTGGGCAGGTGCGCGGCCTGCTCAAGGGCGTGAAGGAACTGCTGGTAGACGAGTGGACGGTGGGCAATTACCACCGCGATATAGCCTTGCCTGATAATGTAGATGGTGAAGCAGCCAATGTCACCTACGGCAACGGCGTGCTGACGGTTGATCTGCCTATCAGCCGACAGACGCGCCCTGCCCACCTTATCATGCAAAAGGTCGGCCCCGATCACGGCGAGCGCATCGGCAATTTCGGCCATCCTCCGCTATAGAACAGGCAGGGATACAGTAGGGCCAGGGGGCAGACCAGCTACGCCCCTACTAACCTACGAGTGCCCAACCTGGCTCCGTAGTTCGTAGGGGCGCAACTGGCCTGCCCCCTGGCCCCATTTCTCTGAATGGTATTTTTAACTCCCAATTACTTCCAGTGTCTCATGGGCAGGCCGACGACGGGCGAGCGGAAGGTGGGCAGACGGCTCATGCCCAGCGAGCCGATGTAGACGGTGCGCAGATCTGGCCCGCCAAAGGCCACACTGGTGACGAATTGCAGCGTCTGGCCTGCCGCCGCCATCATATCTGTGGGCTGCGCGCTGCCATCGGCAATCTTTTGCTCGAACGTTGAGAGCAGGGCGTCGTTGGCATCCTCAAAGACGACGTGGTAATCGCCGTCGGGCGTGATGATGCCGACGCCGTTGCGAATGACCAGCGTGACCCAGAGATTGCCGTCGGCATCGAAGGCGAAGCCATCGACAGCCGCGCCGAGGCCCAGCCCGTCAGGCCCATAGACCTCTTTGTTCGTCAGGCTGCCATCCGCCTGCACGCGGAAACGCAGAATGCGATTCTTCATCGTTTCGGCCACATACAGATACTCTTCGCTGGCATCGAGCCGCACTTCGTTGGTGAAATAGATGCCATCGGCGACGATGCGCGGTCCCTTTTCGTCGATCAGCACGATGAAGCCATCCGGGCGCGGGTGCGCCGCCGCAGGCCACCAGATTTGCTCGCGGGTTGAGAACGCGGCCCAGAGCCGGTTTTTGCTATCCAGAAAGACGAAATTGGCGCACGTCAATTTGACGCCATCAACCTCGGTCAGGAACTCTTCGACCTGCCCGGTGTTCGGGTTCAGTTTCTGGATGGTGCCGGTGCCGATATTTGCCACGTAGAGCGTGCCGTCGTCGGCCAGCGCCAGTCCGTTGGGTTCGCCGCCGAGCCCCTCGAAAAATTGCTGGTTGCCATTCGCATCGATACGCGTCACACCGCCGCGTCCATCCGAGACCCACAGCGTTCCATCTGGCTGCGCCACTACCGACTCCGGGCGCACGAGATCATGCCCCGTGTAACTCAAATCGCTCAGATCAAGTCGGAACTCTTTGATAGGAATATCGCCCATGATTGTGCTTCCTTTCATCTGGATGGTTGTTTGAAGAAGAGCATGGAATGAAGCAGTCGCGGCTATGCTCCTCTTTGCCGTTCATCAAATCGGGTCTGTGCAAGATACCAATCTATTGTATAACGACAGCGAGGGGTATCACAACGGCTGTTCAAGTCGGCAAAATCTACCCTTTATTCTGTGCTGTATCCAGCGTTTGTATCACCGCTGTCATCCGCTCTCGCGCTCTCTCAAGCTCCGGCAGCTTCACCGCTTCACTCTCACCTGAAAGCGGTAACTCGTCCGCCCGTTCCAGCAATTGCCAGAACCATGCCTCGCGTTCCTCTTCCGCAGGGTATCCATCCGGTTCGTAGAGCAGGCTGGTTGCCACGCGCAGACGCAGCGTCTCCGGTCGCTCGCCAAAGGCTGTGCCGGGCAACGTCGCGACGCCCCATTCATCGAGCAAATAGCGCGCGAGTTCGTCACTCGTCGCGATGCCGCGTTCGTGCAGCGCGTCGCGGTAGGCGGCGAAATCTGGATAGAGGTAGAACGCGCCTGCCGGTCGCGGGCAGAGGATACCCAGGTTCACGAAAGTTTCATATAGCCGTGAAGCGACATAGCCATGCACGCGGGCTGAACGGCGGACGTATGTCTCAAGTTCCGGGTCGGGGCGAAAGGCGGCGATGGCAGCTTGCTGTACAGGCGTGGTGGCCGACGACCAGACCTCGCTTGCCAGGGCGCGCAAAGCCGACATCAGCGCGCTGCCTCCAGCGGTGGCAGGCAGGACAGCGTAACCGAGCCGCCAGCCGCCAGCCGAAAACGCCTTTGAGAGGCCGCCGGTGACAATGCAGCCTTCAGGATAGAAACGCGCCGGTGAGACGTGCGCGCGCCAGCCATGCGCCAGTTCCGCGTAAATCTCATCGCTGATCAGCGTTATGCCCTCTGCTCGCGCCCAGCCAGCGATGGTTTCAGCGTCGGCTGCGTCAAACATGCTGCCAGTTGGATTGCTCGGCGTATTCACCAGCAAGATACGCGGGTTTGCGCCCTCACGCCGCGCGCGGGCCAGCGTTTCATCCAGCATGTCGGGTGTCAGCCGGTGATGGTCGTCGGCGTCTGTCGGCACATCAATCACGCGCCGCCCGGCCAGCCGCGCCTGCGGGCCATAGCTGACCCAGGAAGGCACCGGCAGCAACAAATCCCCTTCCAGCGCCTGGAGCAGCGCGTAGAGCAGCGGCTTGCTCCCCGGCGCGACGGCCACGTGGGCAGCAGAGCCGGCAAGGCCCCGCGTGCGTTGCAAATAATCGGCGATGGCCGCGCGCAGCGCGGGCAGACCCAGCACCGGCGCGTAGCTCGTATGCGCCGCCGCGCGCGCCAGTTCTGACCGCAAGATAGGATGCAATGGAAACGAAGCCTCGCCAAACCCAAGATGAATGGTCTGCAAGCCCGCCGCGCGCCGCTTCGCCACCGCCTCATTCATCGCCAGCGTCGCCGAAGTCTCCAGCTCCCGCGCCCCTGTCGCCAATCCCAGCGGTTTCTGTGCTGGCTCCTGCATCTGAACCTGCTGCTGTCCCCGTCTGTGTTGCTCTTGAAATTGCATCGTCCCAATCCGTTTCTGCTACTGCGAAGTAGTGTCAGCAATACATAGCAATAGCATGTACCGGAATGGGGAGAAGTGTCAAGGAGAATGATGATCGGTTTCTGTGAAGATGCGACTGGCCAGGATATCTTCGGCCTCAATGGTCATCAGATCAAGCTTAGAGACCTTTCCTCCTCTGGCGAAGAGGCGATTGGCCTGGCGCAGGCGTGCGCGATCCAGCGCGTTGCGCACGCTACGGGCGTTGGCAAAGCGGGGTTGCTGCATACGTTTCTTCAAGTAGACTTCAAACGCCTGTTGCGCCTCCGGGCTGAAACGATACATATACTCTGCGAGCATCAGTTGGGCGATGGCGAGTAGTTCCTCAAGCGTGTAATCGGGAAAATCCAGGTGGTGGGCGATGCGTGAACTGAAACCGGGGTTGGACTGGAAAAAGGATTCCATGCGATCCTTATAGCCCGCGAGGATGACAACGAGGTCTTCGCGCTGATTCTCCATCACCTGCAACAGGATTTCGATGGCTTCCTGCCCGTAGTCGCGCTCGTTTTCCTGACGATAGAGGTAGTAGGCTTCGTCGATAAACAGAACGCCGCCTATTGCTCTTTTGAGTACCTCTCTGGTTTTGGGAGCTGTATGGCCGATATACTGACCGACCAGGTCGTCGCGTGTCACGGCAACCAGGTGTCCTTTGCGTACATAATTGAGTCGGTGCAGGATAGTTGCCATACGCATGGCGACGGTGGTTTTGCCAGTGCCTGGCGGGCCGGTAAAGGACATATGCAGCGATGGAGGGCGCGCCGTCAGCCCGAGGCTACGGCGCATGCGCTCAACCAGCAACAGAGCAGCAATCTCGGTAATGCGTTTCTTGACCGATTGCAGCCCCACCAGTTCGCGGTCGAGCTTTTGCAGAACTTCCGTGATCTGTGACTCCTGCAACATGCTCGCCATATCTGCGACCTCGGCGTTATCAGGAGCCTCAAGTAACGGCTTTTCCACAATCTCTTGTCCTCCGGCTTGAGAAGACTGAATCATGAGAATCGTTCTCCTTCAGGTTTATCGGTTGCATAGCTGTGTATGGTGTAGTTCATGACACGGTCGTGTGCCTGCTCACGCACCAGGCTAAAACCGGGGTCGTGCGGCGGACGGTTGACGATAAAGGAAAGGGCGATGGTCTGGCGCCCTCGTGAGCGGTCGTAGGCGCCGACGCGGATGTAGTGGTGCGGGTAGGCTTTGCGGCAGGCATTGATCTCGTAGAGGATGGCGGCAGGGTCCTTCAGGTCGAACATTGGCAATCCCCACATCTCCCAGTAAGTGTTGCGCGGGTGAGGGTCATCCGTAAATTCCACGTTGATGGGCCAGCCGTTATCCAGGCAATATTGAATCTGCATCGTGATTTCATCATCGGTTAGCGGTGGCAGGAAAGAAAACGTTCCCTGTGTCAGGTGAAAAGGCATGCTGTGAAACCTCCCTGTTTAATAGCTCGGCGTTGGAATGGCGTCGGGTGTGTCGGTCGAAGTGTAGTTAAAGCTCACATCTTTCCATACTTCGAGGGCAGCGCGCAACGGGGCGCACCATCTCGCGGCCTTTTCCAGAATTTCCGGTCCTTCATGGTAGAAGTCACGTCCTTCATTGCGCGCCTGGATCATGGCCTCGACGGCGACACGGTTGGCCGTTGCGCCTGCGGCGATGCCCATGGGATGGCCGATGGTGCCACCGCCAAACTGAAGCACGACGTCCTCGCCCAGGTAGTGCAACAATTGATGTATCTGCCCGGCGTGAATGCCGCCGGAGGCAACCGGCATGACAGCCGGTATGGAGGCCCAATCCTGCTCGAAGAGCAGGCCAAGCGCCGGATCAGCATCATACTTCATGCCGCGCAGTGTTTTATAATACCCCTGAACGGCCAGAGGATCGCCTTCCAGCTTGCCTACTATCGTACCGGCGTGGAGGTGATCGACTCCGGCCAGACGCATCCACTTGGCAATCACGCGGAAGGAGATGCCGTGCATCTTCTGGCGCGTGTAGGTGCCATGACCGGCGCGGTGCAGGTGCAAGATCAGCCCGTTCTTGCGCGCCCATTTCGCCATTGATTGAATGGCGGTATAGCCAACGGTCAGATCGATCATGATGATGACGCTGCCCAGCTCTTTCGCGAATTCCGCACGCTCATACATATCCTCCATAGTTGCGGCAGTGACATTCATGTAGTGGCCTTTGATCTCACCGGTCTCGGCACTGGCCTTGTTGACCGCCTCCATACAGAAGAGAAAACGATCTCGCCAGCGCATGAAGGGCTGCGAGTTGATATTCTCGTCGTCTTTCACGAAATCCAGGCCGCCGCGCAGCGCCTCGTAGACAACGCGCCCGTAATTGCGGGCGGAAAGACCAAGCTTCGGTTTGGTGGTTGCGCCAAGCAGGGGACGGCCATACTTATCCAGGTACTCTCTCTCCATTGCGATGCCATGAGGCGGTCCCTGGAAGGTCTTCACATAGTGCGGCGGGATGCGCATATCCTCTAGCCGCAAGCTCTTGAGCGCCTTGAAGCCAAAAACGTTGCCAATGATACTGGAGGTCAGGTTGGCGATAGACCCCTCCTCGAAGAGATCGAGATCGTAGGCAATGCAGGCAATATACTGATCTGTACCGGGAACAGGCACTACCCGGTAGGCTTTGGCCTGGTAGTTCTCGTAAGCCGTTAAGCGGTCGGTCCAGACAACTGTCCAGGTCGCGGTAGACGATTCGCCGGCCACTGCGGCGGCAGCTTCAATGGGTTCTACGCCTTCCTGTGGCACAATACGAAATGCGCACAGGATATCAGTGTCTTTCGGTTCGTAATCGGGCTGCCAGTAGCCCATCTGGGCGTAGGGAATAACCCCCGATGCCCAGCGACTTCTCTGCTCAGGCAATGCCTCTATTGTCATCAAGTTGCTCCTTCTGTTCTCAAGCGACGACTTTCTTGTAGAAAAGTGTAGCATCGCAAACGTATTCGTTGTAGTAGCAGTTCGCTATCAAACCCATAGCCCCGGCTCTATATTTCAGCTTCTCCAGTGTGCTATACTGGTGATGAATGTCGTCAGGACAGAAGCAAGCGCAAGAACAGAACGAAGAGGATGGTATGCCTGAACATGAGCCGACGATAACCGCTGCCGGGAACGAGCAAAGTGACTTCACGGTGCATCAGTTGACGGTATTTTGCACGGTAGCGCGTTCCTTGAGCTATACACGGGCAGCCGAGGCACTCTACCTCTCGCAGCCCGCTGTCACACAGCAGGTCAGGACGCTGGAAAAAATGCTGGGCCTGCGCTTATTCGCCCGCAGCGGCAGGGGCATTGTACTGACGCCCCCCGGTCAGGAGTTTTTGCGCAAGGCGGAACGGTTGCTCGCGCTGCTGGCTGAAACCGCTTCCGTCGTGAATGAGATGTACGCGCTCAAACGGGGCAGCGTGGTCATAGGGGCCAGTACCAGCGCCGGGACGTATGTGCTGCCCTCCTTCCTCAGCGCCTTCTATAGAGAGTATCCACGCATCCATGTGACGCTGATGGTCGCAAATCGTCGTGTGATTGAGGAGCGTCTTTTGACTCATGAGCTAGACCTGGCAGTAATGAGCCTGATCGAGCAGCAAGAACGGTTTACCATCCAGTTTTTACGCTCCTATGAACTGGTAGTGGTAGCTCCCCCCTCTCACCGGCTGGTGAAACATCCCTCTTTGACCCTGGCTGATTTGCAACAGGAGACTTTTCTGCTGCGCGAGCAGGATTCTGGCACGCGATTGGGAGTGGAGCAGCATTTTGCGCAGGCAGGGATAGCGTTACGGGCCAGCCTGGAGCTGGGCAGTATTGAGGCCATCAAGGAAGGGGTGATTGCGGGTCTGGGGATCGCAGTCCTTCCTCGCGAATCTATTACGCTGGAGGTGGCCGTTGGCGACCTGACCATACTGGATGTGCAGGGCTTCCCGTTGCAACGGCAATGGTATGTCGTCTCCTTGAGAGACAGGAAGCTCTCACATGCGGCAATTGCCCTTGAGCAATTTCTCCGGCAAAGGTAGGCAGGATGCATTGCTCATTCATGCTGCTGGCGGTAGGTTCGCAGGAACTCGATAAAGTCGGTGGTGCTGGCATTCAATGGGCGTTCGGCGAGACGAGCGATGTACCAGCGGCGCTGGAGGGGGAATTGCTCTACATCCAGGATGGCCAGCGTGCCAGAGGCAACTTCGCGTTGCACCGCCGCTTTCGAGAGGACGCTCACTCCCAGACCGGCTGCCACCGCCTGTTTGATCGCTTCGATATGTCCAAGCACCATCTCGGTCTTGAGCGCTATCCCCGCTACCTCGAACAACTCCTCGACCGCCGCTCGTGTACCCGAACCGACTTCGCGCAGCAGAAAGACTTCATCGGCGAGACGAGCCAGGGAAATCGCGCTTTGCCCGGCCAGGGGGTGTTCGGCTGCCGCCACTGCCACCAGTGGATTCGCCAGAAACGGTTCAGCTATCAGCCCTTCCACTGCTGGCGGGCGACCGGCGATGACAAGATCGGCTTCCCCGGCCAGCAACTGATTGCGCACGTCTGCCCTGTTTGCCACGTGCAGATGGAGGACGACCCCCGGCTGCCTGCGATGAAAAGCGCCCAGGATGTGCGGCAACACATAGGTTCCGACTGTTGTATCGGCAGCGAGGCGCAGCGGCACGTGTTCCGCCAGTGCGACTCCACGCAGCTCCGCCATTGCCTGCCATGCTTCGTCCGCTGCTGCTACCACCTGTTGCGCCTGTGCATACAGTTCTCTCCCCTCACTCGTCAGGGCCAGTCGTTTGCCCCACTGCTCGAACAGGGTTAGCCGGGTGATCTGTTCCAGTTCTGCGACATGCGCCGATACTGTTGGCTGCTGGCAACCTAGCTCGCGGGCCGCTCGCGTATAGCTCAGCAGCCGTGCGACGGCACAGAACACCCGGAGTTGTCGTATGGTGAGTCTTTCCAGCCGCGACCAGCTCATTAATAACCTCTAACCTATGCTAAGTATAGCGAATTGCCGGTTGTTCTTATATCTACTCCTTGTTATCATTATAGCATGGGCAGCATAGCTGAGAAGAGATTCGGGCGTTGAGAGATTTGTGCCTGCAGCAGTCTATGTGACAGGAGGTAGAGAGCATTGGACAGAAAGAGCAGAAGGAGTTAGAAAAACGATATGGCCGCATCAGTTGGAGCAATCGCACGCCCGATCATCCTGGGGATGGTGGGGGATAGTGCTGCCGGGAAGACCACGTTGAGTCGAGGCATTGCTCGTATCCTCGGCATGCAACAGGTATCGATCCTCTGCACTGACGACTATCATTGTTATAATCGCCAGCAGCGTAAAGAGAGAGGTATCACCCCGTTGAATCCTGCCTGCAACTACCTCGATATTATGGCGCAACATTTGCGCTTGTTGCGTGCCGGTGATCCGATCCTCAAGCCACACTATGACCACAGGCTGGGTGACTTCGGGCCACCGCAGTATATTGTGCCGCGCCCCTTTCTGATTGTCGAGGGGCTGCTTGGTTTTTACCGGCAGGAAATGCGCAATGCCTTTAGCGTGCGCGTCTATCTCAACCCGCCGGAGGAACTGCGGAAGCGGTGGAAACTCCGCCGCGACTCAGGGGAGCGAGGCTATACGGAACAGGAGGTGCTGCGCGAACTGACCATACGCGAGCCGGACTCGGCTGCCTTTATCCGGCCACAGAGGCAGTACGCGGATATTGAGGTGTGCTTTTTCCCTGATGAGCGAACTCATTATATGGGTGACGCGCATCTCAATGTACGTCTGACGCTACATGGGACGTTGCCCCATCCTGACCTGAGCCAGATTATTGAAGAAGATAGCTCCGGGTGCGTGCGTTCCACCCTCGGACGTGAGGCTGGCCGGGCCGTCGAGTACCTGGAGATCGACGGCTCTATTCCTGATGAACCAGCTGCTGCACTGGAACGCGGCATTCTTGATTGTCTGGACGAGTGTGGCGCTGCTTCCCCGACGGAGTTGGGTCAATATTCCGATCCCCAGATTCATCATAGTCATCCTCTGGCATTGACACAGTTGCTTCTGGCTTACCACCTGCTGCGAGCAAGACAGCGCGAAGAAATCGAAGTCTGAGCAGGCTTCCGTACAGCCTAGCACATCGAAACATATCGCGTAGAGCTGAAAACGTGATAGAGAATGGGAGGAGCAAAAGATATGAAAATTGGCATTAATGGATTTGGTCGTATCGGTCGTTTAGTCCTGCGTTCTGCGCTGGTTCGTCATATCGATCTGGATATCGTAGCAATCAATGATCGGGGCAATGCCGAGATCAACGCGCATCTCTTCCAGTATGATTCTACCTATGGTCCCTATCAGGGGAGGGTGGAGGCGGGTGATGGTCAGATTATCATTGAAGGACGGCCCATTCGTATCGTTTCGCATCTCAACCCGCTTGCTATTCCCTGGAGCGACTTCGGCGTTGAACTGGTGATCGAAGCCACCGGAGCTTTTACCGCCGCCGAGCAGGCCTCTCTGCACCTGCATGCAGGGGCAAAGCGCGTGCTGGTGACTGCGCCGAGCAAGGGGGCCGATGTGACACTGGTGGTTGGGGTGAACGAACAGGTGTATAACCCCGCGGAGCATCACATTGTTTCTGCCGCTTCCTGCACCACTAACGGCCTGGCAGTCATGGCAAGCGTCCTGCATGAACACTTTGGCTTACAACATGGCACCATGAGTACCATCCATTCCTACACCAATGATCAGCGTATCCTTGACCGTAGCCACAAGGACCCGCGCCGCGCGCGAGCAGGCGCTGAAAACATCATCCCGACGACGACCGGCGCGACCCGCTCGCTGGGCGAGGTCATCCCGGCGCTGGCAGGTAAGTTTCATGGTGTCTCCTATCGTGTCCCAACGATCACTGTCTCCGTCCTTGACCTGGTTGTTACCTTGCAGCGTGCGGCGACTGCCGCCGAGGTCAATACCGCTTTCGCTCTGGCCGCCTGTGGCCCTCTGGCCAACATCCTCGGCTACACCAGCCTGCCCCTGGTCTCCAGCGATTTCCGGGGCGACTCTCGCTCCTGTATTGTCGATGGTTTGATGACCACTGAACTGAGCGAGGAAAAGACCATCCGCGTCGTTGGCTGGTACGACAATGAATGGGGCTATGCCAGCCGCGTCGCCGACCTTGCCTGCTATATCAGTCAATATGCCCACGACGAGCAACCTTCCGCATCTCTACAGAGGAGCGTGCCTTAGCCTGCGTGATAGTCTTTCAGGCATCACATAGTTCTCACAAATTCCCGCGACCCTTGACATATCACTTCTCTGTATCCTATACTATTGATACCCCCACCAGGGGGGTATGGGTATACATGAAGTGATAAGAGACGGGTCGTGGGTATGACAATAGAAACGAAACAATTACATGAGATAGAAACGATTGTACAGGCCGGGGCAAGTCAGGAACAGGTGACGCTGGCGCTTGAGGGCATGACCTGCGCTTCCTGCGCTATGCGCATCGAAAAGGGCCTCAAGAAGGTGCCGGGGGTGGAAGAGGCCAGCGTGAACCTGGCGACCGAGCGGGCGACTGTGGTCTATAACCCGCAGGAGACCGATATCGACCGGCTGGTGCAGAAGGTAGAGGCTGTGGGATATCATGCCATTCCATTAGTCATGCCTGCTGCCCTGAAACAAAACAGTGTGGCCACTGCCACCTCTGCTGTTTCCAGTAGTTCCGAGTGTGCAGAGCCTCTTCCTGTTGCCGGTCAGGCAGATGAAGTGAGCGAGCGCAGGCAGGGGGAGATCAGGCGTAAGCGCAACCTGTTGATCCTGGGCATTGCGCTGACTGCGCCGGTGGTCATCCTGAGCATGTTTTTCATGAACCGCTTCGCGGGGGAAAACCTGTTGCTGCTGGCGCTCACAACTCCCGTCTGGGCGATTGTCGGCTGGGAGTTTCATCGCGGCGCGCTGAAGAACCTGCGACATGGCAGCGCCAATATGGATACGCTGATCTCGGTCGGCTCAACCGCTGCTTACCTGATGAGTGTGGTTGCCACTTTCCTGCCCGATGTGGTCGGCGCGACAACGTTCTATGATACGGCGGCTTTGATCATTACCCTGATTTTCCTGGGTAAGTACCTGGAAGCGCGGGCGAAGGGGCAGGCCAGCGAGGCTATTAAGAAGCTGATTGGCCTGCAACCGCGTACTGCCCATGTCCTGCGCAACGGCCAGGAGAGGGAGATTCCGGTTGAGCAGGTGCGTGTGGGCGATGAACTGATCGTGCGACCGGGCGAGAAGATTCCGGTTGATGGCGTCGTTCTCTCCGGCCACTCTGCCGTCAATGAGGCCATGATTACCGGCGAAAGCCTGCCGGTAGAGAAAAGCGAGGGCGACCAGCTGATCGGCGCGACCGTCAACCAGACCGGCCTGCTGACAATGCGCGCTACCGGCGTTGGCTCAGACACCATGCTGGCGAATATCATCCGGCTGGTGGAGCAGGCTCAGGGTTCTAAAGCGCCTATCCAGCGACTGGCCGATCGCATTGCCAGCGTCTTCGTACCGTCCGTGCTGGTGATTGCCGCGCTAACCTTTATCGGCTGGACGGTTATTGGCTACCTGATTGACGGCGTTGCTGCCGCTGGTATGATGAATGGAGCAAACACGCCCTGGATTGTGGCGCTGGTCGCAGCCGTTGCCGTGCTGGTGGTGGCCTGCCCCTGCGCGCTGGGACTGGCGACGCCAACGGCCATTATGGTCGGCACGGGCCGGGGAGCGGAACAGGGCATTCTCATCAAGGGCGGCGAGAGTCTGGAACGCATTCAGGCTGTGCAGGCCGTTCTTCTCGATAAGACCGGGACCATTACGCGCGGCAGGCCCGAATTGACCGATGTGGTTGTGCTGCCGGACGCAGGCATCACTGCCGATGAACTGCTGCGACTGGCGGCAGAGGCTGAACGCGGCTCCGAACACCCGCTGGCGAGCGCGCTGGTGGAGGGCGCGCAGGCGCACGGTCTGACGCTGGATCATTTTCCAGAACAGTACACCGCGCTTGCCGGGCGCGGCCTGCAAGCGCGTATCGAGGGGCATGACGTGCTGATCGGCAGCAGACGTTTGCTTGCTGAACGTGGGCTGGATACAGAGCAGGAAACGTTTGCGGCATTAGAAGATCAGGGCAAGACGGTGATGGTGGTGGTTATCGATGGCAGGCTGGCGGGCCTGTTAGCGGTCGCCGATACGGTCAAGCCGGGTTCTGCCGGGGCGGTGCAACAGCTACAGGAGCAGGGCATCCAGGTCTGGATGGTCACAGGCGACAACCGGCGCACCGCGCAGGCCATCGCGGCACAGGTGAGCATTCCGGCGCAGCAAGTGCTGTCGGAGGTTCTGCCGGAGGAGAAAGTCAACGCGGTGAAACGCTTGCAGCAACAAGGGCTGGTTGTGGCCTTTGTTGGCGATGGTATCAACGACGCGCCGGCGCTGGCCCTGGCCGATGTGGGTATCGCGCTGGGGACAGGCACAGATATCGCGATGGAGGCAGCCGATATTACGCTGGTCAAAGGCAGCCTCAAGAGCGTGGCGACGGCCCTTTCGCTGTCGCGCGCGACGATGCGCACGATCAAACAGAATCTCTTCTGGGCTTTTGCCTACAACACCGTGCTGATCCCGCTGGCCATGCTTTCGCCGCTGATCCCCTTCTTGCGGGAACAGGCCCCCATCTTCGCGGCGGCAGCGATGGCGCTTTCGTCCGTCACAGTCGTCAGCAATTCGCTGCGCCTGCGCCGCTTCGGGCGGTGGGCGAGAAAGTAAGGAAAGGAGAACGCTTCACATGCAAGAGGAGCGCAAAGCGGATGCCCTCAAACGGCTCTCCTACATCGAGGGACACGTGGCCGGTATCCGCAAGATGGTTGAAGAGGATAAATACTGTATTGACATTTTGCGCCAGACCTACGCGGTACGCAAGGCTCTGGAGAAATTAGAGGCTCTGATCCTGGAAGGCCACCTGCGCACCTGCGTGCCGGAAGGCATCAAGGGTGATCGTGAAGAGCAGGTCATTCAGGAACTCATCCAGCTCTATACGGTGGCCGGTAATCGCTAACTACTGCTGGTTTTCGACCTTTCCCGTCTGTCAGACAGGGAAAAAAGTACGCTTTGATGGAAGCAAACTGGCTCAATCAGGTATAATTACGTGCAATCTGGAGGAACAATAGCATGGAAACAACAACGCTTGTCGCACCGGACATTTCTTGCGAACACTGTCAGCATGCCATTGAAGGCGCGCTCGGCGAACTACAGGGAGTCAGCAAGGTGAAGGTGGATATTCCAGCGAAAACTGTGCAGGTAACATACAACCCGCAGCAAATTTCGCTGCCGAAGATCGAGGAGGTTCTCGACGAGACAGGCTATACTGTTGCTAAACAGGCTTAGCCTGTTCTGGTAAGGGAATAGAGAATCTGCAAGATTGATTTCGATGCGAGCGAAAGCCTGTTTCTCCGGTTATCCCATCGTCGCGGTGGACGATATACGCCGATCAGTCTACGAGCATGAAGTGGCTGGAAGGGTGTCTCTTATTGAGGCCTCTAGCCGAGAAGAGGAGATAACACGACATGAAACGGATTTTCTTTCTGCTTGCTGCCATTCTGGCGGCTCTTTGCGTCCTGCTTGCTCTTTATTACTCTATTCCTGGCATACCTCATCCCTTCTTTGTGGCGGGGTATGGCATCGTCAGTCCGGCTGCTCACCCCGTTGCAGCGAAGTGGACCCACCATAAATATTCGGCGGCATTTCTTGGTCTGGCTGTTCTCCTCGCTCTGGCTGCTTTCCTGTTCCGCCGGAAAAGGGGAGGAATCAAAACAGCGTAAGGGTTCAGCGGGCAAAGGATGATTTCTATGCAGGCACTACTGGGTATTGATCTAGGGACAACCGGCGTTAAAGCGGCACTTTTCGCAGCGGATGATGGCAGCACGCTGGCCTCCGCCTTTGTCGATTACCCGCTTTACCACCCGCGTCCGGGCTGGGCGGAACAGAATCCTGCTGAGTGGTGGCAGGCTACGATCAGCGCCATCCGTGCCTGCCTGGCCGGTGGCGCGCAGCAAGGAGTGCAGGCGACTGATGTGCGCGGCGTCGGTCTCTCCGGCCAGATGCATGGCGTTGTCCTGCTGGGCGCGGACCATGAAGTGCTGCGCCCCTGCATTATCTGGGCCGACCAGCGCAGCGAGGCGCAATGCCGCTGGATCACGGAGCGCGTGGGGTCCGAGCGATTGATCGAACTGGTGAGCAACCCCGCGCTGCCCGGCTTCTCTGCGCCCAAGCTGCAATGGATTCGCGACAACGAGCCGGAAATCTTTGCCCGCGCCCGCACCATGCTGCTGCCCAAAGACTATATCCGCTATTTGCTCACCGGCACGATGGCAATGGAAATCTCTGATGCCGCCGGTACGGCCCTGCTGGATGTCAAACATGGCGACTGGTCGCGTGAGGTGCTTGAGGCGCTGGAACTCAACCCGACCCTGTTGCCGCCCGTCGTTGAGGCGGCCGCAGTGGCCGGGGCAATTACCGAAGAGGTGGCGGCCCTTACCGGTTTGCCTGCCGGAACGCCGGCCGCGGGCGGCGGCGCGGATAATGCCTGCGGGGCTGTTGGCAATGGCGTTGTGCTACCTGGTCTCGCGCTTGTCTCCATTGGCACCAGTGGCGTCGTGCTGGCCTACGCCGGTTCTCCACAGGTCGATACCTCTGGCCCAGTTCCGCGCGTGCATACCTTCAACCACGCCGTGCCGGGGGCCTGGTATCTTATGGGGGTGACGCAGGGGGCCGGTCTCTCATTGCGCTGGGTGCGCGACAACCTCGGCCTGCCGGAGAGCGCGCTGGAACGCTGGACGGGCATCGATGCCTACGAACTGCTGGCGAACGAGGCCGCGCCGGTGCCTCCCGGCAGCGAGGGACTCATCTTCCTGCCCTATCTGCAGGGCGAGCGCACCCCCCACCTGGACGCTTATGCGCGCGGCGGCTGGATTGGCCTCACCGCCAGCCATAGCCGGCGGCACCTCGTGCGCTCCGTTCTCGAAGGCGTGGCCTTCAGTCTCAAAGACTGCTTCGCTATCCTGCAGGAGCAGGGGCTGACGCTGGAGCAGATGCGCGCGACCGGCGGCGGCGCGAAAAGCCCGCTCTGGCGACAGATTATCGCCGACGTGCTGGGCGTGGAACTGGTGACTACCAACGCCACCGAGGGGCCGGCCTTCGGGGCCGCTCTACTGGCAGGCGTAGCCAGCGGCGTCTATGCCTCCGTCCCGCAAGCCTGCGAACAAACCGTGCGCATCGTCGAACGCACCGAACCCCAGGCGCAATATAAGCAGGCTTACGCGCAAGCCTACGAAGTCTACCGCGCCCTCTATCCGGCTCTCAAGCCGATTATCAGCAAACCTTTGTAATTGAACTGGACGTGTCATGCGCAGTGGCGGCGAAGTATCTGCGTGTGTGCAACTGCTATCGAGGGCAGCCAGATGCTTCGCTGCCGCTCAGCATGACACGTCTCTGCTTCCAGGCGCGGCTGCTGAGCGGTAGCGAAGCATGGCATGTTCCAGGCTTAATGATGTTGCGCACCGACGGGCTGGGGGTGCCGGGCCTGGGCGAGCAGGTCGTGGACTTCCTGATCGCTGGTCTGGGAGAAATCCTGGTACCAGTAGCCGACGCCGTAGAATGGTTCGGGCGTCTGCGCGCAGATCACCTGGGAAACTAACTGGCTCAGGTCTTCGCAGGTTTGTGGCGCGCCGACCGGCGTTGCCACCACAATTTTTGCGGGATGCTCCTGTTTCAACGCCTCTATGGCCGCGCGCATAGTTGAGCCGGTCGCCAGGCCATCATCGACCAGGATGATGATTTTCCCTTTTACATCGGGCAGGGGCCGGTCATCACGATAGAGGTGGTCTCGTCGTTGCAGTTCCTGCTCCTCACGCGCCGCCACCGCGTCAATGACACGGCGCGGGATATGCAGCATGTTGATGACTTCGTTATTGAGAACAATGATCCCGCCTGTGGCAATGGCTCCCATCGCCAGTTCCTCGTGTCCGGGGACGCCCAGCTTGCGCACAATGAACACATCCAGCGGAACGTGGAGCGCCTTCGCTACCTCGAAGCCGACGGGGACGCCGCCGCGAGGCAGCGCCAGCACGATCACATCGGGATTGTTCGCGTATTGTTGTAGTTGGGTCGCCAGGTAGCGTCCTGCTTGCAATCTATTTTCATAGATGGGCATAATATTCCTCCTCTCAACCCTGGCCTCTCGCTATCTTCCTATCCTGTCTTCTCCTCACCTGTCTGTGTTTGTCCTGAACCTGCCAGGTAGCGCGTGAACCACTCACTTGCCAGTTGCGCGACTTTCTCCAGCGTGCCAGGTTCTTCAAACAGGTGCGTTGCTCCTGGTACGATTTCGAGCGCCTTTGGCCCGCGCAGGAGCGAGTATGCCATACGGTTCAACTCGATGACCTGAGGGTCGTTGCCGCCGACAATCAGCAGGGTCGGCGTCAGAATCGAGGTCAGGCACGACCCGGCCAGATCGGGTCGACCGCCGCGTGAGACGATTGCGCCAACGAGCATTGGCAGTTCCGACGCCGCAACCAGAGCAGCCGCTGCGCCTGTGCTGGCCCCGAAGTAGCCGATCTTAAGGTTGGCCGTACTCGCGTTCGTGGTCAGCCAGTTCGTTGCGCCCACTACGCGCTTGCTCAGCAAGGGGATATCGAAGCGCAGGTGGGCTGTGTGCATATCCTCCACCTCTTCTCGCTGCGTCAGTAAATCGATTAAGAGCGTAGCGAAACCGGCCTGTTGCAAGACTCCAGCGACGTACTGGTTGCGCGGGCTGAACCGGCTGCTCCCGCTGCCATGCGCGAACAACACCACTCCCCGCGCATTCTCTGGAATGGTGAGATTGCCTTCGAGTATCACGTTATACCCGATCGGCACCTGAACTTGATTGGCTGTGCTATTCATGGTCTCCCGGCGCTGCTCTCTCCTTGAAGCAGCGTCTCCCTCCTTCTATCCTATCCGTGCATTGCTCACAGGACAGTGGTTTGCGTACGTGTGGCTGCGCCTGCCGTTATCTGTCTTTATCCTGGTATAGCATATCCCGTGAAGTATGCATGGACAAGTCAACAATAAGGCACGTGGACGTGTCATGCGGGGCGGGAGCAAAGCAACTCAGAATGGCCTGCACAGCTGCTTTGCTCCCTCTCCGCATGACACATCTGTGTTGATTTTCAATACCCTGTTAAGGTCCGATAGTATATACTTTCTTTATGTAACACGAATCCCCCGTACAAATCGTCTATCTTGCTGAAAAATGAAAGGAGTGCGAACTGTGAGCTTTGCCGATAGCATCCTGACCGAGAATCTAGACACATTGCGCCAGCAACTGCTGTATCACCCGCTCTGGCTGGGGATAGAGCAGGGGACGCTGGAGCGAGAGCGTCTGCGTCTGTTCGCCTTACAGGACTGGTGGCTGGTGCGCGAAGCCTACCGGCTGGATGCTCTGGCCGTCGCGGGTATTTCCGATCTTGAAGTGCAGGAGTTGTTGCTTGCCAAGCTCGTGCCGAAAATTGGCGGCTATAAACTGCTCCTGCGCTTCGGCTCTGCGCTCGGCTTCTCGCGAGCCGAATTCGATGCCGTTGAGCCGCTGGCGGGTTGCATGGCGCTCACCAACTTCTTTTACTGGATGCTGGCCTATGGCTCGCCCGCCGAGAAACTGGCCTCCGTCAGCGCCAGCGAGGATATCTTCATCCAGATTTGCGCCCGCGTTGGCCCCGCGCTCATGCGCAATTACGGCCTGAGCGCCGAGCAGGTCGAGTTTTTCAGCGCCCACGACGAGATCGGCGCGCATGTCACCCCCGTTGATGCCGCGTTGCTGGCGCGCTATGATACTCCTGCCGACCGCCAGCGTATCACCCGCGCCGTCCGCCTCAGCCATGAATACGAACTCATGTTTTATGATACGGTCCTGCATACCCCACTCTGAGTGCGCAGGTAGTAACGATTTTGCTGGCTGTGCCGTAATCCTTAAAGAAGGTGTATTTTCTGGAAGAGTCCTGAAGAAGCCTGCGAGAAGAGAGGTTATCATGGTTGTCGGCCTGGGTACCCTACCACCGCCGCCGGTGGTGCGCGAAAAACTGACGGTGTTTGAGCGGATACAGCCCGAATTTGAAGCGTGTTTTCGTTTTGTGCAGGATGTGCAGGGGCAGAAGCGTTTCCCATCGTTTCCTGTCAGGGAGACGGTGCATTTCCTGCATGCCCTCTGGCTCTGTGAGTGCAAAGATCGCCTGCTGAGCGTGTATCGCAATATCGAGCGGTATGAAGGGCGTCACTGCCTGGACCTGATGCGAAGCTGGCAAAACGGTGACAGTAGTGGCGTGGTGGCCTTCATTCAGCGCAAACTCGATATGCCCCCGCTGGCGCAACTTACGCAGCAGTATGAGCTGGCGCAGCGTAGTGGCGGCGATTTCGGTCTTGCCCGCCGTCTGGCACACGGGCGCATCGTGCAGATTGTGCGTAGCATGAACTTCCTGCACGCCCTGGATGCCATCTTCGCCCTTTCGCCTGACGAGCTTCAACAGCAGGTGCAGGCCGCATGCGCTGAGTTCGGGCATCGACCGGAGCAGATCGAGCAGCAACTGGCCGAGATGGAGAGGCCCATCTACGGTTTTGTGCCGCACCAGGCGCTGGCGCAGCGCAATATGACGGTCATGAACGCCCTCGGCGTGCAGATTATGAGCTACCCCTCCGACCTGCCCGGCCATCGTTCCTGGCGTGTCCTTGAGCCGACCGTCCCGCCCGGCCCCTACGCCCAGCACGTCATCGTTGGCTACCTGGAACGCATCACTCCCTGGTACAACAACCCCAGAAACAAAAACTTCGTCGATCGCCCCGAATACAGCGGCACCGAAGAAGTCTGATTGCCGCTACCATAAGGGCTGACAAAAGCCCCGGACAGGCCACCGGGTTGACGCCGTAGGCCACCCGCAAGAGATGGCCCTACTATACACAATACACATTGTGCGGCTTGCAGAGCGGACGTATATAGAGTAGGGCTACCTCCATAGGCGTCAACTTAAGCCCGTGCCAACGCCAGGCAGGCCACCGACGCTGCGCCAGGCAGGCCACCGACGCCGCCGCAGGCCACCCGTTGCCCGCAGGCCACGCGCAAGGGGTGGCCACCCGTTGCCCGCAGGCCAGCCGCCAGGGGTGGCCCTACTATATACGATGCATCTCGTGAGCCTTATAGAGCCATGCGGGCCGGTCGTCTAGAGTAGGGCCACCCCTGGCGGGTGGCCTGCCTGGCGCTCACACGGCCTTCAGTTAACGCTTCTGGGGGTGGCCCTGCTCTACACGATGCGGTCGTGCCGCTGGTGGAGCGGTCGTATATAGTAGGGCCACCCCTGGCGGGTGGCCTGAGATTCTGGGTGAGGTGGCCTGAGATTCTGGGCGGCGAGGCCGTAAGTTCGCGCCTTTGAGGCCATCCTCTTGCGGGTGGCCTGCTCACTTACACCTTTTCCTTTTACTCACTCATGACATTTGTCATACCCATCTCATGACTGTCTTCACTACCGCCTGCACGTCTATCTCCATATACTTAGACCATCAGACGCAACGAGAAAACGTTGGTTGAGCTGTAAAACGGTATAAGACAGAATAAGAAAGGGAATGGTTGACAACTATGACAAAGACAGAAAAAACACTCTACAACCTGCAACTGACCGCTGTTATCCTGATGGCCGCCGGGTATGGTTGGATCAACGGCAACTTCGTACAGCCCTTCTTCACTTCATGGGGCATGTTCGCCGATCTGCTCCATCTTGCCCCATTCATCGCGTTGCTGCTGTTGAGCCTGCCCTTCTTCAGCGCATTCGTGGAAGGGAAGCGGGCCAGCGGCGCGCGAGCTGGCATCACCATCGTTGCAGCAATCGGTATCCTCGCCTGCCTGGTGTTTATTATCCTCGGCGCGAGCAATCCCGATCCCAATTCGGTCGGTGTGCATACCTTCGAGGACACAATGCCGGTCATTGTGCTGAATGCGGGAACGCTGCTCTGGATTGCCACTCTCCTGCCCTTCCGGCGCGGGAAAGAAGCTGCGGTTCTGACGCCTCAAAAAGAGGCTGATGTCGTGAAATAACGCCGGGTGCCGGGTGACCGTATGGTTGCCTGGCATTCTGTCCTGGGAAAACGGCGCACACCAGAGTGGATAAACGCCTGCCTTCGCTGTAAAATAGAACAGAACGTCGACCGGGGTATGACGCAATTCAGAGCAGTGAGCCAGAAGGGCGTGAAAAGATGAACGATATACAGGTAAATGACCACCGGAGGAACGAGGGTGACAGGGGAAGCGGTTTCTTGAGAATGCAAGACCGCTCCCTTTATCTCCTGTGGCTGGTGTGGATTGTCTGGTTGCCCTTTCTGATACCCCCCATCGTCGGGCTTTTTCAGGTACACACTCCGCTGCCGCGTCTGATTGTCACGCTCGCCGGTATTGCACTGTTCGCAGGAATCTATGTCCGGGCAACATGGCAAAATGTGCAGGAACGCTTTGGCATGCTGCCGGTGGGACAAACACAGCTTATAAAGGAACTTCCGCTACTGCTCCTGGTCGTGTTAAGTGTTGTGCTGGCCTTGCTGGGCAGCATCAATGGGAATACATTGCTGGAGCCATTTATCTATACAAGCGCCTATATAGCCGGTCGTCTCTCGGTTGTGCGGGCCGCTCTGGCGCTGCTGGTACTGGCGCTGCTGGCGGTTGTGGTTGGCTGGCTCACACACCTGACCCGGTATGAGATCGGGCAGGGGGTTGTCTACGTCGTGGTGGTGGGAGCGGTAACGATGAGTATGGTGCGTTTCAACCAGACGAGTCGCGAATTACGTACCGCGCGCGAAGAGATTGCCCGGCTCGCCGTGACGAACGAACGGCTGCGTATCGCGCGCGACCTGCATGACCTGCTCGGCCACAACCTCTCGCTCATCGCCCTGAAAAGCGAGCTGGCGCGGCGCCTGCTGACCGTTACCCCGGAGCGCGCAGCCACCGAGATCAGCGATATCGAGATGGTAGCGCGTACCACATTGCAGGAAGTGCGCGAAGCTGTTGCCAGTTACCGCCAGCCCACGCTTGCCAGCGAATTGCAGGGCGCGCAGGAAATCCTGGCCGCCGCCGGTATCGCTTACCGCTACGAGGGGGACGCGGGGATTATTGCCACCATGCCAGCTTCTATTGAGGCCGCGCTCTCGTGGACGGTGCGCGAAGGTGTCACAAACGTTATTCGCCATAGCCGTGCCCGCCATTGCACCATTCGCCTCAATCGAGGCTCTAACACTGTGCGCGTTGAGGTTCTCGATGATGGCTTCGGCGTCCCACTGACAGCAACCTCAACCGGTTCGCTTACAGGAAGCGGCAACGGCCTGCGCGGCCTGGGCGAGCGGGTTAGCGCGCTGGGCGGAAGTTGCGAGGTGGGGTCGCGTAAAGAGGGCGGCTTCCGTCTTGCCGTTGCGCTGCCGCTTGCCCAGGATGAGAGATGAACTGTGCAATCGTTACCTGCTCAGCACACCGACGATCATGGAGAGGAGAACGGGCAATGATTCGTGTCATGCTGGCCGAGGATCAGGCAATGGTACGCGGCGCGCTCGCAGCCCTGCTCGCGCTGGAAGGCGATATCGAGATCGTGGCCGAAGTTGGCCGGGGAGATGAAGTAGTTTCAACCGCGCTTGCCACGAAGCCGGATGTTGCCCTGCTGGATATCGAAATGCCCGGCCTGGATGGTATCAGCGCCGCCGCCGCGCTCCATAAACAGCTTCCCGCCTGCCGCGTGTTGATTCTGACGACCTTTGGCCGCCCCGGCTACCTGCGCAAGGCGATGGAGAGCGGCGTCGTCGGCTTCCTGCTCAAAGATGCCCCCGCTACTCAACTTGCCGCCGCCATTCGCCGCGTCGTCGCCGGGGAGCGCGTCGTCGATCCCACACTGGCGATGACCGCGCTCAGCGAGGGCAACAACCCTCTGACCGAACGGGAGCGCATGGTTTTAGCGGCAGCCAGCGACGGCGCAAGCATCGCCGAGATCGCCTCAACCCTCTTCCTCTCCGAAGGCACGGTACGCAACTATCTCTCCGTCGCCATCCAGAAACTCGGCGCGCGCAACCGCGTCGAGGCGGCGCACATCGCCGAGCAGAAGGGCTGGCTCTGATTATCCCTGCACAATCAATCAAAATGGGGGCGAGCCAGTCTCCAAATTCTTGCCCGTTTTCACTCCCGGCCACTTCACATCTTGCATTAAAAAGGGCTGTACTCAGATCATACTTTCCCTTTTCGAAGAGGTGCCTGTAGAATGACTGCGCAAGCTCTCTGGCTCCATCATCACTGATTGACCAGCGAAAACCCAGGACAGCAGGTATGCCTGTTTGAATGAGACCATCCGCTATGCCCAGAAAATTATCGTTGAGCAATGCCGCCTCCCCGCTGCTGGCATTACTTAAATAAACGTTCTCACCCCACCTCTGGAAAGAGTTGGCAGGCTCTTTCTTAAGGCGCAGTTTTTCTAAGCGAGGTGCTATGGGATTAGAGTATAATAGCAGTTGATGAAATGAACACAGAGGAGGCTGCTATGGGTACCGTTAGTTTTGACTTCAAAGGAGAAGTTGTGGTTGTCACGGGCGGATCGCGTGGCTTGGGTCTGGAAATTGCTCATGCCTTTGGTGATGCGGGTGCGCAGGTGGTGATCACGGCCAGGCGCGAACAATGGTTGACTGAGGCTGAAAAATTCCTGAAGGATCGGGCTATTACTGTGGATGCGCTGACATGTGATGTTGCAGATGCTGCTTCAGTCGAGAAGACAGTACAACAGATACTTGCCACATGTGGCAAGATTGATGTGTTGGTCAATAATGCCGGTTTAACCTGGGGCGCTCCTGCAGAAAGTATGCCCCTGGAACGCTGGCAGCAAGTCATTAATGCCAATATCACCGGTACCTTCTTGATGTCACAATTTGTCGGCAGGCATATGTTAGAACAAGGCAAGGGCGTTATCGTCAATGTTGCCTCAATCGCTGGACTGGGGGGCGGGCAGTTGAACACTGTTGGCTACAATGCTAGTAAAGCAGCAGTCATTAACCTGACACGAGCGCTGGCGGTAGAATGGGGGCCTCGCAATATACGCGTTAACTGTATCGCGCCTGGTATGTTTCCAACACGCATGACTGAAGCTATCATTGCGCGTGGTGAAGCCATCTACAACGCCACAACCCCTATGGGCCGCATTGGCAAGCCGGGCGAAATTGCTCCAGTAGTGCTGTTTCTCGCTTCTGAAGGCGCGAGCTATATTACGGGGCAGACGATTGCGATTGATGGAGGAAGGTCTGCGGCGTAATTTCCCTCTTGCATCTGACGTTACATCATGGTGTATCCTTCCTCAAGACAGGTTGGATGAGGCCACGATGGAAATGGAAAAGCTGTAATCTGGAAGCCTTGAGGAAGTATGCATAACCAACAACACTGGCTTGAAGACACAATTAGCGCGAACGGGTTACACCAGCATTATTATCGCACGGGTGGGGATCAGCCTGCGTTCGTACTATTGCATGGGTTCAGCGAGAATGGGCCGGTCTCGCGTGGCGCGTACTCTGGCGGATGAGTATGATGTGTTATGGTTGATGCGAGGGGGCATGGCCGTTCGGATGGGCCGGAGCATGGCTATTCACAGGAAATTCTTAATCAGGACGTGGCGGAACTGATTCGCGTATTGAAACTTGCGCAGCCCGTTCTGATGGAATACTCGAGTGGGGCGTTGGCGGCAGCGCAGTATCCAGAACTGATGCGGGCCACCGTGCGGGAAGGCCGGAGAGCATGTTCACGCTATGCTGCTTTCTGCGAGGGGAAGCCGTATCGTAAATATACTTCCTTTGCCCGGCGTACTTTCGACTTCGATACTGCCCCGGTGTGCCTGCACGATGCTCTGTGCGATGGCTAAGCCCAGGCCGCTGCCGCCCCGGTCGCGGGAGCGTGCGCGGTCGGCGCGATAGAAACGCTCGAAGATGTGGGGCAGGTCCTCAGGCAAGATGCCGATACCTGTATCGCTCACTTTGATAATGGCGCTCGCCTGTTCGACCGTGAGTGAGAGTGAGACGGTCCCTTCGTAGGGAGTATATTTGAGCGCGTTGTCCAGCAGAGCGACGAGTGCCTGTTTCAGTTGATCCGCGTCGCCTGAGACTCTTGCTGGCATAATATCATGCAGCACCAGGCGCGGCCCGTGTCGTCTTTGCGCTTGTATGCTACCATTTTCGCTGTCATCATTACTCGCTTGCTGCCGTTCAGGTCGATACTGGCGAAAGACTTCCAGCAGCAGGCTATCCAGGTCAACCGACTGTATTTTTTCAAATTTCTTATAGCCATAAAGCGCAGTATCTTCTGCCTGCGCTTGCTCTGCCTGCGCGCTACCGGTGTTGGCCTGACTGACGTCCGAGCGGGCGAGCGTGAGGAGGTCGTTGACGAGGCGGCCCATGCGGTCGGCTTCGGCGCGAGCGTCGTGCAGGGCGGCCTGCACTTCTTCTGGCGGCAGGTCGGTGGCTCTGGCGAGCAGGTCGAGGTTGCAGCGAATCGAGGTGATAGGGGCGCGCAGTTCGTGTGAGGCGTCGGCAACGAAACGCTGCTGGCGCTGATATGCCTCTTGCAGATTTGCCAGCATCTGGTTGAAGGTGCTGGCAAGTGCGCTCAGCTCATCGTGGCTGGCGCCAGTGCTGGTGGGGACGCGCCTGCTGAAATCGCGTGAGGCGCTGATAGCCTGTGCCGTGCGCGTTACACGCCTGACGGCAGCCAGCGTTGCCCAGGTGAGCAGCCAGCCGCCGCCGAAGGCGAAGAGCAGCACCAGCGCCGCGCCCTGCCAGAGCAGCGTGCGCAGGTTGCTCAATGATTGCTGGATATCTTGCTCAGAACGCGCCGTCTGGATAATGTGATTCTGGTCATAATTGTTGCTGATGGTGGTGTAGACGCGCACTTGCTGGCCTGCGTAGGTGATGGTGCTGTACATGCTGTTGGGCTGGTTGTCGTCGGTAAGGGGATGTTGCAAAATGAAACGTGCGGCGCTGGCATCCCAGGGAACAAGACTGGCGGGAAGCCCGGTCACAGTGGTGGAAGGCTGAGCGGCATTGAGCGTGTTGGAGGCAAGCAGGTGCAGGTGGTTATCCAGCACTTCGATGGCGACCCCATCGGGGGCCAATCCGTCGGTTCCCGGCAGGGAAATGGGAGATGTATTCCCATTCATAATGAGCAAGTCTTTGCCGAGTTGCACGCTCTCGGCTCGATTGCTCAGGGTGGCGTCGAGATCGGCATAAGCGCGTTGTGCGGCCTGATCGTAGACGATGCGGCCGAAGAAGAGCAGGGCAAGGGCCAGGATGAGCGTGTAGAAGAGCGCCAGGCGCAATGGTAGTGGAAGAAACATAATGGCACAAGCCTCCTATTCGCGCAGCACGTAGCCCGCGCCGCGTATCGTCTGAATCAGACGTGGTTCGCCGCCCTGCTCCAGTTTGGCGCGCAGGTGTCCGATGTAGACCTCAAGGACGTTGGGGCTGCCTTCGAAATCGCTGCCCCAGATGCGATCCAGCAAGAGGGAGCGAGTCAGCACCACGCGGGGGTTGCGCAGGAAGAGCGCCAGCAGTTCGTATTCGGTGGTACTCAGATCGATCAGGCGGTTGCCGCGCCGGGCCTGGCGCGTGGCGGTATCCAGTTCCAGGTCGGCGAAACGCAGAATCTCACGCGGCACGTCCGGCGGGTTGCGTCTGCGCAGCACAGCCTTGACTCGTGCCAGCAACTCCTCCGAGGCGAACGGCTTGACGAGGTAGTCATCTGCGCCCGTTTCCAGCCCGGTTACGCGGTCGGCGATGGCGTCGCGGGCGGTCAGCATGAGGATGCCTACGCTGTCACCGGCGGCGCGTAGGCGGCGGCAGACTTCAAGGCCGTCCATGCCGGGCAGCATCAGATCGAGGATCACCACGTCCGGCGTTTTTGTGCGGGCGAAGGCCAGCGCCTCCTCGCCGCCAGCCGCCGTAGAGACCTGGTAGCCCTCGTAGGCCAGCGTGCGGCGCAGCGCGCTGGTCACGCGACTGTCGTCATCGACGATCAAAATGTGCGCTTTCATTTATCCCTGTGATAGTAGCCAGAAAAATCCTTTTCCGCCCATAGTTCCCGCCTCCTTTACCTCTTGCTCGCGCCGTCAGATGCAGCGAGCGCAAAAGCAGGCGGCTGATGGTATTGTATCATGAGCATGTTATAGTGGAGGACACTGAAATGGAGATAACGGATTCCTGAAACAGGCCTGAATTTAGAGGGGAAATTCAGATGCCCGGCAAGATAAAACTGTTTGTAGCCATGCCAGCCGAGCAATCCCTTAGCCAGACATGGCTACAAACAGTTTTATCTTCCTTCTCGCTGTTCTTAACGGTGCCGACGACGGCGAATGAGGAAGTAGGAGCCACCGGCTGCCGCCAGGACGGCAGGAACAGCGGCCAGCAGCCAGAACCTGACGTTCTTGCGCTTGCCTGCGATGATCTCTTTGCTTTCATCGCTGATCTTCACCTTTTCAGCAATAGTAGTTGCCAGGGTATTGAACATGATCTCTCAATCCTTTCCAGCGTAAATATGTGTGTTGTTGACCTTAACCTGCTTTGCGCAGAGCCGCTTCCTTCTGATTGTTGGAGCGGCCTGTGACATTGTTAGTATAGCGAGATGCAAACAGAAGAGCCTCGATGCACTGATATGGACAGGCCACCTCTTGCGGCTGACCTGGCCAGGACTTTCCTTGACATGCCATCAGTTTCGGGGCTATAGTGACAGAAAAAGTGAGAAAAAGGGACACAGGTATATGCGGGTGTCCGAGGGAGGAAGTATGGCCCACAACGAGACGTTTCGCGCGCTTGTCCTCAATCAGGTTGATGGCAAGGTTCAGCCCGCGATAGAGCAAGTGGAGACGAGCGCATTACCGGAGGGAGATGTGCTGGTGCGCGTCGCCTGTTCGGATCTGAACTACAAGGATGGCCTGGCAATCACCGGGCAGGGGAGAATCATTCGCAACTACCCCGCCATACCGGGGGTTGACTTTGCCGGGGTGGTCGAGGAGTCACAATCGCCGCGTTTCCAGCCGGGCGATAAAGTGGTGCTGACAGGCTGGGGCGTGGGCGAGCGGCATTGGGGTGGCTATGCGCAGCTAGCGCGCGTCAAGGCTGACTGGCTGGTAGCCTTACCGGAGGGTCTCAGCCTGGAGCAGGCGATGGGCATTGGCACGGCAGGCTTTACGGCCATGCTCTGCGTGATGGCGCTCGAAGCACATGGCTTGCAGGAGAGGGCTGCCAGCCGCCCGGTCGTCGTCACCGGCGCAACAGGAGGAGTGGGCAGCGTGGCGGTTGCCATTCTGGCCCATCTTGGCTACCACGTTGTTGCCTCAACCGGCAGCGCAGACGCGGAGGAGTATCTGCGCTCGCTGGGGGCGCAGGAGGTCATTGGTCGGCTTGCCAATCCCACGCGCCGCCCGCTAGAATCCGAACGCTGGGGCGGTGCGGTCGATACGGTCGGCGGTGAAACGCTGGCTTCCCTCTTCCCGGCAATGGCTTATGGGACGAGCGTCGCCGCCTGCGGGCTGGCCGGTGGCAGCGAAATCGACACGACCGTCATGCCCTTCATTTTGCGCGGCGTCAACTTGCTCGGCATCGAATCTGTCTATTTCCCCGCCGACCGGCGACCGGCAGTCTGGGAGAGGCTGGCGCGTGATTTGCCCCTGGACATACTCAATCGCATTATGCAAATTGTGCCACTGACGCAGGTTCCTCAATTGAGCCAGGAAATTCTCAAAGGCCAGACTCGTGGCCGGGTCGTCATCGATGTCAGTGCATAATCCGCAAGGCCACCCATCGCGGATCTGTCATGGTGAGGGAAGCGAAGAATCCCTGATAACCGGCTGTCCGTCGTGGCCCCCGTAGATTCTTCGCTTCCCTCACCATGACAGGTGAGGGGACGCTTTCAATTGCAAGACCCATTCAGATGAGTTCCCTGAAGAGGATTAGATTCTTTGCTGATCTGGTTGTTCCTGTTCGCTGGTAGAGGTGATAGGAGGCGCATGTAATTCATGGATGCGGCGCATCACCCTCTCCAGCGAATCGTCGAGCGGATTGGATGTATCAATCACGCAACCTTCGTCTTCAAATTCCTCGAAGCGCGGCTTCCAGCGCAGCCATTCCTCCCAGGATGTAATCTGGAACTCTGAAACCTTTCCCTTCCGACCTTCCAGACGCCGCTTTTGTACCTCCGGTGGACACTGACAGTGGACGACCAGCATAGGAATGTGGAACGTCCGGGCCAGTTCCCGTGATTGCTCGTAGGTCGTCTGGTATGTCAGGGGGGTATCCATGACGATACTCAGGCCCAGTTGCAGTTGTTCGCGGGCCAGTGCGAACATCAATTCATATGAGAAGCGCCCGATGCCCGCTATATCGCCGAAGATATCGACGGCCTTCTGGCGTATGACATCTCTGTCGATGAGTGGAGCATGTAGCGCGGCAGCGATGGCTCGCGCTATTGTACTTTTCCCCGTGCCGGGGTAGCCTCGCATGACAATAAACATCCTCGCGTACACTTCTGAAAATCTTTCTTTCCTGAAATTTTTATAGCATGAATCTTGCCGTCTTCCCTGGAAGGGAACACTGTCCTTCTGTGGTTTCTCGTTATGATGACCTGCCCGTGACATAACCGGAGTGAATATTATGTCACCGTATAATATATTATAGACGATGTGCCACCGAAGTGTGAGGGTTACAGCATTGCTGGTGGTACTAAATTACTAGCTCATCAATTGAGACTGTGCTTTATGATGAAGTAGAGGTGCTTTGATGTACTTTGCTACGTTATTCCCTGTTCCACCTTTGCTTCGCATTGTGTCTGCAAGGAGAATTTATTGCACTCCTGCTTAGACTTGACGTTCGGGCCGGTGGGCGGTATGATGCTTTTGCGTAGATTATCTGGATAGAAGGTATTGTTGCAATGATGAAGCAATTACGCGGGCGTAACCTGGCGCATCCGGGATGTCTGGTGGGAACAACGCTGGGTCTGACCCTCGGCCTCATCCTGGCCAGTGTGCTGGCTCTTTCGTTTAATGTGGCCTTCAACACTGACGTATTGATCTGGTTTGGACTGACGATCGGGCTTGGTGCCATTGGCTGGTTCACGGGCGGTCGTCTCTCTTCGCGTTTCCCCGCCCTGGAAGAGGACGCGGAAGATACATCGGCTTCAACGCCAGTTTCTTCCCCTGCCTCCCGGCGTTTTGAGGACTAGCACTCTTATGAAAAGTGTGCTATAGTATAGATGGCGATTGTACCGCAAGTACAGGCGCTTCCCTGAGCATGGGAAGTGGAGCAGTGTTTCCTCCCCCGCCTCAAAGCTGAGGTAAAACAAGCAATTCCAGGTGGATTCTCCAGTGCCGCTGACCACCGGATCGGTTGTGTCGACCCGTAGGTAGGATGTTAATAGTGCGTGCCAGAGTTAGCTGAGCTGAACGAACGGACTGACTGATCTGTGACATCCGACCAGCATGAAGTAGGAGAATACCTTATGACCCAGAACGAATTTCACCGGCCTATCTCTGTTGATTTTGCTCCTCGCGGCAGCCTCTGTGAGTGGTGTGGCAAGCCAGCCGAACAGCAATTGACAGCTATTGGCGGACACTATCACAATGAGAGCGGCCTCTTCTGCCAGCCCTGTGGGGAGGAATTTACGCGCGCCGTGCTGGCCTCTCTCAGTTCCGATAAGACGGCAAATGCTCAGGCGAGTTCCTTCTAGAGTACTCAGGGTGTAAGCGTGCAGGGAGTACAGCCGCTAGCAGGCCAGCAGGCCAGCCGCCAGCAGGCCAGCGGCGAGCAGGCCAGCCACGCACGAGCAGGCCAGCCCGCCAGCAGGCCAGCCACGCACGAGCAGGCCAGCTCGCTGACTCATGACCCGCTCGCTCGCTTTTAAGCGTAGCGTTTCATGTACTGTTCGATGTTGAACTCTCTGGCCTGAGCGGCGAGTTCGTGCGCGGCCTGATCCATTGTCGGGCGCTCGTCCTGGTAGAAGATGCCCATGTATTGCTTCTCCGTTTCCATCGCCAGCCCCATTGCCTTTGCCCGGTCATGCGGGTCATGATCGGCGGGGATGGGGGTGACAGAGGCGTCCCAGGCATCGAACGTATTGTAGAACGTCGGGCAGGGACTGAGGACGTGGATGAAGGAGAAGCCGTGATGGTTGATCCCTTGCTCGATCAGTGACGCCAGTTCTTTTGGCTTAGCGGAGTAGCCGCGAGCCACGAAGCTGACGTTGAGCGAAAGCGCCGTCGCAATCGGGTTGAACTGCGAGGCCATCAGGCCGTAGGGTGTCGACTTGGTAACGTGGCCGTGCGGCGAGGTTGGCGAGGTCTGGCCTTTGGTCAGGCCGTAGATCTCGTTATCCATGACCACTGCCGTGATATCGATGTTGCGCAGCGCGGCGTGGATCAGGTGGCCGGCGCCGATGCTGAAGAAATCGCCGTCGCCGCCTACCGCAACGATGGTGAGGTCGGGGCGCGCCATCTTCATGCCCTGCGCCATCGGCAACGCTCGCCCATGCAGGCTGTGAATGCCGAACGTCTTCACGAAGTGGGGGAAGCGGCTGGAGCAGCCGATGCCGGAGACGACGACCGTCTGGTCAAGCGGCAGCTTCAGGTTTGCCAGCCCGCGAAAAGTTGCGTTGAGGACGCCGAAGTCACCGCAGCCGGGACACCACGTCGGCTTCACTTCACTTTTATAATCCTTGAGTGTCGGGGTAAATGTGGCCTGTGCCATGATATTAGCTAACCTCCTCAATTGCCCGCAGGATTTCACCGGCGGTGAAGGGAATCCCACCGAATTTATTGACGCGAATCGCCTGTAGCCCGTATTTCGCCCCCAGCAGATTCGCTAACTGACCGGTATAGTTCGACTCCGGCACGATCACTTTGTTGACCGAGCGGATGAATGCGCGGATCGTGCGATCAGGCAGGGGCGAAAGAATCTTTGGATGTAGCGAGGCGACCTTGTAGCCCTTTGCGCGGGCGCGGTCAACGGCTTCCTGAATAGTTCCCTCGGTGGAGCCCCAGCCAATGATGCCAATTTCCGCGTCCTCGTCGCCATATCGCTCTGGCTGAGGCAGTTCGTCGGCGGCAGTATCCAGCTTGCGGAAGCGTTTTTCCATCATCGCTGTATGGTCTTCCGGCTCGTAGTCAGGATGCCCATGAATGTCATGCTCCAGGCCGGTTGCCACGTAGGGCGTCGCGCCGGGGCCGGGAGTGGTGATGGGCGAGATGCCGCTGGCCGTGTAGGCATAGCGTGCAAAGCTTTCGGCAGTGGCATGCACTTCGGCGGCATGCCCGTTGCTACTGGCCCCGTTATGGCCGTCGCTGTACTGAAGACGACTCTCAATCGGCAACGGTTTGAAGACGCTGCTGTCCACGCTTTCCACGCGCGCGGTCAGCGACTGGTCGGTGAGGAAGATGACCGGCATCTGATAGCGTTCGGCCATATTGAAAGCCAGAATCATCAACCGGTAGCAGTCGGCCACGTCAGCCGGGGCGACAATCATGCGTGGAGTGTCACCGTGACTGGCGTGGAGGGCCAGGCTCAGGTCGGCCTGCTCCATCTTCGTGGGCATGCCGGTACTGGGGCCTGCGCGCTGGGCGTCCACGATGACGGCGGGAATCTCGGCCATCGAGGCGTAGCCAATCGCTTCCGTCATCAGCGAGATGCCGGGACCGGAGGTCGCGGTCATCGCCCGCTGGCCGCCGAAGGACGCCCCCAGCACGGAGGTGATGGCGGCGATTTCGTCTTCGGCCTGCAGGAAAGTTCCGCCGACCATCGGCAGCTCTTTTGCCAGCATCTCCATGATATCGCTGGCCGGGGTAATGGGATAGCCCGCGAAGAAACGGCACCGGGCCGCCAATGCTCCGGCCACCACCGCCTGATTGCCGTTGAGGACCACGCGGTCAGCTTTCTCGACCGGCCCCAGATGGTACGGGTCGCGCTTGGTCAGCCGCTCTTTCACATACTTCTCTGCGATCTCCAGCGCCAGCATATTCTTTTCCATCAGGATGGGGTTCGATTTACGTGACTTTGAGAGTCGGGACTCGACCACCTGCGTGAGGGCTGGCAGAGGAGGGCCGAAGAGGCCCGCAATGGCGCCTAACATGACCATGTTTTTGGTCTGGAACAGCTGCACTTCCTTGCGGGCAATCTCGTTAAAGGGAACAGCATACGTGATGTAATCGCCAGAGTCAGGGGGGGTGAAGTCGGAGGGATCGTAGACCAGCACGCCACCCTGGCGCAGATCGCCAATATTGCGATCAAAGGCCTCTTTGTTCAGGCAGATCAATACATCGGCGTAATCCCCCATCGATTTGACGGGCTGGTCGCTGATGCGCACCTGAAACATACAGGGGCCGCCGAGGATTTCGGCGGGAAAGGTGCGGAAGGTATACACATGATACCCCCAGCGGGCGGAAGAGAGGGCGAGGATATCGCCACCGGAGATGGTGCCTTCGCCAGACTCACCGCCGATACGAATAGTTACTTCATTCGCCATTGAATGTCCCCTTCGGAAAAGTTTTGACCGCGCCAGCTGCATCGCATACTCTCTGCTGGCGCGGCCCATCAATCTGGGTCAAATTTGCTCGTCTTTCTGGTTCTATCTTATCCCCTGTCAGGCATTACAGGGAAATAGGGTGAAACTGAACCTTGCTCATAACTGCTGTTATTATAGCACACTCCGAATGAATAGGGTATCGACTTTCCGAAATTATGGAAAATTACCTATTTTTCGCCCCTGTGTCATCGCCCCCGCGCAGATTTCAGCAGATTCCACAGCGGAACCGGCGAAACGCGCGAAAATTGCCCTCTTCCCATGCGCTACGAGATGTGCTACAATAGGGCCGTCCAACAAGGGCCCATAGCTCAGCGGTTAGAGCAGCCGGCTCATAACTGGTTGGTCGCTGGTTCGAATCCAGCTGGGCCCATTTATAGCTCCTATTCGTTCGTCCATCGTACAGATGCTTTATCACCGCCTGGTTATCTCAGACCCTTCTAAGTTTATGTGCCTGTAGCTCCCTTAGAATTCCTTCATTGCTTCCTCTCGGCTCTATCGACCCGTTGCAAGGCGTAGATTTGTAGGAATTCCTGTATCCACAATCCCTGCCGTTGACGTGTCTATAGAGAGGAGTCTTCTGCGGTGCCTCCTTTGCCTTGTGTTGTCCACCCCTGGGCAAGAGAGCAAGCGTTTTAGTGTGATCCAGGCAAGTTGAACTTGTTGAACTCGTTTGGGAGGGCGCACATCCCGAAAGGAGCGTATTATGGGACGACTGGTCAGATTTTTGATCGATACCTTGCTTGTTCTGCTGTTGCTTCTCCTCTTCTCTCTGATAGGCGCTATTGTCTTCCCCGCTTTGCCTTCCACCAATGCCAGTGTCACGGTTTTCGGGCGTAATATCATTCTCCTGCTGCTGCCGGGCCTGCTCATGGCCGTCATCGGCTACTTTCTGGGGAGAGGGATACGCAGCATCAAGAGTTCCCTGGAGGCGCTCGGCCTGACCTATGTGAGCGCCTTTCTTGTCGGGGGCGTGCTGGCGCTGTTCACCGTGCTAAATTTCGGTTATAGCGCGCACGTCAATTTTGGCTGGTTAGGCACGAGCTGGTACGCGCCCCTGTTCACGATCTTTCTCATCGGCGCGCCCATCACACTCACTTTCCTGGTCGGGTGAAGGTAGCTCCCTCTTCCGACGGGCTAAGCCGAGCAGCTGTTTTTCGGCTGTCTTCATAAAGGTATGGTGGTACGTGACAGGATTACGGCAGGCTTTTCTTTTCAGACAAGAACAGCCTGGTAGGTCGGAAGGAGAGGAAGTGGGAATATGTCTGTGCGACCATTACCCGAAAAGCGGGAGCAGGCCGCCGCATGCGAGCTGGTGGATGACCCGGCAACGGTCGCGAAGATGGCCGGTTTGCGCTATGTGAGCGATAAGAAGCCGGGCATCCGGCGCGAGCGTGTCGGCGAACAGTTCACCTATATCGGCGTTGATGGCAAGCCGATCACCGATGAGAAAACGTTACAGCGCATCCGTTCGCTTGCCATTCCCCCCGCGTGGACGGATGTATGGATTTGTCCGTCACCGCGTGGGCATATCCAGGCAACCGGGCGCGACGCGAAAGGGCGTAAGCAGTATCGCTACCATCCGCAATGGCGCAAGGTGCGCGACGAGACCAAGTACCATAAAATGCTGGCCTTCGGTATGGCGCTGCCTGCCTTGCGACAGAGAGTGGCGCAAGATTTGCAGCAGGCGGGCCTGCCGCGCGAGAAAGTGCTGGCAGCCATCATTAACCTGCTGGATATCACCGCCATTCGCGTGGGCAACGAAGAGTACGCGCGCGAGAACCAGTCCTATGGCCTGACCACGCTGCTCAACCGGCACGTAGATGTCTCCGGCTCAAACATTCAACTGCATTTTCGCGGCAAAAGCGGGAAGGAACATACCTACACCGTGCAGGATAAGAAGCTGGCCCGCATCGTCAAACGTTTGCAGGACCTGCCCGGCCACGAACTGTTCGAATATCTGGACGAGCAGAATGAAGTACGGGGCATTGAGTCTGCCGATGTGAATGAATACCTCAGAGAGATCACACGGGAAGATTTCACGGCGAAGGATTTCCGCACCTGGTGGGGAACGGTCATCGCGGTCGAGGCCCTCAAAGAGCGCGGCGAGGCGGAAACACAGACACAGGCGAAGAAGAATATCAGCGAGGCGATCAAAGAGGCGGCGCAGTACCTCGGCAACACACCCGCAATCTGCCGTAAGTGCTATGTCCACCCCCAGGTACTCGACGCCTATCTCAACGGTACCCTGCTCAAGACATTGAAGGAGCAGGAAAAGCGGGGGCCGCAGAAAGAACTGGCAGGGCTGCATCCGGAAGAGGTCGCCCTGATGGAATTTCTCGAAGGCGAGCAGCAACGCGCAGCCTGAGTGCAGTCACTTGTTTGCCTGCTCAGACGCTACGGTCGCGCGAACAGGCGTGGTTCAGCATGAGCTTGCGGGAGAACGCTCGCTTTCTATATAATCATCAGGAGAAAGCATCCTGTGTTTTGAGGTAGGAAGCGTGCAAGAGGTACAGGCAATTCTCCCCAACGGGACCGTTGTCCACAACCGCTATGTGATAGAGGGCTTGCTCGGCAAGGGCGGTTTTGGCGCGGTCTATCTTGTGCGGGATACGCGCGTGCGCGGAAATCTTTACGCCCTCAAAGAAGCGATCTCGCCGGGCCGCTCTGAGCGAGAACGCTTCATCTTTGAAGGCGAGGTTCTCAAGCGGCTCGACCACCCGGCGCTGCCTCGCGTCTACCGCACCTTTGAGAACGAGCAGCAGACCCGTGCTTATATTCTGATGGATTATATCGAGGGGCCAAATCTGGAAGCGCTGCGCAGGCAGCAGCCGGATAAGCGGTTCTCCCTTGCTCAGGTACTGGCGATGCTTTCCCCCATCGCGGAGGCTATTACCTACCTGCACGAGCAGCGTCCGCCTGTTGTGCATCGCGATATCAAGCCAGCTAATATGATTATCTCCCTTTCGCTCAACGAATCGGTGCTGGTCGATTTTGGCATTGCCAAAGAGCAGGAGAGCGATGCGACGACGACGGCGATCCGCCATGCCTCACCCGGCTATGCCGCCCCGGAGCAGTACAGCCGGGGAACTACTACACGCACGGATATCTACGGGCTGGCTGCCACCGTCTACACCCTGCTGACCGGCACCGTCCCCGCTGATGCCCTCTATCGGATGACAGAACTGGGCAGCGCGGGCGTCGATCCGCTTGTGCCCGTCAACATGCTCAACCCTGAGATCTCGCCGGGAGTGGCTGCCGTCATCCAGCGGGCGCTGTCTCTCAATAGCAACGAGCGTTACGCCAGCGTCAGGGATTTCTGGCAGGCGCTCAAGGAACAACAGGCCGCAGCAATCCCTGTAGAGCATTCCGAAAGCCAGGGGCCTCTGCTGATGCTTTCCCCGGAACATCTCCCCGCGCCACTGACCACCGGCCAGAAAGACACTTTCGCAACCGAACCTACCGTCCATGTGTATAAATTGCCCTCTCGCAGCAGGCGTGTCCTTTTCCCTCTGCTGCTCGTTTTTCTGCTGCTTTTCGCGACAGGCGCAGCTCTTTTCCTGGCGTTCGGCCCCGCTCATAAGACAACGCCACCGGTTGTTGCTTCGCCGGTAGCCCATCATGCTCCCACGCCAACGCCCACCCCAACATTTACCCCGACGCCCACCCCAACATTTACACCGACCCCGACCCCTTCACCTTCCCCGACCCCCACGCCTGTTCCCCCTGGCTATCCGTCGCTGGTTGCTTCATATAATGGCACTATTCATAACACGCCCGCCAATGTCACATCAACCATGTCTCTTACTTCCGTGCGACAGAATGGCAGCGCCATCAGTGGTTATTTTACGGTTGGTCCTGGCTTGCTGGGTAGTGGTCCTTTTAGCGGCACTGTCACTACCGGTGGCAGTATCACTTTCCTGGTGCAGGCTTACTCCAATCATCTTCCACTGTACTTTTACGGCACTGTGTTTACGAATGGCAGCATGAGCGGCAGCTATTGTAGCTGGCAGTATAACCGGTGCAATAATGCAGCCGGTGGCTATGGTACCTGGAAAGTCATGCCCGCAAGCGCCGAGGTGACGCCCTTCTTTCCGGTTGCAGTGATCGAGCAAGAGATAGCCCGCAAAGATATCTTTTTTCCTCTGGCGCGCCGATGATGCAAATGGCTAATCCTGTAAATGTTGCTTCGTATTACCAGAATTAAGGACGAAAATTCGTTTATTGATGAGAGAAAGAGTACATGCACAGACTTATCAAAAAGCATTTCTTCTGCTATAATAGATGTCCTGGGAATAAATGCAGGAATGCGTTTTGTTGATGTTATTAAATGAAGATATACGATTATCTTCTCTCGTGTAGGGATTTCTCCTGCTAACACATCAATAAATACTCTAAGACATCAAAATAGCCGAGGTGAAGGGTGCAAGAGATACAAACAACCCTCACAGCAGGGACAATCATTCAAAATCGGTATATCGTGGAAGACCTTCTGGGAAAAGGCGGTTTCGGCGCTGTCTATCTGGTAAGAGATATGCGTGTGAGAAGCAACCTGTTTGCCATGAAGGAGATTATTGATCCGAGTAAGCGGGACCGCAAGCGTTTTCTATTTGAAGGCGAATTGCTCAAGCAACTCGATCATCCTTCTCTGCCGCGTGTCTATCGCGTATTCGAGAATGAGCAGGAGAAGCGCGTCTACCTGCTGATGGATTATGTTGCCGGGTCGAACCTTGAGCATCTACGGCAAGAGCAAGCGGATAAACGTTTCCCCATTGCTGAGGTACTGCACATCATGGCTCCGATTATGGATGCGCTAAGTTACCTGCACAATCAGCATCCGCCTATCCTGCACCGCGATATCAAACCTGCCAATATCATCGTTCCTCCTATGGGAGATGAGCCTGTGCTGGTCGATTTCGGTATCGCCAAGCCCTATAATCCCGAAGCGACGACGACTGCTGTTCGCCGCGCCTCGCCCGGCTATGGAGCGCCAGAACAATACAGCAGGGGTACCAGCATACGTACCGATATCTACGGTCTCGGCGCAACGCTCTATACCCTGCTCACCGGCGAGGTTCCCGTCGATGCCTTCACCCGCATGACGGCCCTGAGTTCTAACGACAAAGACCCGTTGAAACCCGTGCATACGCTGGTCCCCACTATTCCCCGCCATATCTCTGAAGCTATTCAACGAGCGATGGATATCAATAGCGAGAATCGTTTCCCATCGATTGAGCAGTTCTGGCAGGCGCTAAACGCCCGACCGATACGACAATCCCCAACTCTGGTTGTTACACATACCGGGAGGGGAAGGACAGGGGGTGACACAACATATCCAGAGGCGGCGAATGTGGGTGTAGCAGCTATGGCCTCAGAGTCGGAAAGGCCAATAGAAGAGAGAACGACCAGGCCCCGCCAGCCGGGCAATCGTTTTGCTGCAGGTGCGGCTGCTGTCGTTCCGCAGCATACGGGCAGGCGCCGGGGAAATTTGCTCCCGCTCTTGCTGGTGTTGCTGGCCCTTCTCGTGGGTCTGGGCGGTGGCACGAGCCTCTGGGCGTTCCTGGCGAGCCATCCGGCAAGCACTTCACCGGTTGCACATCATGTGACCTCTCCCACGATAACGCATGTGTCGCCCACATCTGCGCCTGAAGCAAGTCCTACGGCAACTCCTACAAAGAAACCATCGCCGACTCCGACACCAACCTCAGTTCCGGCGGCTGTCCCCACGAGAGGGCCGACGCCTGCGCCGACATCGCCGCCACCGACGCCGACTCCTGTTCCTGCCACATATCCCGATGTGGCAGGCCAGTACAGTGGCAGTATTCACAACACGACGGCGAATATCTATTCCACGATGGCACTGTCTATCCGGCAAAACGGAGGAAACATCAGCGGCTACTTCACCGTCAATCAGCCTTTACAGGGCAGCAATGGTTTTACCGGCAATGTGACAACCGGCAAGTACATTCAGTTTACTGTCCAGAGCTATAAGGGCAACGCGCCCCTCTTCTTCTGGGGTTATATCCAGTCGGGTACTATGAGTGGCCAGTATTGTAGCCTTGATGCGACGGGCCATTGCAACTCGAATGTGGGCGGAGCAGGTACGTGGAGTGTGAACGGTACGTCGCCTGGTGGTTCGTAGACTGTGTAGATGAAACCGAATGTATGCCCGCTACGTGTGAATGCCTGTATAACCTGTCGAACGGGCGTAGTAAAAGTAGAGGATCACATAGCGGGGTAGGGGAAGTTTTACAGCGCGGTTCACCTGTATTGAGCTACCTGACGAGGGCAAGGGTGACCCCCAGAGGCGTTCACTTCAGGCCGCCGCAGGCCAGCCGCCAGGGGTGGCCCTACTCTATACGAGGCGGTCGTGCCGCCTGTGGAGCTGCGTCTATAGTAGGGCCACCCCTGGCGGCTGGCCTGCCCGGCGTTGGCACGGGCTTACGTGAACGCCTCTGGGGCCACCCCTGGCCGGTGGCCTGCCCGGCGTTGGCACGGGCTTACGTGAACGCCTCTGGGGCCACCCCTGGCGGGTGGGGCAGTATCTCACTGTCTGTGGAAATTCCCCTGAGCCACGCTCACTGTCTGGGAATTTCCACAACATTCGCCATACTGCCTGCGGCGGCCTTCGCACGGGCTTAAGTTAACGCCTCTGGGGTGACCCCTGGTGGTCGCCCTGGAACTCCATCCTGACGACCCTCGCTTTAAGTTTCTTACATGGGGATGGGTACGTAGAGGGAGTGGGGGGGAAGTGGGAGCCAGCCTGCAACTTGTCGCAGGCTGGCTCCCCGTGTTGTGCGTTGTATTTTCCTTGATTCTCTGTTACCATAGGGGTACTTCAGACAGTGATATTACCGGAGAAGGTAACAGATTCTTTAATCATCATTACCTCGAAGAGGTCAGGGACGGACAATGTTTTACGATCAAGCGAAAATCTTTGTGCAGGCGGGCGCGGGTGGCAATGGCTCGCGGCATTTCAGGAGGGAACGCTATATCCCCAATGGCGGGCCTGATGGCGGCGATGGTGGCAGGGGAGGCAGCATCTATATGCAGGCTTCCAATAATATGAATACCTTGATTGATTACCGCTATCGCCAGCAGTTTAAGGCGGGGGCAGGCGGCCACGGCATGCGGCAGAAAATGCATGGCGCGAAGGGTGAAGACATTGTGCTGGAAGTGCCGGTTGGCACGATTGTGCGCGATGCCGAGACAAATGAGTTGATTGCCGACCTCGTGGAAAACGGGCAGCGAGTGATGGTGGCACGCGGCGGGCGCGGCGGACTGGGCAATGTCCATTTCGCGACAGCCACACACCAGGCGCCGACGGAGGCGCAGAAGGGCGAACCCGGCGAAGAACGCTGGTTGCTCCTTGAATTGCGCCTGATTGCCGATGTCGGCCTGGTGGGCTATCCCAACGCGGGCAAATCTACCCTGCTCTCCGTTGTTTCCGCCGCCCGGCCCAGGATCGCCGATTATCCTTTCACCACCCTTGAACCTAATCTGGGCGTTGTTGCCATCGGTGTCCCCGGCAGTGGAGACGATTACAGTTTTGTTATGGCCGATCTTCCCGGCCTCATCGAGGGCGCGGCACAGGGTGTGGGTCTCGGCCACGAATTCCTGCGTCACATCCAGCGCACGCGCCTGCTTATTCACCTTGTGGATGGCTCAACGCTTGAACGCGACCCCTGGGAGGAATTTCTGGCCATCAACCGTGAACTGCGCGAATATGATGAGCAACTGGCGGAACGTCCGCAGATCGCCGTTATGAGCAAGATGGACCTGCAGGAGTCGCGGGAACGCTGGCCCGCCTTCAAGGCAAAGGCCGAGGCAGCCGGCTATCCCGTTTTTGGCGTCTCCGCCGCCACGCGAGAGGGCATTGCCGAATTGATACAGTATACAGGCGCGCGGCTGCAAGAGATCAAGCAGCAGGAGGCCGAACGCGCCACTGAGGAGGCTCTCGTCGAGGGAGGCGGCCCCGTGCTGCGCCCGCAGCCGGTGGAGGCTTTCACCGTCACGAAGGAAAATGGTGTGTTTGTGGTGCGCGGCAAGCGGGTCGAGCGCGTCGTCAATATGACCGATCTCGAAAACGAGGAGAGCATGAACCGCCTGCAGACCACCCTGGAGAAGATGGGCGTGACACAGGCGCTGGAAGAGGCGGGCGTGCAGGTTGGTGATACGGTTCGCTTTGGCAAGGTTGAGTTGCTCTGGGGCGAGTAGGTTTTCAACAGGAAAACCCGCTCATGCTAACAATTCCCTGTAACACAAGAGATATGATATACTTGAAAACAGGTACTCTGCCGCGCTAAAGAGTATTTGCGGCGCGGCAAGGATATACTGCATGCTGTGCTGGTAAGGGTATATCTGCCGGAAACTGTACAGGGATGAAGAAAATACATGGGAGAAACACTCAACCTCTTGTTTCGCAAACGTGAAGACGGCACGTATGAGGTACAGGCGAAAGAAAGCTGGTCAGGGCGGACGGTAAGCGGTACCTTTCAACCGCCCTATCAGGGGAGAAAACTCAGGCAATTAGAGAGAAGGCTTGATGGGCAGGAAGAGAACGTCCGTGACCTGCGCGACATCGGGCAAACGCTTTTCAGGGCGCTCTGTGGCACCAATAGCGTGGAAGCAGCTGGCGCCAGTCGACGCGATTCCGCGGAGATGTCGGTGCAGGCGGTGCTGCGCAGTGTCATCCAGCGCACCCTGCACCGGCGCGGCACGGTGGCCCTGACCCTCTCCTTTACGCCCGAATGCGCGGAGTTTGTGCGCTATCCCTGGGAACTGCTGCATAATGGCGAGCATCCCCTCATCGGTTCGGGTATCTTCACGCTGACCCGCGCCATTTTTTCCCCGGATAGCCCGCTACCGAACGAATTGCCGGTACACACGCCGTTTCGTATCCTCTATATGAGCGCCTCGCCCTGTGACCTGCCTGAACTGGAAACGACGCGCAGTTTTCAGGCTCTGGAGCGCGCGCTTTTCGATTTGCGCGAAAGCGGTCAGATCTTCCTGGATTGTTTGCAGCAGGTCACGTTTGATCAAATGGTCAGTTACCTCAATTCCTACGGGGGGGCCGGGGTGCTGGATGACAGCGAGATGGTGATTCCCTGCTATGTTGTCCATTTTGATGGACACGGGGCGTTCGGGCGTCTCTGCCCCGATGAAGATTGTCGCAGGCTCAACGGGGCCAGCGCGCGCCGCTGTGAGGTGTGCGGGGTCTCGCTCGGTCGGGTCAAGGCGCAGACGCACCTCTGCTTCTGTGATGACAACGGCAAGAACCGCTATATTGACACCGAAACGCTGCGCAATCTCTTTCTGACCAGTGACGTGCGCCTGGCGGTCTTCTCTGCCTGCGAGACGGCTCTGCTGAGCGATGAAATTGTTGCGGAGGGCGGGGCGAATCATCACCACAAAGTGAGTTCTGATACCACACTGGCGACGGCTCTTGTACAGGCCCAGGTTCCAGCGGTGGTCGCTATGCCCTACTCCTTGCAGGACGACCTCAGCCCAACCTTCATGTTCCATTTTTATGAATCGCTGGCTCAGGGGCGCACGCTGGAGGAGGCGCTGGCGCGCGCGCGTCAGGCCATGCTGCCAATGCACCAGAGCTGGTTTATTCCTGTTCTCTATCGACACAGCAACCAGGAGCATGTGGCCCCGGTGGCCTTGCTGGCCGATCAGCAGCGTCCTGAAGAACACGATCAACCCCTTGCTCATCTTGGTGGCCCGACGACATTTGTCGGGCGCGAGCGTGAACTACGCGACCTGGAAGCCTTGCTGGCTGCCGCCACCGGGCAGGATGAAGCGGCCAACGGCTCTGGCGGCAATGCCAGACTCCATCCTGGCATGTACCGTATCGCGCTCACCGGCCCGACGGGCATCGGCAAGAGTACGCTGGCGCGGGAAGCGGCCCTGCGCTGTCAGGAGAAGTTTCCCGGAGGAGTGATCGGCGTCTCCTTGCAGGGTGGAAAGCCATTCGGGGAGGCATTGATCGAGATTGCCCATGCGCTCCATATGTCCGCGAAGGCGGTACAGGCGGCGAGTCCCGTTGCCCGCAGCCGCCTGATCCTCAATGCCTTCCAATCCCTGGCCGATCGTGACTTCTCCTGCCTGCTTCTCCTGGATGGCTTCGAGGAGGTGAAGGAACCGGCGGAGGTGAGTTCGTGGCATCGTTTCCTCTGCGCGCTGCCCCGCCACGTCGTCGTGTTACTCACGTCGCAGACCAATCCTGCGACAATGGCGGCAGTGCAGGTGGGTACGAATTGTCGCTGGTATGAATACAGTGTGGGGAAGATGGAGAATGCGGACCTGCTCAAACTGTTCGAGGAACTTGCCAGGGAGAGCGGTTTGCATGAGCGTATTCACCTGGACGACAGCAAGCAGCAGGCCATTTTGCAGGATATCTGCACCCAGCTCGATGGCTACCCGCTTGGCGCGGAATTGATCTTTGGTATGGCCCGCACCATTGGTGGGCGGGTCTATACCCCGGAGGCGGCCACACGCTCGCTTGAGGAGGTGTGTAGCGAACTGCGCGAGACTCCGCTGCCCGGTATATGGGCCGCGCTGGAAGTGGCCTATCAGCGTTTGACGTTACCCGCGCGCCTGCTGCTCTCCTACCTTTCAGCTTTCAAATTACCGTTCAGCAGCCAGCAGATTGTCATGCTGGTCGACCCGAAAACGCAGGCGACGCAGCGAGCCGCGGTGCGGCTGGAACGCGAACATTTGCTGGATGATGAGCGCACGGGTTCCGAGCTACAGGGCGTTGTGCGTTCGGCTGGTATTGCTCTGCCTGAAGAACTGGTGAAACACTGGTCGGAGGCCCGCAAGGAACTGCTCGACTCTTCGTTTATCCAGTTCGACGGGCGCGTCTACACCATTCACCCGCAGGTGCGCCACTTCGCGTTTTCCTATCTCTCAGAAGAGGAACGCCGCCGCGTCCACCGGCAAATGGCTTCGTACTACAGCAGCCTGCCACAGCCCAGCCCGGCTGAATGGTTCGCCGCGTTTGAACACCTGGAGGGGGCGGGCGAAAGGCATGATCTACAGACGGCGGTTCATCTGGCGATGCGCGCGTCCTGGGCCTTAGCCGGGCGAGGGCATGCGGCGGAATTGCGGGCGATGTTGCGCCGCGCCGAAGAATATGCCGTGCAACTGGGCGATAAGACGGGCGAGGGACAAATTCTGTGCTGTCTGGGGGCGGTGCTGCGCCTGCTGGGGCGCTATTCCGATGCGGAACCATACCTGAAGCGCAGCCTGGACCTGCACCGTGAGCAGCAGGAGCGCGACGAAGCAGGCTGGGCGCTTTATGAGCTGGCCCTGTTGAAGCGGGAGCAAGGTCATTACCGGCAGGCTGGCGAATATGCCGGGGAGGCCAGCGTCCTCTTTCGTGAGGCGGGTGACAGCAACGGTGAGGCGTGGATGCAGATTACGCTGGGCGAAGTGGCGCGCGGCTATGGACGGTATCAGGAGGCGCTGGACTACTTTGAGCAGGCGCTCACCAACTTTGGCAAGGCCCCTGTCGACGAAGAAGGCTACGCCTGGGCGCTGCGCAACCGCGCGACGGTCTATGAGGCTCTGGGATCATATACGAAAGCGTTGGACGATGATGAGGATGCCCTGCGCCGCTTCAACATGCTGGGCCTGCTCTTCCGCCAGGCCTGGGTGCTTGCCGATATGGCCTTCATCGCCGGGAATCAGGGTAAATATGAACAGGCGGAGCGAACGTGCAGGGAGGCCATTACCATCTTCCACGAGCAACATGTGCGACGTGGTGAAGGCTGGGCTTTGCGCATTATGGGCGATATTGCGCGCCAGCAGCAGAAATACGACGAGGCGCGCAGTTACTACGAGAATGCCCTTGCTCTCTTTCATGACCTGGGTGATCGCATTGCCCGCGCGCGAGTCCTGGTCTCGCTGGGGGCGATTTCTGTCGCGAAGGGCGACTATCTGGACGGGCAGAGGCAGTATGATGAGGCGCTCTCGATTGCCCGCGAGAAGGAGGCGCGCCCCATCGAAGGACGCGCGCTGCGCGGCCTGGGTGATGTTGCGAAGGAGAAGCGTCTGTTGAACGAGGCCCTGGACTATTATCGGCAAGCCTTAGATATTGCCAGGGAATTGCATACCCCTGGCGAGCAGGCGGCTACTTTGCGCCGCCTGGGCAAGCTGGCCCTCATGCTGGAACAGTATCACAATGCGCTTGACTACCTGGTGCAAGCTCTCGTTCTTGACCGGCGGGAAGGACATCCGGCACATGAGCGGCTGAAGGAAGAGATCAATACTCTCGTCCAGGAACACCGCCTGGACGATGAGTACCGTCAGTTGCTTGCCCGCTATGGGCGGCGTTAGTTCTTCCTGCGCCTGCGCATCATGGCAATCAGGCCGCAGCCGATGCCCAGCAGTTGAATCATCACCAGTTGCTGCGTCGGTTTATGGCCGGTGAAGGCGTTGTACGCGAACAGCGCCAGCGAAAGCGCGAACACCAGCCAGAGCAGCCATTGCGAGTTGAACCGAATCATTGCCACCTTCTCTGAAATCAGACATCCATCAAGCTTCTGCTAGCGTATCATGTGTAGCAGAATCTGACAACTATTTTCAGCCATTCGCTTCTTGACAAAGGTGTTTTTTCGCTCGTACCATATGATCTGTGGAATGTCTGTTCAGATTGGAATACCGTGACCTGCGGTGCCTGAGAAATGCAGGGGTTTGTCATGAGAATCTATAATACGCTGACGCATGAAGTCGAAGAGATTGTGCCGTTAGAGGCGAATAAAATCAAGATGTATTCGTGCGGGCCGACGGTCTATCGCTTTATTCACATTGGCAACCTGCGCACCTTCACGATGGCCGACTGGCTGCGCCGCGCCTTTGAGTATC